>Ga0157369_10003357_pt1 | contig 19001 bp, 12 predicted proteins | sample C25metaG_FD_113461 | JGI IMG/M metagenome (GOLD analysis project Ga0157369, IMG submission 113461) | Corn rhizosphere microbial communities from Kellogg Biological Station, Michigan, USA - C2-5 metaG | ecosystem: Host-associated > Plants > Roots > Rhizosphere > Soil | place: USA: Michigan... | reverse complement strand
TGGGCCCTCGCTGGATAGCCGCCGCCGGCCACAACGGCCCCTCCTCTATCAGCCTGTGGGTCATTGCCGCCGTATTCTTTTTCGTTCCCGGCGCACTCGTCATCAACGAGCTGTCTTCGCGTTTCCCTCAAGAGGGCGGGCTGTACGCGTGGTCGAAGGAGGCGTTCGGCCCTTTCCACGGTTTCATCGCCGGATGGACGTACTGGATTTACACCGTCTTCTATTTTCCCGGTCTATTGCTGGCGAGCGCATCGATGTCGGCTTACATCATGGGTGGCCGGGGTGCTGCCCTGGCACAGGACCGCACATTCCTCCTGAGCGTCTCGCTCGGGCTGCTGTTGATTGCAGTCGTCCTGAACATCATCGGCCTGAACATTGGAAAGTGGTTGCAGAACGCCGGTGGAGTGGGAACGTATGTGCCGCTCGTGATCCTCGCAATGATCGCATTGATTGTGGGCATCCGGAATGGGAGCGCCACGCATTTCACGTTGCACAACATGATGCCGACGTGGAACTGGGGGACGGTGAACTTCTGGTCTCAGATTGCGTTTGCCTTTACCGGGCTCGAACTGGTCTCGGCCATGAGCGAAGAGGTCCGCGACCCGCAACGTACCCTGCCGCGGGCGGTGTTCGGAGCAGGAACACTGATCGCCCTGATGTACATTGCCGGTACATTTGCGATTCTGACCCTGTTGCCCGCTGCCACCGTTGATCCACAAAGCGGCGTCTTCAGTGCGATCACTGTGGGCTCAATGGCCCTGCGCGTTGGATTCCTTGGGATCCTCGCGGCGGTGCTGGTGACCTTCGGAAATGCGGGCGGGGTCGGCAGTACGGTTGCGGGAATCGCACGTGTTCCGTTCGTCGTCGGTATCGATCGATACCTGCCTGCGGCATTCGGAAAGATTCATCCGAAATGGAAGACGCCATACATCTCGATCCTGGTCCAGGCGATCACGTCTGGGCTGATTCTGCTGGTTAGTCAGATCAAGAGCCCCACGGTAATAGAGGCCTACCAGTTCCTCATAGATGCTGCGATCATTCTCTATTTCATTCCATTCCTTTACATGTTCGGGGCCGTCATCAAACTCGCGTATCGGAGGGACCGCAGACAGAACGCTCATGCCGTGCTGATCCCGGGCGGAGCTGCCGGCGCGTGGATTTGCGGCGGGCTGGGGTTTGCGGTGGTGCTTCTTGGGATCATCGTTTCGCTGGTGCCGCCCGGCGAGTCCGTTAACAAAGTTGGATTTGAGATGAAACTTGTCGGAGGTACCGCAGTCTCGATCCTTCTGGGCCTCGTCCTTTACTGGCGTGGCGCTCGTGCGAAGGCAACCGACTGATTTGACCACTTTTCGTCATGCCATGTGACGGTCTGGACTCAGGTACCATCCAAGGTGCTATAGTCTGCGAGTTTGTGTGAGTCACGAATGGCCGAAAGCCCGAAGCTTCAAAATGTGATCAGTTCCAGCTTTGATCCGAATTCCCCGCGCTCGAAGGCGAACCGGGCTTCGCTGATCGATTTACTCAAGAAAATTCGCGAGCAGGAAGAGACGATCCGCCAGGGCGGAGGTGCCAAGGCTGCCGCTGCCCAGCACGCGAAGAAGCGCTTGACCGTTCGCGAGCGCCTGGATCTGCTGCTCGACAAGCAGAGCGAATTCCTGGAACTGGGCCTGTGGGCAGCTTACGAGATGTATGGCGATTACGGCGGCGCACCAGGGGCCGGCGTTGTCACCGGACTGGGTCGCGTGTGCGGTCGACTGTGCATGATCATCGCCAATGACGCTACGGTGAAGGCGGGTGCGTTCTTCCCGATGACTGCGAAGAAGGTGCTGCGCGCCCAGAACATTGCGCTTGAGAACCGGATTCCGACGCTTTACCTGGTTGATTCAGCCGGCGTATTTCTGCCACTGCAGGAGGATGTCTTTCCCGATACCGACGACTTTGGGCGCGTCTTTCGGAACAACGCCGTCATGAGTTCGCTGGGGATCCCGCAGATCACCGCAATCATGGGGATGTGCGTGGCGGGGGGAGCCTATCTGCCAGTCATGACCGACACAGTGCTGATGACCGAGGGATCGGGGCTGTTCCTTGCCGGCCCGTCGCTGGTGCAGGCGGCGATCGGACAGAAGACCGATCCCGAAGAACTGGGCGGAGCCGGGATGCATGCTGAGATTTCCGGCACTGTGGACTTCAAGGAGCCGGATGATCATCATTGCCTGGCACGGATGCGTTCGCTCGTGGACAAGTTCGGAACGCGTCAGATGGCAACTCCTTCCGCAGATCGATTTAGCCGGACGGCGTACGATTCAAAGCACGACACCCCAAAGTACGCAATTGAAGATGTCTATGGCCTGCTGAATTCCGCCACCGGGGCGAGCAATGTCTATGACATGCGCGATGTCATTGCACGTCTCGTGGACCGTAGCGAGTTCGATGAGTACAAAGAGGAGTTCGGCCGCACAGTTCTCTGCGGCTATGCGCGAATCGGCGGCTATGCTGTCGGGATTGTTGCCAACCAGAAGACGAACCAGAACCAGACGGTTGCAATGGGACCGGCAGCGGGCGCAAAGCGAATTGAGGTGGGCGGCGTCATATATACCGAGGGTGCGCAGAAGGCTGCCCGCTTCATCATGGACTGCAATCAGAACCTGGTACCGCTTGTATTTCTACACGATGTAAATGGCTTTATGGTGGGCAAGGATGCTGAATGGTCCGGCATCATTCGCGCGGGCGCAAAGATGGTGTCCGCAGTGAGCACGAGTGTGGTCCCCAAGATTGCGGTAATCATCGGGGGAAGCTTTGGCGCGGGTCACTATGCGATGTGCGGCAAGGCATACGATCCACGGTTTCTGTTTGCATGGCCAACGGCTCGCTATGCCGTAATGAGCGGCGCATCTGCAGCGGGGACTCTCGCTGAGGTGCGAGCCAGGCAGATGGAGCGCGGCGGCAAGGTGCTTTCAGAGGCGGACAGAGCGGCACTATACGAAGAGATCAAGTCAACCTATGACGCCCAGGCTGACCCTCGATATGGCGCGGCGCGCCTGTGGATCGACGCGATCATCGATCCGACGAAGACGCGAGACGTGCTGATTACCGCTCTCGAAGCTTGTGCGATGAATCCAGATGTTCCGAAGTTCAATCCCGGAGTACTACAGACGTAGCCGATCGGGCCCACCTTTGACGTACATAGGAAACGCGGCATCTTACCCAGTCAGCAGCAGGACTGGCGTCGATCCCCAGACGAACAGGAGCCAACATGAGCGTGGAGCTCGAAACAACCGAAAGCCTGTACCCATTCGTTCTCACTGAGGAGCAGGAACAACTTCGTCGCGAGATTCGCGACTTCGCCGCGCGCGAGATCGCGCCCAACGTGATGAAGTGGGACGAGGCCAGCGAGTTCCCGCTGGAAGTGGTGAAGAAGCTCGGGCAAATGGGGCTGCTCGGCGTGATTGTCCCACCGGAATACAACGGATCGGGCCTGGGCTATGTGGATTACGTGCTTGCGATTGAGGAGCTTTCCGCGGTGGACGGCTCGATCGGGATCATCGTTGCAGCTCACAATTCGCTCTGCACGAACCACATCTTTATCGCCGGCAATGAGGCCCAGAAGAAGAACTATGTTTCCAAACTCGCGACTGGCGAGTGGATCGGCGCCTGGGGTCTGACAGAGCCGGGTGCGGGATCGGATGCCAGCAACTCGCGCACCACCGCGGAGAAGAAGGGCGATCGCTACGTACTGAACGGGAGCAAGACTTTCATCACCAACGGCCACTATGCCGATGTGGCGGTTGTGATTGCGTCGACGGATAAGAGCAAGGGGACCCATGGTCTCTCCGCATTTGCCGTTGAGAAAGGAACGAAGGGATTCCGTCCGGGCAAGAAGGAGAACAAGCTGGGGCTGCGTGCCAGCGACACCAGCGAGCTGATCTTTGAGGACTGTGAGATTCCGGCGGAGAATCTGCTCGGAGTGGAAGGCGAGGGGTTCATCGATGCCATGCGGGTGCTGGACGGCGGCCGGATTTCGATCGCCGCTCTCGCGCTAGGCATCGGCCGGGGCGCGTTGGATGCGGCCCTGAGATATGTGAAAGAGCGGCGGCAATTCGGTAAGAGCATCGCCGAGTTTCAGGGGATTCAGTGGAAGCTGGCCGATATGGCTACCGAATTGGACGCTGCGCGCCTGCTGACGCAACGGGCGGCCGTGCTGAAAGATGCCGGGCGCAAGGTGACGCGCGAGTCGTCGATGGCCAAGCTGTTTGCCAGCGAGGTGGCGGTGCGGATCTGCGACGACGCGGTTCAGTTGTTTGGCGGGTACGGGTTCATCAAGGACTACCCCGCGGAGAAGTATTATCGTGACGTGAAGCTGTGCACCATCGGCGAGGGGACCAGTGAGATTCAGCGGATGGTGATTGCGCGCGAGATCCTCAAGGTGTACCCATCCCGCGGATGAAGGGGCGCGCGGATGAGTGCTCAGCTATCGAGTCGAATGACGAACGCGGTCAAAATCATCGAATGCCCTCGGGATGCATGGCAGGGCTTGGCGAATCACATCGCGCCTGATGTGAAGGCCGAGTACCTGCGCAAGCTCATCGACGCGGGATTCAGGCACATCGACGCCGTAAGTTTCGTGTCGCCCGCGGCTGTTCCCCAGATGGCAGATTCCGAGCAAGTGCTTTCGCATCTCTCGCCGCCCCCTGACGTGGAGATCATTGGGATTGTCGTGAACGAAAAAGGTGCGCAGCGCGCGATCAGCAGTGATGCAGTAAAGACGCTGGGCTTTCCCTATTCAATTTCGCCTGAGTTCCTGCGCCGCAATCAGCACCAGACGCTTGAGGATGCAATCGACGTGCTTCAGGCAATCTACACACTGGCCGAGAACGAAGGCAGGGGCGTGGTTGCATACGTCTCCATGGCGTTTGGCAATCCGTACGGGGATGTCTGGAACATCGAGGAAGTGCTGCAAGCCTGCGATTTGATCGCGGAGTGCGGAGTGACACAGATTTCGCTGGCGGATACGGTTGGCCTTGCGCAACCCGATCAGATTGAGCAACTGTTCTCAGCCGTTATCCGGGACTACGGCGTTCTCGAAATTGGTGCGCATCTGCACGCACGGCCGGCCGAAGCGGCAGAACGAGTGCGCGCCGCGTACAACGCGGGATGCCGGCGGTTCGATTCGGCGATTGGGGGGCTTGGGGGATGTCCGTTTGCACAAGATATACTCGTCGGCAATATCCCCACCGAGGTCCTTCTGGACGAGCTGCGCCGATGCGGAGCGACCGTTCCCGATGTGAAGGATCTGGATGGGTTGATCGCGGCGAGTGGTGAGATTTCCAGCCGGTTCGGCTCTCCCGTCCAATGAAAATCTGCACGCTTCGCCTGGAGGAAGACTTGAGCTATCGAACGATCCTGGTCAACGATAATCCTCCGATCCGAACGATAACGCTGAATCGCCCTGAGCGCCGCAATGCGATGACGCAGGAGATGCAGAGCGAACTGATCCATGCTTTCGAGGAGGCTACGGCGGGGGATATCCGCGTGCTGATCCTGACGGGAGCCGGTGAGGCGTTCTGTTCGGGGCTGGATTTGTCTGAGTTACAGACACTGCGGAACAAGACCGCCAACGAACATCGATCGGATGCGGAGCGCATCGCACGATTGTTCCTTACGCTCTACGAACTACCGATCCCGACGATTGCGGCGGTGCATGGGCCGGCGATTGCCGGTGGTACCGGTCTGGCAATGGTTTGCGACTTTACATTTGCCACTCTTGCATCGAAGTTCGGGTTCACCGAAGTTCGGATCGGCTTTGTGCCGGCACTGGTTTCGGCTTTCCTGTCGTTGCAAGTTGGAGACAAGCGATGCCGTGATCTGCTGCTTACCGGTCGGCTGTTCGAAGCTGCAGAAGCACATAAGATGGGCCTTGTGACTGAGGTTGTCTCGCACGGAGAGTTGATGTCGCGAGTTCAGCGGCATGCTGAAACTCTGCTCGCCAACAGTCCGCAGTCGCTGAGCGCAACCAAAGGGTTGCTCGCTGCCCAGCACCGCCCGTGGCTCGACGCAGCAATCACAGCAGCGATGGGGGTCAATGCTGGATCGCGTGAAACTGCCGATTTCAATGAAGGTATCGCCGCGTTTCTCGAGAAGAGAAAGCCGAAGTGGACGAAAGGGCAGTGATCAGTGTTCGGTGATCAGTGCCAGTGGTCAGTAGACCGGGGGCGGTGTTCATGGCTCCGTGATCGAAGACCTTTATCTAAAATGCACGTCGGCTCCGGTGCGCTGCTGGACCTGCTCGCGTGAGACACCATCTGCCAGCTCGAACACTTCGAATCCATTCGGCGTCACATCGAGCACGCATAAGTCTGTGATCACGCGATGTACAACGGCACTGCCGGTGAGCGGCAATGTGCATTCGCGTAGAAGCTTGTGGCCGCCATCGGGCGTTGTGTGCTCCATGAGCGCAATCACCCGGCGCACTCCTGAGACGAGGTCCATTGCGCCGCCCATTCCTTTTACGCGCTTCCCGGGAATCATCCAGTTGGCAAGGTCGCCGCGCTCGGAGACCTGCATCGCGCCAAGGATTGCCAGATCGATGTGACCGCCGCGGATCATCGCAAAGGAATCGGCGCTGGAAAATGTCGCGGCACCCGGGACGAAGGTGACGGTCTCCTTGCCTGCATTGATCAGGTCGGCGTCGATCTCTGACTCGCGGGGATACGGTCCCATACCCAGGAGCCCATTCTCCGATTGAAGGGTTACGGTTATGCCATCGGGGATGAAGTTGGCCACGAGGGTGGGGATACCAATGCCAAGGTTGACATAGAAGCCGTCCTGAAGCTCCTTGGCAGCGCGCGCGGCCATCTGGTTGCGATTCCAGGGCATCTGGTCAACCCTCTCTCGTGGTTTTCTTTTCGATTCGCTTCACCGGATTTGGGACGTGCACCAGGCGATGAACGAAGATCCCCGGCGTATGAATCTCGTCCGGATCGAGCTCGCCGGGCTGGACAAGATGTTCGACCTCGGCCACTGTGATCTTGCCGCAGGTAGCAGCGTTGGGGTTGAAATTTCGCGCGGTGCGGCGGTAAATCAGATTGCCGTGGGTATCAGCCTTCCACGCTTTGACGAGAGAAAGGTCGGCTTGAATGCCGCGCTCAAGGATGTAGGTTTTGCCGTCGAAGTCTTTGTGCTCTTTGCCTTCAGCGATGATGGTGCCGATGCCGGTGCGCGTGTAGAAGCCGGGGATTCCGGCTCCTCCTGCTCGAAGGCGCTCGGCTGGAGTTCCCTGAGGGCAGAATTCGACTTCGATTTCACCGGCCAGAAACTGACGCTCAAACTCAGCGTTCTCGCCGACGTAGCTTGAAATCATTTTCTTGATCTGGCGGGTCGCCAGCAACAGGCCAAGAGCTGCGCCATCGACGCCCGCGTTATTGCTGGCGATGCTGAGATTGCGCACACCCGAGTCGCGGAGAGCCAGGATCAGTTCCTCCGGCACGCCGCACAGGCCGAAACCGCCGACGGCGAGCAGCATCCCATCGCGCACAATACCGTCCAGCGCCGCTTTCGAATTCGGGTAAAGCTTGTTCATGGTGAGAATTGGCCCTTGCTAAGGAATGATCTCGGCCACGTCGCTTGTTTTACATGAGTGGCCCATTCGTCGCCAAGTCACGGGATCGCAGGTGTTCATCGCAGAAGAATGGTTTACAGTTTCGGCATGCTCGCCGGTCGCCTGCCTCGCAAGTTCGGGTCACGGGTTTTGCCTCTTGTGGCTGCGTTGGTTTTTGTTCGGTTTCTCTGTGCGCTTCCGCCTGCCACGAGGACCCAGGAACGAGGCAAAGCAGACGCCATCCTGATTTTGAAGAAGGAACACCGCATGGAGCTTCTTGCGGATGGCAAGGTGATTCGCACCTACAAGGTCGCGCTCGGGCAGGGAGGACTTCCACCGAAGCAGCGGGAGGGCGATGCGCTCACGCCCGAAGGCCATTATGTTGTCGATGCGAAGTACGAGCACAGTAAGTACCACAAGGCCCTGCATGTCTCATACCCAAACCCTGCGGATCGGAGACGTGCTGTGCGGCAAGGGGTTCCTCCGGGAGGTGCGATCATGATCCACGGCCTGCCGAACGGTAAGAGCTGGGTCGGTGCCCGTCACCGGCTTTTCGATTGGACGCTGGGGTGTATTGCGGTAACGGATGAAGAAATCGATGAGGTCTTCACGCTCGTCCCGGTGGGTACACCTGTCGAGATCCGTCCTTAGGGCTTCGCGAAATCTCGATGTAACGATTCAACTCCATTGTGACTGAAATGGAGAAATAGGCTGCAAAGCAGCGGAGCGCTGAAGACGATTGCAAATGGGGCTCTTAGCCGGAGGATTGGCTGATACACGCCTTGACATCGTGATCATCGGCGGTGCTAAGTACAACGTCGGGTCTCAGCGGGGCATCGAACTTGAGAGTATCTCGTACAAGCTGCAAGCCATAGTTCCGCCGATATAGAAAGTTCGAACGATGCTTAGACTACTCCGCTCTCGCAAGCTTCTTGGCTGCTTTCCCGCTGGTCCCGTCGCTCGATTCCTTGCCGTATTCCTTCCTCTCCTCCTCTGTTGCGGGACTTCGCATGCGTATTCCGTTCTCACGCACGAAGAGATTATCGATCTGCTGTGGAACGATCATCTGCGGCCGATGATCCTGGCACGCTATCCGGGATTGACTGACGATCAGATGCGCGAGGCTCACGCGTACGCATACGGCGGCGCGGTCATTCAGGACATGGGTTACTACCCATTCGGAAATAAGGAATTCAGCGACCTCGTGCACTATGTGCGCAGCGGCGATTTTGTGCTGGAGCTGATCAAGGAAAGCCAGAATGCGGACGAGTATGCCTTTGCACTGGGAGCGCTGTCGCACTACGCAGCCGATGTGACTGGCCATCCGGCGGTGAACGAGGCGGTCGCGATTACCTATCCGAAGTTGCGAGCGAAGTTTGGACCGATTGTGCTGTATGCGCAGGACAAGACAGCGCACATCCGGACGGAGTTCGGCTTCGACATGGCGCAGGTGGCGAAGGAAAGGTATGCGCCGCAGCAGTATCACGACTTCATCGGCTTTGCGGTCTCGAAAGAGCTATTGGAACGCGTATTCCCGGTCGTCTACGGAATGCAGCTGAAAGATGTGGTGCCGCACGAGGATCTGGCAATTGGTTCGTTCCGGTATTCGGTGAGCACGCTGATTCCGCACATGACGCAGGTGGCGCTGCGAACACACAAGAAAGAGATCATGCGGGAGATGCCGAACTTTCAGAAGAAGAGATTTCTCTATCGCCTGTCGCGGGCGGATTACGAGAAATCGTGGGGCAAGAACTACGAGCGGTCTGGATTTGGCGTGCGGTTCCTGGCGCTGCTGCTCAGGTTGATTCCAAAGGTAGGGCCGCTGAAGGCGCTGGACTTCAACGTTCCGACGCCGAAGACGGAAAACATGTACTTCACGAGCATCAATAAAACCGTGGATCACTATGGTGCGCTGCTCGGAAGCGTGCAGAAGAAACAGCTGCAATTGCCGGATGAGGATCTGGATAGCGGTAAGCCCACCGCAGCGGGCGAATACAGCCTGGCGGACGACACATACGCGAAGATGTTGTCGCAATTGGCGGACAAGAAATTCGACGCGACGACGGCTGCGCTCCAGAAGAACGTTTTAGGGTTTTACTCTAATTCTGCGGCTGCGATCGAGACCAAGAAGGATCCTGACAAGTGGAAAAAGGTTCAGACGAACCTGGATGCATTGAAGGCATTCGCACCGAGTGCTACGCAGCCGGAAACACCTGAGGCCCAGCCGGTGGCTGCTGCTCCGTCGGGCGGACGCTTGTAGCGAATCTTCTGCGAAAATGAGAGAGGAATGCTCTCTCTGCAAAATGCCGGCAAGCGCTTTGGCCCTCGCGTGCTGTTCACTGAGGCCAACTGGCTGATCCGGAGCAACGAAAAGACCGCCCTGGTCGGTGCGAACGGGACCGGCAAATCCACGCTCATGAAGGTGTTGGCGGGTCTCGAGTCGCTGGACTACGGGACGATGCAGCAGACGCGCGGGATGAGCATCGGGTATCTGCCGCAGGAAGGCTTGCGGCTCACGGGGCGCACAGTCTTTGAGGAGTGCCTGAGCGTATTCGACGAGCTGCGGGCCATGGAAGGCGAGATCGAGCGGACGGCGGCGCTGATGTCGGAGCTGGATCACGCCAGCCCTGAATATGAGTCGGCGGCGGAACGGTTTTCGATACTGCAGGAGCGGTTCCATGCGCTGGATGGGTATGCGCTGGATGCGCAGGTTGGGACGGTTCTAACCGGGCTTGGGTTCGGCAAAGAGGACTGGTCGCGGCTGGTGGATGAGTTCTCAGGGGGATGGCAGATGCGGATTGCGCTGGCCAAGCTGCTGCTTGCCAAGCCGAACCTGCTGCTGCTGGATGAGCCTACGAACCATCTGGATCTGGAGACGCGGAACTGGCTCGAGAACTATCTGCATGGCTATCCGTTCGGGTACATCCTGATCTCGCACGATCGCTACTTCCTCGATGTAACGATTGATCGGACGGTGGAGATCTGGAACAAACGGCTCACCATCTTTCAAGGCAACTTCACGAAGTACCTGTCGCAGAAGGACGAACGGCGGACGCAGTTGCTCTCGGCCTATAAGCACCAGCGCGATCAGATCGAGCACCTTGAGGCGTTCATCAATCGATTCCGGGCTCAAGCGACGAAGGCAAAGCAGGTGCAGTCGCGGATCAAGGAACTGGAGAAGATCGAGCGAATTGAGATCCCTGAAGACGAGCCGGTGATTCATTTCAAGTTTCCGCAGCCGGCGCCTTCGGGGCGGACTGTGGTGGAGGCTGAGGGGCTGGGGAAGAGCTACGGGCCGAAGCGCGTGTTCAGCGATGCGCGGTTCACCATTGAGCGGGGCGACCGTGTGGCGCTGGTGGGCGTGAACGGCGCGGGAAAGTCCACGCTGATCAAGCTGCTGACGGGTGTGGAGGCGCCGACGGAGGGCACCATTAAGCTGGGCCACAACGTGGTGAGCGAGTATTTCGCGCAGGATCAGTACAAGGTGCTGGATCCGGATGCGCGGATGCTGGACGACATCAGCAAGGCGGCGCTCAAGGTTCCGGAGAGCGAGCTTCGGTCGCTGCTGGGGTGCTTTCTGTTCTCAGGGGATGACGTTTTCAAGCGACTCGGGGTGCTGTCGGGTGGCGAGCGAAACCGGTTTGCGCTGGCGCGAATCCTGGTGTCGCCTTCGAATTTTCTGCTGCTGGACGAACCGACGAACCACCTGGATATGCGGGCGAAGGATGTGCTGCTGGAGGCGATTGCGGCTTTCTCGGGGACGGTGGTGTTCGTGTCGCATGACCGGTACTTCATTGACCGGCTGGCTACGCGGGTGATCGAGGTGGAGAACGGGGTGATCACCACCTATCCGGGGAACTACGAGGACTACCTGAGGAAGAAAGAGGAGCTTGCGGCTCGGGCGGAATTGGGCGGTGCTTCTTCGGCGAACGAGAATTTTTCTCAGGTCTCAAAAGCAGGATCCTTTGACAAGCTCAGGACGGGCCCTGGAGCAACCGGTTCATTGATCGTGGAGGCAGGGGCACCGGAGACGAACGGGGTCACCATTGTGATTGAGGGCGGGGTGGATGGGCCTGGAGCAAGCAAGTCGCGGCGATTGAATCCGATCAAGCAGAAGCAGATGGAGGACCGGTGCGCCTTTCTGGAGGAGGAAATTCCCCGGATGGAGGCTTCCATCGCGCACACGGATGAGCAGCTGGGGGTGTACGTTTCGGCGGCGGAGACGCAGCGGCTTACGGAGCTGGCGGCGGGGCTGCGGGAACAACTGGAGCAGCTGACTGCGGAGTGGGAAGAGTTGATGCTGCAGCTTGAGGGAGCGTAGCCAGGTTTTAGTGCTTTCGCTTTCTCGTACTTAATAGGTGGCGTGTGGGTTAACTGTGGAAGCTGTAAGGGTCTCTCGCTCTCTTGACGATGTGTCTAGGTTGCGGGGTTGAGTGAGAACACAATCTGGCGGCACCTGAATCTCTTTCCTTTGACAAAGGCAGCAAGTTAGCAACCGCTTCTTTCACCCCACGGATCAAAGAGCGATCCGCGGGGACCCCGACGCGGTGGTAGCGAGTTAGCAAGTTAGCGGAAGAGCGGTTCTTGCGCAGGATTCAAACTCGCGTTCCATGGAGCGGCGCATTCGATAGGGATTGGGCATGCTTCTGGGTCGGCGGTGGTTCCTGGTCGTCGGATTGTCTAATTTACGGAGATGAGTGAGTACCGGTATTTGCCTGCCTGAGCTCTATTTTCGCCTGTATATTTTTTACCTAATACATGCAATGTGGTTTAACTATCGACTTAGAGCCGGCTCTCTGTGGTTGCCGGATGCGGCCATAGCGGCTACTGCGAGACCCTCGCGGTTGCTACCGGCTCTTTCGTTGCTCCAGGGTTTTTGTTTGGCTTCAGTCTGATTGCGGAGTTGCTGGACGGTGGCGTTCTGCAGAAGATGCGTGAATTGATCGAGTTCGTCGGGAGTGAGTGCGGTGCCGTTCCGGCGGGCCGGGTTGGTTGATTTGGGCGCGGTTTCTTGCTGGGCGGGTTGCGGGTACTGCCGGCTCTCGAATTCACTGGTAGAGGTCTCGTCGATTTCGGTCATGAGCTGGGAGGCGAATTTGAGAGCCATCAGGAGCGTTCTGGCTTCAGAGCACTTGATGCGGCGCTCGCTGGCTGCGTGAATGACTTCGGTGACGGCGACGAGGATCGCGCATTTGTCCTGGAGCGGCGGGAGCACGAGTGGCTCGCTCTCGCGCGTCTCCCGCGGATGAGGATCGAGATGCGGACGCGGGTTGTGGTGATGACAGAAGGAACGGCCAGTGCGGGCGGGGGCCTGGCATTTTTGGCCGGAAGAGAGAGTGTGGGCGCATTCGGTTGGCATGGAGTTCTCCTTGTGGGCAGTGAGTAAAAAACTTTGTTTTGGTGTCGATTACGAACGAGATTTGGGTACACGTTAATTGTGCGACGGGGAGAGGTAATAGCTTGCAAAACGGACACTAGGAATTTTGTGAATGGAATGAGGCGTTTAGGCGAGGTGCGGCATTGAAGGCAGTTGACTTTTTGGAGAGGACGGGGGGAGTAGGATGGGCCATGCGGTTTTTCTTTCTCTCGGCCCTTCTGCTTTTTGGCTGTTGCCGATGCGGGGCGCAGGCACCGGGAAGCGACACTGTGCCGGACAGCGATCACGATGGATTGGCGGATGCGGTTGAACAGAGTTTGCTCGAGCAATTTCAGCCGCGGTTTATGATCAGCGGCCACGATTGCGCAGGCAAGCCGGCGGAGTTCGCCCCGTTGCTCGAAAATCCGGTGGCTGCGGGTGACAACAGCGTGATCTATGGACAGGTGTTCCCTTCGCTTGCGCGCGGCGGCGAGGTGGAGCTGCACTACTACGATCTCTGGCGGAGGGACTGCGGCCAGGCGGGGCACGATCTTGACGCTGAGCATGTGTCGGTTCTTGTGGGTCGTGATAGCTCAGGGATCTGGAAGGCGCGGTATTGGTATGCGGCGGCTCATGAGGACACATTGTGCGATGTGAGCCAGGTTGCTCGCGCGAAGGCGATACATGCGGAGGATCGCGGAGCCGAGGTTTGGGTTTCGGCCGGCAAGCACGGTGCTTTTCTGAGCAAGGCTGTGTGCAGGCATGGTTGCGGAGCGGATGATTGCGAGAGTGAGGAGCAGCTTGCTGATGGTCGCGTTGTGAACCTCGGAGAGATCGCGGCGCCGATGAACGGTGCAACATGGGTCGCGTCTTCGCGCTGGCCTCTGGGCGAGAAGATGCGCCGGAGCGACTTCAACGAGTCACTCACGGCTCGAGTGGAGAGTTTGCCGCCGGAGGAAATTGCGTGGGCGAACCCCGGGAAGAGGCCAGTGCAGGCTGCAATCCTGGGTGGGGATGCGGCCGTGGTGGGAGCGGCAACGGGGCTGCGCGCGACGGATTCGGCGCTGACGGTGGCGGATACGAACGCGTCGGGGGCGCTGGACACGGCGCAACGGAAGACGGGGAATGCGCTGGCGAGGTCGTATCGGGGTGTGTTGAAGGCGCTGCGCGTGGCTGTGAGGAGCGGGAGTTCCGGGATTAAGAAATGATGCGTTCGCACCGCCCTTCGCAACGATGGGGCACCCGGCTACGGAACTACCGCTGTATCGCGGAGACTTAGGAACTGACAGTCGTTGTTGTTGTGCGTTGCTTGTTTCGGGAACAGGGATGGAGTTGTCATTTGAGCGCCGAAGAGCAATTCGTTATTTGAGCGCGATGACAGGCAGGGTTTATTTAGAAGCGGAAGAGGTAGCTGGCTTTGATGAAGAACTGGCGGCCGTCGTTTAGGTAGCCGGGGCCTCGCGGGAGGATGGGTTGATTGGGGTCGCAGTGCGGACTTCCGTTGTGCTGGAGGGTGCACAGGGTGTGGTTGTAATTCTGGAGGTCGTTGTTCCAGCCGACGTAGACGACGGTGCCGGGATGGGGAAGCCAGGTGAGCAGGGCTTGCGTTTGAACCTGCTTTGTTCGCTTCAATGAGGTTTGAAGCGGGTTGGCGAGCGTGGTGTCGTACTCAGCGATGATGCGGGCCGACCATGCGCGGGTGAACTGGTAGTTGAGCTTGGTGCGGAAGACCTGGGTTTCATAGACGAGCTGGCCATCGCTGACGGAGCGATCGCGGTCGAATAGCCAGGCGTTATCGGCAGTGAGCTGGCGAAGGGGGTTGATTCCGAAGACCGCCTGCACGGTCTGCTGCTTCATAAGGAAAGGCGTTGCACCGGAGACGGGATTGTAGTTCACGTTGGCGCCGCGGATTGTGATGATGTTGAAGTTGAGGATCGACCAGGGCTCGCCGCGGGCGACGAATCCGCCGTAATTCTCAGTGAAGTTGCGATTGGCTTCGAGAGGATAGTCGTTTTGAGGGCCGACGGTGTCGGAGTTCGCACCGATGAGCGGCGCGAGCACGATGCTGCGCGGAAGCAGCCAGAAGGGATCGAAGCTGGTGTAGCGGTAGACCCGGTTGTGCTGGTGATCGAATGCGATCTGCTGGTTCAGTTCAAGGCCGAAGCTCTGGACGACGCTCTTCTTCGGATACCACTGGTAGTTGGCATGGGTGTGGTTGCTGCGAATATTGGCGGTCTGGATGAAGCCGGTGAGAGTGTTGAAGCCTCTGCTGATGTCCTGGTACTCATTGAACATGTTGAAGGCGTGGCCGCTTCGCGTGACCTGGATGTCGGCGGCTGGTCCTGCCTTGTAGCCTGCGGGGAAGATGGAGGCGGCGCTGAGCGAATTGCTCTGACGAGTGGAGCTTTCGACCATTTGCGCGAGGACCGTCCAGTGCTTGTCGGCGCGCCAGGTGAAGTCGGCTCCGCCGATGCGGTTCCAACCTCCACCGAATTCCTCGTCCGTGTACATCAGGCCGAAGTTTGATCCGTTGCCGATGTCTTGCGAGACCCGGCCTACATAAAAGTTCGCCTTGTTGTCGTGGAGCGGATCGCCGGGAGGGATGGTGCGGCCGGGCTGGCGGTCGTCGATGGCGAGCAGGCCGAGGTTGGTGTGTCCAAGTTTGCCGGTGACGCGCAGCCCCCTGTCGGGCCGGATGATGTTGCGCGTGTAGAGAAGCGTGAGGGGCGTGGAGAAGTAGCTGGCATTTTCAAGGAAGAAGGGGCGGAGTTCCGGGAAGAAGACGGGATAGCGCTGATCGACGGTGAATTGAGGCTGGTCGCTTTCGACGTCGCTGAAATCGGGGTTGAAGGTGGCATCGAAGACGATGGAGTCTCGCCAAACGGCTTTGGCTTCTCCGCCGGCGGTGGCTTCGGCATGGCGGGTGGTGAAGGCCGGGTTGTTGGGATCCAGCGTTTCAAGGGCGTGAACATTCTGGCCGAGGACGTAAGGATTGAGCTGGATGTTGTGGGAACCGGTGACGCCTTCGATGCCCTGGAGAGCGCCTTGCTGGCTAAGGATTCCGCTGACGCTGGCAGAGACGCGGGGCCAGAAATCGGCTTCGCTGTTGCGTGGGAATTCGCGCCAGAAGACCACTCCCCAATCGCGACCTGCGGCGGGGAAGCGGATGCTGCGGAAGGGGAGGGCGATGAGCGCCATCCAGCCTTTGCTGGTGATACGGCCATCGGAGTTCCAGACCTGGTCGTAGCTGTAGTCGGGTCCGCCGGATTCGGTCCAGGATGCGTCGGCTTGCACCCCAAAGGGGTTGACTTCGAAACGGACTCCGCGCTGGCGATCCTGAAAGGGGTCGAGGATTACGGACACGGAGTCATCCTTCTGGATGTTTTCGCGGCGGGCAAGGTGGGAGCGGATGAGGCTGGGATGCCGATCGAAACAGATGAAGACGAGGTAGAGAGCGGTTTTGGTGCGAGCGATCCAGACTTCGGTATTTTGCGTGGCGGGCGCGCCATCGGTGGGCTGGTTCTGAATGAAGTGATCGATGTGGGCCAGGCGCTCGCGCAGATCGGGGCGTGGGGCCATGTTCTTGAAGTCGCTGAGGGTGAGTCCGTGGTCGATGAGCGGCACTTTGATGCGGGAGGCGGGCTGGGTTTTCACGGGAGTCTGGGGGACGGCGGAGGGTTTTGCCTGCCCTGGCGGTTGGTTTGTGACCTGAGCATTCGCAATGACTGCGAATGCCAGAAAAAACAATATGGCAATAAAAGCAGATGAGCAATTGAAAGAACGCACTCGAACTCCAAGTTATCTATTTCGCCGATTTGACCGTTCGCGGATTCAAAGGCGAGAGTTGCTTCTATTTGACTCGTGAGCGAAAGAATTGCTCGAGAGAGAATCGTCGACTTGTGCGGAGCAATTTGCGATCCATCTGACAGATTAACTAACGTCAATCGGCTGAATGCTGGATCGCGGGACCGGAGGGCACTCCGCCGATTTTGTTGTTCCCATGCAAAAACAGCTGTGCGGATTCGGACAGACGCGAGACGGCTGCGATTGCCTGTCCTCGACACGCGTAAGGGATAATTGAGACACGATGGCCCTTTTGTGGAGTCCTGAGAGCTGGTCGCAGAGGCTGGCTGAACTCGAGGCGCGTTCGGGCGAGCTGAAGGAGGCTCCGCTGCGGCGCGATGTGCGGTCGCTGGGCACGCTGCTTGGCGAGGTGTTGCGCGAGCAGGCGGGCGAGGACCTTTTTGAACACGTGGAAGCGCTGCGCCAGGGAACGATCAGGCGACGCGATGCCGAGGCGCGCGGCAAGGACAAGGAGGCCGAGCGGCACGGGGCCAAGGCGTTGGAACTGGTGCACTCGCTGGCGGCGGAGAGGGCCATTCTGCTGACTCGGGCATTTGCGTTCTATTTTGAGCTGATCAACCTGGCGGAGACGAATCACCGCAAGCGGCGGCGGATTGCCCTGCAACTGACAGGCGAGGCGGGAAGACAGCGCGGGTCGTTGATCGGCACCCTGGCGGAGATGCGGCGCGTGGGGATCACGGCCGATGAGGCAATGGATTGGCTGCGACGGATTCTGATTGTGCCGGTGTTTACGGCGCATCCGACGGAAGTGGCACGACGCACGGTGATGACGAAGCGGCGCCGGATCGGAGAGTTTCTGGCGAGGCTCGATCGGATACCGCTGGCGGAGCAGGAACTGGCGGGGTTGGAGGAGGCGATCCGCGCGGAGATTACAAGCCTGTGGCAAACCGATGAGGTGAGGTCGAGGCGTCCGACGGTGTACGACGAAGTGAAAATGGGGCTCGACTACTACGATGTCTCGATTCTTGCGACGCTGCCGGGGCTGTATCGGGAGATTTCGGAGGCGCTGCGAGAGGCGTACGGGCTGGAGATCGAGCCGCACGAGTTGCCGCAGGTTTTGAAGTTTGGATCGTGGATCGGCGGGGATCGCGACGGCAATCCGTTTGTTACGCCGGATGTGACGCGCGATGCGATTCAACTGGCGCGCGGGCACCTGCTGCTTTTCTACCAGGCGCGGTTGGACGAGATTATCGACCTGTTGACGACGAGCGCGCAGCAACGGCCGGCGAGCAAAGAGCTGCGCGAGCGGCTGGATGCCTACGTGGCGCTGGTGCATACGCCTGAGGCGCAGGTCTTTGGTGCGCAGTATGAGTTTGAGTACTACCGGCGATTCATTATCTGCGTGAAGGCGCGGATCCAGCGGACGCTGGAACTGACCGGCAAGCATGATTCGTCGATGATGCCGGTGATGCCGTACACGTTGACGCATGGACAACAAAAGCTCTCGCAGGTTTTGCCCGAGTACTGCTCAGTGGACAAGTTCCTGGACGATCTGGAAGTGCTGCGGTCGTCGCTGGCGGCTAATGCAGGAGTGCGGATAGCGCGGACATTGATCGATCCGCTGATATTGCAGGTGCGGACGTTTGGGCTGCATCTGCATACGCTGGATATCCGGCAGCATGCGCGGATTCATGCGGAGGCACTGCAGGAGGCGATCAGCGATACGATTGCGCCGGTGCTGCCGGGGGAGATGTCGGCAGATACGCGGTCCGTACTGGAGACATTCAGGGTAGTGGCTGAGGTGAAGGAGAGCTGCTCGCCAGAGGTGATCCGGCAGTACGTGATCAGCGGTGCTTCGAGCGTCGAGGATGTGCTGGCGGTGGTGAGGCTGGCGCGGCTGGGCGGCGTGACGGTGGAGGGCTCGAAGCGCGACCCAGGATTGATGCCCGTGCCGCTGTTTGAGTCGATTGAGGATTTGCGGGAGGCGCCAGAGGTTTGCCGCGAGTTGTGGAGCAGGCCGGATTACAAAAAGCTGCTGGCGTCGTGGGATAACTGGCAGGAGGTAATGCTGGGGTATTCCGATTCGAATAAAGACGGAGGGATGCTGACCAGCACGTGGGAGATTTTCCGCGCGCACCGCGGGCTGCACGAGGTTGCGCGCGAATGCGGCGTGAAACTGCGGCTCTTTCATGGACGCGGCGGAACCGTGGGACGCGGCGGAGGGCCGACGCATCGGGCAATCTTTGC
>Ga0157369_10003356_pt1 | contig 19007 bp, 16 predicted proteins | sample C25metaG_FD_113461 | JGI IMG/M metagenome (GOLD analysis project Ga0157369, IMG submission 113461) | Corn rhizosphere microbial communities from Kellogg Biological Station, Michigan, USA - C2-5 metaG | ecosystem: Host-associated > Plants > Roots > Rhizosphere > Soil | place: USA: Michigan... | reverse complement strand
GCGAAGGCGAGACCGTGCCGGTGAAGAGCTCGCAGAGCATGGTCTGCGCGGTCGTCGAAGGCACGGGCACGACACAAGCCGGCGATGACAGCTTCTCCTGGGCGCCGAAGGACGTGTTCACCCTGCCGACCGGCACGGTGATCCGTCATCGCGCCAAGGGGACTGCGCGTATCTTCGCGGTAAGCGATCGCGAGATGCTGCGCCGCCTCGACCTGCTCGAGGAAAGCACCGGCGCCACCGCGTAACGCTTTTTTTCACGAATGTAGGGTGTCATGGCGACCAAGGCCGAGCACATCCCGGTCCTGATCGTCGGCGCCGGGCCCATCGGTCTCGCCCTCGCTGCCGATCTCGGCACGCGCGGGATCGAGACTCTCGTCATCGAGCGCAGCGACGGCATCGTCTACCACCCGCGCGCGACCGCGATCAACGCGCGGACGATGGAGATCCTGCGCCGTCACGGTCTCGCCGAGCGCGTCAAGCGCGACGGCACGCCACCGGATTTCCCGCATACCGCGCTCTATATCACCGGCTTCCAGGGCTTCGAGATCGCGCGCATCGAGCGGCCGAGCCACGGCGGCTCGGCGCCCTCGCCGATCAGCCCGGAGCGGCCGCAGCGCTGCAACCAGCTCTGGTTCGATCCGATCCTCTTGGATTATGTGAAGACGCTGCCCTCGGTCACGCTGCGCTATCGCTGCGCGTTCGAAGCGCTGCGCGAGGAAGGCGAGCATGTCATCGTCACCGCGCGCGATCAGGCGACCAACGAGGAAGTGACGATCAGCGCGCAATATGTCGCCGATTGCAGTGGCAGCCATAGCCGCATCCGCCGTCAGTTCGGCATCGAGATGACCGGGGCTGGCGGCACCGGCGAGACCGAGTATCATCTGAGCGCCTTCATGCGCCTGCCCGAGCTCTGGAAGCATCACGACAAGGGCAAGGCGGCGCTGACCTTCTTCATCGACGAGAAGGGCAATTGGCGCAATCTGGTCATGATCGACGGCAAGGAGCTCTATCGCTACGGCCTGACGGGCAAGGAGCTTTACGACAATCCTGAGGCCGTCGACGTCAACGCGCTGTTCGACGATATCGCCGGTCCCGAGGTTCCGCGCGAGATCATCTCGGTGCTGCGCTGGAGCGCGAGCGATGTCGTCGCCGACCGCTACCGCATCGGCCGCGTGTTCCTCGTCGGCGACGCCGCGCATCAGAACCATCCCTCCGGCGGCTTCGGTCTGAACACCGGCATGGGCGATATGGACAATATCGGCTGGAAGATCGCCGCGACCGTTGAGGGCTGGGCCGGCGCGCATCTGCTCGACAGCTATGAGGTCGAGCGCCGGCCGATCGGGCTGCGCAACATCAACCAGGCCTGGCTCGGCTATTCCGACAATCGCGATCGGCCGACCCATCCCGAGATCCGCAAGGATACGCCGGCCGGCGCCGAAGCACGCGCGAAGATGAAAGCGCAGATTCTTGAGTCGCAGGTGGCGATGGTGCTGACTGACGGCATCGCGCTCGGCTATCGCTACGACAATTCGCCGATCGTTTGCACGGATGACAGCACCGCGACGCCCGACGATCCGACGCGCTATGTCCCGACCGCGCGGCCCGGCTCGCGCGCGCCGCATGCCTGGATGAAGGAGGGCCAATCGGTCCTCGACCTCTTTGGCCGCGGCTTCGTGCTGCTGCGCTTCGGCGCCGATGCACCGGACGGCGCGCCGATCGAGCGCGCTTTCCGCGAGCGGCAGGTGCCGATCAGCGTCGCGACCATCACCGATCCCGCGATCGCCCAAGCTTATCAGCGCAAGCTGGTGCTGGTGCGGCCGGACGGCCATGTCGCCTGGCGCGCCGATACGATGCATCAGGATCCGCTGAGCCTTGCCGATCGCGTGCGCGGCGCCAGCGAATAATCAGCGGCCGGAAAGCCGGCCTGAGAATCGACCAAAGGGAGAGCAGCGATGAAATGCGTCGAGATCGTCGCGACGACCGGCTTTGAGGGCTTGCGTGTGGCCGAGCGGCCGACACCCAAGCCCGGACCGCGCCAGGTGCTGGTGCGCATGCATGCCGCTTCTTTCAATTGGCGCGACATGATGATCCTCAAAGGCGGCTATGTGCGTGGCGTTTCTCTGCCGCGCATTCCGCTCTCCGACGGCGCCGGCGAGATCGTCGAATGCGGCGCCGAGGTGAAGCGCGTGAAGCTCGGCGACCGCGTGTGCAGCACGTTTTTCCAGACTTGGATCACCGGTCCGGTCTTTGCCGAAGCCCAGGACGCGGCTTTGGGCGGCACCGCCGAAGGCGTGCTCAGCGAATATGTCGTGCTCGAAGGCGAAGGCGTCACCAAATTCCCCGAGCACTTATCCTACGAAGAAGCCGCGACCCTGCCCTGCGCCGCACTAACCGCGTGGCACGGCCTCTTCGAAGCGACCAATCTGCGCGCCGGCGACACGGCGCTGCTGCTCGGCACCGGCGGCGTCTCGGTCTTCGGCATGCAACTCGCGCGCGCCGCGGGCGCCAACGCGATCATCACCTCGTCGAGCGATGAAAAGCTCGAGCGCGCCAAGGCACTCGGCGCGACCGGCACGGTCAATTACGCCAAGAATCCGAAATGGGCCGAGACGGTACGCGAGATGACTCAAGGCCGCGGCGCCGATGCGACGCTCGACGTGATCGGCGGTGAGACATCGAAATTCGCGCTCGAAGCGCTGCGGGTCGGCGGCCACGCCGCCATCATTGGCGCGCGCGCCGGCGTCGCCGGCGATCTCGATCGCGGCCTGGTGCTGCGCAAAGGTTTGCGCGTCACCGGCATCAATATCGGCAGCCGCGCCATGTTCGAGGCGATGAACCGCGCTATCACGGCGGCGAAGCTGAAACCCGCCGTCGACAAGGTCTTTCCCATCGACGACGCGGTCGCCGCCTATAGGGACTTCGCGACCGGCAAGCACTTCGGCAAGGTCGTGGTGCGGATTTAGGGCTCGCTCGCTATAGACACGTCATTGCGAGGAGCGCATCGCGCGACGAAGCAATCCAGTCTGGTTCAACAACCGGATTGCTTCGCTTCGCTTTGCTAGCAATGACGTTGAAAGAGGGCCGCGGTTACCCCAGCGCTTTCGTCTTCTCGACCGCCGCGAGCAGCGTCGCGAGCGAAGCATCGTCGCTGAGCGCGCCGAGCGCGGCTTTCGCGAGACTTTCCGCCCCGCCAGCACCGATCACCGGGTCGGTGAGACGATGGAATTTCGCCAGCAGATCGCCGTCGCTCAGCGGCCGCGCCGGATCGCCCGGCGCATCGGTGACGAGCACCGATTGGGTCTCGCCATTCTTCAGCTTCGCCTCGACGCGCGCCGGATAGACGGCAGGGAAATAGGAGGCGAGCGCGGGATCTGGCGCGATTTCGACCTTCGGCATGAAGGCGGCGATCTTCGCGTCCTGCGACAGATCGGGCCGCACCACATCGTCGATGAGGTCGGGGCGATAAGCGGCGAGCGCGAATTGATAGGTGGTGTTGATGATGCGCTCGACCCGGCCCTTGGTATGGCGCTGGCTGATCATCGCGGCATAAGCCGGCGGCACGGTGACGCGCACTGATTCCATCGCATCGGCCTCGTTCCGCGCGAGAAGCTGGCGGAAGCCGTCGATCGCGGCGGTGTTCTGTTTCGCCGCGCAGAACGGCTTGTAGCTGATCGTCGCGATCGCGCCCTCGCCCGCGAGCGGCGCGGTGAGCGGTCCGGCATCGAAAGCGATGCCGTGGCTGCGCTGCAGCCAATCGCCATCGAGCAGCGCGCGATCGCCGCGATAGCCTTTCGCCGCCGCGAGTGCCGCCCAAACGCCGCAGCGTGTCGCCTGGCCGAGCAGCACGAAACGCGCATTGCCGCCGCCGGCGGCGCCGCTGGTCAGCGAAAGCGCGATGCCGATGGCATCCGCGGTTTGCTCCGCGCTGAGGCCCAAGAGCGGCGCAGCCGTCGCGGCGGCGCCGACCGGCCCCGAGAAGAAGGTCGGCCAGATGCCGCGATAAAGAATGGTCGCGCCGGAGATCGCGAGGCCGAGCCGCGCCATCGCCTCATAGCCGGAAGCGATGGCTTGCGCGAAGCGCGACGCATCGGGCTTGCCGAGCGCCTGTGCGACCGTCACCGCCACCGGCACGACCACCGAGCCGATGGTGGTGCAGCTCTGCATATGGATATCGTCGATCTCCGTATTGCGCACGATGGCGACGCGCTGCGCGATATGGTCGAGGATGTTATCACTCGCCGCCGCGAAGCCGGGCTGTGGCGCCGCCAGTTTCGCGGCGAGCAGCGAATCTTCGGTTCGCGATCCGCCATACCAGGCGCCCAGCGTGTCGAGAAGATGCAGCGCCAGCTTCGTGCCGGCGCCTTGCGGCGGGGTCAGAATGGCTTGGGCGAAACGCTCGATATTCGTCATGCGGCGTGTGTTCCTGTCACCTGGGCAGAGTCACTGGGGCAGATAGGCTTCGGTATAGAATTTCGTCAGATCGGGCGGATGATCGAAGGTGCCCATTTCGACGAAGGATTCGGCAAGCGTCTGGATCGCGGCCGGGTGGAATTTGCCGTCTGGCGAGAAGATCGGCATCACCAGATCGTATTCCTTGCTTTCGACCTCGGGCTCGTAATGCGTGTATTTGCGCACGAGTTCGATCGTCTCCGCTTTATGCGCGCGCATCCACGCGATGTTCGCGAACCACGCTTTGAGGAAGCCCCGGATCGCGTCGGGATTGCTCTGAACCAGCTTGTTCGAGGCGTAGATCGCCTCGCCGAGAAAATCCTTGCCGATGTTGAAGCCGTTCAAGAGGATGCGCGCCTTCTTGGCGAGCTCGAGCTGCACACCGAAAGCCGGCGGCGCGACGACGCCGTCGATCTGCCCGGTGGTGAGCAGCGCTGCCTGGTTTTGCAGACCGCTGCCGACCGGCACGAGCGTCACCGAATCCTTCGGCCAGCCCTGCTGCGCGATCAGCCGCTTCATCAGCCATTCGGTCAGCGAACCAGCCGTGGTGACGCCGACTTTCTTGCCTTTGAGATCGTCGACCTTCTTGAGCGGCGAATCATAGGCAACGACGATACCGAGCGTCGGCCGGCTGCCCATGGCGGCGACGGCGATATCGGGCGAGCCTTTCGCCGTAAAGGCGAGGTCGGTGCCGGCCGAGACACTCATATCGATCGCGCCCGAGACCATGGCCTGTTGCAGCTTGGCGCCGCCGCCGAAATCGGTCACCTCGACGTCGAGGCCTTCGGCCTTGAAGACACCGCGATCGGCGCCGATCCGGGCCGGCAGGAAGGTGAAATTGGCGCCCGCGGGCGTGCCCACGCGCAGCGTTTCGGCATCGGCACGCACCGCCATCAGAGCGCCAGCCGCGACGAGCAGCAGCCCGATGATCCGCTTCATGTTCTCCTCCGCACAATCATTCTTTTGGGAGATAGGCCTCGGTGTCGTGCTTCGACATGTCGGGCGCGCCATCCTTGAAGGATTGGATCGCGCCCGCGGCCATGGCCTGATGCTGCTTGCCGCTGCCGCCGAAGACGATGCTTTCGACGGCAACGCCGTTTTTCGCGAAGATGCCTTCACGCAGGCCGACCTCGACCGGAATGAAGGAAAAAGCCTGCGCGGTGGAATTACCGACGCGTAGCTTGACCGGATCGGCGTGAACCGGAGATGCCGCGGCGAGCGCCAGGGCGCCAAGCGCGAGGATAGGGGCGGCCAGCGTTCGAAAACGCGTGCCGCCCGCCATGGCGCCTAGCCTTCGTTCCAGCGGCGGAAATGCCGCTCGGCGATGCGGCAGAGCTCGTTGAGCGTCACCGCGATCGCCGCCAGCACCGAGATCAGCGCGAAAAGATCGGGCGGCGAGAAGCTTTCGGCGAAGAGGCGCGTGTAAAAGCCGATGCCCGCGGTCGAGACGTAGAGCTCGGCCAGCAGCACGCCGAGCAGCACCGCCGTCATGCCGAGCCGCATGCCGGTGAAGAAGCTCGGGATCATGTGCGGGAAGATGATCGAGGTGAAGACCTGCCAGCGATTGGCGCCCATCGAATGCGCGGCGCGCAGCAATTGCGGCCTTAGGTTCTGCACGCCCGCGACCGTGGTCACGATGACCGGGAAAACGCCGTGGCTGACGCCGAAGGCGATCTTGGCGGCCGGGCCGATGCCGAAGATCAGCACGAAAAGCGGCAGGATGGTCGCTTGCGGCGTCGCATAGAGCATCAGGATCACCGGCAGGATCGACTGCTTGGTGAAGCCATGCAGACCGACGGCGAGGCCGATCGCAAGACCCATCGACACCGCCATGGCGAAGGCGGTCGCAACCTCGAAGATCGTCACCTCGATCGCGTTGCGGATCTTCGGATCGGCGAGGATGTGCTGCAGCGCGCCGACGGCTTGCGAGGGCGGGCAGAGGAAGAGCGGATCGGCATAAAGCCGCGCGCCGATCTCCCAGAGGGCCAGCAGGAAGAAGATCGCGAGCAGCCGGGCCCAGCCCGGCGACATGATCGGTCCGCGGCGCGATTGCGGAATGCTGGTGATCGTGGCGGCTGTCATTGGAAGCCCCTTCGGCCGCGCGCCTCCGCGAAGGAGACGAGGCCATTGATGATGAAGGCCATCAGCACCGCGAAGACGATATTCGCGAACATCTGCGCAGATTCCATGTTCTCGGCGAGCGAGACGATGCGATGACCGAGCCCGGCGAGCGAGGAGATGGTCTCACCGCCGAGGATCGCGAGGAAAGCGATGATGCAGCCGAGCCGCAGACCGGTCAGCACGACCGGGAAGGCCGCGGGCAGCATCACCGACCAGAAGAGCTGGAAGTCGTTGGCGCCCATCGACTGCGCCGCACGGATATAGGCCTTATCGACATTGGCAAGGCCGGCGATGGTGTTGAGCACCACCGGGAAGAAGGCGATCGTCGTGCCGATCGCGATCTTCGAGCCCGAGCCGAGGCCGAAGAACAGGAGGTACAGCGGGTAGAGCAGAATCGCCGGGATCGAATAGATGCCGGCGAGCAACGGATCGAAGACGCGCACGGCATAGGCCGAGCGGCTGATGACATAGCCGAGGCAGCAGCCCGCGACCGCGGCGATCAGCACCGCGACGATCCATTCATGCACCGTCACCCAGAGATCGGGCCAGATGCTGCTATTGGTGAGCAGCTGCCAGAAATCCTTGAACACCGGACCCGGCGGCGGCAGCAGCAGCGGATTGATGTGGCCCGGCAGCGTGCCGATATACCACGCGCCGAGAATGAGGATCAGCACGCCGAGCTGGATCAGCCTTTGGCTGATACCGAGTTGCGGTCTCATGCGTTTGCCTCGGCCGGCTGGTGGGTCATGGTCTTGCGAATCTCGTCATGCAGCAGCTCGTAGAGCTCGTTGCGGAGATCGCCGAGCTTGTCGGAGGTCATGAACTCGCTCTTGCGCGGATGCGGCTCCTCGACATGGATGATCTTCTTGATCTTGCCCGGCCGCGCCGTGAGCACCGCGACGCGATCGGCGAGGAACACCGCCTCGACCAGGCTGTGTGTCACGAAGATGATGGTCTTGCCGGTGCGCGCCAGTAGGACCGAGAGATCCTCGCCCAGCACCATGCGCGTCTGCTCGTCGAGCGCGGCGAAGGGTTCGTCCATCAGCAGTACTTCGGTTTGCAGGCCGAGGGCGCGGGCAAGCTGCACGCGCTGCTTCATGCCGCCCGAGAGCTGCGCCGGGTAGTGATTGGCGAAATCGGCGAGGCCGACGGTCTCCAGCGAGTGCCGGGCGCGCGCTTCGCGCTCACCCTTGGCGACGCCCTGGAACGCCATGCCGAGCTTCACATTGTCGATCACCGTGCGCCAGGGGAACAGCGTGTTCTCCTGGAAGACATAGGCGACCTTCTGCGGCGAGGGACCTTTCACCATCTGGCCATCGATGGTGACGCGGCCGGTCGAGGGCGTCGTCAGACCGCCGATGATGTTGAGCAGCGTGCTCTTGCCGCAGCCCGACGGGCCGATCAGACTCAACAGCTCGCCGCGCGCAATGTCGAGCGTGGCGCTTTCCAACGCAACAACACGCCGCGGATCCCCCTCAGCGCCGAAGGCCTGGCTGACGCCTTCGACTTTGATAATCGCATCGCCCCGATTCACGTTCTGCTCCATTTTGCGCCGCGGGTCATGGGAATTGCCTTGCTTCGAGTCTAGGAGGGTCATGGTCGTCCATTCTTTTGACGGCCGCCACTAGGGCGCCTTTGGCAAGAATTGCTCAGTGTAAAGCTTGCTCATATCGGGCTCCGTCGGAAGCAGATTCATCTGCACGAAAGAGCGACTTAACACCGCAACGGCCTTGGGCTCGAACCGCCCGGTGTCGGAAAAGACCGGCATCACCGCATCATAAGCCTTGGCCGCGATCTCGGGCGGCTGGTGCATGATGGGCGCGACCAGCTTCACCGTCTCGTCCTTATTGGCCTTCATCCAGGCGATGGTCTCGAACCAGCCGGCGAGGAAGCCGCGCACCGCCTCCGGCCGCTCCTCGGTCACCTTTTTCGTCGCGTAGATGATGTGGACGATGAAATCCGGGATGATCGTGCCGAAATTCACCACGGTATGGCCGATCCCGTCGCGCTCCATCCGCGCCGCGGTTGCAACATCGTTCGTCATCGCATCGATTTGCTGTGTCTTGAGCGCGGCAATTTGGCCGGCGATGTTGCCCAGGAAGACGACGTTGATGCCGTCGGGTCCCCAGCCTTCATGGCGCGACAGCTCGCGCGTCGTCCATTCGGTAAGGGAGCCGACGCTCGAGACGCTGACCTTGCGGCCTTTGAGGTCGGCCACCGTCTTCACCGGCCCGTTCGCGGCAGCGACCAGAACCAGCCCGTCGGGCCGGCCGGCATAGGCCGCGACACCGACGACCGGCGTCCCCTTGGCGACGGTCGACATTTCCGGCCCGCCGCCGAGGCCGATATCGACGGCATCGGCGACCAAGGCCTGCTGCTGCTTCGCGGCGCCGGCAAAGGCGATGATCTGGACGTCGACACCGTGCTTTTGGAAGAAGCCCTTGGCCATGCCGACATCGGGCGGGGTGAAATCGATCGGCACGGCCTGGGCCTTGCCGACACGCAGCGTCTCATTCGCACTTGCCCCGGGCGCCGCGATGCCGAGAAGCGCGATCGCCGCGACCGCCGTGACACCCCGTATCAAGTTCTTGCTCACCATTCGCATCGCGAAAACCTCATCCACTCAATGCGCGCCGGGTAAAAATTTCTCGGTGTAGAGCTTCGACATGTCGGGCTCTTTATCGAGCAGCTTCATGTCGATAAAGGACTTGCTCAACACCTTGAGCGCCTTCGGGTCGAATTTGCCGGTATCCGACAAAGAGGGCATCACCTCGTCATAGGCGCGCGCGGCAATCTCGGGCGATTTGTGCATGACCGGCGCCGCGAGCTTCACCGTCTCGTCCTTGTTCTTGCGCATCCACGCCACCGTCTCGAACCAGCCGGCGAGAAATGCGCGCACCTCGTCCGGATGCTCGGCGATGATCTTGTTGCTGGCATAGGTGATGTGGTTGATGAAATCCGGCACGATATCGCCGAAGCGCAGAATGATCTTCGCCTCATGCGCTTCCTGCAGCGTGTAGGCACCAGCGACATCGATGCACATGCCGTCGAGATCTTTGGTTTTCAGTGCTGCGACCTGCGCCTCGTCAGAGCCGAGCGGCGTGACCCTGATGCCATCCGTTCCCCAGCCCTGCTTCACCGAGGCCTGATGGGTCATCCAATCGGTCAAGCCGCCGACGGTCGAGACGCCGATCTTCTTGCCTTTGAGATCGGCCGGGCTGTTCACGCCCGCATCGGGACGGACGATCAGGAAAAGCCCGTTGGCCGGCCCCGCGAAGGCAGCAATGCCGAGATCGGTGTTGCCCTTGGCGACGAAAGCGAGCTCCGGCCCAGAGCCGAGGCCGATATCGACCGCGTTCGCGGCAAGGCCCTGCTGCAGCTTGGCGCTGCCGGCGAAATTGATCGCTTCGACATCGAGCCCGTGCTTTTTGTAGAAGCCCTTCTCGATACCGATATCGAGCGGCGTGAAGTCGATGGGCAGTGCGATCGCCTTGCCGACGCGCAGCTTATCCGCAGCCAGCGCCGAGCCCGCCGTCACGCCGGCCAGCGCCGGCATGACGAGCGCGAGCGCGGCGAGCGCCGATGCGCGCCATATGCTGCCTTGCTGTATTGCCACTTCCTAAGCCATCCCTTGCACGCGACGCTTCGGCCGCTTGTCCTTTACCGCGATTTTACCGGTAAAAACTTCTCGGTATAGAGTTTTGACATATCCGGCTCTTTGTCGAGCACGCCCATCTGAACGAAGGACTTGGCAAGAACCGCGAGTGCCTTGGGGTTGAAGCGCCCTGTATCAGAGAACATCGGCATGACGTCGTCATAGGTCCGGCTCGCGATCTCGGGCGAGATCTTCATGGCCTCGACGGCCTTATCGACCATCACTTTTTTGTTCTGCCGGATATAGGCGATGGTATCGAACCAGCCGGCAAGAAAGCCTTTGATGTCATTCGGGCGCGTCGCGATCGCCTTGTTCGAGGCGTAGATCACATGGATGTGGAAGTCGCTGACGATATTGCCGAAGGGCACGAGGATGCGGCTGGCCCCCTCCTCCTGGAGCTTATAGGCAAGCGCGACATCGGCGACGAAGCCGTCGACATTGTGGGCGCGCATCGCCGCGATCTGTGCCGAGTTCGATCCGAGATAGGCGATCTTGATCCCGTCCGGCCCCCAGCCCTGCTGGCGCGAGGTCTCGCGCACCAGCCATTCGGTCAAGGAGCCCGCCGTCGACACGCTGATCGTGTGGCCTTTGAGATCGGCGGCGGTCTTGATCGGCCCGTCTTTCTGCACGCTGAGATCGAGCAGCAGCGGCTGATTGGCCATCGCAGCGACGCCGAGCTCGGGATTGCCCTTGGCAACGAAAGCCATGGCCGGGCCGGAGCCGATAGCGATATCGACCGCATCGGCAGCGATTGCCTGCTGCAGCTTGGCATCGCCGGCAAAGCCGGAGCTCTCGACCTCGACGCCGTATTTCTTGAAGAAGCCATGCTCGATGCCGATTTCGACCGGCAGGAAGGAGAACGCATCGGCCTGCGCCTTGCCGACGCGCAGCTTCTGCTGCGCCGAGGCGTGGCCGGCGAGCAGCAGAAGGGACGCCGCCGCGACCGCGGCAACAGCAAAACGAAGATTCGATAAGGCGCGCTTCATCTGGCTCCTCCGCTCATTTGGCCGCGGGCAGGAATTTCTCGGTGTAGAGCTTCGACATGTCCGGCTTCTCCGGCAGCGTATGCATGTCGACGAAAGATTGCGCCAGCACGGCGAGGCCCTTGGGATCGAATTTTCCATCGTCCGAAAGCATCGGAATCGTCTCGTCATAGACCTTGCTGACGACGGGCTCTGGAATGTTCAGCACCCCGCTCGAAATGCGCACGACATCGGCCTTGTTCTTCTTGAAGAAGGCGACCGTCTCGAACCAGGCGGCGAGGAATTTCTTCACGTCGTCCGGACGCTTCGCGATCAGGTCAGTGCTCGCATAGATCACGTGATTGACGTATTCCTTCACGACATCGCCGAACTTCAAGAGGATGCGCACCTCGCCCGTCTCTTTGAGCTGATAAGCGGTGGTGATGTCGAAGGGCACCATATCGATCTGATGCGTGCGCAAGGCCGAGAGCTGCGCCGGCACGGCGCCGAGCGCGACGCGTTTGATGCCTTCGGGACCCCAGCCCTGGCGGCGCGAGAGCTCGCGCACCATCCAGTCGGTCTGCGAGCCGATACTCGAAATGCTGGCGAGCTTGCCTTTGAGATCGGCGATCGAATGGATCGGGCCGCTGGCCAGCACGCACAGCGTGATGCCGAGCGGGGGCCCCGCCTCTTCCGCGACACCCAAAATCGGCGAGCCTTTGGCGATGAAAGCCAATCCCGGCCCCGAGCCGATGCCGAGATCGACCGAGCCCGCGGCGAAGGCCTGCTGCAGCTTTGCATCGCCGGCGAAAGCCGAGATTTCGATGTCGAGCCCGTGTTTCTTGAAGATGCCTTCCTGCACCCCGACGTCGAGCGGCGTGAACTGGAAGAGCGAGGGGAAGCCCTTGGCCACGCGCAGCGGCTCGGCGGCGCTTGCCAGTCCGTGCGCCATGAGCGCACCAAACGCAACAAGCACGGCCGCTGCGACGGTGCGGCCGCCGATCAATCGGTTCAAACGCATCATCCCTCCCTGTACTCCGCGCGGCGCCGCCTTAGCGGCGCCGGCGGTCGATTTGCTTTCTAGGCGCTGGCGCCTGCGCGTCTATCCGCGCGCAGCTTACCCGTCGCCGCTTGGTCGATCGAAAAGTCCTTCGGGTTGAGCACGACACCGTAATCGCTCTTCGCGTGCTCGACTGTGACATAACCCTCGATAACATCGCTGCGGACGCGCTCTGGATCGCGCTCGAGCGGATCGCCCCAGCCGCCGCCGCCATTGCTGCGCACGACGACCTCGGTCTCGGGCGGCGTCGGCACGCGGTTGGCTTCTTTCTCCTGGAACGCGTTCTCGCCCGGCAGCTTCATCAGATAGAAGCTGGAATTGCCCGGCTTGCCGCCCCAAAGACCCCAGGGCGGATTGTGGATGCGCGCCGGCGCATGCATGTTCCAGCGCCCTTCGACGAAATTGCGCACGCGCACATCGAGGCCGAGGCCGCCACGGAACTTGCCTGGGCCGCCGCTATCGGTGCGCATGCCGCGGCTCTCGATGAGCACCGGCGTCTTCATCTCGATCGCCTCGATGCTCCCGTTGCGGACGTCGCCCTGGCAGACCGAGACCGACGCCGACTCGCCGTCCTCGGTCGGACGGCCGCCCCAGCCGCCGCCCTCGATGCTCTGCACGACGAAGGCCTTGCCGGTCTTGGGATTGCGCCCGAAGAACACGATCGCGGCACCGAGCGTGCCGAGATGCGCGGCCGGGATCTTGTCCTTGGCGCCCTGCGCGAGCGCCTTGGCGATGGTGTCGACCACCGTCGGGATGATGGTGCTCCACCCGGCCATCGGCGCCGGATATTGCGCCATCATGATATTGCCTTCGGGGATGATGTGCTGCAACGCCGCGAAGGAGCCTTCGTTGACCGGATCGAGCGGTGCGGTGAGCGATTTGTAAGCGACGCGCGCGCCCGCAAGGGTGCGCGAATTAACGCCCGCCTTGCGCGCCTGAGAGCAGCCCGACAGGTCGATGACCATGCTGCCCTTTTCCTGGTCGACCGTGACTTTCGCGTGGATGCGCACCGGGTCTTTGCTGACGCCGTCATTGTCGAGGAAGGATTCGGCCTCGTAGACGCCCGAGGGGAATTGCGAGACGGTGCGGCGGCACTTCATCTCGGTCTCTTTGAAGATGTGCTCGATCGCATCGAGCATCGTTTGCTTGCCGAACTTCTCGAAGAGCTCGTCGAGGCGGCGATGGGCGAGCTTACACGCCGCCATCTGCGCGCGCATATCGCCGAGCGAGGAATCCGGGAAGCGGATGTTGTCGCGGATGACCTTGAGCAGGACCTCGTTGACCTTGCCGTTCTCGTAGATCTTGAGCTGATCGAGCTGCAGGCCTTCCTGCCACGGATCGATGACCTCGGCGCCGGCGCCGAAGCCGGTGCTCATGCCGCCAATGTCGATCCAGTGCGCGCGCACCATCGAGAACATCAGCAGCTCGCCCTTGAAGAAATAGGGCATGTAGATGACGATGTTGTTGAGGTGCTGACCGGCGACCGCCTGATGATTGGTGATGACCACGTCATCATGCTTGAAGCCATCGACGCCGTAACGATTGACGGCGTCTTCGATGATCGCGCCGAGATCGGCGACGAAATGCGAGACACCGCCGACGTTTTGAGAAACAAGACGAGAATCCGGCAGAAGGAGCGCCGTGCAGAAGTCGCGCACCTCGTAGATCATCATGTTGTACGAGGTGCGATGCAGATCGGCCGCCATTTCGGTGGCGATCGCCGGCAGTGCGCTGCGGACAACCTCGAGCGTGACGGGATCGAGTTTCGTCGCCATTAGCCTTGTCCCACAGTAATGATGAGTTCGCCAGTATCCGCCACGACCACTTTGTCGCCGGGATGGATGACCGTGGTCGATGCGTATTCGCTGACGAGCGCCGGGCCGTCGAACTTGTCGCCGGGCTTCAGCTTCAGGCGATCGTAAACCGGGCAATCCACCGGTCCGCCCTTGTCGAACAGCACCGGCCGCTTCTCGCGCGGGGCCAGCTTGCCTTCCTTGGCGAGCGGCGGCAGCGCCAGCTTCGAGCGATGGCCGAGCGCGACCAGGCGGACGTTGATGATCTCGACCGGCTCGTCCGTCGCGTGATGTGCATAGCGCTGCTCGTGCAGCTCATCGAACGCGCCGCGGATCGCCTTGCGGTCGCCCTTGGTGAGCTGATCGGCGGTGACCGGCACCGGCAGGGTGAATTCCTGGCCGACATAACGCAGATCGAACAGCACCTGGGTGGTGACGTTCTCCGTGCGGCCGAGGAGCTTGAACGATTCGGCGCGCAGATCCTCGACGATCTTGCGCACGGTCTCGAAATCCGCGGCGTTCAGCTCGGCGAGATAGGTGCGGACGAGATCGTGGCGCTCATCCGCCATCAACATGCCGAGCGCCGAGAAATGCGCCGGGAATTGCGGGATGATGACGGTCGGGATGAAGAGCTCGCGCGCGATCGCGACGGCGTGCGGCGGACCGCCGCCGCCCGAAGCAACGAGCACGAAATCGCGCGGATCGTAGCCTTTTTCGACCGATACTTCGCGCACTGCCAAGGACATCTTCGCGATAGCGATCTGGACAATCGCGCGCGACGCGTCTTCCGGGCTCATGTTGAGCGCCTTGCCGACCTTCTCGATCGTGCCCTTGGTCGCCGCTTCGACATCGAGCTTCATCTCGCCGCCGAGGAAGTCATTCGCGCCGATGCGGCCGAGGATGACATTCGCGTCGGTGATCGTGGGCTCGGTGCCGCCGCGGCCGTAGCAGATCGGACCCGGCTCGGCGCCCGAGCTTTGCGGACCGACCTTCAACGCGCCGACATCGTCGATCGAGGCGATCGAGCCGCCGCCGGCGCCCACTTCAACGACGTCCACGACCGGCGTCATCACCGGATGACCCGAGGCATAGCCGCCGACGTAATAGCCTTCCGCCATGCTGGCTTCGCCATCGCGCACCAGACTCGCCTTGGCAGTCGTGCCGCCCATGTCGAAGGAAACGACGTTGGCATAGCCGAGCGCCTTGCCGATCTCGGCGCCGGCGATGATGCCGCCCACCGGGCCGGATTCCATCATCGTCACCGGGCGCTTGATCGCCGTCGCGGGGCCCATGACGCCGCCATTCGACTGCATGATGGCGAGCTCGCCCTTGAAGCCGATGCCTTCGAGACGCGACTGCAGGTTGCGGACATAGCCGCCGACGACCGGACCGATATAGGCGTTCACCACCGTGGTCGAGATGCGCTCATACTCGCGGTATTCGCGCATGATCTCGTGGCTCATCGAGACATAGGCCTTGGGCAGCACCTGCTGCACGATCTGGCCGGCCTGCTGCTCATGCGTGGGATTGGCGTAGGAATGGAGGAAGCAGACCGCGACCGCCTCGACGCCTTCCTTGGCGAAGGCCTCGCAGGCCGCGCGCACGGTGGCAGGATCGAGCGATTCGCGCTTCTCGCCGGAGGCATAGAGACGCTCGCTTGCCTCAAGCGTCAGATGGCGCGGCACCAACGGCTTCGGGCGATGGAAGAAGAGGTTATAGGCTTCCGGACGGTTGCCGCGGCCGATCGCATAGACGTCGCGCGTGCCGCGCGTGACGATCAGGCCGACCTTGGCGCCTTTGCGTTCGATGAGCGTGTTGATCGCCGTGGTCGAGCCGTGAATGAGGTTGTCGATCGTCTTGGGATCGATATCGCTCTTCTTGATGCAATCGATAATGCCGTCGACATGGTTGCGCGGCGTGGTCAGACTCTTGGCTTGATAAAAGCGTCCGCTGCGATCATCGAAAGCAATCAGGTCGGTAAACGTCCCCCCGATATCAACCGCCAGAAAAATCACGATATTTTGCCTCTTCTCACGTGGTTGGGCATCACCCTGAAATATAGAGCCGGCAGGATGGGCCGGCGCGACTATCGCGGACACGGCGGGATGACGCAATCCCTTTTCCCCCATCCCTTTTTGCTGGGCCGTAAATGCCGCCGGCCCTTTCCGGTCACGCTGGGCTAAGCCACACTGACGCGCTTCGATCAGTTAGAGAGAAAAGCGATGGCTCAAAACGGCGCTCAGAAACTCCGCTCGCTGCTCGGCGGCCCCGAAATCCTTGTTTGTCCGGTGGTCAGCGATCCGCTGACGGCGAGGCTCTGCCACGAGGCCGGTTTCCCACTGGCGCTTTTGGGCGGCTTCGGCATCGCCGCGATCGGCTTCGGCATGCCCGATGCCGGGCTGATCGACTTCACCGAGGTCGTGACCGCCGTCCACAACACCTGCTCGGCCAATCCCGGCTTTCCGATCATCGCCGACGGCGACACCGGCTACGGCAATGCGATGAATGTCCGCCGCACGGTGAAGGAATTCGCCCGCGCCGGCGCGGCGGTGATCCTGATCGAGGATCAGATGTGGCCGAAGAAATGCGGTCATTACGGCGGCAAGCGCGAAGTCATTCCGCGCGAGGAGGCGCGGCTCAAGATCCGCGCGGCGGTCGAGACGCGCAATGAGATCGGCAGCGACATGCTGATTCTCTCCCGCACCGATGCGCGCGGTGCGACGAATTTCGATGAGGCGATGGCGCGCTGCGAGGCTTTCGTCGCCGAAGGCGCGGACATCATCTTCGCCGAAGCGCTCGAGACCGAAGCCGAACTCAGGGAATTCGGCAAGCGCTTCAAGCATCCGAAACTCGCCAACATGATGCCGAAGACGCCGGTCAAGTCGCGCGCCGAGCTCAAAGCCATGGGCTTCGACATCGTCACCTACAACATCGCCATCCATGCGATGGTCGCGGCGCTGCAGCAGACCTTCAAAGCGCTGAAGGCCGACGACATGGCAAGCGCGCCACCGCTCGCCGCTTTCGACGAGGTCACACGGCTTGTCGGCCTCACCGACTACATGCAACTCGAACAACGTTACAAGGCGACGCAGTCATAAAAAACCAAAAAAGCTTCTGCGTCGCCCCGGCGAAGGCCGGGGCCCATTCTTCAACATCGTGCTGTTGAGGAATGGATGCCGGCCTGCGCCGGCAACGGGGCTTATTTCGATCGTGGTTGGGAGGAAGGTAAGTGATGGCGAAAACGAAGAGGAGCATCGAAGAGCGGCTGCAAGAGGTCGAAGACCGGCTCGAAATCCTCAACCTCATCGCGGCGCATCCGCCCGGCACCGACAGCGGCGCCAGCCAATTCGCGGCATCCCTTTGGACCGAGGATGGCGAGTTCGACCGCGGCGCAGGGTTGAGCGGCCACAAAGGCAAGGCGGCGATGGGCTCAGGATTGGCGACGCCGGGCTTCCGCGAGGCGATGCGCCAGGGCATCGCGCATTTCTCCGGCCTGCCGCATATCGAGCTCAACGGCGATAAGGCGACGGTGACGTCCTATCTGCAGATCGTCACACCCAACCCGCATGGCGAGCCGGTCGAGATTTCATCGCACGGCACCTCAAAAGGCTTCCGCATCCATCGCATGACGGTCAGTCGCTGGGATCTGGTACGGACCGAAGAGGGCTGGCGCATCGCCCGCCGGCGCTTGCGGCTGCTCGACACGACCGACGAAGGCCGCGCCTTGCTGCGGGAACTCACGGGAGCGTCAGCTTAAAGCCGTCATTGCGAGGAGCGCATCGCGCGACGAAGCAATCCAGTCGGCGGAACACACTGGATTGCTTCGCTTCGCTCGCAATGACGATGTTTTAACGTCGTTACAAGGAGGGCGTAGCGCGACAAGCAATCCAGCCCTTACGCCGGCGCCTTCGCCTTCAACACGCCGCGACGGATCTGATCGAGCTCGATCGATTCGAAGAGAGCGCGGAAATTGCCCTCGCCGAAGCCGTCATTGCCCTTGCGCTGGATCAGCTCGAAGAAGATCGGTCCGACCATCGTCTCGGTGAAGATCTGCAGCAGCAGGCCGGAGCGGTCGCCGTCGATCAGGATGCGATCGCGCTGGAGCCGCGGCAGGTCTTCGCCATGACCCGGCAAGCGCGTGCCGATCTGCTCGTAATAGGTATCGGGCACGGACATGAATTTGATGCCGTGCTGCTGCAGCGATTCGACGGCTGAATAGATATCCTCGCTGGCGAGGGCGATGTGCTGCACGCCCTCGCCATGATAAGCGACGAGATATTCGGCGATCTGGGATTTGTCGTCGGCGCTTTCATTGATCGGGATGCGGATCTTGCCGCAGGGGCTGGTCATCGCGCGCGAGCGCAGCCCGGTCATCTGTCCTTCGATATCGAAATAGCGGATCTCGCGGAAATTGAAGAGCCGCTCGTAGAAGCCGGCCCAGTGATCCATGCGCCCCTGATGCACGTTGTGCGTCAGATGATCGATATAGGCGAGGCCATTGCCTTTCGGATGCTGATCGACGCCGGGCAGCGGCACGAAATCGACATCGTAGATGCTGCGCTCGCCATAGCGATCGACGAGATAGAGCAGCGCGCCGCCGATGCCTTCGATCGCCGGGATGTTGAGCTCCATCGGTCCGATCTTGCCCGTCACCGGCCGCGCGCCGAGACCGATGGCGCGCGCCTGCGCCTTCGCGGCATCTTGCACCCGGAAAGCGAAGGCACAGACAGACGGACCATGCACGCCGGCGAAGGCCTCGGCGAAGCCGCCGGGCTCGGCATTGAGCAGAAAATTGATGTCGCCCTGGCGGTAGAGCGTCACGTCCTTGGCGCGATGCTTGGCGATCGCGGTGAAGCCCATGGCCTCGAAATGCCGCGCGAGCGCTTGCGGATCGGGCGCGCCGTATTCGACGAATTCGAATCCGTCCGTCGCCATTGGATTTTCGATGTCGTTGTTCAGCGCGTCGT
>Ga0157369_10003351_pt1 | contig 19026 bp, 17 predicted proteins | sample C25metaG_FD_113461 | JGI IMG/M metagenome (GOLD analysis project Ga0157369, IMG submission 113461) | Corn rhizosphere microbial communities from Kellogg Biological Station, Michigan, USA - C2-5 metaG | ecosystem: Host-associated > Plants > Roots > Rhizosphere > Soil | place: USA: Michigan... | reverse complement strand
TCCAGAACACAGGCGGCCGCCGCTTTTGCTTCGTCAAGCCGCCCGAGTGCGGCCAGCGATGCCGCGAGCTGGACCCAGGTGATGCTGTGCGCGGGATTGGCAAGATTGGACTTGTAGGCGGCGCTCGCCGCCTCGGCATAGCGATCGCGGCAGAAATGGCCGAGCGCCTGCGCATCGTAAGCGGCAAAGGCCCACGAATCGAACGGGCTGAGGCGCATGCCGCGCTCGCTCCAATCGATGGCGCGTTCCGCTTCACCGGACCAGCCGGCGACGACGCTGCCGAGGATCCAGGCAAGTGCCGTCGAAGGGCTGAGTGCAAGGGCCGCTTCGAAGGCGGCAAAGGCGGCCTGACGATCATGCGCGTCCATGCCGAGCGAGAAGCCGGCAAAGGTCAATGCGAGTGCATCGTCGTGCCCATGCTCGATGGCAAGCCGCGCGTGACGGACCGACGCCAGCCGATCCTCCTCCTTCAGCCCGGCCCTCAGTAACCGATTGGGATGGCTCATCGCGGCAAGACCGTGGGGCAGGGCATAAGAGGGATCGAGCGCCAGTGCACGGTGAAGCTGCGGCAGCGCGAGCGCCGCCCGGTCGGGCATGCCTGAATCGACATCGGGCTGAGCGCGCAGCACGAGCTCGTAGGCATCGAGGCTGTCGGGACGCTTGCGGCGGATGCGCTCGATCTCGGCGCGGCGCAGGCTCGGCTCGATGGCGCCGACCACGGCGAACGCGATCTCATCCTGGATGGCGAACAAATCGCCGACGGTTCGGTCGTATCGCTGAGCCCAGATATACGTCCCGTTTGCAGCATCAGCGAGCTGTGCGTTGATGCGGAGGCGATCGGAGTCGCGCCGCACGCTGCCCTGCAGAATATAGCGAACGCCGAGCTCGCGGCCGACCTGCTTGAGGTCGGCGACGCGGCCCCGCCAGACGAAGCTGGAATTGCGCGCGATCACGAACAGCCACCTGATACGCGCCAGCCCGGTGATGATGTCATCGACCACACCATCGGCGAACCAGCCCGCTTCGCCGAACTGCTCGAACGGCAGCACGGCGATCGACGGCTTTTCGGGGACCGGCAGCGGAGTGCGCGGCCCGGCCTCGTCCGTGCTCGGTTCGAGACGCGTTACCGGTGGCCCGGCATAACGATAGCCGCGCCGCGGCAGCGTCTCGATCCAGCGTCCTCCATCGTCCTGCTCGAGCGCACGGCGGAGTGCTGCGACCTGCACCGTGAGATTGCTGTCCTCGACATTGAGCCCCGGCCACGCCGCCTCGATCAGCGCGCCCTTGCTGACGACGGACCCGGCGCGCTCCAGCAATATGCGCAGCAGCGCGGCTCCGCGCTGGCCGAGCAAGGTCGGAGCGCCGCCGCAACACAGCGTGCCAGTCTCGGCATCGAGTGCAAAGGCGCCGAACTTGTAAGCGTTGGGTGAGGGCGGCGGGACCATTTCGCAGACATTTTGCAACAATTTCGGAGGCTTTTCACGACATTTGGACGCGCCAGCAGCAGGCTGCGGCTTCCGGTCACGGCAACTTGGAGCGCGCGCGATGAATGCAAAGGCGATCATCAGGAGACCCGGTGAAGGCAAGCAGGTCAGGCTTGCCGGTCAACCCATGGCATTTCTGGTCACCGGCAGCGACACGCGACACACCTCGATGTTCGAGTGGACGATTCCGACCGGCTTCTCGACGGGCCTTCATGTCCATCGCGTGCAGGAGGAGACGTTCTACGTCCTGGAAGGCGAGTGCGACTGGCAAGTCGGACATGAGCGCGTTCGTGCCACACCCGGCATTTGCCTTTTCCTTCCCCCGGGCGTGCCGCACGATATCGGCAACTCGTCGGACAAGGTTGCGCGCGTGCTGATGACGGTGTCGCCGCCGGGCCACGAGCGCTATTTCGAAGAGTTGGCCGAGACGGTGGCGCGTGGCGGCGCCGTCGATCCTGCAACGATTGCCGAGCTGCGCGCTCGATATGATACGGATCAGCTATCGGCACTTAGAAGTTAGCAGCTGATGAAAATGGAGGCGTCTGGTCGGCATAGAGTGGTCAGGCGCGTCGCTTGGGTCATTCGCGACTGGGCCAATCCAGCAGCAAGTCCGTCGATCCCCGACGGGCAAATCACTTCCGATAATCGGAAGCGTGTCAACCCTGCAGGATGGAAATATTCTCCTTCCGCTTTACCGAAATTTATGATTGTCTGCGTCCATCCCATCCTCACCCAGAGGGGCGTTTCGCGATCGTCACGAACGTTGAGGGCGGGATGCGGTGGACGGCGGGATGTTCAGCGCGCATGTCGCGCGGACGAGATCATCCTGGCGGACGGCGAAGTCGTGTAGTCCTGGTCCCCCGACGCTGGGATCAACCCTCGGGTCAAAAGCCCGGGGGGACGGAGGCTAACAAGCCCGGACTCCGGGGAGCGCACGTATAAGCCGTAAAACCATCGCGCAGGGAATGCCGGATGTTCCGGCCTTGCCTGTGGTGACTGCCGCCTGCTTTTTTTGTTGCAGGCGGGCCATGGGTGCGGCCTGCACCCGGCATTCCCTGCGCCCTCTCGTCTTCGAGGGCAACGAACGGATGTATCACCCGGGCACGAACGTGCCGCGGAAAGGTGAAGTTATGTCTCTCCACCGTCATTGCGAGCGAAGCGAAGCAATCCATAGTGCTCCCGCGGACGCAATGTGGATTGCTTCGTCGCTTCGCTCCTCGCAATGACGACGGTTATCCGAAAATTGTCTGACCAGAATGACCGCCCCTTCGTATCAAGCGCCGGGCGCTTACTGCATCGCCGCGACGCGGATGCCGGTTGGCCCGAGAATCACGACAAACAGCACCGGCAGGAAGAACAGGATCATCGGCACGGTCAGCTTCGGCGGCAGCGCGGCGGCCTTCTTCTCCGCTTCGTTCATGCGCATGTCGCGATTTTCCTGCGCCATCACGCGCAGGCTCTGGCCAAGCGGCGTGCCATAGCGTTCCGACTGCTGCAGCGCGAGGCAAACCGATTTCACGCCCTCGAGCCCGGTGCGGTTGGCAAGGTTCTCGTAGGCGACCTTGCGGTCTTGCAGGTAGGACAGCTCGGCCGTGGTCAGCGTGAACTCCTCCGACAGCGCGATCGACTGGCTGACGATCTCGCTCGAAACCTTGCGGAAGGCGGCCTCGATCGACATGCCGGACTCGATGCAGATCAGGAGCAGGTCGAGCGCGTCGGGGAAGGCGCGCTTGATCTGGAGCTGGCGCTTGGAGATGGCGTTCTTGAGGAACAGCATCGGCGCCTGCAGGCCGAGATAGGCGGCGCCGATGCACATGCCGATCTTGACAGGCAGCGACTTCTGCATGTGCGAGATCACGAAGACATAGAGCACGGCGAGGATGAACAGCGCGATCGGCGAGACCAGGCGGAAGAACAGGAAGGTGATGTAGGGCGCCTGTCCGCGGTAACCGGCGAGTGTCAACTTCTCGCGGGCCGATTCCTGCGCCAGGTATTTGGTCAGGTTGAAGTCTTCCACCACGCGGGAGACGAGTTGCTTCGGCGTCTGGCGCAGCGAGACCTTCTCGCTCTTGTTCAGGCGGTCGCGTTCGCGGGCACGGATGCGCTCGCGCTCGCTGGCCACCGCCTTCATGCGCTTGTTCAGGCTTTCCCCGGCGAACAGGGGCATCACCAGCGTGTACACAGTCGCGCTCGCCGCGATCGCCGCGAACAGCATGGTCAGGAAGCGCGGGTTGTGGATGGCCTCGATGAGGAAATCGATCATGTCACACTCTCAGAAATCGAAATTGATCATTTTCTTCATCACCATGATGCCGATCGACATCCAGATGACGCAGCCGACCAGCATGAGCTGGCCGGTGGGATTGGTCCACAGCAGCGAGATGTAGCCGGGGGTCGAGAGGTAGACCAGGATCATCACGATCGGCGGCAGCGAGCCGATGATGCCGGCGGAAGCCTTGGCTTCCATCGACATCGCCTGGATTTTCTCGGCCATCTTCTTGCGGTCGCGCAGCACCTTCGAGAGATTGCCGAGCGCTTCGGAGAGGTTGCCGCCCGATTTCTGCTGAATCGCCACGACGATGCCGAAGAAGTTCGCTTCCGGCACCGGCATCCGCTCATAGAGGCGCTGGCAGGCCTCGCCAAGGGGAATGCCGATCGCCTGTGTCTCGATGATGGCCAGAAATTCGCTTCTAAGCGGCTCCGGTGCGTCGGCGGCGACGACCTTGATCGACTCAAACAGCGGCAGGCCGGCCTTGATGCCGCGCACGATCACGTCGACTGCGTCCGGCAGCGCAGCCAGGAACTTCTTCTCGCGCCGCTTCTTGAGGAAGCCGAGGCCCCAGCGCGGCAGGCCGAAGCCGGCGGCGAAAGCGAGCCCGGTGGCACCGAGCAGCCCGCCGCCCACGAACCATGCGCCCGCGAAGAACACCAGCGCGAGCACGGCGGACACCATGTAGAATCTCTGCTCGGTCCAATCGGCAAGCCCCGCCTGGGTGAGGCGGACGCTGAGCGGGACCTTGCTTTCCTTCAGCCGGCGGGCCTCGAGGTCCTTCAGCGAGCCTTCGACCTGCTCGCGGCGCGAGCGCTGGTTGCGGTCGTTCTGACGCTTGGCAACCGGTTCCGGCTTGGCGACGGAGGCGCGCCGGGTCTCGGCCTGCTTCTCGCCCGACAACAAGGGATAGACGAAGACCCATGCCACGCCGCCGATGGCGGTGGCGGCGAGGAAGGCCAGAGCGAGCGCCTGCGTATTCATGGGCGGCTCCTAGTTGGGCGGGGCGACTTCGGCGGCATCGAGTGCGGCGGCGAGGCGCTTTTCCTCGTTATAGTAGCGCGCGCGCTCCCAGAAGCGCGGCCGGCCGATGCCGGTGGAGCGATGCCGTCCGATGATCTTGCCGTTGGCGTCCTCGCCGACCAGGTCGTAGAGGAAAATGTCCTGGGTGATGATGGTTTCGCCTTCCATCCCCATCACCTCGGTGATGTGGGTGATGCGGCGCGAACCGTCGCGCAGGCGCGCGGCCTGGATGATGACGTCGATCGATGCGCAGATCATCTCGCGAATGGTGCGCGAGGGCAGCGAGAACCCGCCCATGGTGATCATGGATTCGCAGCGCGACAGTGCCTCGCGCGGATTGTTGGCGTGCAGCGTGCCCATCGAGCCGTCATGACCCGTGTTCATGGCCTGCAACAGGTCGAATGCCTCGGGTCCGCGGACTTCGCCGACGATGATCCGCTCGGGACGCATACGCAGGCAGTTGCGCACAAGCTCGCGCATGGTGACCTGGCCTTCGCCTTCGATGTTCGGCGGACGGGTTTCGAGGCGCACCACATGCGGCTGCTGCAATTGAAGCTCGGCGGCGTCCTCGCAGGTGATGACGCGCTCGTCGTGCTCGATGTAGTTGGTGAGGCAGTTGAGCAGCGTGGTCTTGCCCGAGCCGGTACCGCCGGAGATCAGCACGTTGCAGCGGACGCGGCCGATGATCTGCAGGATTTCCGCTCCTTCCGGCGAGATCGCGCCGAACTTGACGAGCTGGTCGAGCGTCAGCTTGTCCTTCTTGAATTTGCGGATGGTGAGCGCGGGGCCGTCGATGGCGAGCGGCGGCACGATGGCGTTGACGCGGGAGCCGTCGGCGAGGCGTGCGTCGCAGATCGGCGAGGATTCGTCGACGCGCCGGCCGACCTGGCTGACGATGCGCTGGCAGATATTGAGGAGCTGCTGGTTGTCGCGGAAGCGGATGCCGGTGCGCTGGATCTTGCCGGCGACTTCGATGTAGACCGTGCCGGCGCCATTGACCATGATGTCGGCGATGTCGTCGCGCGACAACAACGGCTCGAGCGGGCCGTAGCCGAGCACGTCGTTGCAGATGTCGTCCAGCAGCTCTTCCTGCTCGGCAATCGACATCACGATGTTCTTGATCGCGATGATCTCGTTGACGATATCGCGGATTTCCTCGCGCGCGGACTCGCCGTCGAGCTTGGCGAGCTGGGCAAGGTCGATCGCCTCGATCAGCGCGCCGAAGATCGTTGCCTTGACCTGGTAGTAGTTGTCCGAGCGGCGGGTCTCGGCGACGGGGGGCGGCGGAGGAGGCGGAGGCGCCGCCTTGACCGGCGCAATCGGCGGCGAGGCAATGGTAGGCGCGGCTTGCGGCCGCGCGGGCTCCGGCGCGCTGACCGCGGCCTTTGCCGGCCTGGTGTCGTTCTCTCCGCTACGTTTACCGAACACGCTTCCACTCCGAACGGGGGCTTACTTGCCCCGCAACTTGTCGATCAGGGGGGACAGGAGAGACCCCCGCGGCTTCTTGGTTTCGCTGCGGCCTGTCAGCCGCTGCGCGATCTGCAGGAACATCTCGGTGGTGCGATGGTTGGCGGAGATTTCCGCGATCATCTGGCCGTTATTGGCGGCCGAGCCGAACATCTGCGGATCGAACGGGATCGCCGCGATCGGCTGGGTCTCGATCGCCTTGGCAAATTCGGTCGCGCTGATCTCCGGCCGTTTCGGTATGCCGACCTGATTGAGGCAGTAGAGCGGTGCACGGTCGTTCGGCCGCGCCGCTTTCAACAGATCGATCAGGTTCTTGGTGTTGCGCAGACTGGCGAGGTCGGGCGCCGCGACGACCAGGATGTCGTCGGCGCTCACCAGTGCGCGCTTGGTCCAGCCCGACCATTGATGGGGCACGTCGAGCACGATGCAGGGCATGCTGGTGCGCAGCGTGTCGAAGATGGCGTCGAAGGCGTCGGAGCCGAAATCGTAGACCTTGTCCAGCGTCGCCGGCGCGGCGAGCAGGCTCAGATGGTCGGTGCATTTCGACAGCAGGCGGTCGATGAAGGCGGTGTCGACGCGGTCGGGCGAGAACACCGCGTCCGCAATTCCCTGCGGCGGGTCCTGGTTGTAGTCGAGCCCGGCGGTGCCGAAGGCAAGGTCGAGATCGGCGACGACCGAATCCATGGCGAGATCGCGCGCGATCGCCCAGGCGACATTGTGGGCAATGGTGGAGGCGCCGACGCCGCCTTTGGCGCCGACCACGGCGATGATGCGGCCGATCGATTTCGCTTCCGGCGCCGAGAACAGGTTGCAGATCGAGCGCACGACGTCGAGCGCGTTGACAGGCGCGATGACATAGTCGCTGACGCCGCGGCGCACCAGCTCGCGATAGAGGGTGACGTCGTTGACGCGGCCGATCACCACCACGCGGGTGCCGGGATCGCACACGGTCGCGAGCTGATCGAGCCCGGCAAGCACGTCGCCGCGCGCGTCCGCTTCAAGGATGATCACGTTCGGCGTAGGGGCAGCGCGATAGGCTTCGATGGCAGCAGCCATGCCGCCCATCTGGATCTTCAGATGCGCCTTGCCGAGCCTGCGGTCCTCGCCGGCCGACTGCACGGCAGCCGCGGTCTCCACCGTCTCGCAGAAGGCCTGCACCGACACTCGCGGCGCGGGCGCGATGTGGCCTTCCGCCGGCGGCGGCGCGGTCTCCGGGGCTTCTTCCGGGTTTTGGCGGGCGTAGCTGATCATTTGCCGGTGTCGCTGAGTTTGGCCTTGTCGGATTCAGGATATTGAGTCGCCGTCGTATTGCCCTTGCGGTACTTCTCGAAAGCTTCGCTGCGGCGCGCGGTATAGGGCGCCGTTTCGGGGCGCGGCTGCACGAGGTCGGACGGGTTGTCGACCATCGCGGCCATGTTGTGCTGATAGGAGCAGCCGAAATTGTAGTAGTCGGTGTTCTCGTAGTAGTTCTTGTCTTTGATCGAAGGGCCGAGGTCATCGGGCCACAGGCCGCAGGGACCTGCGACCGCCTTCATCCGGGGATAGCTGAGTCGGATCGGAGGAAGGTGGCGCGGATCGTCGGGATGATAGTGGCGCATCACTACGCCGTTCGCGGGCACGCCGCCGGCGGCCAGCAGCGAGCGGATCTCGCGGAAGGCGTCCGCGGCCGCGCGCGCGTTGGGGGTGTCGACCGGGACGTCGGCGTCGATCGCGCCGGTTCCCTCGTGATTCCAGGTCTGGGCGAGATTGAGCACATCCGCGCGCTGCTCGGCCGTGAGCCCGCCGCGCGCCTGTCCGACGAAGATGACGATCGAGGTCTTGGCCTCCTCGATCGCGATCGGGTGGCGCAAGCGGTAATCGGTCGGAATGGCCGACGTTGTCGCCACCTCCTGGTCATGCACGCAGGCGCCGAGCGAAAGGCTGATGCCGATCAGCGCCGCCGCCATCAGGGCGTTGTGCCTGTGGGATGTCTTGGCTTTCATGGTTCTCAAACCCTCATCCCACTCAATCGGTGATAAAGCCGTAGGAGCCGCGATAGCTCTGTGCCGGCTCGGAGCGGCCGGGCACGCCGTAAATGCGGTTGACCGTTCCGAGCAACTGGGCCTGCGGATCGGATGCCGGGGTGAAGCCGTCGTCGGGACGCGACAGATCCTTCTGTGCGACAGCGCGCACGATGTAGGGCGTCACGATCACGGCGAGCTCGGTCTGGTTGTTGATGAAGTCGCGGCTGCGGAACAGCGTGCCCAGGATCGGCAGCTCCATCATGCCGGGCAGACCGTTGATCGCCTGCTTGGTCTGCTGCTGGATCAGGCCGGCCATCGCCATCGAGCCGCCGGAGGGAATCTCCAGGGTGGTTTCGGCGCGGCGGGTCTTGATCGAGGGAATCGTCGTTCCGCCGGTGCCACCCTGCAGGGCGTTTTCGTTGGAGATTTCCGAGACTTCAGTCATCACACGCAGGCTGATCTTGCCCTCGGTCAGAACGACCGGGGTGAAATTCAGCGATATACCGAACTTTTTGAAGCTGACGGTCTGGACGCATTGGCCGATCGCGCCCCCCGTCGTGGTTTGACAAGTCACGCCCGTCGGAATGGGAAATTCACCGCCCGAAATGAACGTTGCGGACTCGCCGGAGATTGCGGTCAGGTTGGGTTCGGCCAGCGTGCGCACCACGCCGGCGCTCTCCATCGCGCGCAGGGTAGCCTGCACGGAAGGCGCAGAGCCGAACGACGTCGTCATCGCATTGCTGCTGACGAGCGGCGCGTTGTTGGCGGTGAACGGATTGCTGTTCGCGAACTTCACCACCGAGGTGCCGTAGCTCAGATTGGCATTGAGATCGATGCCGAGTTGCTTGATGACCGAGCGCTGAACCTCGGCGACCGTCACTTTCAGCATCACCTGGTCGCGGCCGCGGACCACGATCGAGTTGACGACCTTGTCGGCGCCGCCTGCAAGGCGCGCCGCCATATCGGCGGCCTGCTGCGCTTCGATCGGGTTGGCGGCCGAGCCCGACAGCACGACGCCGTCGCCGACGCCTTCGATGCGGATGTCGGAATCGGGGAACATCTGCTTGAGCGCGGCACGTACGCCGTTGAGATCACGGGTGACCGCGATGTCGTAGGCCGCAATCTGCTGGCCGGAGCCGTCGAAGAACACGATGTTGGTCTGGCCGACCGCAGCGCCGATGATATAGGCGCGTTGCGACGAGCGGATCACGGCATTGGCGATCTTGGGGTCGCCAACCAGCACGTCCTTGACGTCACGCGGCAAGTCGATCACGACCGACTTGCCAACGCCAAGCGGCAGGAAGCGCGCATTCATCTCGCCGGCCACCGCAGCTGGTGCCGGCGCCAATTTGTAGTCGCTCGCGATCACCGGCGTGAGCGCCGGGTTCAGCATCAACGCGGCGACCGCCGAAAACGACAGGGCGCGGACCAGGAGGGTCCGCAGCTTTGTCCCGTTTGCCACGCACTTCATGATGTCTTGCGTCCTCATGGCTGCGTCATCGCCAAGCTCGGTTTGCCGGAATGCGGATATGGGGCGTCGGGTGTGAAGAACAGGAGGGCAGGGCCTTGGAGGTCGACTTGCCGTCGGGTCCGCTCGCTGGCCGCGCGGCATGGCTGCCGGCGCCGATGGCGATAGCCAGGTCCAGAATGCGTGCGGTATTCATACGCTTCACTTTCCACATTACGCCGCGACGCGAGCGCCGCCGTGCAGTGGAGTTGACCAGCTATTCGTCAAAGCATGGTTAATGAGGCGTGAGTAAATTGCCTTAACCGCAAGTTACCTGTGCGGTTTTCTTGCAGAGCTTTCAGTGCAGCCCGAAGTGGGCGAGATCGACCGCCTTCATCCATTCGGTTTCCGGATAGATCATGAGCGCGCCGATCGCGAGCGCGATGCCGTAGGGGATGCCGCTCTCCTTGGCGTGCAGCCGCATCAGCCAGGCTTGGCCGGCGAGCGCGTAGGGCAGCGGCCATTGCCGGAACTGCACCAGCAGCAGCGTCAGCGCGCCGCCGAACAGTGAGGCGTAAAGCAGGTAGTTCATCAGGTGGGCGAAGCCGAACCAAAGTCCCGCGGCCGCCGCGATTTTGGCGTCACCGCCGCCGATCCAGCCCATTGCGAAGCAGAAGAAGGCAACCGCCAGCACGACCGCGCCGGCGCCGGCATGGAGAAGAATGTCGGTGGGCCCCATCCCACTCGCGACCGCGAGTGCCAGGAAGCCGGCCGCGAGCATAAGTGAGACCCGGTTCGAGATCGTCATGGTGAAGAGATCGCTGGCGGCTGCGAACGCCATCAGGGCTGGGAACAGCAACAGGCGTGCGAGGTCGAGGATCATGGGCATCGGGACTTGCGCGGACAATCGGATCGCCGAAGTCTAGCGGCGAGTGGTGAACAATCGGGAAACGGCAGCTCGTTACCAGACGCGGAAGATCCTGAAGGCCAGCATGACAAGGGATAGCGCGAGCGCGAGACAAACGAGCTGCACGCCCGCCTGGTCGCGGCCGGTCTCCGCCGCGTCCCGCGCCATGATGTCGGCGGCTTTACTCTTACGCATGCTGATACGCCACGAGAAAGGGTGGAAACAACAAAGGCCCCGGGGGAATCCGGGGCCTTTGCTAGCTCGGCAAGCAGTCGCTTACTTCAGCGAGGCGCTGATCGAATTGAACTTGGTGCTCAGGCTGGTGCCAAGGCCGTTGACCACAGCGATGATCGCGAGCGAGATGCCAGCAGCGATAAGGCCGTATTCGATGGCGGTGGCGCCGGATTCATCCTTCACGAAACGCGCAATAAGATTCTTCATTAGTCAAACTCCGTGTACACGTGGCTGGTCGAACTAGGGTCTGGTCTCACCGGCGTTCTCAGCACCGTGACCATGGGTCACACCCTACGGTCGGAGGATTGCGGCGCAGTTAATTCGATTACCGAAAGAACGCTACAATGCGCTGTTCTTCTGCAGAGTAAATTTCGCCTTAAGCGATTGCTTATAATGCGAGCATGATTTCAGCCGGGTGTATGCGTGCGCCCGTTCATCATAAAGGCCTCGCGCGAGGTCGACTTCACACCTCCTTAAGCGGCCCGGCAGTAAGCCTGATCAGCTGATATCACGAGGCGCGCATGACCAGTCTGCCGATGGAAGTCCTGTTGATGCTTGGCCAGACTATCGAGAAGGTCGTGCCGGTGACCATCGTGCTGGCGCTGGTGTTTTCGATGCTCACGTATTTCTGGGCCTGCAACGATGCCGCGCCCTGGTGGAAGAAGCGCGAGCTCGTCACCGACATCGTCTATTGGTTCTTCGTGCCGGTGTTCGCGCGCGTGATCCGGATCGGTCTTCTGGTGGTGGGCGCGAGCGTCGTCTTCCACATCAACGATCCCGACGAGCTGATCGCCTTCTACGACAACGGTCATGGCCCGCTTGCGCAATTGCCGTTGTGGGCACAGGCGCTGCTGTTCCTCGTTGCCTCGGATTTCATGCTGTATTGGCTGCACCGGCTGTTCCATGACCAGCTCTGGAAGTATCACGCGGTCCACCACTCCTCTGAAGAACTGGACTGGATTTCGGCGGCGCGCTTTCATCCGATCAACCTGATCATCGGCACCATCTCGGTCGATGTCATTCTGCTGATGGCCGGCATCTCGCCGAACATCATGCTGTGGGTCGGTCCCTTCAACACGTTCCATTCGGCTTTCGTGCACGCCAACCTGAACTGGACCCTCGGACCGTTCCGGTATGTGCTGGCGACGCCGGTCTTCCACCGCTGGCATCACACGGCGCTGGAAGCCGGCGGCAACACCAATTTCGCCGGGACGTTTCCGATCTGGGACATCCTGTTTGGCACCTTCCGGATGCCGCAGAACGAGCTGCCGGAAAATTACGGCAAGGACGAAGTGACCATGCCGTCCGAGATCGTCGGACAGCTCGCTTATCCATTTCGCCGCTAGCGCGGCTCGGAGGCCGTCGTGAGCAGTGCGGATATCGGGACGATCCGGCAGGAGAAGGTAGCTGACGTCAGCCTGCTGCCGGCCTGGCTCTGGCTCGGAATCGGGATCTACGCGCTCCTCTTGATCAACGGCAATATTCTGCTCGGCGATTCCGACACCTACTGGCATATCGCCGTGGGACGATGGATCCTGGATCACGGCGCCTTCCCCCACACCGACATCTACTCTTTCACCAAGACCGGCGAGCCCTGGGTCTCGTCGTCATGGCTGGCACAAGTCATGTATGCGAGCGCCTATGATTGGGCGGGCTGGCCCGGACCGATCGTTCTCGCCGCAGCAGCGATTGCGGCGGCGTTCGCGCTGCTCGCCTTCATCCTCGGCCGTCATATCCCGACGCGATACGCCGTCCTGATTCCGCTGGCGGCGCTTCTGCTCTCGGGCTCGCACTTGCTCGCGCGTCCACATGTGCTGGTGTTTCCCGTGATGGTAGCGTGGGCGAGCGGCCTGTTGCGCGCGAGCGAGCGTGGTGCATCGCCATCGTACTGGCTGCTGCCCGTGCTCGCATTGTGGGCCAACCTGCACGGCGGATTCGTGTTCGGGCTTGCGTTGGTCGCGCCGTTCGCGCTCGATGCATTGTGGAACGCGGACGCCTCGCAGCGAAAATCACTGACAATGCGATGGTTCGCGTTCGGTCTCGCCGCCTTGGTCGCATGTTGCGTCACGCCCTATGGCTGGGGGTCGATCCTCGCCTCACGGAGAATCCTCGATCTCGGTGAATTGCTGCGCCTGATCTACGAATGGATGCCGGCAGATTTCAGTCGCGTCACTCCGCTCGAGGTCAGCGTCCTGGCTGCGATCGCGGGCGCGCTCTATTGCGGCGTCAGGCTGACGCCGCCGCGGATCATCCTGGTGCTGGGGCTGTTGCATATGGCCCTCTCCCATGTCCGCAACATCGAAATCTTTGCCCTGCTGGCGCCGCTGGTCATGGTGGGACCGCTGTCGGCGCAATTCGCCATGGAGCCGGCGCGCTTCGTCAGAAAGGCTTTCCCGGTCGGATCGGCAGCCGTGGCGGCTTTGATCCTCGTCGCTTCGACCTGGGCATTCGCTGCCAATCACCCATTTACGCCGCCGGCAAACCAGGCGCCCGCCGCCGCGGTCGAAGTGCTGAAGGCTCACAACGCCAAGCGCATCATGAATGACCTGCCTTTCGCGGGTTATCTGATCTCGCAAGGCATTCCGGTGTTCATCGACGGACGCGCGGAGCTCTATGGCGAACCGTTTGAAATGGCCTATTATCGGGCCGTGCAGCTCAGGGACGTGGGTCTCTTTCTCGATCTGCTCAAGACCTACGATATCGATGCCGTGCTGCTGACGCCGGAGACGCCGGCGGCGACCTTGCTGGACCATATCGGCGGCTGGCAACGCGTCTATTCGGACGAGAATGCCGTGGTCCATATCCGCACCTCCACTAGCTCGCGCCCGGCTCGTTGAGACGGCGTGATGCAGGGAATCGGCAAAGTTGGAATCGGCAAAGTTAACGTGGCCGCGTTTGCAGTTCTTTCACCTATTCACCGCAAACTCGGACGTGTCGGACACCGGCTCCGCAGCGTATCGCCTTGCTCAGAATGTAAAGGCGCGGAAGAGTAAAAGCGTATGAAGACCGCTCGTATTATCGTCCTGGGCATCGCGCTCAGCGCCGGGGGCGCCGCTGCCTACCTTGCCAGCAGCGGCTCTGGAGGCTCCAAGGTCGCGCCCGCCGCGCCGGTCGCCCAGCTTCCGACCGTCGATGTGCTGGTTGCCAAGAACGACATCGGCCTCGGCCAGAACGTCAAGCCTGAGGATTTGCAGTGGCAAAGCTGGCCTCAGGCGACCGCCAGCAATGCGTTCATCCGCAAGACCGACCGCCCCGACGCCGCCACCCAGCTCGTCGGTTACATCGCGCGCGATCCATTGATCGCCGGCGAGCCGATTCGTGACCAGAAGCTGGTGAAGGCCGGCGGATCCGGCTTCATGGCCGCGATCCTGCCCAGCGGATCACGCGGCATCTCGACAGAGATTTCGCCCGAGACCGGCGCCGGCGGCTTCATCCTGCCGAACGACCGGGTCGACGTCATTCTCACCCGGCACGAGAAGCATCCGGAGAGTCCCTCGCTTCCGGAAACGATCGTTTCCGAGATCATCCTGTCGAATGTGCGCGTGCTCGCGATCGACCAGGCCCCGAAGGAAAAAGAGGGGCAGACCACCGTGGTCGGCAAGACCGTCACGCTGGAATTGCGCCCCGATCAGACCGAGATACTGTCGCGTGCCCGCCAGATGGGCACGCTGACCCTTGCGCTGCGAAGCATTACGGACGCCCAGGCGACGGAAGTGAAAGCGGACAACGAGGATGTCGTGACCGTGTACCGCGGTGTTAACAGGCAAACCTATAGCTGCTCGCCGAGCTGCGCGAGCCGCTAGGCCAACGGGCGGCCAATGGGATGAAGATCGCCATCGATCTCAGCGATGTCTTCACCCGGCCGCGCCAGTACCCGCATCACTTACGACAACCTGCCGGCGGGCAGTTTCCGCTGACCTGAACTGACACGCTTGCGTGCAATTGAAAAGGCCGCGCCTTGCTGCGCGGCCTCTTTTAACTTCCGAATTTTCTCAGGCTGATTTTCGAAGGCCCGTGAGCCCCGCGGAAATCACTCAGTTGGCGGCGCGCAGGTTGTCGGCCGACGACTTGCCAGAGCGGCGGTCCGCCACGATCTCGTAGGAGATCTTCTGGCCTTCGCGCAACGTGCCGAGCCCGGCGCGCTCGACGGCCGAGATGTGCACGAACACATCGTTGCCGCCGTCATCCGGCTGGATGAAGCCATAGCCCTTGGTTGCGTTAAACCACTTCACGGTTCCCATGCTCACGGGATAGTCCCTTCTCAGATATAGAAAGTCGAAACCCACCTAGGTGGGCTGGCGATATCGAATTTTTGGAAGGGTCGTCAGCGTCTAAACCGGCTGTACCGGTGGATAGCTAATGTCGTCCGGCCGAAAATCGATTGCGACCCATATTATGGGAAGCAGGCCCCCAAAACAATCCTGAGGTGCGCGATTTTTTGCAGGTTGCCCTTTTACGGGCAGCCCGCATGTTGACACGATGTTGTCACGCGTGGCCCGAGGGGGCCCGCAAGACCCTTTTATCGCCGGCGAAACTGTCCGCCGCCCCGTTGCGATGCGCCACGCGGAGCGCCTCCGGGGCCCGAACTCGGACGTTCGTCCTTGTGACGGAATATCAGCCGGCCCTTTTCGAGGTCGTAGGGTGACATCTCGATCGTCACGCGATCCCCCGCCAGCGTCTTGATGCGGTTCTTCTTCATCTTGCCGGCGGTGTAGGCGACGATCTCGTGGCCTGCATCGAGTTGCACGCGATAACGCGCATCGGGGAGGATTTCGGTGACCAGTCCTTCGAACTGGATCAGCTCTTCTTTAGCCATGGTTTTCTCCAGATCGGTGGGCGGCTAGCGGGATCGCTGGTTGCGGTTGGAACGGTGGTTCGGTCGGCCTTCGCGGTGCAAAAACGCTACGCCCTGCAGTCCGTCGGCCTTGCCGCCGCCCTGCGGCGCGCGATGAGGCTCGTGGTTGACTTGCTGGGCCGCCTTATTACCACCACCACGGCGGCGGCGGCGAGGGCCTTTCGCGTTCGGTACACCGTCTTGTGCGCGCGCCGCATGCGGTCGCGGCTGTGGCCGGCCGCTGCGATGATGCTGCTGGGCCGGGGCGGCTGCGGCCTCACGGTTACCCTGGGTGCGGCGATCCTCACGCGGCAGCGAGATGCGGATGAGCCGCTCGATGTCGCGCAAATAGCCCATCTCTTCGGCGCCCGCGACCAGCGAGATCGCAATGCCGTCAGCGCCGGCACGCGCGGTGCGGCCGATGCGGTGGACATAGGTTTCCGGCACATTGGGCAGGTCGAAATTCACCACATGGCTGATGCCGTCGACATCGATGCCGCGGGCGGCGATGTCGGTCGCAACCAGCGTACGGATTTCGCCGGAGCGGAATGCGGCCAGTGTGCGCTCGCGGTGGTTCTGCGACTTGTTGCCGTGAATGGCGTTGGCGGCGATACCGGCCTTGGCGAGCTGCTTCACCACCTTGTCGGCACCGTGCTTGGTGCGGGTGAACACCAGTGCGCGGTTGATTTTTTCCTCGTGCAAGAGGCTGGCGAGGAAGCTCGACTTGTTCGCGTGATCGACCTGGATGATGCGCTGGGTGATGCGCTCGGCGGTCGAGGAGACCGGCGTCACGGCGACACGCGCGGGATCGCGCAGCATTGCGTCGGCGAGCTCGGCGATGTCCTTCGGCATGGTGGCCGAAAAGAACAGGGTCTGCCGCTTGATCGGGAGTTTGGCGACGATCTTCCGGATGTCGTTGATGAAGCCCATGTCGAGCATGCGGTCGGCTTCGTCCAGCACCAGGAATTCGACCTGGCCGAGTTTCACGCCGTTGCTCTGCACGAGGTCGAGCAGGCGGCCGGGGGTTGCGACCAGGACTTCAACGCCCGGCATCACCGCACGGACCTGGCGTCCCATCGGTACGCCGCCGATCGCCAGCGCCGAGGTGAGGCGAATGTGGCGGCCATAGGCGTTGAAGCTGTCGAGGATCTGTCCGGACAGCTCCCGGGTCGGGCTCAGGACCAGCACGCGGGCGTTCTTGGGCTGCGCCTTGATGCGGTTCTGGAGTAGGCGATGCAGGATCGGCAGCGCAAAGGCAGCGGTCTTGCCGGTGCCGGTCTGGGCAATGCCCACCACGTCGCGGCCGGCGAGGGCTAGCGGGATGGTCTGGGCCTGGATTGGGGTGGGGGTGACGTAGTTCTCTTCTCTAAGCGCTCGCGCGATCGGGTCGGCGAGGCCGAAATCCTGAAACGAAGTCAAAAGGTGGTTCTTTCCATATGAGCAGATAGCGCCCCGGCTCTGGCCGGGCGCTGGCGCGGTATAAGTAAACACCCGCGTGTCGAGGGCGTCGGTTTGTTAGCTTGATGAGGGCAAGCCAGAAGCCGTCTGTAGCGGGCTTAAGAACACGCGGCTCGCAATGACCCGACGATTCGTTGGGTTCTTCCCGCCATATGGCCCAGGAACGCGGCACTTTCAAGGTGGATCGCGTGTATCTGCCTTCGAGCAGAGGTTTGCGATGCCGATCGGTAAACAAAATTCGCTGCCCGCCGACGCACCTATCGCTGGATGGCACGAACTGCCGCAGCCTTAATCATCCAATACAGTTTGCCTATCAATTAGGCGAATTGCCGTTTTGGCATACATTTCCCCTGTTTAAATATTAAGCACGCCATTTCAGGCGAGAGAAAAATTCTTCAAATTTTTCATGATCTTACGAGAAGGCAAGGCCGTGGCATGGCTCTTGCGAATCCTCTTCTACCGGCGGCCGTGGGGGCCACGGCAGCGTTTTGCGACTGCGTCAGGGAGAAGATATCTCATGCCTATTCAACCAACTCACAACATGGCCAAGCCCATCAGCCGCCGCCGTTTGCTGGCGGTTGCCGCGGGCGCCGCGCTGAGCCTGGCGACGTTCGCCCCGGCCAGGGCCGCGGACGACACCATCAAGATCGGCATCCTGCACTCGCTCTCCGGCACCATGGCCATCAGCGAAACCACGCTGAAGGACGTGATGTTGATGCTGATCGACGAGCAGAACAAGAAGGGCGGCGTGCTCGGCAAGAAGCTCGAAGCCGTCGTCGTCGACCCCGCGTCGAACTGGCCGCTGTTCGCCGAAAAGGCCCGCGAGCTCATCACCAAGGACAAGGTCTCGGTCGTGTTCGGCTGCTGGACCTCGGTGTCGCGCAAATCCGTGCTGCCGGTGTTCAAGGAGCTCGACAGCATCCTGTTCTATCCGGTGCAGTATGAGGGCGAGGAGTCCGAGCGCAACGTGTTCTACACGGGTGCCGCGCCGAACCAGCAGGCGATCCCTGCCGTCGACTACCTGATGAAGGAAGAGAAGGTGAAGCGCTGGGTGCTGGAAGGCACCGACTACGTCTATCCGCGCACCACCAACAAGATCCTCGAAGCCTATCTGAAGGCGAAGGGTGTTGCCCCCGAAGACATCATGACCAACTACACGCCGTTCGGCTTCTCCGATTGGCAGACCGAGGTTTCCAAGATCAAGACCTTCGGCTCGGCCGGCAAGAAGACCGCGGTGGTCTCGACCATCAACGGCGACGCCAACGTTCCCTTCTACAAGGAGCTCGGCAACCAGGGCATCAAGGCGACCGACATTCCGGTGGTCGCGTTCTCGGTGGGCGAGGAAGAACTCGCCGGCCTCGACACCAAGCCGCTGGTCGGCCATCTCGCCGCCTGGAACTACTTCGAGTCGATCAAGACGCCCGCCAATGAAGCGTTCATCAAGGAGTGGCACGCGTTCACCAAGAACGACAAGCGCACCACCAACGACCCGATGGAAGCCCATTACATCGGCTTCAACATGTGGGTGAAGGCGGTCGAGAAGGCGAAATCGTTCGATCCTGACAAGGTGATCGACGCGCTGCCCGGCATCAAGCAGGCCAACCTGACCGGCGGCATCTCCGAAATGCTGCCGAACCACCACATCACCAAGCCGGTCTTCATCGGTGAGATCCGCGCCGACGGCCAGTTTAGCGTTGTCTCGGGCGATCCGAAGAAGGCCAAGCTCGTTCCGGGCGACGCCTGGTCCGACTATCTCGAAGGCTCCAAGGACCTCGAGGCCGACTGGGTAACGCTGAAGTGCGGCAACTACAACAAGGTGCAGAAGAAGTGCCTGGGCTCGGGCTCCTGATTGCGCCGTCATTGCGAGGAGCGAAGCGACGAAGCAATCCAGATTGTGTCG
>Ga0157369_10003350_pt1 | contig 19038 bp, 30 predicted proteins | sample C25metaG_FD_113461 | JGI IMG/M metagenome (GOLD analysis project Ga0157369, IMG submission 113461) | Corn rhizosphere microbial communities from Kellogg Biological Station, Michigan, USA - C2-5 metaG | ecosystem: Host-associated > Plants > Roots > Rhizosphere > Soil | place: USA: Michigan... | reverse complement strand
GGACGGCCAGACCGTCATGCAGCTCGGCGGTCAGTTCGATGGCACGTTCGTGGCCTCCACCCTCATCGGACCCACGCCGCCTACCCCCACCGCCGCGATCCTCGAACCGGCACCCGGCGCGATTATCGCCCGGTGGGACGGCACCTTCACCGACGCGCTGACCGCCCCGATGGACTGGGCTCGCACCGAGGTTCACGCCTCGTCCGACCTCACCGCTCGGGACTCCGCACCGTTCGATGCCTCAACGCTGAGGGCCACCATCGAGACGGCTCGCGGCACCGAGGTCGCGCTGCTCCTGCCGTCCGAGCTGCACTCCGTGTGGTTCGTGGCTCGCACCCTCGCTGGCAAGTACGGCCAGCCGTCCGAGGCAGCCACGGAGACGCCCGCAACGGTCGGAGTTGACCAGTCGGTACTCGACGGCATCGACGCCGCTCTCGACGCAGCACAGGCCCAGGTCGATGCTGTCTCACTGGAGGTCGATGGCATCCCGTCGCTCATCTCCACGGCCAAGGGCGAGGCCATCACGTCGGCCTCCGCCACGGCCCAGGCCAAGGCTGATCTCGCCCAGGCTGCGGCCATCGCTGCCGCTGCCACCGACGCCACCACCAAGGCCAACGCCCCGAACCACATCACAGTGACCCAGCTCGCTGACGATGCGGTCACCTCGCCCAAGATCATCGCGGGCGCAGTGGTCGCGGGGAAGCTCGCTGCCGACTCGGTGCTCGCCACGAACATCAAGGCTGGCGAGGTCGTCGCTGGCAAGCTGGCTGCTGACTCCGTGGTTGCGACGAACGTCGCGGCTGACGCCATCCTGGCCCGCAACATCAAGGCTGGCGAGATCACCGCAGCCAAGATGGTCGCTGGCACGATCACCGCAGCCTCGGGCGTCATCGGTGACATCAGCGCCACCAAGATCACGTCCGGCACGCTCGACGCCGCACGCATCTCGGCCAACTCGATCACGGTCGAGCAGCTCCGAATCGGTGCGCTCGACAACCTCGCGGCCAACCCGTTCTACCTCGACAGCGCCGCAGGTTGGACCTCGCTCGGTGGAGGCGCGGGAACCGCGTTCGTCACCACGGCGAACCGGCTCTACGCGCAGGCTGCGATGTCCGCCAAGCTCGTTCAGGCGGGCAGCGGCACCCACATCTACGGACCCCTACTGACCGCGCCGAACCGCATCCCGATCTCCCCCGGCGAGGCGATCACGGCGAACGCGATGGTCTATGCCGATGGCTCTTCGGCCATCTCGCTGCGGATCGAAATGCGGCTCTACTTCTACGATCTCGCTGGCACCAACATTTCCAACCTCGCGGGCGGCAACATCGCGGGTTCCGCGTTCACCGCCTCGACGTGGACGAAGGTGGGCGGACTTCCCGTGGTCGCCCCCGCAGGCGCTGTCACGGTCAGCCCCCGCCTGAGTGTCTACATGAACGCGGGCACTCCGACCGCCACGTCATGGTTCGTCGGTCCCTACACCGTCCGCCGCGCTGTCACAGGCGAGCTGATCGTGGACGGGGCTATCGACGGTCGCCTCATCACTGGTGCAACGATCCGCACCGCAGCGACGGGCCGACGCTGGGAGCTCGGCTCCACGGTCGCCAACATGCTCCTCGGTTACCCCGATGTCGCGGGCGTCTCCTCCCCCGGCTCTCTGGTGTCCGACGCGACCGGCGACTCGGTTGACACGTTCCTCAACTCGCCCATGTGTGCGGGTGGCGGCGCGTCTCTGTCGCTCTCGTCTCCGCGCCCCGGCTACGAGGCAAACGGCGCTGAGGCGGGGATCTTCGCGAACGGGACCACCTACGTCCGCGCCTCCGAGAAGTACGGCGTCGTCATGGGCGGCAAGGATCTCACCTTCAACCAGACGGCCATCCCCCTCGGCCTCGTCAACATGGACGAGCAGGTGGTCGATTCTTCGAGCGCCTCGTCCGTCACGCAGGTGTGGACAGGCATGAGCCTCACCTTCCAGGCCGTCGCAGGCCGCAGGTACAAGGTCTCGGTCCTGGGTGGCATCAAGTCCACCGTCGCGGGAGACCGTGGCTCCGTCATCGTCCGCGATGATCCGGGCGGCGCAGCAACCCCGTCCTACGTCTTCATCTCGCAGACGGTCCCGATGGCTGCGGCCAACTCCTCGATCGGGGTCAACTCCTCGATCATCTACTCGCACGCGACGGGGACCGTGAACCTCTTCGTCTACCTGCAGCGAGTGAGCGGCACCGGCACCGTCCGCCTCGCGGGTGCCTCGACCCCGAGCCAGCTCGTCGTGGAAGACATCGGGCGTATGCCGCTCTGATCCTGACACCCCCATCGCCCCCGAGCTCGCGCATGACCCGTGAGCTCGGGGGCGTCCGCATACCTACCCCCTCGGAAGGGCCTCTAATGACCCGCATTCCGCACACCTGCTGATGGCGATCCCCGTGGTCTCCACAGCCCACCGGCCCAGCACCCTCGACCACTCGGGCGAGTTCGCCCTGGCAGTGCTGGCCGTCCTCTTCGCCGTTCGGATCGTCATCGTCCGTTGGCTCCAGCCCTCACCGCCCGTCACGAAGCTGCCCGAGTACATCGCGATGGGCTGGGTGGCCTTCGGCATTGCCGGTGGCCTCCTCGTCCTCCTCGGCCTGATGTGGCGCGGCCTGCCCCAGAAGGGGCGCGACATCGAGAAGGTCGGCCACATTCTCACGATCACGCTGTGGCTCACCTACTCGGTCGTCATCGCCAAGCTCTACCCGGCCCAGGCCGTTGTCGGCATCTTCATGGCCTGCTTCATCTTCGCCAGCGTCGGGCGGCTGCTCCAGCTCCGCAAGGTCAACCGGGCCGTCAACGCCCTCGTCGTGATTGCCAAGGGTGAGTGATGACTAGCGCACTCGTCCCGCTTCTCGGCGTCCTCATGGGTGGTGGCCTCATCGCCGCCTGCGTGAGCTGGTACGTCGCGAAGAGCAAGACCCCGGCAGAGGTGGACTCGATCATCGTGGCTGGCGCTGAGACCGCCGTCGTCACGATCGAGAAGACCCTCGCTGCGGAGACCCGGCGTGCTGACCGAGCTGAGGCTCGCGAGGCCACGCTGCTCCAGCGCATCGCGGACAAGGAAGCCCGCATCGAAGCCCTGGAGAAGAAGCTCGACGCTCTCCAGCACGCGCTCGATGACGCCCGCGAAGAGCTCCACTCGATCATCACCCCCTCGCTCGACTCTCCCTGATAAGGAACCCCCACCCATGCCCTCGATCACGATCGACACCAAGACCCAGGTCTTCTACTCCACCGCTCAGCCCGAAGCCGATGTCTGTGTCATCCACACGACCGAGGGCATGGGCTGGCCCGGTTACTCCGGTGGCGGCGCTGCTCCTCACGCCACCATCCGCGCCATCCCCGGCAAGGGGATCGCCGTCCGCAAGCACATCGGCTACGACAAGTTCGCGAAGGCCCTGATGAACCTGCCTGGAGGTGTCGAGACCAACCGTCGCGGCGCTCTGCAGTTCGAGCTCATCGGCACCTGCGACCCGAAGCACAAGGGCGACTCCGACTGGTACTCCTGGGCGGACGCTGACGACGTGGTGCTGGAGGCGCTGGCCGACTTCCTGCGGCCCGTCCTCTCGCTCTACAAGATCCCGCACCGCGCCCCCGCGTTCCTGGCCTACCCGGCGAGCTACGCCAACAAGCAGGGCCAGCGGTTCTCGTTCGCTGAGTGGAACGCCTTCAACGGGATCTGCGGACACCAGCACGTCCCCGAGAACGTCCACGGCGACCCCGGCGCATTCCCCATCGCCAAGCTCCTCAAGTTCCTCGGGGCCTCTGGTGCAAGTGTGACGAAGCCTGCCAGCTCGATCCCGTCACTCCCCAAGCCGAAGACCGTCTGGGGCCGTGGCGACACGGGCACCAAGGTCCGCGAGATCCAGGGCAAGGTCGGCGTGCCGGTCGATGGTGACTTCGGTCCCGCGACCGAGGCTGCAGTCAAGCGATTCCAGACGAAGCACGGACTGGACGCTGACGGCCTCTGGGGTCCTCAGTGTGACGCAGTGAAGGCCACGGCCCCCAAGCCCGCCAGCAAGCCCGCAGCGAAGCCCTCGACCACCTCAGCCCCCCGCTACCCCGGCCTGCTGAAGCGCGGCTCGAAGGGGTCCTACGTCACCTCGCTCCAGTCCCGGCTCAAGGCTCGCGGCTGGAACGTCAAGGTGGACGGCGACTTCGGCAAGACCACCGAGGGCATCGTCCGGCAGTTCCAGGCCGAGAAGCACCTGGGCGTGGACGGCAAGGTCGGACCCCAGACCTGGGCAGCGATCTTCGCCACGGCCAACGTCACCCGGTGATGTGCGCCTCGACCTGCACCACGCAGGACCACCCCACCTACGGAGCCTGCCTCCGATCCAAGTCCATCTCCACCAAGGCGGGCGAGACCACCAAGGCCTCGTTCCCCAAGACCCAGAAGGGGTCCGCATGAACACCTACCTGAAGAACCTCAAGGCCACCGAGCCCGTCCGGCTCTACCTCTACGGCCTGCTCGCGCCGGTCCTGGCGGTCCTGCTCGGCAAGGGCCTCATCGACGGCAGCGACGTGGCGCTCTACACCGCGCTCGGCACCGTCGTGCTGCTCGGCCCCGCGACCGAGCTGGTCCGCTCGAAGGTCTACGCCCCGGCGACCGTCGAGGCCACCCTGGAGCTCGTTGCCGACGAGCCCACCTCCGAGGCCGACCTCGAAGAGTACGAGGCGAAGCACTCAGTCTGACAACGAAGAAGGCCCCCACCAGATCGAACAGGTGGGGGCCTTCAGTCGTCTCCTGGCCTAGCTCTTCTTGGCCGCACGCCGTCCTCCATTGCCCTTCCCTGCGGCTGCCTTCTCCGCCTCGATCTCCTCGATGGTCTTCACCTTCGCGGAGAAGTCACCGACGCCACGTCGAGCGGTTGCACGTCCGGTGCTACCTGCAGCCTCAGCGATCCGCATCACCTCACGGATGGGTGCCGAGTGCTCGTCGCACAGGTCTGCGCTGTAGCTCTTGCCGTCCACGGTGATGCGGTAGGTACGTGCCTCGACGGTGGGGTTCTGGTCCACATCACACACGGTCAGGTTGATCTTCGCCACTGCTCTCTCCTCTTGCTAGTTGGGGTGAGGGAACATTAGCGCGGGTGTGTTGGTTTGACAAGAGGCATCCGTGTCCGCATACTGGAGCCGAGCGCCCCAGACCCGGCGCACACGACACAGAGGAGAGGAGCGAGAGAAGATGGCGGTATCGAAGATTCAGGACGAGGCGGAGGTCATCCGGTGGATCGAGGAGGGGAAGACCTACCAGTGGATCTCCGATGAGTACAAGCGCAAGTACAACATCGTCACCGTCCCTTCGCTCTGGTCCAACTTCCGCCGTCGCAAGGGGCTGGAGCGGCGCATCGCTCGCAACGACGACCTGATCCCGTGGGCCGTGAACCCCGAGCACCGATGGGGCTACCCGCTGGCGATGCTCCGCGTCGAGGCTCGCAAGCGTGCGGGCATGGAGCTGCGCGAGGTGGATGACGTTCGCCTGGAGGCGTGGAAGGCGAACCTTGAGGACACCAACGCGGTGGTCCACTACGACCCAGACACCGACGAGGGCTGGTTCTACGTGCCCCGGCGCAAGGGCATCGACCGCGACCTGATCCGTGAGCCCGAGCGCAAAACCACCACCCGCCTGAACGGCGACGAGCAAGACTAGTCCGAAAGGACTAGGCGGAGGCCGGTTACTTGGGAGTAGCCGGTCTCTTCGTCGTGTAGCCTTCAACTGGTTCGGGCCGGGGGGTCCAACTTGCACATGGCGACCGTCGCGTGCTACAACTTAGAAGTAGTCACACCAACACACAGACAGGGAGGGGAAACCGTTCATCATGCTCGCAGCACCGGACCTGCCCCCAGCAGTCCAAGCACCAGCGCCCATGCATCACGAGCACCCGCGCCCCAGGTGTCGCAAGGGCATCCTGCCCACGCACGACAGCAGGGGCATGTACATGTCGGAGCTCCGCGCTCCGAGGTTGCTGATCTCGTTCCACCAGACGATCGACACGGGCAGCATCACCATCGTGCTGGACGCCGAGAGCGAGGACTGGCACGTCGAGACGAGAGCTGACCACGACCCGGCGATGCTCAGGACGACCATCGCCAAGCTGTCTCGGTGGGGCTACGAACCCATCCCAGAGGAAGAGTGCGAGGCCGAGCTCATGGAGAACGGCAACGTGCGGATCTACTTCTACGCAGAGAGAGGAGCCATCATCGGATGATCGACATCGTTGACATCGAGACCAGCGGCGACACGACAGACAAGCGCGGCATCGTCCGCGACAAGAAGGACCGCCCCAAGATCTTCACCCTCTGCCTGTTCTGTGACGGCGATGGCCGCACGGCCTCGCAGAAGCGAGCGGGCAAGACCGTCCAGTGCCCCGCATGCAAGGGCGAGGGCAAGAAGGGCAAGACCTACGCCAGGACGACGACCTACATCGACGTGCTGGACGACAAGACCAGTCTCTCCGACTGGAAGCTCCGCATGGCGATCGAGGGAATCAACCGCAAGCCCGGTCTCCTCGAAGCCTGGAAGGAACTGACCGATCCCCTCGGTGCCGACAAGGGCAAGGCGATGGGACTGGTCGGCGCAGCGATGGATGCTGCGGACTCCAGCCTCAAGGCTGAGGTGGGCACCGCCCTGCACGAGATCTCCGAGGACATCGACGCAGGCAAGGACCCCGGCTTCATCCCCGACGAGTTCCTCAAGGACATCGAGGCCTACAAGCTCTGCACCGCCGACCTCGAAGTGATCCACATCGAGACCTTCGGAGTGCTGGACGAGTTCGGCATCGCTGGCACCTTCGACCGGCTCGTCCGCGTCAAGGGTGAGCTGGCTCGTGAGCTCGGTGTGCCGGACGGCACGCTGCTGATCGCGGACCTGAAGACGGGTGGCATCGAGTACGGCCTGGGCAAGATCGCCATGCAGCTCGCGGCCTACTCGCGCATGAAGCAGTACGACCCCGTGACGTTCGTCAGGAGCGAGCTGACGGACCTGGGAGAGGTCAGCCAAGACCTAGCCCTCATCATCCACATGCCCTCGGGAGAAGGCCGCTGTGAGCTCGTGCCGGTGAACATCGACAAGGGCTGGACTGGTCTCGCCAAGTGCCGCGATCTGCGGGAGTGGCGGAACTACTGGAACCGCAAGGGCTCGAAGGGCATCGGCATCCGCACCATCACCTTGTAGCCGATTTGCAAGTGTGACGAAGCGTGTGTTACTTTGAGAGAAGAAGGTCAGAGAGAGCATCACCCACAACTTCATAGAGAGGAGCAACAATGGATTCCCTGGACTCAGGCATCTCCATCACGTTCAAGTACGGCAAGGGGTTCGAGGAGCCCTGGCTCGTCCTGAAGGGCGCACCGTCCCGTGTTCGCACGGACCTCATCGAGGCCTTCGCCATCCCGCAGGAGGTGGCCGCAGGCAAGACGCTCAACGAGCTCCTCATCTTCTGCAACCACATCGTGCATGGCACGGGCAACGTGGCGACGATCCTCGGTGGCACCCCCATCGCAGAGTCGCCCGCTGCCGAGCAGAACGGCAACCAGACGGCCTCGCAGGCTGACCCGTGGGCTACGGCCAACGGCGAGGCGGGAGGCGCTGACGCGCCCAGCACGGCCCCCCAGGAGAACCCCAACGCTGGGCTCCTGTCGCAGATCGAGTCGGCCACCACGAAGGACGAGCTGAAGCGCCTCTGGGCTGCGAACAAAGCTGCCTTCGACGCGGCTGACGTGAAGGCTGCGTACTCGGCCAAGGGCAAGTCGCTCTGATGGCCTTCTTCGAGTCCGTGATCCACAAGGACGAGCATGGCGACGAGCTGTGCATCCAGGCCTCGGAGGGGCTGGTCGAGGTGGAAGCTCTCGTCGGCTACGTCGAGGGCGGCGACGAGTCGGGCATCGACAATGCCTACCTCGTCTTCAGCGCGGCTGAGGCTCGCAGGCTGGCAGGCACGCTGCTCACCGCAGCGGCCACGTCCGAGAGCGCGTAGCTCTCCCCCGGCAAGACCACACCCCGCGCAGATCGTTGGGCGTGTGCAAGTTTGACAACACAACAGAATAGAGAGGACACATTCACATGGTTCAGTTCGCAGAGGTCTCCAACGGTGGCGGTCAGTTCTTCAAGCCCGCCGATTTCCAGGGCGTGGACGCCTTCCTCATCGAGGTCGAGGACTTCCGTCGTCAGGTGCCGACCAACTTCGGCCCGAAGGACACCGCAGTCGCGACGCTCACGGTCTTCCGTGGCTTCGACGGCGAGCCCGCCGTGATCCCCGCCTCACAGATCCAGCAGACAGCCCTCGCTTCCGCGCTGGCCGATCTCGTGGGCAAGGCGACCATCGTGACGATGGGCCAGGGCAAGGCCAAGAACGGCAACAACCCGCCGTGGATCTGGACCGCCATCGACGCGGCCCCCAAGGCGAAGGTCATCGACTACGTGACCAAGCGCGAGGCGAAGATCGAGGCCGACCTGAACGACGCGCCGGACTTCTGAGCAGACCCACAACAACAGAGAGGAGGGCGGTAGCCAATGCTGTCAGCATCGAGATCGCTAGTCCTGAGCTCGGAGTCCAGCCCAGAGCTTCCCCGCGTCCCGGCGCTGGGTGCGCTCTACCAGATCGGCTGCCGCCCTCGGCAGGGCGAGGTCATCATGGTGGCCGGTCGATCCGGCACCGGCAAGAGCTCGTTCGCCCTGTGGTGGGTGTCGCAGATGAACCTGCCCACGCTGTACTTCAGCGCGGACATGAGCTCGTATCAGGCCAGCATCAAGCTCGCCTGCAGCCAGCTCAGCATGACGACCGATGAGGTCGAGGAGCGGCTCAACAAGGGAGGCCGTCACAGGGCCGAAGTGCTGAAGGCACTGGAGCACCTGCGCATGACCTTCTCGTTCGGGGCCATCTCCTGGCGCGGCATCGACGCCGAGCTGGAGGCCTACGTCGAGCTGCACAACGCCTTCCCCAAGGTGATCGTGCTCGACAACCTGATGGACATCGAGGGCACTGCCTCGGACTACACGGCACAGATGGACGCGATGCAGAACATCTCGGACCTCAGCCGTGCGACCGGCGCAACGGTGCTCGTCCTGCACCACGCGAGCGACAAGTCGTGGGAGGCCAAGGCCGACCCGTGGAAGCCCCCGTCTCGCGATCAGGTGAAGGGCGGCATGAGCGAGAAGCCCGAGCTCAGCATCTCGATCGCCATCGACCCGAAGAGCTACGACTGCAACCTCGCGGTCATCAAGCAGCGCATGGGTCCGTGCGATCCCACGGCAGGAAGCTACGTCACGATCACCGCCAACCCGGCGATGACCCAGTACCACCCGAAGGTCTACGAGACGTACTCGGCACCCACGACCTTCACCATCGGAGAGGAGAGCTAGTCCGCATGTCACAACTGAATAGCACGATCGCACCCCAGCTCCCGGCCAAGGTCGTCACGGCCAAGGGTCAGATCCGCGTCTCGGCACAGCCGGGGAACCGCAACGTGGGCCTCAACGTGTTCGGCACCTACGCCGAGCTCAGCCCGCACGGTCTCGCCACCCTGTGGATCGAGCTGGAGGACGCCTACAAGGTTGCCACCGGCACGGATCTGAGGCCGATGTGAGCACCATCATGGGGATCGACCTCTCCCTCACCGCAACGGGTGTCGCTCTGATCGAGGACCGCGAGGCCGTGGCGACTGGCCGCGTGCAGACCAAGGGCAAGAAGACCGACACCATCTGGCAGCGACAGGCTCGCCTCGCGGCCATCGCTGACGACGTGATGCGCTACGCCATCAAGTGGCACCCCGAGCTCGTGGTCATCGAGGCCCCGTCCTACGGCTCCGTCCACGGCGCACAGCACGACCGCTCCGGTCTGTGGTGGCTCGTGGTGCAAGCCCTGGCCGAGCTCGACTTCCCGTTCACCATCGTCGCCCCGCAGGCTCGGGCGAAGTACGGCACGGGCAAGGGCAACGCGGCCAAGGCCATCGTCCTGGCGGCAGTGCTCGAACGCTTCAAGGGCGAAGACCTCTTCATCCCCGACGACAACGTGGCCGACGCGCTACTGCTCGCCAGCATGGGGTCGCGCCTCCTGGGCGAACCGCTGTTTGTCGAGCGGGACATCGCGGCCAAGTGCCTCGAAGCGATGACCTCGGTCGAGCTCCCCCTGATCGAGATCGGAGTGGCGGCATGAGCATCACTCGCGGATGGATGGCTGGCTACCACGACTCGTTCGATGAGCTCGGTGAGCCGCTGCACGAGATGATCCACAACGTCGAGGGTGCCGGTGGTCCTGACGAGCTGCACGAGCTCGACCTGCAGATGTGGGACGAGCTGGTGTGAAGACCGGGCGTCCCGACATCGCAGACGTGCTCGACCACTACGGCGTCTCAGGGCGCAGGCGGATGGTCCCGTGCCCCCTGCATGTGGACCTGACGCCGAGCTGCTCGATCAACTACGACACCCACGTCTTCAACTGCCACTCGTGTGGCATGGCCGGTGACTCGTGGACGCTCATCATGCTCAAGGAAGGGATCAGCAAGACCAAGTTCTACGACGCCGTGAAGTTCGCCCAGAAGACAGGGCTCGACGTTGGGGCCAGCGACGACGGTGAGGAAGTCGTGACTGGCTCGGCGTATGGCGGAAGCCGTGCTGCCACGAAGAAATCGAAGAACGCCCCCGGCAACAGCTACAAGCCGAGCTGGAGGCGATAACTGAATAGAGAGGAGCCCGACGTGAGTGAAGAGAAGGAACCCCTGCAGCCGCTCTCGGCGTCGCAGATGGAAGCCCTGGAGGAGGCCATCAGCGCCTACCAGACGCAGATCACCCCCCAGGCCGCGCAGTACATGGCGGCTCGTGGAATCGACCGTGACACCGCCATCGCGAATCGCCTTGGGGTAGTAGGGAATCCGCTCGCTGGTCACTCCCGCTTCCGTGGGATGCTCGCGATCCCGTTCCTCGACAAGGACGGCAAGCCGCTCACCGTGCGCTTCCGCTGCATGGTCGAGCACGAGCACCGCGACTTCTACCACGGCAAGTACAACTCGATCACGGGCGACCCGACCAGGGTCTACGGCATCGCTTCGATCTTCGAGGCGGGCGACGAGATCCACATCACCGAGGGTGAGCTCGACTCCGTGATCCTCCGCAAGATCGGACTGCACGCTGTGGCGATCCCTGGCGCGAAGGCGTGGAAGGGACACCACCGCAGGATGCTCGCTGGCTTCAGCCGCATCTACGTGTGGGGCGACGATGACGATGCCGGTGCCGAGTTCGTCACCAAGGTCTGCGCTTCCATGCGTCAGGCCCGAGGGGTCAGCATCCGTGGCGGAGACGTGTCGGACATCTACAAGTCGGGTGGCGCTGCTGCCCTGATGGGACTACTCCCCCAGCAGGTCGCCGCATGACCCCGGCACGGTTCGCCACGGTCGAGCTCATCGAGCGCATCGACGCCGAGGGCGAAGACGTAGGCCACGTCCTGACCGAGGTCCGCATCGACGGGGTGAAGTACCACATGCCCCTCGAAAGCAAGGTCACCACGGAGTCATCGTTCGACGGTCTCACCTCGGTGACTCTGACGCTGATGGTGGATTCGCTGAGCATCTACCGGCTCCCCCGGCAGGTGACGGCATGATCCCGCCCAGGTGGCTACGACAGCGCAGGCGTCGGCACCGAGAGACCCTGATCGACGCCACGATCCGCGCCGGATGGGCCAGATACCACCCCGACATGCGAGCTCGCGCCATGCACCACGTCGGGATGGAGCCATGAGCCCCGCTACGGGGGCAGGGCGCAACGCTCCCGGCCTCACAGGCCGTCTGGCAGAGGTAGTCCAGGCGCTCTCTAAGCGCGAGCGTGCGGCCTTCCTGGCGCACCTCGAAGGCGGCACGTCAGCCGACTGGCTGGCACGCCAGATGAAGAACGCCGGTCACCCGATCGGCGCAACCACGCTGAAGGCCTACCGGCAGGCAGCACGAGAACAGGAAGGTAGGTGATGGCATGTCGGATCTCCTCGACGCTCTGCTGAGCAAGCCGGTGGCCCCCGTGGTCCCCGCAACGCTCCTCGTCCCCGACCGTGACTTCACCCGCAAGCTGGAGCTGGGCGACGGCAAGAACACGCTGACCGCCGAGATCCGTGACGCGGACGGCAAGGTCAACGAGGGCACCGCGCTCAAGTACCTCACTGAAGAGGGACTGACGCCGAGCGAGTGGGAGTCCACTGGATTCCGCAAGATCAAGTACGGCGCGGGCATGGAGTCCGTGCGCTTCACCTACAAGCGGGTGCTGTCGAGCAAGGCTCTGCACGAGCTGAAGCCCGACGAGCTGGCTGAGCTCAAGGCCCACAAGCCCACGATGCGCCGCGAGCAGGGTGACCACACGTTCATCCTCGCGCTCGGTGACATGCAGTTCGGCAAGATCGACGGCGATGGTGTCGAGGGCACGCTGAAGCGGACCATCGAGTGCATCGACAAGGCAGCGGACCAACTTGCTTGGTACAGAACGCGATTCGACATCGGTCACGTTCACATCGCGTGGCTCGGCGACCACATCGAGGGCTTCGAGTCCCAGGGTGGGGCCAACGTGTTCCGCACGCCGATGCCGCTGAGCGACCAGATCCGCCTCACCCGGCGCACGATGCTCCACTCGATGCTCACCTTCGCGGACCTCGCGGAGCGGGTGTCGCTGGTTGCGGTCCCTGGCAACCACGGAGAGACCGCTCGCTTCGCTGGCAAGGGCACGACCCGCTACGACGACAGTCACGACACCGAGTCGCTGATCGCCGTGAACGATGGTGCAAGACTGACGAGCAAGTTCGATCACGTCGAGTTCTACGTCCCCGAGACGGACGAGCTGACCGTGGCCCTGGACCTGTCCGGCACGACCACCGTCCACGCACACGGCCACAAGTGGCGACCCGGCAAGCACTTCGAGTATTGGCAGGGGCAGGCCTTCAACCGCCACTCCGCGTTCCACGCAGCCAAGCTCATGCTCGCCGGTCACCTGCACCACGAGCACACGGACAGCGACGGGGACCGGCTCTTCATGCAGCCCCCGGCGATGGAGTCCGAGAGCACTTGGTGGAGGCACGCACGCGGCACGACCGGCGCACCCGGTGGCCTCGTCGCCGTGACGAAGGACGGTCACGTTCCTGTGAAGGAACTGATCCGCTAGACCCGACAACGCGAAATGCGTTGCGGCACAACTGAATAGGGAGGAGATCGTGATGATTGAAAGCAAGGTGGCGACGGCTACGGAAGCAGACTGGTCCTTCACCAGCAACTCGGAGGTCATGCTCGCCGTCAAGGGGGCCGCTCGCAAGGCGGCTCGTGAGTTCGACCAGATCGAGATGGCGGACGCTGAACAGGACGCCCTGCTCTGGCTCGCAGTCCGGCCCGATGAGGTCGGCAAGTACGAGCACCGCGAGGACGGGATGGCCCTCCTCTCCAGCCGGATCTACGCCAACGCCCTGCGACCGCAGGCTGTCCTCGGGCAGCAGCGGCTCAACCTCACGACCTACCCCGACGCGAACGACGCGACAGAGCTCGGCGTGACCGAGTGAGCTACCAGCGCGACACGATCGAGAGCCTGATCCCCGCCATCTGGGACGAGGCCTTCGCGATGGATGCGAAGGACCCGCTCGGCCCTGCCGAGGGTGCGCCCAAGAGCAAGTCCGATCCGAGTCACGGCAACGGCAAGCTCGCCATGATCTGCGACGTGCAGCAGGCCTGGGCCTATGCCGATCTGGAGCTCGAAGAGCGACAGGCAGTGCTCGTCCGCTTCGGCATGGACGAGGACTACGACAGCGCGGCTCGCATCCTCGGGGAGACCCACAAGATGACGGTCCATCGCCGCTGCACTCGGGGCATCGTCAAGCTCGGCCTCTACCTCAACGGTGGCAAGGCCTGGGCCGAAGAGCTCTCCCCCTCCGAGGACGACGAGGCATGACCCACGTCCTCACGACCCTGCTGATCGGCTGGTTCGCATTCAACTTCCTGAGTGCGGCCAGCCGGTTGGAGGGCGACCGAACTTCCATCTGCGTGAACGCAGTCATCTACGGGTCGCTGGCACTGGCCGTGACCTACATCGCACGACACTGAAAGGAGCCCCCCTTGACGAACACCAACGTACTGAGCCCCGAGACCACCATCCCTTGGGGCTCCACCGGAGAGGCCGTCTACAAGCGGACCTACTCGCGCAAGAAGCCAGACGGCACCAACGAGATCTGGCCCGAGACTGTCGAGCGGGTTGTCTCTGGCAACCTCGCTCTGGTCCACGGCACCGACCGGGGCCTCTGGTCTGACGACGTGATCGAGGAGGCAGGTCAGCTCACCGAGCTCATGGAGGACTTCAAGATCCTGCCTGCCGGTCGCCACCTCTGGAGCTCGGGCGTCAAGGGACGCCAGTACCTCTTCAACTGCCACGTCGCTGGCTGGGGCAAGAGCCTGTCGGACCACTTCGACTTCACCTTCCTGCGCCTCATGGAGGGCGGCGGTGTTGGTGCGAACTACAGCTCGCGCTTCCTGGCTCCCTTCGGTGCGCCCCGTCGCGAGCTCGCCGTCCACATCGTGTGCGACCCCGAGCACGCCGACTACGCCAAGTTCGAGCAGGCCGGTCTTCTCAGCTCGGAGTACGACTCCGACTGGGACGGTGCCTTCGAGGTCGAGGACAGCCGTGAGGGCTGGTCCGCTGCGCTCGTGGACCTCATCGACACCTTCATGCAGGACGAGCAGGTCGCTCACGAGAAGCGCGTCTACGACGTGTCCCGCGTCCGGCCCGAGGGCTCGCGCCTGAAGACCTTCGGTGGCACCGCGTCCGGCCCCGTGCCGTTCGCCGCAATGATGACCGAGGTCGCCCGCGTGATGAACGTCGCCGCTGGCCGCGTCGAGCTGACTGACATCGGAAGCTGGGGTCTCGGCACCGTTCGCACGATCGTGAAGAAGGCCGACCACCTCACGCCCGTCGAGGCGATGGAGATTGACCACGCCATCGCTGAGTGCGTCGTCTCCGGTGGCACCCGTCGCTCGGCTCGCATGGCGATCGTCTCCTGGGATGACCCGTTCATCGAGGACTTCCTCGCGTGCAAGGCCGATGGAGTGAGCCACTGGACCACGAACATCTCGGTCGAGATCAACGACGACTTCACCAGCGCCATCGAGAAGAACACCGACAAGGGCACCCGTGCCCGGTGGATCTTCGAGCGCGTGGTCAAGGGGATGCTCACGAACGGTGAGCCCGGTCTCTGGAACAGCTCGCTCTCGAACGTCGGAGAGGTCAACGAGGTCATCGCCACCAACCCCTGTGGAGAGATCGCGCTGGAGGCCTGGGAGAACTGCAACCTGGGCCACGTCAACCTCGACGCCTTCGCCCCGAAGGTGAAGGGTGGACCGGGCGATGTCCACGGCCTGATGAAGGCGCACCAGTTGATGACGCGCTTCCTGATCCGTGCGACCTACGGCGACGTGAACGACCCGAAGCAGGCCGAGAAGCTCGCGCTGAACCGGCGCATCGGAGTCGGCCACTTCGGAGTCCAGGGCTACTTCGCCAAGAGCGGCGTGCCGTACTCGCAGGTCCCGTGGCACCGTGGCTCCGCCGAGCTGCTGAAGATCCTGAAGAACACCGTCCGCAACGAGGCTCGCAAGTACGCCTTCGAGCTGCGCATCCCCGAGCCGGTGAAGGTGACCACGGTCGCTCCGACTGGCTCGATCGCGAAGCTCCCCGGCGTGGCCGAGGGCATCCACCCGATCTACGCTCGGACCTTCGAGCGCCGCGTCCGCTACTCGATGATCGACCCCGACCAGATGCGGGCCGTCCGCGAGTTCGAGGAGCAGGGCTTCGAGGTCGAGGTGGACCAGTACGACGCGAGTGGCAACACCAGCGTCGTGGTCTTCCCGACCAAGGAAGTCCTCGTGCAGCAGGTCGAGGATCTCGGCTACCCCGCGACCTTCGTGGAGTCTGCCGACGAGCTGACGGTCAAGCAGATGCTCGCCTTCCAGGCGATGTACCAGACGCACTACGCCGACAACGCCGTGAGCTACACCCTCAACGTGCCAGCGGAGGCCCACCAGCTACCCGCCCTGGCCGTGCCGGGGACTCCCGTGCCCGTTCCCTCACCGGAGCGAGTCCAGGCCGTCTCCGTGGCGCTACGGGCACAGCTCCCCTACCTGAAGGGAACGACCATGATGCTCGACGGCTCACGCCCGCAGGCTCCCTACACCCGCATCACCGAGGAGCAGTACAGCAACAGCCTCGCCGTGGTCCTGGCCGATGGTGTCGATGAGGACTGCGCCAACGGCGCGTGCCCCGTCCGATGACCACCTACCGATGGGCTATCTCCGTGCGGAGGTGGGACCACTACGGCCAGAGGGTCGTGAGCAGGACGCCCGCAGCAATCGACGCCAAGGACAAGGACGAGGTGACCGTGAAGGTGCGGGCGATGTTCAACGCAACGTATGACGACTTCCGCAAGTTCTGGTCACACGACTGGACCCTACAGTCGGTAGAGGAGGTGACCGGATGAACGCCTTCGTGGAGGCCATCGGCAAGTTCATCACCGCAGCCTGGGACATGATCGTCGCACTGCACCGGCTCCTCGCGGCGCTGGCTCAGCGAGACATCGAGGCAGCCAAGCTCGACTGGAAGAGCCGCACCAAGCGTCACGTCCACGACTGGCACTACACGGGACGCAGCGGCACGGGATGGGGAATCGTCCGGTGTCGAAGCTGCCCCGCTAACGACCTCTACTGAGCCAAGCAAAAGGCCCCATCCTCATCGCGAGGGTGGGGCCTTTTCTGCGTTCTCGGGGTCTGGGAGATCGCGCCTTCTGCTATGCCTTCTTCGCCGTCCTGGCGTAGGTCCGAGGGACCTTGCGACCGGCTTCGATGTAGGGCTGGAGCGCCTTGGTCAGGGTCTTCAGATTCCTCGGGGTGAGCTCGATCTCGTAGCTCGTGGATTGCAGTGAGAACTTGACGGTCTCAGCGCCCTTGCTGCCATCGAGATCGTCTACCAGTTCGATGATTGTGCGCTGTGCCATTCGGTCAGACTCCGATCATGCGGGGATGATGCGGCAAGGATGACACACCTGCGCGAGGGGCTGTACTTCACCTCGTGGTTGAGCAATACTGCGGTCGAACAGTATGCTGCAACCACCAACTGAGGAGCACAACTTGAGCAACGTCGGCATCTACGCCCGCATCTCCGAGGACCCGAAGGACCAGCGAGCTGGCGTCCAGCGCCAGCGAGAGGATGCCCTCAAGGTAGCCGACCTGCGCGGGTGGTCGGTAGTCGAGGAGTACATCGACAACGACCTGTCGGCATACAAGCGTGCCGTCGTCCGGCCCTCGTTCGAGCTGATGCTCCGAGACCTCCAGGCCGGGAAGCTCGACGGCATCGTGGCCTACGACCTCGACCGCTTCGTCCGGCAGCCCCGCGATCTGGAGCGGGCGATCGACATCTACGAGGAGCGCAAGGGGCTGGTCTTCGCGACCGTCCAGGGCGACATCAACCTGCAGTCTGCCGATGGCCGGACTATGGCCCGAGTGATGGTCGCGTTCGCCAACAAGAGCTCGGCTGACACCGGGCGTCGAGTGGCGCGAGCTCACCTTGAGACCGCGCTCAGCGGCAAGCCGGTCGGAGGCTTCCGTCCCTTCGGCTGGAAGGCGAACAAGACCGAGCTGCACCCGGTCGAGGCGGCGGCTGTGAAGAGCGCGGTCGATCGCATCCTGGCCGGTGCCTCGCTGCGCACCATCGTCCGCGAGTGGAACGACGCGGAGATCACCACCACTGCGGGCGGACCTTGGAAGCAGGCGACCCTCCGCCAGTACCTCAAGAACCCCCGGCTCGTCGGGCTGCGGACCCACCAGCGCGAGGTGCTGAAGGACGAGCAGGGCAAGCCGGTGAAGGGGCTGTGGGAGCCGATGCTCACCACCGGCCAGTGGGACCGGCTGGCGCTGCTGATGACCCGCCCCGAGGCCCGCTCGCGGGTGCCACGGAAGGGCGACCGCCACTACCTGCTGACCGGCACCATCCGCTGCGGGATCTGCAGCTCACCGATGTACGGCAACCGCTACGCCGAGGGTCGGCACTACTACACCTGCGACGGGGTGGTGGGGGTGAAGCACACCTGCACTGTCTCGGGCATTGGCACCGACGCGCTGGTGGGCAAGCTTCTACTCGCGCACGTTGCGGGCGAGGAGCTGAAGGGCTCGACCTCTTCGGTCTGGGAGGGGGACGTGAGGATCGCGGAGCTGCAGGGGCAGATCGACTCGATCATGGGCGCGTTCCTGGCGGGCACCATCTCGGGGGACGTGGCATTCCCACGGGTGCAGGCTCTCGAAGGGGAGCTCGGGGACATGCGAAATGGCCGATCCGAGTGGCTTCTAGCTACCACTGGACCGGCCATTCGGCGGATCACTCCCAAGACCTGGGAGGCGATGGACACTGACCAGCAGCGAGCCATCGTGGAGAAGTTCCTGAGCGCGGTGCTGATCCGTCCGGCTAAGCGGCGCGGGAACACTCTCGATCAGGAGCGGGTCGTGCCTGTCTGGCGCGAGGCAGGAGGAGAGCGAGCTCCTCTCGCACTTGCGCGGTGATGGGTGGAGCCTTGGCGAGGTGCAGGGCAACCCACTGGTCGTCGGTCATCACTTCACCTCGAACTCGGCCAGCGCGTTCTTCAGGTCGTCCTCCGACCAGTCGCAGCTCTTCCACCACTCCATCGCTTCCCACACGTCGCGCAGGGAGTTGTCGATGCGAGTCTCGGAGATGAGCTTCACGAGCGCGACCGTCCTGGCCGTTGCCGGATGGTCCGGCGCGTACTCGAAGAGAGCACGCCCCATGTCCGTCAGGTCGTCGGCCTTGCGTGCGAGCTCTTCGAGGTTGCCCGCGTCGCAGAGGTAGTTGAAGCTACCCCCACTCACTTCGGGTCCTCGCAGAGCATCGCGGCGCGGCGCTTGAAGCACCGGCCCTCTGGGCTGTGAACGTGATCGAGCTTGGCGAGCTCGAACCTGTGCGTCTGCTTGATGACGCGGATCTCGATCTCGTCGTTGTAGATCGGT
>Ga0157369_10003347_pt1 | contig 19041 bp, 17 predicted proteins | sample C25metaG_FD_113461 | JGI IMG/M metagenome (GOLD analysis project Ga0157369, IMG submission 113461) | Corn rhizosphere microbial communities from Kellogg Biological Station, Michigan, USA - C2-5 metaG | ecosystem: Host-associated > Plants > Roots > Rhizosphere > Soil | place: USA: Michigan... | reverse complement strand
TGTTCATGCCGGCCGCTGCGATATGGGACGAGCCCTATCTCCTCTCCGGCCGCACGCTCACCTCCACGCGCCTCATGCTCCTGCCATCCGCCCTCGTCCGGGAGGAGGCTCAGCGCTCCCCTGAGCTCGCGATGCGGATATGCCAGCAGGTTTCAGGCCAATGGCGGATGGCGGTTCGCCACATCCTCGACCTCAAGTGCCGAAGCGCGCCCGAGCGGCTCGGCGCGTTCCTGCTGAGGCTGGTCGACGAGAGCCCCTTCTCCGAGACGGCCGAGCTGCCCTTTCCCAAGCGCAGCCTGGCCGTGCGCGTCGGCATGACCGCCGAGACGCTGTCTCGAACGCTGCAGCTGCTCGCCGACAACGGCCTTCATCTTCGCGGCACGCGCATCGTCGTCAAGGACCGGGCCAGGATCGAGCGCTTTTGCGGTCCCGATCCCTATCCGGACCGCGCCGAGACCGCGCTCGGCGTGCACGCCCTCTAGGCCCGGGGCTCGGGCGGCGCCGGACCGGGAATGCGGCTGAAGCGAAGGCGCAAGCCGGCGCCTAGCCGAAGCCTCTTTCGAGAAACGCCTCCGCGAAGGCGCAGTGAAGGGCGATCCCGTTCGCCATCGCCTGCTCGTCCAGCATCATCTTGCTGTTGTGGAGCGGCCGGCGAGCGTCGGGCGCGGTGCCCTGCGCGGCGACTCCGAGGAAGGCCATGGCGCCGGGGATCTCGCGAAGGACGTAGGAAAAGTCTTCGGACCCCATGACAGGCTCCGCCAGCTCGACCCAGGCGTTGCCGAGACCCTCCGCACATGCGCGGGCGAGCGCGTTCGCGCGCGGATCGTTGACGGTGACGGGAAACCCTTCCTCGACCTCGGCGACGGCGGTGAGGCCGTGCGCCGCCGCGACATGCTCGACGATGCGCACGAACGCCTCCCGTGCCGCGCTGCGGCGGCCTTCCGAGAGGGTGCGCAGCGTCCCGAGCAGCCGCGCCTCGTCCGGGATGATGTTGTGGGCGCTGCCGGCCTCGATCTTCGTGATCGAGAGCACCGCCGGATCGGCCACGGGCACGGCGCGCGCGACGTGCGCCTGCAGCGCCGTCACGATCTCGCAGGCGACGGGGATCGGATCGAGGCTGTCGTGGGGCATCGCGGCATGGCCGCCCTTGCCGCGGATCGTCGCACGGAGCGTGTCCGCGGAGGCAAGAAGCGGGCCTGCCCGTCCAGCCACCGTCCCGCTCTCCAGCGTCGGCCAGACGTGGAGCGCGAACGCCGCATCGGGCCGCCGCCCGCCCGCGACATCTTCAAGCAGGCCATCCGCAATCATGAACCGTGCGCCGTGATGCCCCTCCTCCCCCGGCTGGAACATGAATGCGATCGTGCCGGAGATTTGCTCCCGCCGCGCGCAAAGGACCCGCGCCGCACCGACGAGCATCGCGGTGTGGGCGTCGTGCCCGCAGGCGTGCATCCTTCCCGCGTGCCGCGAGGCGAAGTCGAGACCGGTTTCCTCCGGCATCGGGAGCGCGTCCATGTCTCCGCGGAGGAGCACGCTCCGCGCGTTGCCCCCCGCCCCGCCGCGCAGGATGGCGACGATGCCGCTGCTCGATCGTCCCCGCCGCAGCTCCAGCGGAAGCCCGTCTAGCGCGGATGCGATCTTTTCGGCTGTCCGTGGGCAGTCGAGGCCGAGCTCCGGCTCCGAGTGGATGGCCCGGCGCAGCCCGACGACGTCGTCGAGAACCCCCGCAGCGGCCTCAGCCCAACCCCTTCCTTGCTCCAGGTCCATGGCGATTCTCCTGCGCCGCCACGCTAGCGCAGCCGCGGGCAGCGATCCATCGCGCCGCCTTCAACGGAGAAGAGTCCTGCGTCTTACGCTGAACGCGCTCCCCGGCCTGGGAGAGGGGCCGGCCGGGGAGCGCGCACCCGCAACCATGCGGGTGTCCGGCGTGAGCCGCTCGGCTCTGGCCTCACCAGGCGGAAACCTTCCGAACCCTCGCCGTTCCGGGATTTGACCCGCGTCAATTGAGCGGCGACGGATGCTCCCACGCGGAACATAGCCACGGCGCGGACGCTCCGCGGTTGCAGAGAGCACATTCTTCCGCGGAGATGACGATGGCGAAGCTGGACCAGGACGATCGGGACGAGCTTGCGGACTCCCGGTTCGCGTTCCCGAAGGAGCGGAAGGAGCCGATCGAGGATGCGGCGCACGTGCGCGCCGCGATCGCGCGCTTCAACCAGGTCGAGGGGGTCTCCGACGAGGAGCGAGACGCCGCCTGGCGACGGATCCGCGCCGCCGCGGACAAGTTCGGAGTCGAGGTGCACGAGAAGAGCTGGCGGGAAATCGGCAGCTCGTGACAGCTGCTGTTTCGCTGAACCAGGCGTAATCGACGACAGTATCATCGTCGCTCGAGACGTCTGCGAGCGCCGTTCTGGCCCCATACGGCAATGCCTGGCAGAGCTCTGAAGGCGTCTGCACGTATCTTCGAGCACGACGTTACAACATGTTCACGTAACGCAGCCGCTCCATAGTGAGCAGTTCGGCCACGAGCTCCGCTTGACCTGCGTCAATTCTTCGCCGGACTTGCGATTTCGAATATACCGCCGGGACGTAGCGCGTCAAAAGCTGCTCAGCCACGACTCGCAAGGCCCCCGGGCGGAAGGAGCGAATGTGCGGAGCAACGTCCTTGCGCGACTGAGAGCCTCGGCATCCAGCTGGACGGGCACCGGCCGCGCGTTGCTCCTGGGAGCGGGCGCCGTGGTCGCGGTCGGCGTCGGCATCGCCGTCGCGGGCAACGTCATCCCGATTCAGGCGCCGCAGCCGGTCCGACAATCCTATAGCGGCGCGCGCGCGACGATGGACGATGCCGGTCCGCCCGGCGAATGGCGCTCCCAGGCGCGCGACTATTCGAACACCCGCTTCAGCCCGCTCACTCAGATCAACACCGCGAACGTCGCGCGCCTGCGCGTCGCATGGACCTTCGCCGACGGCACCCTCTACGGCCACGAAGGTGCGCCGCTGGTGATCGGCGACACGATGTACCTGGTCTCGCCCTTCCCGAACATCGCTTACGCCCTGGACCTCTCCAAGCCCGGCGAGCCGATCAAATGGAAATACGATCCGAACCCTTCGCCCATCGCGATCGGAAAGGCCTGTTGCGACGCCGTGCTGCGCGGCTGGGCTTATGGCGACGGCAAGCTCATCTACAATCTGCTCGACGACCATGTGCTGGCGCTGGATGCGAAGACCGGCCGCGAGCTCTGGCGCACCAAGATGGACAATCCCGAGCACGGCGTGACGATGCCGATGTCGGCGTTCGTGGCGGGCGACAAGGTCATCGTCGGCAATTCCGGCGGCGAGATGGGCGTTAACGGCTGGGTCGCCGCGCTCGACATCCACAGCGGCAAGGAAGTGTGGCGCGCCCACAATGTCGGTCCCGACAGCGACGTGAAGATCGGGCCGAACTTCAAGCCCTTCTACGGCTGGATGAAGGGCAAGGATCTTGGGGTGCGCACCTGGCCCGCCGACATGTGGCGGACGGGCGCCGGCTCCGTCTGGGGGTTCATCTCCTACGATCCGAAGACGAACACCATCTTCCACGGCACCAGCAACCCCGGTCCGCGGGTTCCCGCCCAGCGGCCGGGGGACAATCTCTGGACCAGCGCCGTGTTCGCCCGCGACGCCGGGACCGGGGAGGCGCGCTGGGCCTATCAGTTCACGCCCCACGACCAGTGGGACTATGACGGCGTCAACGAGTCGATCCTGCTCGACATGCCGATCAAGGGACGCATGCGCCAGACGCTCGTCCACTTCGACCGCAACACCTATGCCTACACGATCGACCGCAACACCGGCGAGGTGCTGGTGGCGAGCCCGTTCGCCTATCAGAACTGGTCGACGGGCTTCGACTGGAAGAGCGGACGGCCAATGGTCGATCCGAAGATGGAGCCGAAGCCCGGCGTGACGCTGCAGCGCGTCTGCCCTCCCGACATCGGCCAGAAGGATTGGGAGCCGCCCGCCTTTCACCCCGGCACGGGCCTGCTCTACGTCGGCATCTTCAACATCTGCATGGACCTCACCGACCACCCCGTCGCTTACATCCCGGGCACGCCCTATGACGGGATGGAGATGAAGCGCTACCCGGCGGACGGGAAGAACGGCCATTGGGGCGCCTTCATCGCCTGGGACCCCGCGCACGGGCGGAAGGTCTGGGAGATTCCCGAGAAGTTCATGGTGATGAGCGGCGCCGTCGCCACGGCGGGCGACGTGGTCTTCTACGGCACCGTCGACGGCTGGTTCCGCGCCGTCGACGCCTGGACCGGCAAGGTCCTGTGGTCGCACAAGCTGGGCTCGGGCGTCATCGGCCAGCCGATCGTCTACATGGGCCCCGACCACCGGGAATATGTCGCGGTTGCGGCCGGCGTCGGCGGGGCGGCGATGGTGTCCGCAAGCATGGGAGGATTCCCGCCCCGCGGCGGCACCCTCTACGTCTTCTCGATAGACGGCCTGTCGCCGAGCACCGACGTCACCAAGCCGGAGACCACGAGCCTGGCGCCGGCGGCCTCGCCCGATCACAGCAAGACCGGGAGGCGCTGAGATGAGCCCTACCGGGATCACCGTCTCGATCGCGGCGGCCCTGCTGGTCGGCGCCGCGGCGGCGGGATGGGTGGCGAGGACCAGCGAACGGCCGCGCGGCCCGGCGGTGGTGATGGCGCGTTCCGAAGGCGCGCCGGGGGCGGTGCCGGTCGGCGACCTCGCCGGCGCGGCGGTGGCGCGGCTCCCGGCGGACCTGCCGAACCCGCTGTCGGGAGATGCGGGCGCCATCCAGGAGGGACGCCGCCTCTACGTCCGGCTGAACTGCGCCGACTGCCACGGTTTCGAAGCCAAGGGCGCGATGGGTCCGGACCTCACCGATACCTACTGGCGCTACGGCGGCACGCCCGTGCAGATCTACAAGAGCATCTATGAAGGCCGTCCGCAGGGCATGCCGGCCTGGGGCCACGCCCTTCCCGCGACCAGCATCTGGCAGCTTACCGCCTATGTGGAATCCCTCGGCGGCGCGTTCCCAGCGAAGGACTATCACAAGGGGCTGCAGGGCGATCTCAGCGGCGCCGCCGACCGCACGGCGAAGAAGAGCGGCGCCTCGAGCATGGAAGGGCAGTGAGGAAGGGCGCCCCCCTGCTCTGCGCCGCGGCGCTGCCGCTCGGCGGCTGCGCGTCGCGGCCGCTCGATTATCTCGAAGGCTATAGCCAGGCGAGCCGCCCGCTGGTCGCCCTCGCCTGGGGGTTCAGCCTGATCTCGCTGGCCGTCTGCCTGATCATCGCCGCCCTGGTGACGGCCGCCCTGATGCGCCGACGCTCGCCCGAGGAGGGCGAGGCGCTTGCCGTCCGCCGCGACGGCGGGGGAATGCGCTGGATCTATGTCGGCGTGGGCGTCTCGGTGCCGGTGCTGCTGGCGATGACGGTGTGGTCGATCGCCACCGTGCGCGCGGTGGCGGCACCGCCGCGCAAGCCGCGCCTGACAGTCGAGGTGACCGGCGCCCAGTGGTTCTGGGACGTGACCTATGCCGACCCGGAAATCCCCGCCGGACGCTTCGGCAGCGCCAACGAGATCGTCATCCCCACCCACGAGCCGGTGCGGCTGGTGCTCCGCTCGAGGGACGTGATCCACAGCTTCTGGGTGCCGAAGCTCGGCGGCAAGATGGACATGATCCCGGGCCAGACGAACATCCACTGGATCGAGGCCGACACGCCCGGCGTCTATCGGGGCCAGTGCGCCGAATTCTGCGGCCTGCAGCACGCCAGGATGGCGTTCACCGTCACCGCCGTTCCGCTCGACGTGTGGCAGCGGTGGCGGCGGCTCCAGCTTTCGGGCGCTCTGCGGCGGCCCCTCGACAGCGCCGCCGCGGCGACCGGCCAGAACGTCTTCCTGCAGCGCTGCGCGGCCTGCCATTCCGTGCGCGGAACCGGCTCCGGCGGCAATCTCGGCCCGGACCTTTCCGGCCTCGGCGCGCGGCCGACGCTCGCGGCCGGGACGCTCCCCAACACGCCGGCGAACCTCGCTTACTGGATCGGCCACACCCAGGACGTGAAACCCGGCTCCCGCATGCCCGAAGTGCAGCTGCGGGCCGACGAACAGGCGGCGCTCGTCGCCTACCTCGAAGCTTTGTGAAGGAACCGGGAATGGCGACGGCAGCCGAGCGCGTCAGTTCCAGCGAGCGGGAGAAGCTCGAGGCGATCTGGGAAACCGCACCCGGCCTGCTCGGGACGCTCGGCACCGTCGATCACAAGGTGATCGGCATCCGCTACATCGTCACCGCCTTCGTCTTCCTGCTGATGGGCGGCGTCGAGGCGCTGGTGATGCGCGTCCAGCTCGCGCAGCCCAACATGCACGTGCTGAGCCCGGAGCAGTACAACCAGCTCTTCTCGATGCACGGCGTGACGATGATCTTCCTCTACGCGCTGCCGGTGCTGTCGGGCTTCTCGAACTATCTGTGGCCGCTGATGCTCGGCTCGCGCGACATGGCGTTCCCGCGCCTCAACGCGCTCTCCTACTGGATCTTCCTGTTCTCCGGCCTCTTCATCTACGCGAGCTTCGCAATCGGCGCGGCGCCGAACGACGGCTGGTTCAACTACGTCCCCTATGCCTCGGCGGAATATAATCCGGGGCCGAACATCGACTTCTACGCGCTGGGGATCATCTTCGTCGGCATCTCGACCACTGTCGGCTCCGCGAACTTCGTCGTCACCCTGCTGCGCACCCGCGCGCCGGGCATGTCCGTGAACCGGCTGCCGATCATCGTCTGGGGAACGATGACGGGCTCGGTCGCCAACCTCCTCGCGGTCCCCGCCGTCACCCTCGCCTGTGCGATGCTGTGGCTCGACCGCAATTACGGCACGCAATTCTTCGACGTGAAGGGCGGGGGCCAGCCGCTCCTGTGGCAGCACCTGTTCTGGAATTTCGGCCACCCCTGGGTCTACGTGCTCGTCCTCCCAGCGATGGGCATCGTCTCGGACGCGCTGCCGACCTTCTGCCGACGCCCCCTCGTTGGCTACACGCCGGTGGCGATCGCGACGGTGACGACGATGGTCGTCGGCTTCGGCGTCTGGGTCCACCACATGTTCGCGACCGGAATCCCGGTCCTCGCCCTCTCCTTCTTCAGCGCCGCGAGCTTCATCATCGCCATCCCGAGCGCGATCGCGGTGTTCGCCTGGATCGCGACCATCTGGACGGGACGGCCCGTGTGGAAGGTGCCGCTCCTCTATTTCGCCGGCTTCATCGTCGTGTTCGTGATCGGCGGCGTCTCGGGCGTGATGACCGCGTCGGTGTCGCTCGACTGGCAGCTCACCGACACCTATTTCGTCGCCGCCCACCTCCACTACGTGCTGCTGGGGATCAACGTCTTCCCGGTGCTCGGCGGGCTCCATTACTGGTTCCCGAAGATGACCGGCCGGATGCCGGACGAGCGGCTCGGCCGGATCGGCTTCTGGATCATCTTCGTCGGCTTCAACCTCGCCTTCTTCCCCATGCACGTGTCGGGGCTCTTCGGCATGCCGCGGCGGATCTACACCTATCCGGCCGAGCTCGGCGTCGGCGGCCTCAACCTCGCAACCTCGATCGGCGCGTTCCTCTTTGCCGGCGGAATCCTGGTCTATCTCACCGCGCTGCTCCGCGGATACCGAAACGGCGCACCCGCGGGCCCGAACCCCTGGGATGCGCCGACGCTCGAATGGTCGGTGCCGTCGCCGCCGCCGGCCTACAATTTCGCGATCATCCCGCAGATCGCAAGCCGCCACCCGCTCTGGGAAGACAGGCTCGAGGACGTGGAGGACCGAAGCCGCCTCGACCGCGGATTCCTTCTGGACCGCGGGCGCGAGACGCTCGGCGTGACGCCGCTCGACGCCGAGCCGGACGTCATCCTCAAGATGCCGGGCGATAGCCTGCTGCCGTTCCTCCTCGCCCTCGCGCTGAGCATCCTCTTCGTCGCCCTGCTTGTGACCGCTCTCTGGGTGGCGGCGGTGGCGGCCGCGCTCCTGCTCGCCATCCTCATCGCCTGGCTGCACCCCGTCGAGCGGCCGCTCGAGGAAAGGCTGCGGGTCGATGGCTGAGATCCGCACCCTCGACGAAACTCTTCCGGTTCAGGGGACGGGCCGGGTCGGCACCGCCTGGTGGGGCATGGTGTGCCTGATCGCCACCGAGGCCCTGCTCTTCGCCTTCTTCATCTTCGCCTTCCTGTACCTCGGCACCCAGTCGGCTGGAGACTGGCCGCCGGGCGGCCCGCCGGCGCTTCGGCTGGCGCTGCCGAACACGATCCTGCTGCTCGCCAGCAGCGTCGTCCTCCAATGGGGCCTCGGCGGCGTGGAGAGCCGCCGGCGCGGGCGCTGGCTCGGAGGCCTGATCGCGACGATCGTCATGGGTACCGCCTTCGTCGCCGTCCAGGCGCTCGAATGGAGCAACAAGCCGTTCGGAATGGGGAGCAACGCCTACGGCTCCGCCTATTTCTCGCTGACCGGGCTCCACATGGCGCATGTCGCCGCTGGGCTCATCGCCCTGACGGTGATCCTCGTCTGGTCGCTGCTCGGGCGTTTCTCGCCCGAGAGGCACGAACATGTCTCGCTGGCGGCGCTCTACTGGCATTTCGTGGACGTCGTGTGGCTGACGGTCTTCACCACCGTCTATCTCGTTCCGAGGTTCACATGAGCGAGCTCCACAAGCTGGCGAGCGACGTCGCGCATCCAGCGCCACAGCGCGGCAAGATCTCGCGCTGGAGGCTCGCGGCCTCGCTGTTCCTGGCGCCTTTCGTCTGGTCGATCCAGATCCTGTGCTCCTACGGCCTCTCCTCCATGTCCTGCTTCCCGCGCTACGCTCCGCTCGCGGGAACGCAGGTGCCGGGGATGTCGATCGTCGTCCTCATCGGCAGCCTCGTGGCGCTGGCGCTCGCCGGGCTGGCGGTGTGGCTGGCGATCGGCGCGTGGCGGATGACCCGCGGAGAGCATCAAGGGGGGCCGCACGAGGCGCTGGACGCGGGCGAGGGCCGCACCCGCTTCCTCGCCTTGTGCGGCATCATCGTGACGACGTTGTTCTCCATCGCAATCGTGTGGGAGGCGATCGTCGCGATCTTCCTTCCGCACTGCTTCAATGCGGTCGCATGAGGCACGTGCGCGCCTGGGCCGTCGGCCTTGCGCTGGCAGCGGTCCCCGCGGCGGCCGCCGCGCATGCGGGGGGAGGCGAAGAGGCCCGCTGGTTCGCCGATCGGTTCGTCGACATGCTGATCGCAGTCACGACCCTCCTCTACGCTGCCGGCTATCGGGTGCTTGAACGATGCGGTGCAAGTGCACGCGAGCGCGTGGCGCCCACCCCGCGGCTCCTCGCCTTCGCCGCGGCCTTGGCCATCCTGGTCGTCGCGCTGCTCTCGCCGCTGGATGCGCTCGCCGACGACAGCTTCGCCTGGCACATGGCCCAGCATCTGATGCTGATGACGCTGGCGGCACCGCTCCTCGCGCGCAGCGACGCGCATCTGGTCATGCTCCGCGCCTTCCCCCTCCCCGCCCGCCGCGGCATCGGCCGAGCGGTCGCGCGCATTCCCGGCGTGCGGCGCGGCGCGCACAGTGCGGGCGCGGCCTGGCTCGCCTTCGGGCTGTTCTCCGCAGCAGTCTGGCTCTGGCACCTGCCGGGAGCCTACGACGCGGCGCTGCACGACGAGCGGGTCCACACGCTCGAGCATCTGAGCTTTCTCACGACCGGGATCGCGTTCTGGCGTGTGGTGGCGACCAGCGGCGATCGGCGGCTCGGCATCGGCACAAGCATCCTGATGGTCGCCCTCGTCGGCCTGCAGGGAGCGATGCTGGCGGCGCTGATCACGCTCGCGCCGCGGCCGCTCTACGCTGCCTATGCCGGCGCGCCCGATGCGCTCGCCGACCAGGTGAGGGCGGGAGTGCTGATGTGGGTTCCCGCCAGCCTCGTCTACCTCGGCACGACCGTGCAGGCGCTGCGGCGCCTCTTCGCGCCGTCCCGACGATTCCGGCGTGCCTGACCCTCGACGCGTGACGAAAGGAGTGCGCGCATGACAAGCTTACCGCTTCGCCTGGCAAGCCTGGGCGCCGCCGCAATGCTCCTCCTCGCCGCCTCGCCGTCCTTCGCGAAGGATGGGCAGGGCGACACTCCGAAGCCGAAGAACGACGCGCCCGAGAAGAAGCACCTCCTCGGCGACTGGGCCGGTCTTCGCACCGATCTTTCCGATAAGGGGCTCGACGTCACACTCGACTATCGCGGCGAGGTCGGCGCCGTCGTCGCCGGCGCAAAACGCCGCGGCATCGATTACGCGCAGCAGGTCGAGCTGAAGCTCGACGCGGACTGGGGCAAGCTCGCCGGCGCCAAGGGCCTCAGCACCCACGTCGTCTTCATCAATCGGGCGGGACGGAACGCCAGCACCGATTTCGCCGGCGACAACCTCTTTCAGATCCAGGAGATTTACGGCGGGACGCACCATGCCGCGATCCACCTCGTCGAGGCGTATGCCCAGCTGAAGCTGGCGCACGGCGCGCTCGACGTCGCCGCCGGCCGCCTTCCCGTCGGCGAGGATTTCGCGACGTCGCCGCTCTACTGCGACTTCATGAACACCGCGATCTGCGGCTATCCGCATTCGCTGCCGGCCAAGGTGGGATTCAGCGCCTATCCGAACTCGACCTGGGGCGCGCGCGCGCGGATTGCCGCCGGCAAGCACGTCTACGTGCAGGCGGGCGTCTATCAGGTCCGGCCGAAGTTCGGCGGCAAGTACGGCTTCGACTGGGGCTTCAGCGGGACCACGGGCATCTACCTGCCCGCCGAGGTCGGATGGGAGCCGGAGCTCGGAGCGCAGGCGCTGCCGGGCCATTACAAAGCGGGCTTCGCCTACGACACGTCAAATTATGACGACAAATATCTCGATGCAGCCGGTCGCCCGTTCGCCGTTTCGGGTGCGCCCCCGCGGCGCCACGACGGGCGTCACTCCTTCTATCTCCTCGCCGACCAGATGATCGCGCGCCACGGCGACGGCGGCGAGAACGGGCTCATCCTGATGGGCGGCTACGTCCATTCGGCCCCTTCGACGTCGCAGCTGAGCAGCTTCGCGTTTGCGGGCCTGGTCGATCAGGGACCGATCCCGGGAAGGCCGGACGATTCCGCAGGGTTGGTGATCGCTTATGCCGGCGTCAGCGATCCGCTGCGCGCGACGGAGCGGCTGCAGTCGGCGCGCGGGCTGCCGCTCGAAGGCGGCGCGCCCGGCGTCCAGTCGCACGAGACGATCCTGGAGGCGCGATACGCGATCGCCGCCGCCCCCGGCGTGGAGGTGATGCCGGACGTGCAATATCTGATCCACCCGTCCGCGGCGCACCGATATCCCAACGCGCTCGCCCTCGGTCTCCGACTCTCCGCGAACTTCTGACGCCGCACGGCTCGCCGCGGCGGGTCTCCGGAAGCGTGCAGCGCTGCGGCAGCTTGACCTGGGTCAATTCCGGAGACGATCGGCGCCCCGCCTTGTTGTCTGCAATGGGTGCCGGGCGACGCGGTCGCACCGGCGCATGAGCCGTTCCGGAAGAAGGCGCCGATGCGGGCGGAGGCGGCGCGCGCGGCCCCGGAACACCAAGGATGGAGACGAACATGAAGTATGCGTTCACCGCGGCAGCCCTTGCCGCATCGATGGCCGTCATGGCGCCCGGCGCGCCGGCGACGGCGCAGACCTACACCTGGAACAGCGCCACCTTCTGGAGCGGCGCGCCCGCAGATGCGTGGCAGAGGCTCGATTTTCTTCAGCAGCGGATCACCAATGGCCGCCGCGACGGCTCGCTGACGGCGCAGGAGGCGCGCCGAGCCGAGCGCCAGCTGAGCACCCTGCGGCGCCAGGCCAACCGCCTCCGGTGGCGCGACGGCGGCCACATGAACAGCAGGGACTCCTCCTGGCTTCAGGCGCGGCTGGACACCGTCAGCCGCAACATCCGCTGGGCGCGTCACAACGGCGTCGGCTACGGCGACAACGGCGTCGCCGCGCGCTATGCGACGAACTACGACGCCAGCCGCTATTATCGCGCCGGACGGTATCCGGAGCGACGCCTGAGCGCCAACGACATGGTCTACCGCGGGTCGGACGGCCGCTATTATTGCAAGCGCAACGACGGCACGACCGGCCTGATCGTCGGCGCCGCGGCCGGCGGGCTGCTCGGCAACCTGATCGACGGCGGCCACAATCGCGTTGCTGGCACGCTGATCGGCGGCGCGCTCGGAGCGCTGACCGGCCGCGCGATCGACCGCAACAGCGACATACGCTGCCGCTGATCGCCCGAGCTCCCCGCCCGCGACTGTCTTCGGGCTGCGTGAGAGGAGCCGCGGACCCGCGTCCGCGGCTCCTTGCCGTCCTCTCCGCGCCCAAGGCGAGCAGCCGGTGACCGAACCCCCCCGCACTTCCGCGGTCCGCGCATGACCCGCCTCGACAGGATGATCCGGCGCGCCTCCGTGCTCTGGCGCCGTTCCGGGCAGCGGCGGCTCGAGGCGCCGCTCGCGGTCCTGCGGCGCCGCGCCGCGACGGCGGCCGGTGCGCTCCTGCTCGCCCTGGCGGCGCTCGCCTTCGCGCGCACCGGGGATTTCGCCCAGCGGAGCTTCGCGCTGCTCTACGCCAGGCACCCCTGGCTGCCTCTCGTCGCGACGCCGCTCGTGTTCGCCATCGTTGCCGGCGCGACCCGCCGCTGGTTCCCGGAGGCGGCCGGCTCGGGAATCCCGCAGGCGATCGCGGCGAGCCGCGCGCCCGCGGCGGCGGCCACTGGGCCGCTCGTGTCCCTGAAGACGGCCATCGCGAAGCTTAGCGCGACGGTGCTCATCCTGTTCGTCGGCGGCTCGGCGGGCCGCGAGGGGCCGACCGTCCAGACGAGCGCTGCGATCATGGTGAGCGTTCACAAGCTCCTGCGCGTCCCGATCACGGCCGGAGTGATCATCGCGGGCGGCGCGGCCGGCGTCGCTGCCGCTTTCAACACGCCGCTGGCGGGGGTCGCCTTCGCGATCGAGGAGCTCGCCGCCGCATACGAGCAGCGCGTCGCGGTGCTGGTGATGGGCGCCGTGATGATCTCGGGCCTCACCAGCCTGGGCCTGGCGGGCGACTACGTCTATTTCGGCGTGCTTCGGGAATCGCTGGACGTCGGCTCCGTCCTCATCCTCGCGCCGGTCGCCGGACTCGCGGGAGGCGCGCTCGGAGGATTGTTCTCGAAGACCGTCCTGGCGTTCGCGGCCTCGCCCCGGCTGGCGGTGGTTCGCCGCTGCCGAGTCCGCACCGCGCTCGCCTGCGGCGCCGTCGTCGCACTCGCCGGCTTCGCCACCCACGGCGCAACCTGGGGCACGGGCTACGCCGCCACCCGCGCCCTCATCGAGCAGCAGGGCCAGCCGCTGTGGTTCGGCCCCGCCAAGTTCGTGGCGACCCTGGCGACGACGCTGAGCGGCACGCCGGGCGGCATCTTCGCGCCGTCGCTGAGCGTAGGCGCGGGCTTCGGCAATCTCCTGTCGCCCCTCTTCCCGCACGAACCCACCGGTGCGGTGGTGCTCCTTGGCATGGTCGCCTATTTCGTCGGCGTCGTCCGCGCGCCGCTGACGGCCGTCATCATCCTCACAGAAACCAGGGCGAACAGGGGCATGATCCTACCCCTGTTCGCGACGGCGCTGATCGCCGACGCAGCGAGCGCGCTGGTGAACCGCGAACGGCTCTACCACGGTCTCGCCCGGTCGTTCCTCCCGACCCGCAAAGCCGTCCACGTGGACACCCGCTCCTATTCGGCACCGCCTGCAGCGACTCGGCCGGAACTGCGCGAATAGCCGTCGCTCCACGGTCAGACCTCGAACCAGTTTTTCTCTTCATGTCGACCGCATGCCGAATTCTCGTCCTCATCCACGCGAGAAGGAAACGGTTCGAGTCACGGCCGGCGACCACAAAGGTGCAGAAGAAGATATGCCACTTAGCCCAAATACGACACTCGTCCGGACGTGACCCCGCCGAGCCGCCGATCGGGACCGTCCGCGCTCTACGCTCATCTTGCGGACCGGCCCCAGCGCGGGCTGGTCCGGCGGGCGGCGGCGGACTAGAGGGGGCGCATGAGGGGCCGGAGCATCCTGCTGATCGTCGGCGGCGGCATCGCCGCGTACAAGGCCTGCGAGCTCATCCGGCTGGTCCGCAAGGCGGGCGGCAGCGTCCGCTGCGTGCTGACCGCGGGCGGCGCCCAGTTCATCACGCCGATGACGCTCGCCGCGCTCTCGGAGCAGCCGGTGCACACCAGCCTCTGGGACCTCAAGGACGAGGCGGAGATGGGCCATATCCAGCTCAGCCGGGAGGCGGAGCTGGTCGTGGTCTGCCCGGCGACGGCGGACCTGCTCGCGAAGATGGCGGCGGGGATCGCCGACGACCTTGCCACCACCCTCCTCCTCGCGACCGACAAGAAGGTCATCGCCGCGCCGGCGATGAACGTGCGCATGTGGCAGCACGCCGCGACCCGGCGCAACGTCGAGCGGCTGCGGGCGGATGGGGTGACGATCGTCGAACCCGACGAGGGCGAGATGGCCTGCGGCGAGTTCGGTCCCGGCCGCCTCCCGGAACCGGAGCGGATCCTCGCCGAGATCGAGCGGGCGCTCGGCGGCGGCTCCGGGCGACTCGCCGGCAAACGGATCGTGGTCACCGCCGGGCCGACCCAGGAGCCGATCGACCCGGTGCGGGTGATCGCCAACCGCTCGTCGGGCAAGCAGGGCTTCGCGATCGCGGAGGCGCTGGCGGCCTTGGGCGCCGATGTGATCCTGGTCGCCGGGCCGGTCGCGCTGGCGACACCGGCCGGGGTCAGGCGCGTGGACGTCGAAACGGCGGCCGAGATGCAGGCTGCGGTCGGGGCCGCGCTGCCGGCCGATGCGGCGGTGCTGGTTGCGGCGGTAGCCGACTGGCGCGTCGCCGTCGCCCCCGCCAAGCTCAAGAAGAAGGACGGGCCGCCCGAGCTCGCCTGGTCCGAAAATCCCGACATCCTTGCGGCGCTCGCTGCTTCGGAGCGGCGGCCGCGCCTCCTTGTCGGCTTCGCGGCGGAGACGAGCGACGTGGTGGCCGAGGCGCGGGCGAAGCGCGCGCGCAAGGGCGCCGACTGGATCGTCGCGAACGACGTCTCGGGCGACGTGATGGGCGGCGAGAACAATGAGGTGCACCTGGTGACGGCGGACGGGAGCGAACATTGGCCGGCGGCGGCGAAGAGCGAGATCGCGCGGCGGCTGGCGGAAAGGATCGCCGACGCCCTTGGGAGCCGAGATGACGCCTGAGATCGAAATCGCGCTTCGCCGGCTGCCGCACGGAGAGGGCCTCCCCCTCCCCTCCTACGCGACTCCGGGCGCCGCCGGCATGGACGTCGTCGCGGCCGAGAGCCTGACGCTCGCGCCGGGCGCCCGGCACGCCGTCGCCACCGGTTTCGCCATCGCCATCCCGCCCGGCTTCGAGGTGCAGGTGCGGCCGCGCTCGGGGCTCGCGCTCAAGCACGGGATCACCTGCCTCAACACGCCCGGCACGATCGACGAGGATTATCGCGGCGAGGTGAAGGTGATCCTCGCCAACCTCGGCTCGGCGCCGTTCGAGGTCGTGCGCGGCGAGCGGATCGCGCAGCTGGTCCCCGCGCCCGTCCAGCGCGCGCGCTTCCGGGAAACCGCGGACCTCGACGAGACCGAGCGCGGCGTCGGCGGCTTCGGCTCGACAGGCCGTTGACGGGCCTCAAGAATCCACTTGATCGAAAGCCGCTACCGGCGGAAACTGCGGGGCCGCGGCGAGAGCGCCGCGAGGGGAGATACGCCATGCTGACCGCAGCCTTCCTGTCCATGCTTCTGGCCGCCGGGCCGGCCGCCGCCGACGTCAAGGTCGAGATCGGCCGCGGCAAGTTCGACGCCCTGCCGCAGCTGACTCTGGAGCGGCCGCTGCCGACGTCCGACATGGTCGCGCGCGTCGAGCGCATCCTCGCCTCGGGCAAGTGCCGGAACCTCGGCGTCAAGCCGACGGCCTTCGACATCACCGTTCCCTACGCGATCCAGCTGAACCCGGACGGCACGACCAGCCACGTCATCGTCGGCGACCGCGGCTGCCCGGAGATCGAAACCCTCGTCGGCCAGGCCGTCGTCCAGCTCGTCGGAATGGGCGACTATAAGGGCAAGGGCGCGAGCACGACCCGCTGGTACGGCGGCGAGATCAACTTCACGCTCGAGTGACCCTCAGCGACGAGCAGCTCGACCGCTACGCGCGCCACATCGTTCTCAAGGAGATCGGCGGCGAGGGCCAGAAAAGGCTGCTCGCGGCGTCGATCGCCGTGATCGGCGCGGGCGGGATCGGCTGCCCGGCAATCCAGTATCTCGCGGCGGCAGGCGTCGGCCGCCTGCGCGTCGTCGACGACGACAGGGTCGGCCTCGACAATCTCCAGCGGCAGGTGCTGTTCGGCGTGGAGGACATCGGACGGCTCAAGGTGGAGGCCGTGCGCGAGGCGGTCGGGCGGCTCAACGACGGTGTGACGGTCGAGTCGGCCGCCGAGCGCATCGGCCGCGCCAATGCCGACGCGCTCCTCGCCGGGGTCGACCTCGTGCTCGACGGCTCGGACAATTTCGCCACGCGGCTGCTCGTCTCCGACTGGTGCACGGCCGCGCGCGTACCGCTCGTCTCGGCGGCGATCGGCCAGTTCCAGGCGCAGGTCGGGACCTGGCGCGGATGGGAGCCGGGGCGGCCCTGCTACCGCTGCTTCGTCGGCGACGCCTTCGACGCGGAGGATTGCGACAGCTGCGCGGATCTCGGAATCCTCGGCGCGATGGCGGGCCTGGCCGGAAGCTGGGCGGCGCTCGAGGCGGTCCGGCAGATCGTCGGCTTCGGCGAGGATGCGGCCGGCAAGGTCCATGTCTTCGACGGTCTCGCCCCTTCGATGCGGACGCTGCGCATCGCCAAGGACCCCGGCTGCTCGACGTGCGGCCGGCTCGCCGCCTGACCTACCCGAAATAATAGGGCGCGAAGGGCTGCAGCTGGAGGATCGTCAGCCCGACGACGATCAGGGCGAAGACGAGATCGAAGATGCGGATCGCGCGGATCCGCTCGCCGCGGCGGTTCAGCATCATGTCGCGGGCGGTGAGGACGAGGATCGAGAGGGCGCAGAAGGCCGCCAGGAAGACGGCGGCGACGAACGGCCAGAAGAAGATGCGCGGAACCGCGTTCGCAGCGATCGGCCAGAGGAACAGGGCGACGAACTCGGCGCTGAAGCCGATCCCGCTCGCCAGGCCGATCGTCCACCAGCGCAGCATCAGCCCTTCCCCTTCGCCCTGGCGGCGGGCGCCTTCTTCTTCGCCGGAGCCTTCTTCGCGGCCGGCTTCTTCGCGGGCGCCTTGCGTCCCTTCTTCGCCGGCGGCCCCTTAGCGGCGCGCTCGTCGATCAGCTGCGCCGCCTCCTCGAGCGTCAGCTGCTCGGGCGCGAGCGACTTGGGCAAGGTCGCGTTGGTGGTGCCGTCGGTGACGTAGGGGCCGAAGCGGCCTTCCATCAGCTTGATCTCGGCCTCGGTGCGCGGATGGGGCCCGAGCAGCTTCAGCGGCTCCCGGGACCCTCGCGCCGGGCGCCCGCCCGCCGCCGCCTCGGCGAGCTTCACCACCGCCGCGTTCATGCCCGTCTCGAACACCTCCGCGGTCGAGCGCAGCTTCGCATATTTGCCGTCATGGGCGAGATAGGGACCGTAGCGGCCGATCGAGGCGGTGATCGGCTGGCCCGTCTCCGGGTGCGCGCCGACGGTGCGCGGCAGCGAGAGGAGACGGATTGCGAGGTCGAGGTCGAGCTCGCCCGCGTCCTTCGGGATCGAGGCGCGCTTCGCCTCCTTGCCGCTTCCCATTTCGATATAGGGGCCGAAGCGGCCGCTCTTGCGGACGATGTCCTGTCCCGTCGAAGGGTCCTGGCCGAGAACCTCCGGCCCGTCGCTCGCGGCGCCCTCCTCGCCGCCCTGGCCGAAGCGGCGGGTGAACTTGCAGTCGGGATAGTTGGAGCAGGCGACGAAGGCGCCGAAGCGCCCGCCCCTGAGCGACAGGCGGCCCTCGCCGCAGGCCGGGCAGAGGCGCGGGTCGGCGCCGTCGCCCCTGTCCGGGAACAGCCAGGGGGCGAGGAAGTCGTCGATCGCGGCGGTGATCTCGGAGGGCTTCTGCTCCATCACCTCGGCGGTCTTCGGCTTGAAGTCGCGCCAGAAGGCCTCGAGCACCTTCTGCCAGTCCATGCGGCCGCCCGAGATGTCGTCGAGCTCGTCCTCGAGATGGGCGGTGAAATCGTAGGAGACGTAGCGCTCGAAGAAGCGCTCGAGGAAGGCGGTGAGGAGGCGGCCGCTCTCCTCGGGCGTGAAGCGGTTCTTTTCGAGAAGGACGTATCCCCGGTCCTTCAGGGTCTGGAGGATGGCGGCATAGGTGGAGGGGCGGCCGATGCCGAGCTCCTCCATCTTCTTGACTAGGCTCGCCTCGGAATAACGCGGCGGCGGCTGGGTGAAATGCTGCTCGGCGACGACCCGCTTCTTCGCCGGCACGTCGCCTTCGCGAAGGCGCGGCAGGCGGCGGGATTCCTCGTCCTGCTCGTCGTCGCGTCCCTCTTCGTAGAGGGCGAGGAAGCCGGGGAACAGGACGACCTGGCCGGTGGCGCGCAGGGCGGTGCGGCCGGTGCCGTCGGTAAGCTCGGCCGTGGTCCGCTCGAGCCGCGCCGAGGCCATCTGGCTGGCGAGCGCGCGCTTCCAGACGAGGTCGTAGAGGCGCGCATGGTCGCCGGAGCCGGCGCGGTCGCGCGAGAAGTCGGTCGGTCGGATCGCCTCGTGCGCTTCCTGCGCGTTCTTGGCCTTGGTCTCGTAGTGGCGCGGCTTGTCCGGGACGTAGCCGGCGTCGTAGCGCGCGACCACCGCCTTGCGGGCGGCGGAGATGGCCTCCGGCGCCATCTGGACGCCGTCTGTGCGCATGTAGGTGATCGAGCCGTCCTCGTAGAGCGCCTGGGCGATGCGCATCGTGTGGCTGGCCGAGAAGCCCAGCTTGCGCGCCGCTTCCTGCTGC
>Ga0157369_10003346_pt1 | contig 19046 bp, 15 predicted proteins | sample C25metaG_FD_113461 | JGI IMG/M metagenome (GOLD analysis project Ga0157369, IMG submission 113461) | Corn rhizosphere microbial communities from Kellogg Biological Station, Michigan, USA - C2-5 metaG | ecosystem: Host-associated > Plants > Roots > Rhizosphere > Soil | place: USA: Michigan... | reverse complement strand
CTGGAATGCTATCGCCAGGCGGCCGAGCGTTTCGGCTGGGAACAGCGCAGCATGGCGCCGCGTTCCATGCGCGACGGCAACCAGCTAGTGGGCTGGGGCATGGCCACCGGGGTCTGGGAAGCCATGCAACAACCTGCCACCGCCAAGGCGGTGATGAACATCGACGGCAGCCTGGTGGTGGCCAGTGCCACGGCCGACATTGGCACCGGCACCTATACGGTGATGACCCAGATCGCCGCCGAGAACCTCGGTCTGCCGCTGGACAAGGTGACCTTCAAGCTCGGTGATTCCACTCTGCCCAAGGCACCCCTCGAAGGCGGTTCCTTTACCGTGTCTTCGGTGGGCACCGCCGTGAAACTGGCCTGCGACCAGCTGCGTCAGCAACTGCTGGATACGGCAAAGGAGATGGACGACTCCCCGCTGGCCGAGGCCGAACTGGAGCAGGTGGTGTTCGCCGATGGCGGCATCAGTCTCAAGACCGATCCGGCCCAGCGCGTCGACTTCACCGCCATCCTCAAGGCTTCGGGTTCGCCGTCCATGGAAACCCTGGCCAGCGCCGAGCCGGCGGAAGAGCGCGACAACTACGCCACCGGTACCCACTCGGCGGTGTTCGTCGAGGTCAAGGTCGACGAAGACTTCGGCAGCGTCCAGGTAAGTCGCGTGGTCACCGCGGTGGCCGCCGGCCGCATCCTCAATCTCAAGACCGGCGAGAACCAGGTAGCCGGTGGGATCGTCTGGGGCATCGGCATGGGCCTGCAGGAAGAGGGGATGATGGACACCCACGAAGGTCGCTGGATGAACCACAGCCTCGCCGAATACCACTTCCCGGTGCAGGCCGATATCCAGCAGCTGGAGGTGATCTTCGTCGAGGAGCACGACGAGATCGTCAATCCGCTGGGCGCCAAGGGCATTGGCGAGATCGGTATCGTCGGGGTGGCGGCAGCCATCGCCAACGCCATCTTCCACGCCACCGGCAAGCGGGTCCGGGATCTGCCCATCACCCTGGACAAGGTCTTCGCCGACGAGCTGCTGCACTAGGGGCGAGGTTGGGGCCATGTTGGGCTTCGACGATAAAGCCGTCTCAGCCCAACCTACGGGACACTGACCTATGCCAGTCCACCCCCTCTCCCCCTGGGAGAGGGCTGGGGTTAGGGATGCCGAGCACACCGTTGGGCCAGGTGATGTTGGGCTCAGCTACGCTCAACCCCTCCTACCGCAACCCCTCGCTCCGCCCTGAAACGAAAAAGGCCCGCCTCCAAGAGACGGGCCTTTTTCAGGCAGTCGGTAAAAAGGTCTTTCGACTCACTCGGCGTGCGACGCGCCTTCGTGTTCGATCTGCTCCTTGTACTCCAGGGCATCGGCTTCGCTCTGGTAGACGCCGACCAATTCCCCTTCCTGTTTCACGTCCCACAGATGCATGCCCAGGCCACGGGCTTCGCGGGACATATGGTCTTCGTCACGTTCGGTTACGGTAATGGTCATGCTGTATCTCCTTGGTCGAGCCCACACTACGGCAGGGCTTGAAAACCCATACTAGAGCGTTTCGCTTCAGGACCAAGGCGTATCTCGGCAACAAGTCGTTACAACTTCTGCGACAATCTGTCGCGCCTGCGGTTGTCGTCCGGCGGCGGCATCATCGCCTTGGGCCGCTCCTGCAGGATCAACAAGGGTGTAGGAGCGGCCCGCGATAGGCACCTCTGTAAAACGCCAGAAGAGGGCTGCTGGATACGCACCGCCTTACTGCTGAGACAGCAACCACGCCTGCTTGGTGGATAAAGGAAAACGCCCTCCGAAGAGGGCGTTTTGCCTGCAGACCTGATCAGTTGGCGCCTTTCACCGTGCGCCCGTTGACCGAGCCTTCCTTGAGGCTGGTCTGGTATTCCTTGCCGTCGCTCTCCTGCTGGTAGAGACGCACCAGCAGATAGTCCCAGTCCTTGGCGAACCACAGTTCGGTCTTGCGGCTGCTCTTGGTGGGATCACGCACGCGCTCCACCTTGATGGCATCGAACAGGCCCAGCGGGGTGCGGATGCGCTCCGGACCGATGACCCGGAAGTCGTAGGTGTCGATGCTGTCGCCGTCGACGATCTGGTAGCTCATGCTCTTCTTACCGTCGGCCACGTCCTGCTGCAGCTTGAGCTGATAGGTCGACTTGTCCAGCAGACCGCGATCCAGGGGCAGGCTGACCGGATCGTCCTTGTCCTTGCCGGTGACCTTCTTGGCGGCCCAGTCGAAGGTCAGCTCGCTCTCGCGGCTCTTGCCCAGCCCGCTGCGCTTGTACTGGTAGGTGTCCGGCAGGAAGGCTTCGCCTTCGTGGCGGAAGGTGCTGGACTCGTTGAGGCCGGCGACCAGCATGGAGGCTTCGAACTTCAGCTCCCAGCGACCATCGGCTTCTTTCTCCAGCGAGCGTTCGGCCGAGCCGCTGACCGGCATCTGCTTCCAGTCGGCGGTGTAGCTGGCCGTGAACGGCTGCAGGTCGAAGGCGAAGGCCGAGGCACTGCAGAGGGTGGCCAATAGGAACAACAGACGTCGCATCAGTTTCTCCTTGGATCAGGAAAGGGAGGCCGCGGCCGTCAGCGACGGCAACGTGGCCCCGGTAGGCGGCAGTGCCTCGCCATCGAGCTCGGCACCCAGGGTACCCAGCCGCAGACGACCTTCGGCGAACAACCGCACGGCCACAGGATAAAGGAGGTGCTCGGCGGCGTGTACCCGTGTCGCGAGGCTCTCCGCCGTATCTTCGGCCCGTACCGGCACCCGCGACTGCAGGACGACCGGACCGCCATCCAGTTCTTCGGTGACGAAGTGCACGCTGCAGCCGTGCCAGGCATCGCCGGCATCGAGGGCGCGCTGGTGGGTGTGCAGGCCCTTGTACAGGGGCAGCAGCGAGGGATGGATATTGAGCAGGCGACCCTGGTAGCGCCGCACGAAGGCGGGCGTGAGGATGCGCATGAAGCCGGCCAGGACCACCAGATCGGCGCCCTGGGCGTCGATGGCGGCCGCCAGGGCCGCATCGAAGCTGTCGCGATCGCCGTGTTCGCGGTGATCGATCACCCGGGTGGCAATCCCGGCCTGGCGGGCCCGCTCCAGGCCATAGGCCTCGGCGCGGTTGGCGATCACCGCCGCGATCCGCACGGGCGGCGTCGCGGCGTCGAGCAGGGCTTGCAGGTTGCTGCCGTGGCCGGAGATGAGCACCACCACGGCGCAGTCGGCAGGGCTCATCCGTGCTGTTTCAGATTGTTCAGCACGACCTGGTCGGCGCCCTCGGCGGCCTGTTCGATACGGCCGATGACCCAGGGCTGCTCGCCCTCGGTACGCAGCACCTGCAGGGCGCCTTCGACCTGATCCTGGGCCACGCAGATGACCATGCCCACGCCGCAGTTCAGCACGCGGTGCATCTCGGTCTCGTCGACGTTGCCCTGCTGCTGCAGCCAGTCGAATACCGCCGGACGCTGCCAGCTGGCCACGTCGAGCACCGCCTGGGCACCCTCGGGCAGCACGCGCGGGATGTTGTCGAGCAGACCGCCACCGGTGATGTGGGCCATGGCCTTGACCGCGCCGGTGTCCTTGATCAGCTTGAGCAGCGGCTTCACATAGATGCGGGTGGGCGCCATCAGCAGTTCGGTCAGCGGCTGGCCGTCGAGCTGGATGTTCTCGATGTCGGCGCCGGCCACCTCGATGATCTTGCGGATCAGCGAATAGCCGTTGGAGTGCGGGCCGGAGGAGGGCAGGGCGATCAGGGCGTCGCCGGTGGCCACCTTGGAACCGTCGATGATCTCGGACTTTTCCACCACGCCGACGCAGAAGCCGGCCAGGTCGTAGTCTTCGCCTTCGTACATGCCCGGCATCTCGGCGGTCTCGCCACCCACCAGGGAGCAGCCGGCCTGTTCGCAACCGGTACCGATGCCGGTCACCACCTGGGCAGCGACGTCGACATTGAGCTTGCCGGTGGCGTAGTAGTCGAGGAAGAACAGCGGCTCGGCACCGCAGACCACCAGGTCGTTGACGCACATGGCGACCAGGTCGATGCCGATGCTGTCGTGCTTGGCCAGGTTCATGGCCAGGCGCAGCTTGGTACCGACGCCGTCGGTGCCGGAGACCAGTACCGGCTGGCGATAGCCTGCCGGGATCTCGCACAGGGCACCGAAGCCCCCCAGGCCGCCCATGACTTCCGGGCGGGCGGTGCGCTTGGCGACGCCCTTGATGCGTTCTACCAGAGCCTCACCGGCGTCGATGTCTACACCGGCGTCCTTGTAGCTCAGCTGGGGTTGTTTGCTCATGAATCCTGGCCTTTGGCTAATGGCGAAACGAGCCGGCTGGCGCCAGCCGGCAATGAGGCGGGCGATTTTACCAGAAGCCGTGCCAAAGCACGCGGCCGGCCGCGGCCTCCGGTCCGGGCGGCGATGGCACCCGGCCAGCCTGCCGTGGTCTGAGCCTGGTCGCCCATCCGTTCGCCGGGCGGGCAGTCTCCGTCGCTACCTTCTGCGCAGCCCGCGACCCAGTGCCCTTGCTCGCGGATCGGGCGGCTTTTAAGGTATGCCCCTTGCCCTTTCTATGGAATCGCCATGCGCCGTCTCGTCCTTCCGTTGCTCGCTTCGCTGCTGGTCCTGAGTCCGCTCGCCCGCGCCGAGGTGGTGGACAACCTCTACCAGGTCCGCGAGCCGGTGACCTCGCAACAACCGGACGAGCGCAATGCCGCCCTCAAGCGCGCCCTGCAGGTGCTGGCCGGACGCCTGACCGGCAATCCCCAGGCCGGCCAGACCCCGGGTCTTGCCAGTGCCCTGGCGGCGCCCGAATCCCTGATCAGCCAGTACAGCTATGACGCCGGCCCGCCGGAGGTGCTGGTGGCCAACTTCGACCCGGCCGCTACCGAGCGTGCCCTGGGCCAGGCGGGGCTCTCGGTATGGGGCGCCAATCGTCCGGTGGTGATGATCTGGTGGCTCAACGACGCCGACAGCGGGGCGACCCTGGTGGGTGATGGCCAGCCCGCCAGCACCGGCGTCCAGCGTGGCGCCCAGCGCGCCGGCCTGCCGATCCGCCTGCCGCTGGCCGATCTCAACGAGCAACTGGCCGGCACCGCCGCCAACATCGACGCCAGCGACCCGACCGCCCTGCGCCAGGCCTCCGAGCGCTATGGCGCCAATGCCCTGCTGGCGGTGCACGCCAAGTCCCAGGGCAATGGCTGGCAGGCCCAGTGGCGCCTGTGGAACAACGGCGCCGCGGAGCAGGGCAGCAGCCAGGCGGCCGATCAGGACGCCCTGGCGGCTGCGGTATTGCAGGACGTGGCCGCGCGCCTGTCGAAGAAATTCGTCTCCCGCCCGGGCACCACCCAGCCGCTGACCCTGGTGGCCGACAATTCCAACTTCGAGCGTTATGCCCAGCTGCAGAAAGTCCTGGAGCCCCTGTCGAGCCGCCTGGTCAAGGTCGAGGGGACCCAGCTGACCTACGACCTCACCGCCAATCCGGACCAGTTGCAGGCGCAACTCGGTCTTGCCGGGCTGCAGCCCGCCTCGGCGCCGGCCGCCAATGCTGCGCCTGCCACTCCGCCAGCTGCGACCCCGGGCACGCCCGTCGACGCCACGGCCACGCCGAACGCGCCTGCGGCCCAGCCGGCCCCATCCGCTCAGCCGGCACATACCACCCTGTATTTCCGCTGGCCATGAGGGCCGACACCCAAGACTGAAGTGGCTGCTGCGAGGGACCCGGGATTTGGTTAGACTTGGCGCCCTCGCGAAACTGCCAAGAGCCGTTCGAGCTGGCATGATGCCTTTACAGCTGCCCCTGGGCATTCGTCTGCGTGACGACGCCACCTTCGTCAATTACTACCCTGGCGCCAATGCCGCGGCGCTCGGCTATGTCGAGCGTCTCTGTGATGCGGACGCCGGCTGGACGGAAAGTCTGATCTATCTCTGGGGCGGCGCGGGCGCCGGTCGCAGCCATCTGATGCAGGCCGCCTGTCACCGCCTGGAGGAACTGGGCGAGCGCGCCATCTATTTGCCCATGGGCGAACTGGCCGACTACGGGGTCGAGCTGTTCGACAACCTCGAGCAGTGCGAGCTGGTCTGCCTCGACGATCTCGACGCCCTGGCCGGCCAGCGACGCTGGGAAGAGGCGCTCTTCCACCTGTTCAATCGTCTGCGTGATGCCGGCAAGCGGCTGCTGATCTCCAGCACCGCGGCGCCGCGGCAATTGCCGGTGCAGCTGGCCGATCTCAAGTCGCGGCTGACCCTGGCGCTGGTCTTCCAGCTGCGCCCGCTGTCCGACGAAGACAAGCTGCGCGCCCTGCAGCTGCGCGCTTCCCGCCGTGGCCTGCACCTGACCGACGAGGTCGGCCGCTTCATCCTCTCACGCAATACCCGCAGCATGGACGCCCTGTTCGACATGCTCGAACGTCTGGATCAGGCGTCACTGCAGGCGCGACGCAAGCTCACCATTCCCTTCGTCAAGGAAATCATGGGCTGGTAGCCGCGCCGGCTCCTACTTCTTCTGCAAGCGACCCGCCAGGGTCGCCAGGCGCTTGCCCAGGGCCCGGCACAGCGCCGTCTCCTGTTCGTCCAGTGCGCGCTTGCCATCCGCCCCGGCGAAATGACTCGGCCCATAGGGCGTACCGCCGCCCTTGGTCTCCAGCAGGGCGCTCTCGCTGTAGGGCAGGCCGGAGATAAGCATGCCGTGGTGCAGCAGCGGCAGGGCCATGGACAGCAGCGTGCTCTCCTGGCCGCCATGCAGGCTGGCGGTGGAGGTGAAGACGCCGGCGGGCTTGTCCACCAGGGCACCGGTCAGCCAGAGGCTGTTGGTGCCGTCGAGAAAATACTTCATGGCGGCGGCCATGTTGCCGTAGCGCGTCGGGCTGCCCAGGGCGAGTGCCGCGCAGTCGCGCAGATCATCGAGGGTGGCATAGACCGCACCCTGCTCGGGCACTGCCGGGGCAACAGCAGCGCACTCGGCGGACACCGCCGGCACGGTACGCAGGCGCGCGGCCATGCCGGCCATCTCGACCCCGCGTGCAACCTGGCGAGCCATCTCGGCGGTGGCGCCATGGCGGCTGTAGTAGAGCACCAGGACGTAGGCTTCGGGGGTCATTGCAGGATCTCCAGGACACGCTCGGGGGGACGACCGACGACGGCGCGTTCGCCGCACACGGCGATGGGTCTTTCGATCAGCTTGGGATGGGCGGCCATGGCCGCGATCAGGGCGTCTTCGTCCAGCGCCGGATCGGCCAGGTTCAATTCGCGATAGGCCTCCTCGCCGGTACGCAGTAACTGGCGCGCCTCCAGGCCCAGCTTGCCGAGCAGCTCGCGCAAGGCGCTGGCATCCGGCGGCGCCTCCAGGTAGGGCACCGCCGACACGGCTAGCTCGCGGCTTTGCAGCAGCTCAAGCGCTGCCCGCGATTTCGAGCAGCGAGGGTTGTGATAGAGGACGATTTCACTCATGGGCTGATCCATAGAAGGTAAGATGCCCATTGTAGCGGGTTGGCGAGGACTGCCGCGCCAGCCCTTGACCGTGCCTTTCGAGGAACCGCCAATGCCGGCCCGCTTGCGTGAACTGCTGTCCTTCGTTCGCTACCTCGCCGACCGCTTCATCGAGGATCGCGCGCCCAACAACGCCGCGGCCCTGACCTACACCACGCTGTTCGCCGTGGTTCCGGTGATGACCGTGACCTTCGCCATGCTCTCGGCGATACCCGCCTTCCAGGGCACCGAAGTGCAGATCCAGGCCTTCATCTTCCGCAATTTCGTGCCCTCCACCGGGGCGACCCTGGAGGAATACCTGCGCAACTTCATCGAGCAGGCCCGTCACCTGACCTGGCTGGGCGTGGCCCTCTTGGCGGTGACCTCCTTCTTCATGCTGGTGACGGTGGAAAAGACCTTCAACGACATCTGGCGGGTGCGCATTCCACGGCGTGGGGTCTCCAGCTTCCTGCTCTACTGGGCGGTGCTCAGCCTGGGGCCCCTGCTACTGGGCGCCGGTTTTGCCATGAGCACCTACCTGGCCTCGGTGGCTCTGGTGTTCGGCTCCTACGGCATGTCCGGCGCCCAGGCGCTGCTCAAGGTCACGCCGCTGCTGTTCAGCATCGCCGCCTTCACCCTGATGTACGCGGCCGTGCCCAATACCCGGGTCCCGCTGCGCCACGCGCTGATCGGCGGGGCCCTGACCGGGGTGCTGTTCGAGGCGGCCAAGAGTCTGTTCGGTCTCTATGTCTTCTACTTTCCCGGCTACCAGCTGATCTATGGCGCCTTCGCCACGGTACCGCTGTTCCTCGTCTGGATCTATGTCTGCTGGCTGATCGTGCTGCTGGGCGCGGAGGTGGTCTGCAGCCTGTCCACCACCCATCACTGGCGCCGCGCGCCCCTGCCGGCCTTCTTCATCCTGCTCGCCGTGCTGCGGGCCTTTCTGGAGCGCCAGCAGAGCGGCTCCAGCCTGCATCTGGGGCGGCTGCACCAGGCCGGCTGGAAGCTGCCGGAGCATGAATGGCACGCGGTGCTGGCCTTCCTGCAACAGGAACGCCTGGTGTGCCAGAACGACAGCGGCCACTGGGTGCTCTGCCGCGATCTGCATGGCTATGCGCTGCTTGACCTGCTTGATCGCGCGCCCTGGGCGCCGCCCGCGCCGGATTGCTGGCCGCCCGCCGAACGCTTTCCCGGTGACTGGTATCCGCAGCTGCGGGACGCCTTCGCCCGGCTGCAGGCACAGCGTCATGAGCTGCTCGCCGGGAGCGTGGCCCACTGGCTCAAGGTCGCGCCGGCGCTGGAAGAAAGGAGCGCCCAATGATGAGAGACGGAGCGGCGCGTCACGGCCTGATCAGTGGCCGCGTCCAAGGCGTTTATTACCGCGAGAGCGCGCGGCAGGAGGCGCAGCGCCTGGGCATCACCGGCTGGGTGAGGAATCTGGCGGATGGCCGGGTGGAGTGCCACCTGGAGGGTTCGGTCGAGGTACTCGCCCACCTGGAGCGCTGGCTCTGGCAGGGACCGGCAGCGGCCCGGGTGACCGGGGTGGAGCTGGAGGAGGTGGCCTGTGAAGGCTTCACCGACTTCCAGGTCAGGCGCACGGACGCCTGACCTGGAGCGGTAGCCCTCAGCGGGCCTTGAGGAAGTCGACGATCTCGGCCAGGGCGATGTTCTGGCTGTCGCTGTCGGTACGGCCCTTGTATTCGACCAGACCTTCATTGAGGCCGCGCTCACCGACTACCAGGCGATGGGGAATGCCGATCAGCTCCATGTCGGCGAACTTCACACCGGGGCTGGTCTTCTTGTCACGGTCGTCCAGCAGCACATCGAAGCCGGCGGCCTTCAGTTCGGCATAGAGGCGATCGGTCGCGTCCTTCACCGCGGCGTTCTCGTACTTCATCGGCACCAGGGCGACGTTGAACGGTGCCAGGGCAGCCGGCCAGCGGATGCCACGCTCGTCGTGGTTCTGCTCGATGGCGGCGGCGACCACGCGGGACACGCCGATGCCGTAGCAACCCATGGTGAGCAGGGTAGGCTTGCCTTCCTCGCCCAGGACCGACAGCTTCATGGCCTCGCTGTACTTGGTGCCCAGCTGGAAGATATGGCCCACTTCGATGCCGCGCTTGATCACCAGGGTACCCTGGCCATCCGGGCTCGGATCGCCAGCCACCACATTGCGCAGGTCGGCGACCTGGGGCAGCGGCAGATCGCGCTCCCAGTTGACGCCGAAGTAGTGCTTGTCTTCCTGGTTGGCGCCGATGCCGAAGTCGCTCATCAGGGCGACCGAGCGATCGACGATGCAGGGAATCGACAGATTCATCGGGCCCAGGGAGCCAGGGCTGGCACCAATGGCCGCGCGGATCTCGGGCTCGGTGGCGAACACCAGGGGGCTGGCGACTTCCGGCAGGTTGGCCGCCTTGATCTCGTTCAGTTCGTGATCGCCACGCACCACCAGGGCGACCAGCTTGCCTTCCTCGGCCCCGCGTACCACCAGGGTCTTCACGGTCTTCTCGATGGCCAGACCGAATTTCTCCACCAGATCGGCGATGGTCTTGGTGTCGGGGGTATCGACCAGACGCAACTCTTCGCTGGCGGCACCGCGCGTGGTTTCCCGCGGCAGGGCCTCGGCCTTCTCGATGTTGGCGGCGTAGTCGGAGCTGTCGCTGAAGGCGATGTCGTCTTCACCGGAGCCGGCCAGCACATGGAATTCGTGGGAACCGCTGCCACCGATGGAGCCGTTGTCGGCCTGCACCGGACGGAAGTTCAGGCCCAGGCGGCTGAAGACGTTGCAGTACGCCTGGTACATGGCGTCGTAGGTTTGCTGCAGCGACGCCTGGTTCAGGTGGAAGGAGTAGGCGTCCTTCATCACGAATTCGCGGCCGCGCATCAGGCCGAAGCGCGGGCGGATCTCGTCACGGAACTTGGTCTGGATCTGGTACAGATTGATCGGCAGCTGCTTGTAGCTGTTCAACTCGTTGCGCATCAGATCGGTGATGACTTCCTCGTGGGTCGGGCCCACGCAGAAATCGCGCTGATGACGATCCTTCAGGCGCAGCAGCTCGGGGCCGTACTGCTCCCAGCGGCCGGATTCCTGCCACAGCTCGGCGGGCTGGATCGCCGGCATCAGCACCTCCAGGGCGCCGGTGGCGTTCATCTCCTCGCGCACCACGGCTTCCACCTTGCGCAGCACGCGCAGGCCCAGCGGCAGCCAGGTATAGAGGCCGGAGGCCAGCTTGCGGATCATGCCGGCACGCAGCAGCAGCTGGTGGCTGATCACCACGGCATCGGAAGGGGTTTCTTTGAGGGTGGACAGCAGGAACTGGCTGGTACGCATGGCTAGGCGGTCTGTCGGCATCGAGACGGGACCGGCATTGTACGGCGGGGTGGGGCAGGGCGTACAGGGACGCGGGTGGCACCGACTAAGGGTCGGAAAAGAACAGCCCGGCGAATGCCGGGCTGCTGGATCGTGCGAGTGACGCTGGCCTCTATCAGAGGATGTTCAGCGGGTACTCGGTGATCAGGCGGAACTCGTTGACGGTGCCGCCGGTGCTGGCGTCGCCACGGTGCCAGGCTTGACGGACGCGGAAGGACAGGTCCTTGGCCGGGCCGCTCTGCAGGACATACTTGGCTTCGACGTTGGTCTCGCGCTCTTTGTCGCCGTCCTGGTAACCAATGTTGGCGTATTGAGTGCTGGCCTTGGGTGCGTCGATGTCATGGCCGTAGATGTAACGGGCCATGAAGCTCAGGCCAGGCACGCCCAGGGTCGCCATGTTCAGGTCGTAGCGCGCCTGCCAGGACTTCTCGCCGGAGGCGTTGAAGTCGGAGTACTGGATGGAGTTGGCCAGGAAGATACTGTCGCCACCGTTACCAGTGTTGGCACCTTTGCCACCGACGCCGACGTAGTCGAACGGCGCATCGCTGCTCACACCCTGGTAGGCCAGAGTGAAGGTGTGGGCATCGATGCTGTAGGCGGCGGCCAGCGAGTAGGCGTTGTTGGAGAAGTCGCCCAGCTTGGCGCTGCCGGTGTCTTTGGTGTGGTAGTAGTTGAAGTCGAAGGTCAGCGCCTGGTTGGCCGCCAGCGGCTGCACGAAGTTGACGTTGGCGTAGTACTGGTTCCACAGGTCTTCCAGACGGCCATAGTACAGCGACGCACTCAGCTGATCGTTGATCTTGTACTTGCCACCCAGGTAGTCGCCGGAACTGGAAGTGATGCCAGAAGCGTAGGTCGAGCCCAGGTTGCCGTCGTGGTAGGTGTTGGTGCGGTCACGCGCAGCGGTGATGTGGCCAGCTTCCAGGAACAGGTTCTCGATTTCTTCGCTGGTCAGCATGAAGCCGGTAGCGGTCTGCGGGAACAGGCGGCTGCCACCCACGGCGAAGACCGGGGAGGTGGGCTGCACGTTGCCGTACTTCAGGACGGTGTTGGAGACGCGCAGTTTCACTGCGGCGCCAGCGGTGGAGTACTCGTCCTTGTTGCGACCGTCGCTGTCGATCTGCAGGTTGCCGGAACCGACGTGGCCGCGGCCGCCGTCCAGTTTCAGGCCCAGGTAGCCGAAGGCATCCACACCGACACCCACGGTGCCCTGGGTGAAGCCCGATGCGTAGTTCATCAGGAAGCCATGGCTCCAATCTTTACGATCGTTGGCGCCGTTCTTGAGATCCCGGTTGAAGTAGTAGTTGCGGTTCAACAGGGTCAGCTTGCTGTCTTCGACAAAGCCCTTGGATTCGGACTGCTGGTCGGCGAAAGCCAGTTGAGTGGTCCCTGCGGCTACGGCCAGGGCGAGAATGCTCCACTTCATCGCTTGCATCAGAAATGCTCCTTTGGGTTGAAAGTCAGCCATCGTGTCAGCCGTGGCTGTTTGTTCTAATGGCGGCACATATAGCACCTCTCTCGGAGGGGCGATAGGCTTCATCAAAATTTTGCGTGTGATGAGCGGATTAACCGTGACTCTTAAGAAAGCTCTTTAAGAGTTCCCGTCCGATCGTCGTACCCGGATCGTGATAGCAAAAAGCGTGCACAAATCCCCAAACGCCGAGCCCGCCTGTCTATCGTCAGGCCTCTCCCCGGGTGACGGGCAGTTTCGGGCGGGTTGATTGCACCTTTGTGACACCAAAGGTTTCACGTTCCCCAAGCCGTGCACACTTTTAGTGCTGACTGGTGTTAGCAGGAGATGAGATGTTCCAAATAGATCCACGACTGGCCGGCGATTCCCTGGAAGTGACGTCCTTGACGCTGTGCCAGGTATTGCTGCTGAACGATCGCCGCTATGACTGGCTAGTGCTGGTGCCCCGTCACGAAGGTGTTACCGAGGTCCTCGACCTGTCACCGCGGGACCAGGCACAACTGTGGCGAGAGGTGACACTTGTTGCCCAGGTGTTGCGTAACGCTCACCCTGACCGCAAATTGAACATCGGCGCCCTGGGTAACGTTGTCCGGCAATTGCACCTGCATGTCCTGCTGCGGCAGGAAGGTGATCCGGCCTGGCCCGACCCGGTGTGGGGGCACTCGCCACGCGAGCCCTATACCGCGGAAGCCGGTCGTGCCGCTACGGAACGCTGGCGAGCGCTGCTCGAACAGGAGGCACAGGCATGACCCTCGAAGAACGTATCGCCGACCTGGAGATGCGCCAGGCGTTCCAGGACGACACCATCCAGACGCTGAACGACATCATCGTCGAGCAGCAGCGGACGCTGGATCGCTGCGCGGCGCAGATCCGGATGCTGGCCGAACGCCAGGCGGAGTTGCAGAGCGCAGGCGGTGGCGGCATGCCGGACGAAGCCCCGCCGCCACACTATTGAGATTCGTTCCGCAGCTGAATCTTGTTGTCGCCCTGACATACGTGCGCAGGCGGCTTTGCCGGCTACTCTAGCGGCACTGCATCCTTGCACTTTTTTGGTGCAGTCCGGCCTCGTCCCTTGTGGAACTCGCTCCGGGAGAGGCCTGTCCTCTGCGGAGCGAAGCCCACAGCACCTTCAGGACGGAGTACGGTTATGGCGTTTTTCACCGCTGCCAGCCAAGCGGATTTCCAACAACAACTCAAGAATGCCCTCGCGGCCCATGTCGAAGGGGACACCCTCGAACAACTGGATCGCTTCACCGCCCAGTTCTTCGGCATCGTCCCGCTGGAAGAACTCACCCAGCGTAGGCTGTCCGATCTGGTCGGCTGCGTGCTGTCGGCCTGGCGCCTGCTGGACGTCTTCGATCCGGCCGAGCCGCGGGTGCAGGTCTTCAATCCGGATTACGAGCGGCACGGTTGGCAATCGAGCCACACCGTGGTCGAGGTGCTGCACGCCGATTCCCCCTTCCTGGTGGATTCGGTGCGGATGGAACTCAACCGCCAGGGCTATAGCGTCCATACCTTGCAGAACAGTGTCCTCAGCGTGCGCCGGGATGCCCAGGGTCGCCTGCTCGAGTTGCTGCCCAAGGGCCAGCAGGGCGAAGGGGTCACCCGCGAAGCCCTGATGTTCCTCGAGATCGACCGCTGTGCGGCCGCCACCGAGTTGCGCACCCTGGAGGCGGCGCTGCAGGAGATCCTCGGCGAGGTCCGGCTGACCGTTGGTGACTTCGCGGCCATGAAGGCCAAGGTCGCCGATCTGCTGACCTGGCTGGATCGGCGTCCGGCCGGTGTGGAGGAGGGGGAACTGGCCGAGGTGAAGGCCTTCCTCGACTGGCTGCGCAACGACAGATTCACCTTCCTCGGCTACGAGGAATTCACCGTCGATGGCGATGGCGAGACGGCGATTCAGCGCTATGTGCCTGATTCCCTGCTGGGGCTGTCGCGCCGCCTGCGTGGCCGGCCCGAGACCGCCGAGATCACCCTGTCCGGTGATCCGCTGCGCTATCTGCGCGAGCCGGTGCTGCTGTCCTTCGCCAAGGCGGCCGACCCGAGCCGGGTGCATCGCCCGGCCTATCCCGATTTCGTTTCCCTGCGCGAGGTGGATGCCAGCGGCCGGGTGGTGCGCGAGCACCGCTTCATGGGCCTCTATACCTCCAGCGTCTACAACGACAGCGTGCGGGAGATTCCCTATATCCGCCGCAAGGTCGACGAGGTGCGTCGTCGCGCCGATTTCGACAGCAGCGCCCACCTCGGCAAGGAACTGGCCCAGGTCCTCGAAGGCCTGCCGCGGGACGATCTGTTCCAGACCCCGGTGGACGATCTGTTCAGCACGGCCATGGCCATCGTGCAGATCCAGGAACGCAGCAAGGTCCGCGTCTTCCTGCGCCGCGATCCCTATGGTCAGTTCTTTTACTGCCTGGCCTATGTGCCGCGCGACATCTACTCCACCGAAGTGCGCCAGCGCATGCAGCAGATCCTCATGGATCGCCTGCATGGCACTGACTGTGAATTCTGGACCTTCTTCTCCGAATCCGTGCTGGCGCGGGTGCAGTTCATCCTGAGGGTCGATCCGCTGCAGCCGCAGGACGTCGATCCGGCGCGCCTGGAGCAGGAGATGGTGCAGGCCTGTCGCAGCTGGAAGGACGACTTCGCCAGCCTGATGGTGGACAGCTTCGGCGAAGCCCAGGGCACTTCCATCCTGGCCGACTATCCGCTGGGCTTCCCGGCCGGCTATCGCGAGCGCTTCGCGCCACACCTGGCCGTGGTGGACATGCGTCACCTGCTGGACCTGAAGGACGATCGCCGTCTGGCCATGGGCTTCTACCAGCCGCTGACCCAGACCGGCGACAACATCCTGCACTGCAAGCTCTACCACGCCGATACGCCCCTGGCGCTGTCGGACGTCTTGCCGATCCTGGAAAATCTCGGTCTGCGCGTGCTCGGCGAATTCCCCTACGAGCTGCGTCATCGCAATGGCCGCCGCTACTGGATCCACGATTTCGCCTTCACCACCGTGGCCGGCCTGGAGCTGGACCTGCAGCAACTCAACGACACCTTCCAGGACGCCTTCGTCCAGGTGGTGGACGGCCAGGCGGAAAACGACAGCTTCAACCGCCTGGTACTGACTGCCGGGCTGCCCTGGCGGGACGTCGCGGTGCTGCGTGCCTATGCGCGCTATCTCAAGCAGATCCGCATCGGCTTCGACATCGGCTACATCGCCGCCACCCTCAATGCCCACGTCGACATCGCCCGGGAGCTGGTGCGGCTGTTCCGCATGAAGTTCTACCTGGCACGGCGCATGACCAGCGAGGACCTGGACGACAAGCAGCAGCGTCTGGAGCAGGCCATCCTCAGCGCCCTCGACGATGTGGCGGTGCTCAACGAAGACCGCATCCTGCGGCGCTATCTGGACCTGATCAAGGCGACCCTGAGAACCAACGTGTTCCAGACCGACGCCGCCGGCAAGCCCAAGGCCTACTTCAGCTTCAAGCTCGATCCCAAGGCCATTCCCGAGCTGCCGCGCCCGGTGCCGCGCTACGAGATCTTCGTCTACAGCCCGCGCGTGGAAGGGGTGCACCTGAGATTCGGCAACGTCGCCCGCGGCGGCTTGCGCTGGTCGGATCGCGAGGAAGACTACCGCACCGAGGTGCTGGGCCTGGTCAAGGCGCAGCAGGTCAAGAACTCGGTGATCGTCCCCGTGGGTGCCAAGGGCGGCTTCGTGCCGCGGCGTCTGCCGACCGGTGGCTCCCGTGACGATATCCAGGCCGAAGCCATCGCCTGCTACCGCATCTTCATCAGTGGCCTGCTGGACATCACCGACAACCTCAAGGATGGCGAGGTGGTCCCGCCGGCTGCGGTGGTGCGCTACGACGGCGACGATCCCTACCTGGTGGTGGCGGCCGACAAGGGCACCGCGACCTTCTCCGACATCGCCAACGGTATCGCCCAGGACTACGGTTTCTGGCTCGACGACGCCTTCGCCTCCGGTGGCTCGGCGGGCTATGACCACAAGAAGATGGGCATCACCTCACGGGGCGCCTGGGTCAGCGTGCAGCGCCACTTCCGTGAGCGCGGCATCGATGTGCAGACCGATCCGGTCACCGTGGTGGGCATCGGCGACATGGCCGGCGACGTCTTCGGCAACGGTCTGCTGCGTTCGCGCAGCCTGGAGCTGGTGGCGGCCTTCAACCACCTGCACATCTTCACCGATCCCAATCCGGATGCCGAACGCAGCTATGTCGAGCGCGAGCGGCTGTTCAACCTGCCACGTTCGAGCTGGACCGACTATGACACCAGCCTGATCTCCCAGGGCGGCGGCATCTTCCCGCGCAGTGCCAAGCGCATTGCCATCAGCCCCGAGATGAAGGCGCGCTTCGATCTGCAGGCCGATCACCTGACGCCCAACGAGCTGATCAACGCGCTGCTCAAGGCACCGGTCGATCTGATCTGGAACGGCGGCATCGGCACCTACGTGAAGGCCAGCTTCGAAACCCATGCCGATATCGGCGACAAGGCCAACGACGGTCTGCGCGTGGACGGCTGCGACCTGCGCGCCAAGGTGATCGGCGAGGGTGGCAACCTGGGCATGAGCCAGCTGGCACGGGTGGAATTCGGCCTGCACGGCGGCGCCTGCAACACCGACTTCATCGACAACGCCGGTGGCGTGGACTGCTCCGACCACGAGGTCAACATCAAGATCCTGCTGGGCGACGTGGTCTCCGCCGGCGACATGACCGTCAAGCAGCGCAACACGCTGATGGGCGAGATGACCGACGAGGTCGGCGAGCTGGTGGTCGCCAACAACTACATGCAGACCGGTGCCCTGTCCCTGGCGGAATATCGGGCGCGGACCCACCTGGCCGAATACCAGCGGCTGATCGTGGATCTCGAGGGTCGCGGCAAGCTGGATCGTACGCTGGAATTCCTGCCCAGCGACGAGGTGCTGGCCGAGCGCGCCGCCAAGGGGCAGGGGTTGACCCGTTCCGAGCTGTCGGTGCTGATTTCCTACAGCAAGATCGACCTCAAGGAACAGTTGCTGGCCTCTTCGATGCCGGACGACGAATACCTCGCCCGGGACATGCAGGGCGCCTTCCCGCAGCGCCTGACCGAGCAATTCCCCGAGGCGATGGCGCGCCATCGCCTCAAGCGCGAGATCGTCGCCAACCAGATCGCCAACGACCTGATCAACCACATGGGCATCACCTTCGTGCAGCGCCTGTGCGAGTCCACCGGCATGAGCGCGGCCGATGTCGCCCGCGCCTATGTGGTGATGCGCGATGTGCTGCACCTGCCGCATTGGTGGCGTCAGGTGGAGGCCCTGGATCATCAGGTGCCGGCCGAATTGCAGTTGCGCCTGATGAGCGAGCTGATGCGCCTGGGGCGGCGGGCGACCCGCTGGTTCCTGCGCAGCCATCGCAGTGGCCTGGACGCGGGCGCCGTGGCGGCCTTCTTCGGGCCACGCATCGCCGCGCTGGGCGTACGGCTGGACGAGCTGCTGCAGGGCGAACCGCGCCAGGACTGGGAAGAGCGCTTCCGCGCTTACACCGAGGCGGGCGTGCCTGAACTGCTGGCACGGGTCGTCGCCGGGACCAACCACATCTATACCCTGTTGCCGGTGATCCAGGCCGCGGAGGTAACCGCCCAGGATCCGCTGGAGGTGGCGGCCACCTGGTTCGCGGCGGGTGATGTGCTGGATCTGGCCTGGTATCAGCAGCAGCTCAACCAGTTGCCGGTCGCCAATGCCTGGCAGGCCCTGGCCCGCGAGGCGTTCCGCGACGAGGTGGATCTCCAGCAACGCACCATCACCATCGGCATGCTCAACTTGAGCGAGGCGCCCAGCGATCCGGAAGCCCGGCTGTCGCTATGGCTGGAGCGTCACCGGGCGGCGGTGGAACGCTGGCGCGGTCTGCTGGTGGATCTGCGCAATGCCAGCGGTCAGGACTATGCGATGTACAGCGTCGCCAGTCGTGAACTGGCGGATCTGGCCAGCAGCAGCGTCTGAGGTGGCGGGCAGGCGCGAGCGGTTGGCGCGGCTGCCCTGATCCGCTAGAGCGACAAAGAAGGCGGCGTGCCCCTAGGAACGCCGCCTTCTTTGTGCCTGGATCAGCTCAGGGTTTCGGCTGGGTCGAGGGTGCCTTGAGGGCGCTCAGCCCTTGCAGGAGCGCCTGGTGAAAGCGTTCCGGTGCCTGCATCTGCGGCGCATGGCCCAGGTCCGGGAATTCCACCAGGGTCGCCTGGGGAATGCGCTGCGCCGCCGCCTTGCCCAGTTCGGGATAGTGGCCCAGCTGCGCCTTGAGGGCGGCCGGCGCCGCATCCTTGCCGATGGCGGTGGTATCGCGCTGGCCGATCAGCAGCAGGGTCGGCATGCGCAGCCGCTCGAATTCGTAGACCACCGGCTGGCTGTAGATCATGTCGTAGATCAGGGCGGAGTTCCACGCCACCCGCTCCTTGCCCGGTCCCTCGTTGAGGCCCGCGAGCATGTCCACCCAGCGATCGTAGGCGGGAGACCATTGGCCGGCGTAATAGGTGCTGCGCTCGTAGTCGCGGATGGCGGCGGCCGAGGTCTTGAGCTCCCGGGCATACCACTGGTCGACGCTGCGATAGGGCACGCCCAGCGCCTTCCAGTCTTCCAGGCCGATGGGATTGACCAATACCAGCTGCTCGGTGGCCTCGGGATAGAGGAGGGCGTAGCGGGTCGCGAGCATGCCGCCGGTCGAATGACCGATGAGGGTCGCCCGGGCGACGCCCAGGTGGTCGAGCAGGGCGCGGGTG
>Ga0157369_10003345_pt1 | contig 19047 bp, 18 predicted proteins | sample C25metaG_FD_113461 | JGI IMG/M metagenome (GOLD analysis project Ga0157369, IMG submission 113461) | Corn rhizosphere microbial communities from Kellogg Biological Station, Michigan, USA - C2-5 metaG | ecosystem: Host-associated > Plants > Roots > Rhizosphere > Soil | place: USA: Michigan... | reverse complement strand
TGATTGGGACGGCGGCGTTCGTTGGGCTGGGCATGTTGATGGCGGGGACGCTACGCGCCGAGGCCACGCTGGCGGGCGCCAATGGCCTCTTCATTCTCTTCCTGGCGATTGGCGGCGTGGTGCTGCCCACCGACCACCTGCCCGTCGTCATTCAGCAAATCGCGCAGATTCTGCCTGCCGCCGCGCTCTCCGATGCGCTCCGCTCGGCGATGAGTCCGGCGGGCATCAACGGCGGCAGTCTGTTGCTGCTTACGGCATGGGCGGTGGTGTTGCTGGTGGCGGCGGCGCTCACCTTCAAGTGGGAGTGAGGTCTATCGTTCAATTCCTGGCTTCTTAGCTTGCCGACTATACGCATGTGTACAGGTAGTGTAATAATGGAACAGACGTACAAGCGGCGAGTACTCTGGAGGGCGATTCGATGGCAGATGGACAGCATGACGACGCGCAGCTTAGCATCTTCGACGCGGAGGCCACCGCACAGATTCGGCATGTCTGGCACGAGGGGCGCTGGTTCTTCAGCGTGATTGATGTAGTTGGAATGCTGACCGATGCGTCCAAACCACGTATGTACTGGGCAGACATGAAGCGTCGTATTGAAACAGAGGGTTTTCTTGAAGTGTTGGCAAAATGCCAACAGTTGAAAATGCTGGCGCCTGACGGCAAACAGAGGCTGACTGATGCAGTCGATGCCGAGGCGATGCTGCGTATCGTGCAGTCCATCCCCAGCCCGAAGGCCGAGCCGCTCAAGCAATGGCTTGCTCGCGTTGGCACCGAGCGATTGCAGGAGATGGAAAATCCAGCGCTGGCTGTTGATCGTTTGCAGCGAGAATATCGCCGCCTGGGCTATGACGAAGATTGGATTGGGCAGCGGCTGCTCAATATCGTTACCCGCGATGAGCTGACCGACGAGTGGCAGCAGCGTGGCGCGGAAGAAGGCAGGCAGTTCGCGGTCCTCACCGATACGCTGCACCGCGGCACATTCGATGTGGGCGTGCGCGACCATCAGGCGGTCAAGCATATCGGGCGAACCCAGAATCTGCGCGACTCGATGACCCGCGTCGAGCTGGCGTTGAGTACGCTGGCCGAGGCGACAGCGGCTGAGCTACACCAGACGCGCGATAGCCAGGGCTTCGAGGAGCTGCGGAGCGACACTCAGGAGGCAGGCGAGGTCGGTGGCGCGGCACGTCGTGACATCGAGGCACGTACCGGCCATCCAGTCGTCAGCGCAGAGAACTACAAGACGTTGCGCCAGGGAAGAATGGCGGCGCGCCAGTTGCCGCTTCCCGGCGCCATCGATGATGAGTCGACTGAATAAGAGCAAAGCCCTACAGTCATCCACCGTGTCAGTACGTTACTGCTTGCAGCGTGGGCGGTGGTGTTACTGGTGGCGCCGGCGCTCGTAATTGCGGCCATACGGATTCTACTCTTGATCCCCAGTGCTGAAGATTGATACCGAAATTGGATTTCAATACACCTTAGTTCATGCCATAATGGCATGCAGACAGCCAAAGTCTAATGAGCTTTATTCACGCTGCTTCTGATTGGGAGAGTTGAAATGTCGCTGAGTGGGGAGCAAGCTCCAGTTGAAATGAGCGAGCGCCAGTCCTGGACAGCACACCTGCCGCAGCCTGTTCGCGTCGTGGCGCATGGGTGGTGGAAGGTCTTTTCGTTTCTCTTTATTGGCAACTACATTGCGGCGCTGATGTTTGCTTTTCTTCAAGGTGGTTGGGGCGCGCTGCAGAAAACGCTGACGACGTGGGGCATTCTAGGGCCACTCGAACATACAAATCCGCTGGTTTTCTGGATTACAACCGGCCTGCTTGCGGCGTTGGCGCTGGCGGGACTGGCTGAAGAGATTACGGAACAGCGCACGAATCAAGCGCAAACGGCCAGACAAAAGCGCACGGTCGAGGAAGCGCGTCAAACAGCCTTGTCAGCGCAGGCTACCGCTGAGCGCGCGCTCTCTGCTGTCACCGCTTCGGCGACCACCACCCCGCCACCGCAACCGCTGGGGCCACCAGATGATGCGGCGCTTCTGCCTGTTCCGACGCGCTTTGTCGGGCGATGGGATGACCTCGCCTGGGTCGAGGAGCGGTTGCGAGGAGACGGGGCAGATGGGGCAGACGCGCTGGTGTCCATCCGTGGTTTGGCCGGGATCGGGAAAACGGCGCTCGCGGGAGCGGCGACCCGCCAACTCCAGCGCGAAGGACGTTTCCCTGATGGTGTGGCGGTCGTCTTCTGCCAGGGCCTCTCAGACCCCGCTGACGTGTTGCGCCGGGTCTTGATTCGCTTTGATCCACTGCGCCGTGCGCCAGAAGCCACTGACCTCCCTCACCTGCAAGATACCGCGAAGACGGTTCTGCATAATAAGCAGGCGCTCGTCGTCCTCGACAATATCGAGCCAGAATTGCCAATTGGCAGTGTCACCATGCCGCTATATGCCGCAGGCGTCGCCCTGCTGCTGACCTCGCGGCAGGCGCTCCCTTTGAGCGCAGTCCCAGCCGAGGCCAGCCGCGCGCTCGATCTGCTGACGCCACAGGAAGCGTTGGATATCTTCGCGTCCGCGCTGGGGCGCGCCGACGCCAGCGCATTGAATCCGAGTGAGCGCGCCAGCGCGGAACACATTGTCCAGGCGCTGGGGTATCATACGCTGGCCGTCCATCTAGCTGGCGCCTACGCTGCCGCCGAGGGTCGTGACCTGGCGACGTTGGCCAGCGAACTATCGACGCCAATGGGGGGCCTCGAATTAGCCAGCGATGAGAGCATGCCAGAGACCGTGCGGCGCAGCTTCACGCACAGCCTGGAGACGCTCTCGCCAGAAGCGCAACGGCTCTTCGCCGGACTGGCGGCATTCGCCACGCCGGAGTTCGGGCGGCAAGCAGCGCTAGCGCTCGGCAGTGCACTCGGTCAGGCGCGCCCAGAGAGCAGCCTGCATACACTGATGGCGCGCGCCTTGATCGGCGCCTCGACCAATGGGGAAATGGAATCGGCCAGCGAGCGTGAGCGGCTGCGCCTGCATCCGCTACTGTGGGCTCTGGCGCAGGAAATCTATCACGGCTGGCCACCATCTGACCAAAACTTCGCCGCGCTGACAGTTGCGCGCTATCTGGCCACCTACGCTGAAGCCCACCAGACGGACTATGCCGAGCTGGCCGCTGACGAAGCCAATCTGACCGGCGCGCTAGAATGGGCGCACGCGCACGATCAGCCGATGCTCGTAGCCGACCTGGCGCACGGTATGCGCAAATTCTGGGAAGCACGTGGACGCAACCGGGAGGCAGTTGACTACCTGGCCTGGGGCGTAGCGGCGGCTTGAGGCTACCGGTCAAGCGCAAGGGAGTCCCGAAGCTCGCCAGCACTGGGCAGAACTGCAGCTCGAATATGGTCACACGCTGGTCATGACTGGTGAACCACAGAGCGGCGGAGCAGCAATACAGCGCAGCCTCGACACCTTTCGGGACATTCAGGATCGTCCAGGTGAGGGAGCTGCGCTCCGGGTTTTAGGAGAAGCAGCGCTATGGCAAGGACAACCCGAGGCCGCGCGCAAGTATCTCGCCCAAGCGCTTGCCATACAACGAGCAACCAGCGACCAGGGAAGCATCGGGGAAACGCTGGCGCAGTTAGGCATAATAACCCTGTGGCGTGGGCGGCCTGTGGCCGCGCAGGAATATCTCCTCCAAGCGCTCGATATTCAGCGTCAAATGGGTAATCAACGAGGTGAGGCTGAAGCGCTCAGCTATTTGGGGCAGGCCGCGTTCTGGCATGGACACCATCAAGTGGCGGAGGATTACCTGACCCAAGCATGTACACTGGATCGTGCGACTGGCGACCGACAGGGTGAAGGAACCGACGTTGCCGTGTTAGGATGGGTCGCACTACGACGCGGACAGGGCGAGCGAGCAGATGAGCTGCTCGCGCAAGCGCTTACTATTTATCGTGAAGCCGGTGATCGCTCAGGAGAGGGACAGGCGCTGCGCATCTGCGGGGAACTTGCGATCCAACGCATGCAACTCGATCTGGCGAGCGATTATTTGACGCATGCGCTCGCCATTTGCCACGAATTCAGCGATCGGATGAGCGAAGGACTCGTGCTGCGTCTGTTGGGCGATGTGGCGCTCGCGCGCCAGCAGGCCGCTGTGGCTGCGAACTATTTTGATCAAGCGCTCAGCATTCAGCATGAAATTGATGACCGGCGCAATATTGTCCGTACCTTGTATTCCATCGGACGCCTGGCTGAGGCGCGGCACGATCTGGGACGCGCTGAGGCGCAATATCGAGAAGGTTTGAAACTGGCCATCGAACTCGACCAGGGGCCGGAGATTGCTTTGGGTCAACTCGCGCTGGGGCGGCTGCTCGCCGAGCGGCTGGATCGGCGCCAGGAGGCGCGGCCACTGCTGGCGGAAGCGGCGCAGCGCTTGACCGAGATGGACATGCCAGAGGCGCAGGAGGCCCATACGGCGCTTGCGTAGTTGGACGCTGCACGCGAAAGCGAGCAGACATAATAGACCTTGAGCGACACCTTGATGTAGTAGTGGCAGTCAGCTTAAAGGGGGCGCTGACATGTTTTCGCAGATACTCGTCGATGTATTGATCTTTGTTGGAGTGGCGGTGCTAGCGGCGGTTGTGATTGTGGGAGGAATAATCGCTATCACCTCGTGGCTCAACAGACGAAGCGGAGGAGGCCTCCTCTAAAGGGCTGTTGGCGCGATTGCCAGCGCCTAGTGGCTACGGCGCAAAGCCCAGCCTGCGCGGGCTGCCAGAGCGGGCGCGTCGGGTAGGATTAGTCGCAGGGCTTCAGCCTGCGGCACGGTACCCCTATACCCCCTACGTCCGCGCAGCGTGTTCCTGCTCCAGCCGTGCCCATTCGCCACTCTCCTTTCATCTCCTTGACGCTGCCGCGCGCCGCACCCCATAATTTCTATGATGGGCGCGATATGTTCACGCGGCGAAAGCGTGACGTGGCCCATCGTGGAGAGGCAGCGGTACGGCATGGCGTTTCAGGATCTGCGCGACTTCATGGCGTTTCTGGAGAAGAAGGGCCAGCTTCAGCGCATCGCCGCGCCCGTCTCCGCCGAGCTCGAAATCACCGAGATCGCCGACCGCGTCGTCAAGGCGGGCGGGCCAGCGCTGCTCTTCGAGAACGTGCGCGGCTACGACATGCCGGTCGTCATCAACCTCTTTGGCAGCGAAGAGCGGATGTCCTGGGCGCTCGGCGTTGACTCGCTCGACGAGCTGGGCGGGCGCATCAAGAAGTGGCTCGACCTCGTGCAGAATCGCCCGCCGGAGGGCATCATCGAGAAGGCGAAGCTGCTACCTGAGCTGGCGGAGCTGGCGCGCATTGGCCCGCGCACCGTCGGCCACGCGCCCTGCCAGGAGGTCGTCGTCACCGACAAGCCCTCTATCGCCCACCTGCCAATATTGAAGTGCTGGCCACAGGACGGCGGCCAGTATCTGACGCTGACCATGTGCCACTCGAAGGATCCCGAGACCGGCAAGCGCAACATCGGCATGTATCGCGTCCAGGTCTACGATGAGCGCACCGTCGGCATGCACTGGCAGATTCACAAGGGCGGCGCGGCGCACTTCCGCGACGCCAAGGCGCACGGCGGCGAGAAGAAGCGGATGGAGGTCGCGGTCGTCATTGGCGCCGACCCCGCCAGCATCTATGCCGCCAGCGCGCCGCTGCCCCCCGGCGTGGACGAGCTGCTCTTTTCGGGCTTCCTGCGGCACAAGGGCGTGGAGGTAGTGCAGTGTAAGACGGTGGATGTGAAGGTGCCCGCCCAGGCCGAGATCGTGCTGGAGGGCTATGTCGATACCGACGAGCTGCGCCCCGAAGGGCCGTTTGGCGACCACACCGGCCATTACACGCCCGTCGAGCCCTATCCGGTGATGCATATCACCGCCGTCACCTCGCGGCGTAATCCCATTTATGCCACCACTATCGTCGGCAAGCCGCCGATGGAAGACGCCTATCTGGGCAAGGCGACCGAGCGCTTCTTCCTGCATCTGCTGCGGGTCGTGTTGCCGGAGATCGTCGATATCAATATGCCGGTCGAGGGTGGATTTCACAACATCGTCGTCGTCTCGATTCGCAAGCGCTATCCCGGCCAGGCGAAGAAAGTGATGGCTGGCATCTGGGGTATGATGCTGATGATGCTCTCGAAGTTCATCATCGTCGTGGATGAGAACGTGGACGTGCAGAATATGCACGAGGTGCTCTTCCGCGTGGGCAATAACGTTGACCCGAAGCGTGATACGCTGCTGGTGGATGGCCCGGTAGATGCGCTGGATCATTCGTCGCCCTATGAGAAGTATGGCTGGAAGATGGGCCTGGACGCGACGGCCAAGCTCCCGGAGGAAGGACACCCCCGGCCCTGGCCCGATGACATCGAGATGTCGCCTGAGATGAAGGCGCTCGTCAGCGAGCGATGGGCAGAATACGGCATTAACCTGTAACGGATAAGACATACCCTATGGCCGAGAGACCCGATACAACCGAGACAGTGGAACAGTCGCCAGATCCGTCGAATACACCGGATGCGTCGCCTCATGCAAGGCCACCGTTCTGGCGTCGCCTCGTACGGCGCGATGCGGGGTTTGGCGTGCTGGTGCTGGTGGCGCTGCTGGTGACGGTGCTCGTCATCAGCCGGTTGCCATCAGCCGCAACGCCATCGCCAACGACACCGCGCCAGACCGGTGGCGCGGCGTCGCCAGCCACACAATCGGCGACTATCGTGCAGCACGCGAACGCCACGATCATCCCAATGCCCACCTCACGCGCCGGGCTGATGCAGCCAGCGGTTGACGCGCAGGGCAATATCTGGGTCGGCGAGATGGTAACCAATCAGCTTGCCCGAATCGATCCGAAGACCGGACAGGTGACGGAGTGGACGCCGCCGGGGGGCAAATACAACATCATGGCGACGGCGATAGACCGCCAGGGCGATGTCTGGTTCACCGAGCAGGCGGCCAACTATATTGGGCGCTTCGACCCGACTACCCAGACCTTCAAAATCTACCCGCTCGATACGGCAATCGCGCCGCGCATGGCGCCTCAGGATCTCGCGTTCGACGCGAACGGCCAGCTCTGGTTTACGCTACTCGGCGGGCGCATTGGGCGGCTCGACCCGGCTACCGGCGCGATGCAGTCGTGGCAGATACCCGCTCCGCAGGGCGCCACGCGCTCCTATCCATTCAGCCTGGCGATCACTGCCCGCGGCATCTGGTTTGGCTATCTGAACGGCGGCGCGGTGGGCAAACTCGATCCCACCACGGGCAAAGTGACGCTGATGCCGCTGGCCAACCATCAGGCGGCGGTCTACGCGATGGCGGCGGACCCATCGGGGCGCATCTGGTTTACGGAGATGCAGCCAGCCATCCTGGGGAGCATCGATCCCGTGACGGGCAAGGTCACGGAGCGCACAGTGCCGCACTCAGCCGGTGACCCCAGCATTCTCTACGGCCTGGCGACGACCGGCGATGGCGCGGTCTGGTTTGCCAGCGCGGGCGCGAACGCGGTCGTATACTATCAGGCCAGCGATGATCTCTACACGTTCTATACGTTGCCCGCCTCACAAAGCATTCCCTTTGGCATGGCGTTGGGGCACGGTGGCGCGCTCTGGATCAGCGGGGACGGCGCCGACGACAACTATGTGGCGCGACTTACCGCCTGAGTTACGTTATCGTTGCGACGCGACGCGAGAGAACAATCCGCCAGGGAGAGGATTCCCTGGCGGATGGCGGCTAAAAGATGCTCACACCGACCTGTCCCAGATAGCGCATAGCGCAGCCGGGCACAGCACGGCACGGCATCAGCGGTAGCGTGGGTTCGGATTGGGCAGTGGCGTCGGCGTGTTGGGATCTTCGTACATGCGACGGCGCGGCGCATAGCGCGCCTGCCCACCATATATACCATTCATACCAGACATACCATTCGAACCATTCATGCCGGTGGTGGGTGGGCGCCCGGGGCCGGGCGTTTCCCCTGGAGTATTGCCTTCTTCAGGCTCGCGATAGGGCCGCTGCCCATTCGGACTGGGCTCGCGGTAGGTATATGATGGGCGCGGCTCGCGCGGGGGGACCGGCGCGCCGGGCATCGAACCGGCCGGGCTGGACCCCTGACCCTCGAGCAATTCCGAGCGCACAATAACGACTTCTGGCGGCGCGTTGATACCCAGCTTGACTCGTTCGCCCTCTACGGCGAGGACGTGGATGGTGATCGTACCATTGAGGACAATCGCCTCGCCAGCTTTTCTGCGTAACACAAGCATGCTTCGTACCCCTCTCAAGGCTGTGACGTTCCAGCGCCGGATTCACCTGGCTGGCATTCCCTGCTTCGCTACCTTCTGATCCTGAAGGATAGCCCCGTGGTCGCGCTGCAACGACCGCTCGCTCGCACAAACCATTTTGGGAGGAGGCTCCACCCTGGCCACCATTGGCCCTCCAGGGTCTGCGTGCTTCGTCGTTTGCCGTCGTCCAGAAGACATAAGGAGACACAATACAAGTCCGTTATCATCTGCCACTGGTTTAGTTCACACTCAGAATCGCACCGGCGCCTCTGGTATTGTCTCCCCTCTCGATTCCCGCTGCGCCCGGAGCGCTTGCCCGTAGCGAGGCAGGAACCGCGCCATCAGGCGGGTATGCCTCCGCGGTATGATTGCACATGCCAGCGACAGAAGTCGTTGTACTCTTAACAACGTAGACGCCGCCTTCTGGTACCGCATTTCGCGTACATCTTTGTGAACTTGTACGCAACCAATGGCTGACAGCTTCTCTCGCGCAGGCTAAGAGTGGTAAAAATACGATCCGAAGGCTCTTGCTGGCGCAGCGCGAAACGCGGCATCTTGTTCACCAACAGCCTGCCGGGATTCCTCACACACGCGCAGTATTCCCGCCGAGGCCGTCGCTGGACACCTCCTTTTTGTGGGGATTCAGCTCTCGTTTGGTCTGGGAACCATGAGCCAGTTGCAAGCCAGTTGCAAGCCAGTTGCAAGCGCAGGTCGCTGGTCACTTGCCGCGCCAGGCCGCATGCTGCCATCCATGACATCGCCGGGCGCATCTCGTCACTGCATGTCGGCGGTATGGATCTCTCACGCGATAACCGTCGCGGGTGCAGTCAGGCAATAACCCTGGCAGTAGCGTAACAGCTACACATGAAGGCTGTCAATGGTTGCTTCCCCGCCCCCAAAAACTGGTGAGTCTGATGATCAGGTAACTATCAGGTAACTATCAGGTAACTATCAGATGAACGAACAGATGATGGGCAAGATAACGTACCGCCGGATGACCCTTCGCAAACTTGCGGCCCCACCTACACAAATACGCCAGGTATCCTTCCGCGGAAATGAAGCGCGCGGGCGCTCAAAGCGGTTATGTTTATCTTACCTTATAATTACCCGCCGTGGAATGCAAAAGATCACAGTTGTTCTGAGACTTCCGCAACGAACCTGCCCTCTCACCTTTCGAGGCAAGAGGGCAGAAAAGGCAGAAATGGTATGGGTCGTGGCCGGGTTGACCAGCCTGTTCGCGCGATGGCTTGGCGGTAGCTTAAAGCACAGCGGCTGGCTTGTGCCGATAGGTAAAGAGATGGTGGAAGGTGAAGTTGAACGCGGTCGCCACGATGAGCGCCACCGCCTGCGAGGGCAGCGCGGGCACCTGAAGAATCAGGTGTAGCAGGCTGGAGACCGCGAAGGTTACGATAACGCCGCCGGTGCAGGTGACATGGAAGCGCGCGCACCGCTGAATCCAGGAGCGGCTATGCCCCGGCAGGTGGCTGAAGGTGATCCGGTCGTTCGGGATAAAGTTCGCCATAATCGAGACTTCGGTCGCGATGACGAATGCGATTCCATAGTGAATCTTGTAGGGAAGTGGTGACGAAGCCAGCAGATTGAGTGTCACTTGCAGCGTAATCAGGTTGATGATCGCCGCGATTCCGCCGACAAACAGATAACTGAACGCCCGCTGAATCCACTCGGCGCGACCGCCGGTCAGCTGGTCCGTGAAGTCGAGCAGGCGGTCAACCTTCGCCATGCCCGTCGGATGATAGCTTGGCAGACTGCGCACCGCCTTCGCCTTTGGCAACACCGCCGTATCGGCCTCAACGGCCCGCGGGGCGGGTGTCGGCTGGGTATCGTAATAGTCTATTGCATTCTTTCGCGGCGGATGCTGAGCCATTTCTCCTCCGGCAATTGTCCTCAAAGATACGCTTGTGACGCTTCATGTCCCAATTGCTTGCCCCTGGCCTCCTGGCAGATCGCATGACGAGGGCCACTGGAACAACAGAAACACTTGCATAGTTGTATGTGTACAGTATTGGAATCGCCACCAAACGATGAGCTATCTCTCACAGTCAGCCAGCCGCTGGATATCTCTACCACCAAATTTTACAGGGTGGAACGGTTTCCTCACCGGGTAGTATCCAGATAACCACGACGAATTCTGCACCCAGTCTACGCAATGTTTCGGATAATATCGTACCGTACCAGGACCTTTGGACGCCAGCACGCACGTCCGCAATGACTGCACGCGGGTGCAAAAGCGCCGCACAGCGCGAACGGATGTCATGACAAAAGAGCAGGCTGATCGCGGCGCGAATTGGTGTCCACCGCTCAGTTGAAGGCGAGGATGATGCCGGGGCCAACCGTTCGATCCGCGAGGTCGTCTAGATCTTCGGTCAGGGGATACTCGGCGGGGCTCCAGAGTTCGAGCGCCAGCGCGATACAGCGCATGCGGTCGCGCTCGTCCACGAGCTCGTCTTCCTCGGCGCGCTCCTCCGCCGGGAGGTCTTCGCCGGTGCTCGCGCCGTAGTCTTCCCACCAACCCGGCGCCAGCACGACGCGCACGAAGTCCTCCGGCGCGGTATCGGGCGGCAGCAGATCGGCGAAGCGCTCGGGATGCCCCCGCAGCGTCTCCAGGTCGGGTGTGGGCTTTTTCTCTCCGCCGCTCTCGCCCTCATCTTCGAGCCAGGTGGGATCGCTGATATAGCGGTCAACCTGCGTGCCACCACGCGCCAGCGTGTAGCCAGAGACGGTCTCGCCATAGTCGAAAACGGTGAAGACAGGCGCGCCATCCAGTTGGCGCGAGAGTTCGACATCCAAGCCCTCGGTGCGGTTGCCCAGCTCCAGCACCGGCGTCCAGCGCGAGACATCGTGCGGGCGGCAGATGAGGTAGCGGTAGGCGGCATCCAGGTCGGGATCGGTGACGCGCTCCAGCACGGCGCTGAAGGTGCCTTCGAGCCTCAGCACATTCACACGGTCTTCAGCGGCGAAGATCGTGGTTAGCGCGTGCTCGACGGCATCGGCGTCGTGGCCGTAGATATGCAGAATGGTCGAAACGGTGCTCATACTGGCTATTGTACCTCAATCGCGCCTATCCCTGCCCCAGCAGTCGCCACGAGACGAACGCCACCAGCGGCATCCACGCGCCAAGGATGAGTCCGCGCGCCGCCACCCACCCCAGCGGGAGCCGCTCCAGCCCGCGCGCGAGCAGCGGCAGGATCGCCACGATAGCGCCCTCGAAGAGAAAGACATAGATGGGCGTGTGTCCAAGGCGCGGCAGGGTGGTGTAGCGCCACCAGCCAGCATACCAGGCGCTTTCTTCGTAGAACGGGATGATGAGCATGCCTGCCAGTCCGCCGAGCGCCACGGCCTGCCAGAGCGGCAGCAGCCCTGCCAGCCGCCAGCCAAGGTAGCCAAGCAGCGTCAGCACGATCATCCATGAGAGCGGCATATAGGCGGGCGACTGCCAGAGCGTCGGCTCATCGGCGGGATAGACCAGCGAGCGCGCGATCTGCTCGCCAGCGGCGTCGGTGGCCAGCTCGATAACGCCCGCGACGAGGCCAAATAGCAATAGCCGCCCGATGAGAGGCCGCCATTCAGGGCGAGCCAGCAGAATGGCTGCCAGGTAGCCGAGGACGATGCCGTCGCAGATAGCGGCGGTGATCCAGCCAAGCGCCAGCAGCGCCGAGACCAGATGGCAGAGCGCCATCAGCAGGAACAGGCCCAGAAATGCCAGGTCGGGCAGCGGCGCATCCCAGCGGAGCGAAAGGGGCATGGCTGCCGATGCCGGAGACAACTCCGCTTTCTCGTATTTCAACACAGGCCGCTCACTGATTCTGTCCGCACATATTCACTCATCTGAAATACTATACCCGCAATCACGAGGATTCTATGCGCCGACTGTCCACTTTTATGTCCAGTGGGGTACAATGGGAGTACATGCGGGAGGTAGCGCCGCGGAATAGACGCGAAAGCGCCGTAAAAAGGGGGATGCTATGTCCTTTAGTGATGCCCTCTGGGTACTGGCCGTATTCGCATTTTGGGGTGCGGTGTTTGGTCTGATGTTCCTCTTCGTGGCTCTCATCTCACGAGGGCGCGACGACGAAGAGACCGCCTGCGAGTTGCCGACTGAGACAGCCTCGCCGACGGACACAACGATGCACGCGCCCGCCTGATGACTCCCCGCTGACGCAGCGGGCCGCACTGGAAACCCCTCTCGGAGCCTCTATCTGGATGAGGACGGCAGCCACCGTCCTCACGTCGTTTTCCCGACTCGCGCGCCTCATCTACCTGATAGCATCAGGGCTGGGATGGCAGTGGCGGGTCGCCATACGCCTTGCAATATTTGATGAGCGCCAGCAGCGCCGCCGTGGCCCCAGCTGCCAGCGCCGCGCGGCCCACATCGGTCCAATTGACGGCGCCGTGCCCCAGCGCGTCCGCGACGATGGGCAGCGCCGCCACTAACGCCGTGCAGGCCAGCCCCTCGATCAGCTTGAGCAGCGCGCGCTCAGCCGGAGTGAGCGACACATTGTTCCGCGCCCGTGTAAGTAGCCCAATCATCCTGCTTCCTCCCCGCCTCCTTGATGCTCCCCAACTTCCCACTACCGCCCGCCGCTGTCCATTCGCGCGCCATTCCTTGTGGCGCCGTGCCCAGTGCGGCTGCTCTTCATGGTAGTTGGGAAGCCAGGCAGGCGTCAACGCGACAGGTCGGTCCAACTCCCTACGCCTCGCGACAGGTGAGGTCCACGAGCTACTCCTTTAAGAAGTTGATAGAATGAACAGATGAAGGGCTCGAACTATACGAGAGGAAAATCGACAGCCGTGAATCACTGGAAAAGTCGCACCAGCATGAGTTTCCGCCTCTCGGGCGATCTACCGCCCTCCCAAGAGGTGACCCACCTCTTGGGGATCGCACCAACCTTCGAACGGCGCAAGGGTGAGCCGATCCCTCCCGGGCGGCGGAAGCAACCTATCGATGTGTGGAGCCTAGCACTGATAAATAGAAGCGAGTGGGAGGATGGCCTCCCGCTTTCTGAGGCGACCGCGCGTGTCGCCGATATTCTACGACGCCTGACGCCAGGACTGGCCCAACTCGACCGGCGCGTTATCAACGCCGAACTTTGGATCGGTACGACCCGCGAGGAGGCAATGGGGGGTTTTGGCATACCAGTCGAGATTGTCGCGGCGGCGGGGGCAGCGCAGTTGCAAATATCTGTCTCCGTACACATCTTACTGGAGGACGACGAGGACGATGGCGCGGATGAGGTGGACAGTGGCGCAGACGGCAACGTGGCGAGACCTTTGGTGTGAGGACACGCTGTTTTTGCCTCATCCAGATATACTTCGCGGACACCATAATGTCACGGCGTTCGCTAGCGCTGATACTTTAGTGGAAAGCCACCTCTTAATGGAAAGTGCCTCACCTTTACACGTACTCGTTGGCGAACAGTTGAGCTCAGTCACGTTCGTCATGGACTATGTTCAACTTGGATTCGATGGCCCTTGCCTGACGGCATACACTGGTCTCAAGGTCTCTGTTGAGGGCAAGGCATTTGCCTGGGGAGAGCCTGGCTTTCGAAACGCCCTGTGTGATCGTATTGGCGCGACTGTGCGCCAGGCGGAAATCGTTGCAAACGATGCTATTCGCATTACCTTCAGTGATGATGCAGTGATCTCCATATCACTGAAGCTGGAGGATCATGTTGGCCCGGAAGCCGCTGAATTGACTGACAGAACAGGTGACTCGCATTTGATCGTGGTGTATTGATAGCAGTACGAGCTCAGCCGCAGATAGCATGACGCAGGAAGGCGCGTCGTATCATAGCAATAGGGTAGTGTTGCCTATACTGTCGCTAACTTGGTATCTGTCGATGTCCTTGCCCGCGCGCAGCGTACACAGTCTCACAGGGAGGAGCGAGACCCGATGTATCATGAAATCTTCATGGATATTGCCGCGGCATTGCCGCAACTTGGCGCATACCACGGCCAGGGTGATTTTCTGGGACAATGGGAGCGTAAAAAGCCTTGGAACGTGCCTGGGCCGCTCTATACCGGGGATGTCGATAACTCTGGCCCCGGTCCCTATGAGGCACCGAACAATATCTTCATCGACGCGGACGACTTCCCGTTCATCTTCCGGCAGCCAGTCAACCTGTTTGAGCTGCGCCAGGTGTTGCTCGCAGCTGATCACGATCCATTTAGGGCCTACGGAGCCGATGGCAACGACCATTGGGATCTGGCCAGCATCCGTGCATGGTGGCGCGGGCGACATACCATCGATCCCTCCATGGCCGCGCGTGAGCGTCGGGTGGCAGAGCTGGAGTCAGGGCATGACTCAACTGAATATCTTGTAGCGATCGATCGCTGGCAGGAGTATCTGCGGTACGAGACGGAGCAATACCTGCGTGTCTACGCCTTCTTCCTGGAAGAGGGGCGAGTCCCAGGGACCGAGGACCACTTGCCCGAACTCTAGCATGTTAGCACCCAGCCCACACATCGCCATGGCGAACCGAGCAGAGCAACACGACCGGCTAGGGCAGCGCGCCCTGGGCAAACTGGCTGGTCCAGTACTCGACCGCGCCGACGTAGCCCAGGTTGGGGATGCAGCTACAGTTGTAGATGGCGGTCTGCCCGGCGTTATAGGCGCTGGCGCTGTAATCGAGCACCTCGGCGCTCGTCAGCCCTTGCGTCGGATCGAGCGGACAGCTCCAGCCGTCGCCCACGGATGACGGCAGATCCTGATAGAGCGTGGTGGTTGGCCCGTTGGTATTGACGTTGTAGAGTGAGGCGCAGAGGCTCGGATTGCTCGCCGTATCGGGGAAACTCAGCCCAGCCGCCTGATACTTGCCCGCGGCGATACGCAGGTAGTAGCACGAAAGATACTTGACGACCTTCGCGCCGAGGTTGGCATTGCCGCTGAGCGTGTAGATATCGTAGCTGGTGTCCGAGACGCCGCAGCCGCTCGCGTTCAGCACGCTGGAGTGGTTGAAGTAGTCGGCGTAGTAGTACTGGATCTGCATCAGCCCAACGCCGCCATCGCACGCCATGACATCCTGATGCCACTTGCTCTCCTGCCAGGCAAAGCCATAGAGCAGGTTGTGCGGCAGACCATACAGATTGGCGGCGGCATCCAGCGCGGCGCGAATCTGCGACTGGCCTGGATTATTCCCCGCATTCACCCCGCAGGGCGTGCAGGAGCTGACCCGTAGCGCCGCCAGCGACACAGCGATGGATGACCCGGACGATGTGGCGGTCGTGGCCGTCGCCGTGGGGGTCGCGGTCGCCGTGGCGGTTGCCGTCGGCACGGGCGTCGCCGTCGCGCAGGGCGTCGCCGTCGGGGGCGCGGGCGGTTTCGGCGGGGGTGGCGGCGGCTTTGGCACGCTGACTGGCTTGCCAGAGACCTTCTTGCCCCCGCCGGATGGGGTCTTCGTCGGTTGCGCGGTCGCAGTCGGCGCATCGGTCGGCGTCAGCGTAGACGCGAAGAGTGTAGGAGATGACGACCGCGCCGCGTTCCCGGAGGCCAGCGGATCGCTCTGCGCGGCGAAGAGGAGCGCCGTACCCGCCAGTGCGAGCAGACAGACTGCGGAGAGCGCGGCGATGGTGATCTGTCGCGAGCGCCCTTCTCGTCCAGTGATTGCCGAGACGAAGCGGCTCGGTAGGTCTGCCAGCAGGCGTCGAAGTGATTGCATACGTCCCTGTTTCCCCTCCCGACGGGCGCTGCCCGCGAGCCATCCGCCCGCGCTCCTTCCCTATGCATATCAACGTGCCAGCGGCGGAGAGATAACGCGCGCGACGATATGGCGACGGCGCATGGCAGACACGCGCAGCCAGGCACTCTTTTCAGCCGCACGCCTGGTCTTGCGTTTGGCAGGGCCGTGTGATAGCCTTGCCATGGATTCCGGCTGAGCTTGCACGACTAATTATGTGGAAAAGGGCCGACAGCAGCCGTTGAGCGATGAGTCAGACGGCCAGGGGAGCGATCATGCAGCGCCAGCAGCACCAAATGAGGATAAGGCAACCACGCCGTTTCCGCGCGGCTCCTGGCGCGGTACTGCTGCTCATCCTTGTGATGATCTCCGGTTGCGTCGGCCTGCCGACGACCAGCACGACGGGGCCAACAGCTACCACGGCGGCAGCAACCGCGACGCCCACCCCGCAGAACCTCGACCAGCGCATCGACGCCTACATCGCGAAGCTCACTCCCGCGCAGCGGATCGGGCAGACGCTGATGCTGGCGGTCTACGCCAATGGCTACAACAACGATCTCGATCAGGCGCTCACCCAGTGGCATCTCGGCAGCGCCATCATCTTTCCCAACTACAACGGCGGCCCGCTGATGCCCACCACGCTCGTCGGCATGCAGCAGCTGGTGAGCGACCTCAAGTCGCACGCTGATACGCCGCTGTTACTGGCGACCGACGAGGAGGGCGGGCTGGTGGATCGCCTCTCCTTCTACTACGGCCAGACTCCCTCGCCCCAGCAGCTCAGCGCGACCGGCGACCCGCACCAGGCATATCTCCAGGCGCAGACCGACGCCCAGCGCATGCGGCAGATCGGCCTCAACCTCGATTTCGCCCCGCTGGCCGATATCAACCAGGGCGGCGGCATCGACCCAAGCCGCATGTTCGGCACATCAGCCGGCCAGGTCACCATGTATGCGGGCGCTTTCCTCGATGGGCTGCAACAGAACGGCGTCGCCGGGACGCTGAAACACTGGCCGGGGCTGGGCGCGTCCACCGGCAACCCCGACTTCACGCTGCCGACGGTCGATCACTCGCGGAGCCAGCTCAACGCCATTGATTTCGCTTCGTTCCGGCAGTTGCTGCCTCACCATCCCGACATGATTATGGTGACACACGTCATCGTCCCGGCCTACGACGCGCAGAACCCCGCCTCGCTCTCGCCAGTGCTGGTGCAGCAGGTGTTGCGCGGGCAGTTGGGCTATCAGGGGGTCGTCGTCACCGACGCGATGGACGCGCAGGGCATCGTCGCCTATATGCAGCAGCAGGGCTACAACGACCCGGCGCAGGGGATCGCCGAGGCCTGCGTGCGGGCGTTTCTCGCGGGCGATGATCTGATCGAGGCGCCCATCGAGCAGGACCGCCTGGCGGCGGTGGTCGCGGCGATGACGCAGGCGGTGCAGTCCGGGCGCATCTCGCAGGCGCGATTGGACACGGCGCTCCGGCGCATCATTCGACTGAAGGTGCAACTGGGCATCCTGACGCTGCCGTAATCGCGCGATAATTTTGTGTGCTTCCTGGTCAGTTGGTGCGGCGCTTGAGCAATTTCTCCGGGACCGGGTCCAGGCTTTTGATGAAGTGGGCGGGAATCCCACCCACCACCGTACGTGGCGCCACATCCTCGCGCACCACCGCGCTCGTGGCGACCACCGCCTGATCGCCAACCGTGACGTTCGGCAGGAGAACCGCGCAGGCGCCAATCCACGCATCCGCGCCGATAGTCACATCGCCACAGACATCGCCAAGCTCGTCGCGCAGCCGCGAGTTGTTCGGATAGGAGTTTAGAACGACCAGCACCCGCGGCGCGATGGCCGCCCGATCACCAATCGAGAGCGCGCTGGCGGTCTTCTCCAGCTCGTCCAGGACAAAGAACCCTTCGCCAATGTATACCTGCTCGCCGACGTGGTAGCCAGCGCACCGCAACGCCCAAATACGGACACCATTCAAGGGGAAACTCTGCGCTATCCGCTTACAGACTTTCTTGCGCACCATCGTGCCAAGCCGCCTGACCGCACCACCCCGCATCATATATCCCTGCTTCCCGCTCAGCATGACATGGTAGGTGTAGGAACATAAAGGAAACAACAGCCGAACGCGGTTCCGCCTGGACGTGGCCATAGATATTGTGGGGTCACTTCCTTGCGAATGGGTCGCCATTCCGGTGGATCTGTCGCAGGAAGCGCGCCGCAGTGTGTCCATCGGCCGCAATCTACGCACAATTGCGTATCATTATTACGCATGGCGCTCCCCTGATACTACCAATATCGTCGCGGCCTCCAGGCAAAGTCAGTTGAGTCAGTACAAGACGATGCGCCTCGGCCAGGGATCTCGCTGGCACTGTTGCCAGACCTCATCAATGAACGTCAGCGAGAAGAGCATCTGAAAGCGGTGTGACCACCTGGCGCCACGTTCAGTTATCGTGAAAATTGCGCCGTCGCGATGCATCCAGCCGAGCAGGCGCATAAGGATAAGCACCAGCCTGAAGTCCTTTGCCACATTGCGGTGAAAGATCGTCTCGTACTGCTGGCCATCAACGCGGGTTCGATAGATCTGCCAGTATAGCCAGTGCAAACGCCCGAACTTGTCGCTCGTCGCCAGCCGAATCGCTGGCCTCGACCGCGTGAGCCGGTTGTATTCGGGCACCGAGAAGGTGTTAAACCAGAACTCCCCATTCACCTTTGATCCAGCGCCCGCTCCGAAGCCGACATAGCTGTCTCGCGTCACCGTGGTATAGGCCGCCGCCCGCGCTTTGGTGAAGCTCCAGACGGAGGTACGCTCGAATCCATGAGCGCGGCAGATACTGGCAATCGTGCGCTGGGTCTTTGCTCGTTCTCTCGCGCCATACTCTCTGAACTTTCCCGCTTTGACGAGCTTCCCAAGATATGTGTGCTCGAAGGTGATCAGCGGATACGCGGAGAGATGATCCACACCCAGAGCGATACATCGGCTGACATCATCCAGTGCGCTCTGCATGGTCTGTCCGGGAATACCGTAAATCAGGTTCACATCCACGCACTCGAAGCCAACCGCGC
>Ga0157369_10003344_pt1 | contig 19049 bp, 12 predicted proteins | sample C25metaG_FD_113461 | JGI IMG/M metagenome (GOLD analysis project Ga0157369, IMG submission 113461) | Corn rhizosphere microbial communities from Kellogg Biological Station, Michigan, USA - C2-5 metaG | ecosystem: Host-associated > Plants > Roots > Rhizosphere > Soil | place: USA: Michigan... | reverse complement strand
CGGGCGCGCGCGTGATGTCCGTCCCCGGAGCATAGCTTTGGACACCCAGTGAAACATTCCCGCCGCGCGTCATCAGCTCTTGGACGGTGACGCCGACCTGTTCGGCGAAGCTCTTGGCTTCGATCAGCGGTGAACCGATCCATTCGACGCCATTCTCATCCACCCCCGACAACCGCGGGTCCACGAGCAACGCCGCGCCGTTGAGGAAGCTGTCGCGGTAATTCGGATCGTCGCGAAGCTCATTGCCTTTGACCGGATCGATCAGGATCGCGTTGCGCGATGCCGGAATAAGCACATCGGTCAGGCCGGCCACATCGATGACCGCGCCGCTGTCGATGAAGATGCGTGAATCGCCCGGATTTTGGATGTCGGAATACCCGCCTGGCCCCGGGGCGGCGCCGATATCGACATTGCCACTTGGCGCATAGAGCATCGCGTTCTGATCGATCTCAACGCGGGAAGAATCCGTCCCGATGCTGATGCGCGATGGCCTGAAATCCTCGAGTGAGGTTGGGTCTTGCGGAATGGTCTCTTTGCTGTCGAAGGGCGTGATCGCCAGCGTGGCACCCTGCGCGATCTGAATATCGCCGCCCGTCAGCTGTATAAAGCCGTTGCGCGAAACGCTGGTGCTGGCTTCGAGCAAGCCCTGCTCGATGACGGCGCCTTCCAGCGTGGAACCCAGCGAGACATAACCTTCGGACGAGTTGATGATGCCTTCGGCTGTGTTCTCCGCATAATCGCATTGGCTCGTTTCAGCACATCCTGCAGGCTGCGACGACGAAACCGTGAAACCGCGCACATCCGGCATGTCGCTGCCGGCGGCACCGGTCGAGCGCACGATCCTGAGATCGCGGCCGGATTGCAGACTGACCTGTCCTCTGGATGCCGTCAGGGTCCCGGAGTTGATAACCTTCGGGCCGCTGAGAAGGATGAAACCCTGATCGCCGGACGTGACCTGTGCTCCGGCCTGGACGTTGATGGTTCCTTCCAGCAGAGGATCGAACTGAACGTCGCCCGCGCTGTCGGTGTACTCCTGCGCGGAAAACGTAAACGCGGAAGTTTGCTGATCCAAAGGTGCCTGATCGGCAAAGCCCAGAAATCCGAAGGTCAGGAATTCGTCGTTCCGCCGCTTGATCGAAAGAGGCACGGCGGTTCCCGAACTCAGATCGATAGCGCGCCCGATTTCCAGGCTGGTTGCGATCAGCGACCCGGTGTTGACCTGGGATGTGCCGCCGAAAATAACGCCATTCTGATTGAGGATCAGAACGGTGCCGGGCGCCTTGATCGATCCGAGAATCTGGCTCGGCGCTGGTGTGAGAAACGGATTGCGCAGACCTGTGCTTGGGTCCAGCTGTCCGACAACGCGGTTCAGCACTACCCAGCTTGCCTGATCGGTTCCGTTCTGGGACTGATCGAAGGTGAGGGTGGTCTTCTGGCCGACGTTAAAGGTTTGCCAGGAAAGGATGGCGCGGGATTCGGTCTGATGGACCGTAACCTGCACGCCTTTGCTGTCTGTCGCCTGCGTCGGCCTGTCGGCGCCTTCCCACGTGTTGAGACCGGTGGGGTCGTCGGCCGCGGGAACGGGATTGGGAACCGGATCGAGACCGCCGGGGGCAAGACCGTCAGGCACGTTGGGCTCCATCGCGGCCGCCGCTGCGCGCGCCGCCTGCTGTGCCTGCATGCCCATATCGACGGCCTGCGTGACCCGTTGGACATATTGCAGAGCCCGGAACTGGGCGCCGGCCATGCCGGAAGAATTCGATCCATTTTTGCCGCCTGGCTGCTGTGCCGGCATGCCGTTCGGATATCGCGCCGCAACAACGGAATTGGCAGATGCCTGTGCCGCGTGCAGAACGGAAAGCGTTTGCGCATGCGCATGCGAGGCGCCCAACATCGTCACCATCGCGATGACGCTGGTGCTACGCAGCAGCTGCGTCCTCAGCCGCGCTCTGGATTGTCCGGGGTTCGATGCGCGCGGCCTGGTCGCTTTCATGGATTGGTTCCCGCAGGTTTATCAGGGGCTGAGGGGGCTAGTGCTGGTGTCTTGCACTGGCGGCCGGATCGAACGCGGGTCGTATCGCCCACTGTCGATGCGGTCGCCGAACGTTTGCGCCTGATTCTCGAGTTCGACGCGATGCTGCTGGATGAATGGCTCGTTCGCGCCGAGCGCATCACCGAAATCGAACTGGCTGTAGGCATCGAGAATCTCATGCCCCACTTTCCGCAATTCGGCATTCTTGCTTTCGCAAGCTTCGAGCAGCGTAGTGGTATTCGTGATATTGGCTTGAAGCTTCTGGCGCTCGGCGTCGCTTTGCTCTGCGCTGCTTGTTGCCTGTGCCAACGCATCCTGCGTCTTTGCCAGGTCCTGCTGGACCGCGGCCACGCGATTTCCCTCGTGCTTTGTGCGTGCAAGCTCGCCTTGCGCGGCTGCAAGCTGCTTCTTCACTTCGTCACGCTCGTGTTCCGCCGCGGCTTTCTGCGCCTGGAGCGTCGCCTGATCGTCCTGAACCTGGCGAAGCTGCAAGGTCACCTGGCGCAGGCGTTCGCGCAGGGCATCGTCGGACGACTGGGCCGAGGCGACACCCGCGAGAACGGGGACCAAAAGCAGTGGCAGCGCGAACCTAACCTTCATGTCATAGCCCCGCGTTCAGATCGAGTTGCACGACATCGATAGCCAGCGGCGGTCCGTAGACCTCGTTGGCACTCAGCCAGCGCGCCGTCAGCCAGGTGTTTTCGAAAAGCCCGAGCGAGCCGCCGACGATGAAACCGCGCGCATTGGTGCCGCCCAAATGGAAATCGCTGTCCGTGAAGGCGTCCGGAACGGCGTCGGGTTCGAGATATTTGTAACCGAGCGAGACATTCCAGGCCCAGGGTGTGCGTGTTTCCTTGTCGCCGAACGTCGTGTTCACATACCAGCCATCCGGACCGCTTCTCAGCACAGCCTTGTTGTTGTTCCTGTCGTCGCAAACGTTGAGGTTGCCGCCTTCGACGTTCGTGATCGGCGGCGACAGCAGTCCATACCGGCAGGCGACGGTCCAGTGATAGGCGAGGTTGTGGACATAGTCGAAATCAAAAAGAAGCTGATATTTGCCAACCGGCATCCTGAATTCGCTGGTTGCGTTGACGAGCTTGTACTTGAACGAGAGCCCTGCGAACTGAGGCTGAGGTGATTCCGGGTTTTTCGGATCGACGGCAAGCTGGCGGATGAGGAAGAGCGTATTGCCCTTCTGCATGAACGGCGGCCTTGTGTAGTCCGTCGAGCATTCCTTTGCGCCCTGATAAACAGGACAGAGTGTCGAGAGCTGTCCCTGGATGCTTGCAAAATTGTAGTAAGAGGTCGCGAACCGCCAATCGAAGCTCTTCGTATCCCAATCCACGCCGATCTGGTTGCCCCAGAGCCACTTCGTGTGATCGTTCCGCTTGCCGACTGGTATGCCGTTCGAGTCCAGCCCGTGATCGGGGAAGTTGTTCCCGATATACCCGATCGGAAACATGCCTTCGGTCGCAAAGAAGCCGATACCCTTTGCATCGTCGCGCTTGGTCGCGGTGCTGATGGCCGCGCCGTCGAAATTGAGATCGGGATCGTAGACGAGGTCGGTATGAACGAAGGGATTGGGCATACGGCCCACAGTCGCGTCGATCCAATGCGAAGGATTTATGTTCAGATAGGCCTGGTCGAGCCAGAAATCCTTCTTCCCAAATCCACCACCCAGAAGCTGCGTCGTGGAAATCGGCCCGTTGTCGCCGCCCGAAGCGAGACGCAAACCGAACTTGACGCCGTCCGTAATCGTGGCGTCGACGCCAAGCCGCGCGCGGATGCTCAGTCTGTCCAACCGGTCTGCCGTCGTGTTCAGGAAGGGAATGCCGTTCGGATTCGTGAAGCTTCGGATGTCGGTCGGACCGTTGGCGTTGAAGGTCGCGAAGTCGATGATCCCCGGATCGTTGTTCGACGAGAACAGATCGTTCTCATCGCGGAACCGGAAGTCCGCGAACAGCTTGAAGTGTTTCGTCCATGCCGGCAGCATCTCGGGCTGGGCCCAGTTCTCTTCGCGCGCCGTCTGAAGAACCTCTTTCTTCACCTCATCGCGGATCTGGTTCTTCACAATCTCGGGCACATAGGGCACGCGAACGGTTCCGGCCGGCGGCGGCGTTTCCACGGAGGGCGCCGAAGCCGTCTGGACCGGCTGCTGCTTCGCTTTCTTCGCCTGTGCCGCCTCCTGCTCGGCCTCTTTGAGGAGGGCGTCTGCAGCCTTCTGCGAAATCACACCCTGCTTCACAAGCAGGCGGATCAGATTGATGGTGACATTCTGCGAGGCAGCGTCTGAGCCCTGCGCCAGCGCGGGTGCCGCGTGAAGCAGGCCCAAGCCTACTGTGCTTGCGGCCAGCACCTTTGCAATCGGTGCCCTGGTCCTCTTCAACATACGCATGCCCCTCTTAATTCCCTACGCAAAATCTTGTGTCTTCAGGCTGGCCGTCTGCTGTGAATCGCGAGGCGGAACTGGAGTGCTCCCGGCGGCTCCTCATCCAGTGACGGCAATTGCTGCGCGGCGGCGACAATGCTGTCGTCGATCTTGGGATCGCCGCTCGATTGCAGAAGGCGCACGTGCAGGCGCCGGTTTTCATCCACCCAGGCCGTGACCTGTGCATTGAACGCCAGATGGTTCAGCTTTTCATTCTGCTCGATCGCATTTTGAAGGATGGATGTGAGATAGCGGCTGTAGCTTTCGGCGCCGAAACCACCGGCCGCGGCCATCCCGCCGCCGTCGCCTGCGCCTATGTTGAATGCATCGCTGCCGGCCTGCGCCGGGCCATTGATGGTCACCGGCTTGGGTGCGTCCATCTGCTTCGGCTGGGGGGTATCAGTCTTCTGCTCTTCGACGACCTTCTTCTCCGGCTCCGGCGGCTTTTCCTTGGGCGGTGGCGGGGGAGGCGGCAACGTGGCCTGCAGAGTCGGCAGCGGCGCTGCCTCCCGGCGCTCAGACCCGGTGCTATGCAGCAGATACCAGATGCTACCGGCCACTGCGCCGATCACCAGTACCGGCACGGCGATGCGCGCGATACTCGACAACCCGCCGCGCTCGTCTTCTTCGTCCAGGTCCATTCGAGCCTCCTATTGCTGCGCTTTGCCGGTGACGAGACCGACATGCGGCAGGTCAATGCGGCGCAGCAGATCGAGCACCTCCATCACCTTCTGGTACTGCACGGCGGCGTCGCCCTTGAGCACGACGGGGAAATCGGGCGTCAGCGACTTCTGTGTCTTCAGGCGGTTCTCGAGATCGCTCAGAGTCACGGGATAGGCGTTAAGGTAGATGTTGCCGTTGTTGGCGATCGAAATGACTTGCGTCTGTGGCTTGGAAAGGCTGACCGTCGCGCTCGCCTTCGGCAATTCGACCTTGATGCCCTGCACGGATGCCGTCGTCATGATGATGAAGATGACGAGAAGCACATAGGCGAGATCGAGCATCGGCGTGATGTTGATGTCGTCGTAGGCTTTATCTTCGTCTTGGGCCTTCATGAAACGCTCCTAATGCGCCGGACCGTGCGAACCGCGATAGATTTCGGCGACGCGCGCGATGAATTCGTCGACGAACACTTGCATGTTCGCGGTGACGTTCTTGCTGCGGGTGAGAAGGTAGTTGTAACCGAACAGCGCCGGGATCGCGACTGCGAGGCCGGCGACCGTTGCAAGAAGGGCGGCCGAGATACCAGGCGCGATGGCATTGATGTTCACGTCGCCTGCCACAGCAATGGCGGCGAAAGTGATCATGACGCCAACCACCGTGCCGAGCAGTCCAAGGAACGGACCGCCCGCGATGGCGATGGTCAGCAAAACCATGTTGTGCGCCAGCTTCTGGTTTTCGCGAACCAGGGTTGCGTCCATCAAGGCGCGAACGACCTCGATCCCCTCCGCGTTGAGCGTGACGCGACCGGTATTATCCGCGCGATGATGGATTTCCAGCGAGCCGGCATGGAAGATGCGATAGATCGAAGACTTGGAAAGACGCTTGCGTTCGCGATCGTTGCCCTTCACGTCCTGGTCAATGGCAAACGGATCGCCACTGCGTTGACGATAAAATTCCAGAAAGCGATCGTTCGCCTTGGCGACTGTGCCGATGTAGCTGCCCTTGGTCCACATCACGACCCAGGACAGGGCTGCCATGATTCCCAGGATGCCGATGACCACCCAGGCATCGAGGGTCACCGATTTTGCGATGACGCCAAAAAGGCCAAAGCCGAGGCCCGCCTGTTTTTCATCCGACCCGAATACGACGAGCTTGTTGGCCGGACCTTGAGCGCCCGCATCCGCCTGCATGATCGCGGCGGAGCGCGCCACACGCGACAGCCGGACCTCATCCAGGCTGCCGGCAAAGCCGGCATTGCCGCTGGCTGCCTGGACGTCTCCGCCGATTCCGGTGGGCGTGTTGAGCGCAGGCAGCGCGCCCGGACCGGACGCCACGCTGCGGCCATTGACATAGAGCGTGACTGTCTTGCCGTCGGCGGTTGCAGCGACATGCGACCACTGGCCGGTGCGCAGCGCTTGCGGCGAAGTCAGCTTGACGGGGACCGCACTGCCGTTCACCTCTACGAACGGTGCGCCCTGGTCGATGCCGACGACGAGCGACCCCGCACCATCGTGGCGCGCATACAAGGCCGCGCGCGCTTGCGGTGCACCGTACTTCACCCATGCGCTGAAGGTGAACGAATCGCCGGCCTTGATGGCTAGCGAGGTGCTCGCCGGTACGCTGATTGCGCCGGCGCCCGTGAAGCGCGCGCCCTTGCCAATGATCGCGCCTTCATCGACCGCAGGCGCCGATGTCGTGGCGTTGTTGGCGTTGGCGGTCTTGTCGTGGACGGGCGTGCCGGCTGCATCATCGAAATGGTAAACGAGGGTATAATCGGCATCGAACGTTCCCGCCGCGTCGGCACCGGCTGTCGCCTTCTTGTTGGTATAATAGAGCCAGATGTCCTTGGTCGCGGCAGCGGGAAAATCCGGGACGTCGACCCAGATGGTCGCCATACCCAGAACCGCATCGTAGCTCTCGATGTGATAGGCGAGCGGCGTCTTGTCGTCGGCTGCCACGAAACGGATATCGGTGCCGTTCTCCTGCGCGTCGGAGAAACTGAAATTGCCGCTGTGCAGGCGAATCAGGACCGGCACGCGTCCTGCCGATTGCGCGAGATTGCCGCCCTTCGGGCTGGTGTCGATCGTGATCTGCTTGCGATAGGACCAGTCGGTCTGCCACCACGCGGCATTCGCCGCAGTCGGGAGTATGACCAGCGCGCCAATCGCAAGCAGAATCGATGCGCGCACATTGACGCCGGCGCGCGGCGGAAACCCGAAGATCCGTCCCCAAATTTTCATCTTCAAAGCTCCGTTCTGACGGTGAATTCGGTATAGGGGTGCCAGGCCTTTGACACGGGCCCGTCGCGTAGCGGCATGCCCATCAGCACGTCGCCGGTGAAATGTGAAAACAGCTGCAGGCGCGATCCGCCGCCGAAGCTCGCGAAGCCGAACACGCTTTGCTGGCCGGGGAGTGAATCCAGAACGCGCGTGACGCCATCGTCGGTGAAGACGTAGAAGCGCCAGTCGTTGAGCCAGGGACGGTTGAGGAGGGTGTTCGTCAGTGGAACGAGCGACGGCGAGCGAAGCTCTATGGACCCCACGATGCCGTCGTCGCCAAGCGCTTCCGATTGCAGATAGCCGCGCAGCGACGTGAGACCACCGAGGGAGAATTGCTCGCTGGATATCAAAGGTGAATCCGAAATCTGTGCGTTCAGCCTGCTCGAGAGCCAGACATCGTCGAAGAGTTCGCGTAAGTCCGTGAAATCGAGATTGGCGTGTACGAAATTTCCCTGTGCTTCGAATCGCTTGTTGTGGAAGGCGGCGACGCCGCTGCCGATGCCGCGCAAGCCCGCCGTCAGCGATGCCGTGATACTGGTCGTCGACGAGGCCGTTGCGCCGTCCAGCTTGACGCTTGCAAAAAGCGGCACGTAGTCGATCTCCGCGCCGGTGCTGGCATTGCCCAGCGTCAGGGATTCGAGGAAATGCTTGAAATCGGCACCGAAACTGAATGTTGGGCTGAAATCGCCGAGTTGCGGAAGTTGCAGGATACCGCGCAATCCGACGGCGTAGCCCTTGCCGAGCGCGGCCGTGCCACCCAATGTCGCGACATCGCTGTTGGAGTAATAGCCATAGGTCAGAACGCTCCAGGGCGTGCCCCAGATCGGCGCGAGATAGCTGCCCGAAAACACCTCGCTGTCGTCGAGATTTTCCGGAGCGAGAATTGCGGTCGCGCTGATGCTGTGCCCGAGTTGCCAGAGGTTGGCGTAGCTCACGCTCGGAATCGTGCGCAGCACCGACGTGTTCTGGCTGTGGTCGTTGTTGACTTCGAGGCTTGCATGAAGCGGCAGCGTGTCGCTGACCTTGAGATCGACATCGACTGTTCCCGGCGTTTTTCCGGGCTTGACCAGCGGTGTTACGCGGCTCTCGGGCAACCGGTTGAGTTCGGCGACTTCCTTCTGGGCCTGGCTGAAGTTCGGTACGCGGCCTTCGCGTAGAGACGGCACCTGCTCTTTGATGCGGCTGGGAAGGTGGTACTGCGAATCGACGACGCGCAGCCGCCCGACCGGTGCTTCGACGATGTGAAAGCGCACGATGCCGGTGCGTGCGTTCTGTTGTGGCACCTCGACAACGACGCTCTGATAGCCTCGCGACTGATAGGCTTTCTGAAGCGCGTCACGTGCGGCTCCGACGTCATCGCGCGTGCGGTCAGGCCCCAGAAAGGGGTAGACAGCGGCTTCGATGGTCGGCGTATCGAGCAGCGTGTTGCCGTCGACGTCGTAAGCCTCAAGATCGAACTTGGGTTCGGACGATGGCGTGGATGGTGGCGTTGACTCAGCACCCGCTTCAGGGGTTGACTTGGCCGGCGCCGTTCCCTGCGGTTGCGGCGGTTCGGCCGCCGCGCCGAGCGAGGCGTAAAGCCAGCAAACGGCCATCGGCGCGACAAGGCGCATCGGCCGCCAACCCTTTGCTGGCGTTTTCTTTTTTATACACCGGCCCACAACTTCCCCTTCGCCGCGCCTTGCCCCAGCGCCTAAGCCGCATATGCATCGTTTTGAGTGTCAGTTTGATGACAGGCGCGCGAGGAATTTGTGGATGTGCGAAGCGCGCCCGGGCGTTAGCCCGAGCGTGCTCAAAAGCACAACTAGCCCCCTGTGATCCCCGACGCGGCGCACGGTCCCGCCTTGCCTTTCGTATTGATATTGATTCCCACGCCAGAAACGTTTGTCACAAATGTTTCTTCCATGGCCGTGAGCCAGGGACCTGGCATGGGCGCGATGCCGATCGAAGACAGAATGCCCTTTGTCCGGTCGGTATTGATCAGCGCGGCGTTGCCGTATTTCAGAATGCCCAGAATGGTTTGGACCTGCTTCGACGACGCATAACACGTGTAGCCGATCCAATTTGCCGTCCCGACAATCGGATATGACTGGAGGCCGGCCGGATTGGCCAGCACCGACGTCTTTGAGCTGGGCTGCACCCAGTCCTGCGGATTGACGCGCAGTCCGTTGGCTGTGTTGCTCGCATCGTAGTGGCCCTTGCTGTCGCTCTGTGGCGGTGCAAGAGAACCGAACGATGCGCCTGCCGCGAACGCGCTGGGCACGATCCACTTGCCCGCCTGGTTTTGCAGGGTCGCGGTGTTCAAATTGTAGGTGTTATCCCCGCTCACCAGGACTCCCGGAAGCGCATAGTCTGGGCTCAGATAGGTGACGCGGCCAAGAATGATGGTGTTGGGATTTGATCCGCCAGGCGTCGCTGTGAATGCCGTATATTGTGCGGTCCCCGGCATCCCGGCGACCAGCGTGAACTTGCCGGGCGTTTCTCCCGCAACCGGCGGATAGTTCGGGTTCGAAACATTGTATGTCGGGCCCAGAAGTGAGTTTGGAAGGGTCGAGGCGCCGTCCGCATATTGATTGCCCGTAATGCGTGACGGACAGACGGCTGCGAGATGCCGCGTAAAAATAAGGGTCGCTCCGGCGCTGTCTCCGCGTCCGACGATTTGCAGCGGCACGCTCCACTGGGCGGCGGGCGTCGGGTCTGCAGGATCTTCGAGAGAGAGGTTTCCGTTCAGTTTCTTGAGAGCGGGGTCGTTCCAGTTGGTGATCTGGCCGTTGAAGATCTTGCAGTAGGTTGTGGGATCGAGGTGAAGGCCGCCGCTTCCGTCGGTGCGGGTGAATTTGATGTGGAAATGATAGCTTGTGATCGAATTGTCGTTGTTCAGCACCTTTTTGTAGGTGCTGTCATAGGAGATGACGAGCGGATCGACCGAAACCGGAAACTGGGTTACCTGCCCATAGTGCTCCAAAGGATTGACGTACTGTCCGGCCAAGGGCGTGCCGCCGGGAGCCACAACGACCACCGACGAAGAGCCCTGTGTTTCGGTACCGCCATTGTCCCAGATTCCGACATCCGTTGCGGACAACGGCGTCTCCGACAGTGCGAAGTGAATGGTCGGAAAATATTGTGTCTGGGCTTGGTCAACGAAACCGTACTTCTTGGGGTCGTGGCTGTACTGCGCGAGAATGCCAGTGCCGGAAGTCGCAGAAATATAATAGGCCGTGCGGTCGTTCAGGATGTGCGTTGTCGAGCAGTCCTGCGATTTTGCGCCGTTCACATAATTGAAGGGCGGTAATGTCCGGAAGGTCGGCGGCGTGCCCTTGATGATCAGGGCCGTGGGGAGCGCATAGCAGTCAGCCTTCACCCGAAAGTCTGGAGCAGGAACAGCGGCGCCGCCCCCGTATATGTCGCCAGCGGCGGCAAGTGCGGCGGACGACAGCCCCGCCGTCGTGACTGCCGCAACGCAGATGCCGGTGAGCAGTCGAGATCTATATCCACGCATTTTGCATCCCCTCTTGGTGGTTGGTCAAAAATGGAGCGGCCAGGAAGGCCGCGTGAACTCATGCTTCGGTTGAAGGTCGTCCCGTCACTCGCTTAAACCATAGTCTAAGAATCATGTATATCGACTTAGTATAGTTTTAGTCAACACGAAGGAAGTCCGGACAGCTGGTTCGGGGCTCGCACCGGTCGCCGTGGGAAAATGGGCCGGGTTTTTGACCGCAGCGCTATTCGCGCACGGGTCGTCGCGCTCCGACGGACGCGGGCGTGTCAGTACCCTGAGAAAGTTTGGTGATGGACCTAAGAGAGCCATCGCAGATGCGCTGAAGGTGCGCAGGCGCATTCATAAGGTGATGATCGAAAGACGCTTTTTGCGTTTCGTCCACAGATGGCGTTCGCGCCTCCTAAACATTCACAAAGCTGTTATCGAATTGACACGGAGTTCCGGTCTTCTCGCGGCCGAGCTGGAGGCGAGTCCGAAATTCGCCCGTGGGGCAACAAGGCACGGTGTGAGGTCGCGAGGCCTCGCATTTGGTCATCTTCGGCTCGCTTCCGATGGCGTTGCGGCGGCCGCGTGCGGTGTCGTTGCAGTTCCGAAAATGCTCGAACTCAACCCGAGGAGAATTAATTCGATGCCCAACCTGAAACTCCAGATGCTGGTGGGAGTGAGCACACTCGCCATCGGCCTCGCAGCCTCCGGCGCAGCGAACGCCACAGACGTGCAGGTCTACGGCGGCGGCTCGTCGCTGATTTCCGTCGATATGCAGCAGGCCTTCAACTGCTATGGCAATGACCAGCCGCTGATCATCCGTTCGCCGCTGTCCCTCAAGACTCTTGCCGACTTCAACTACACCGGCGCCAAGGGCGCCCCGCAGAATTGCGCGACGCAAAAGATCAACACCCGGACCGACCTGCACTTCGACTCCGCTGGTTCCGGTGTTGGCATTGCGGGCATGTTCACTCACGATCCTTCTTCGACCGCGCCGAACGGTTACGGCGACATCGACCCGAACCAGTCCGGTGAGCAGGATATGCCGGCCATCAGCTTCGGCATGTCGGATGCGGGGCTCAGCGCGACGGATGTCGGCTACTGGGAAAATGGCAACGACGACCAGGGCCCGACGAATACCTGCACCGTGAAGGAGCAGGGCGTGTGCGTCGTCGCTCCAGGCGAAACTGCGCATCCGCCCACGACATACCCCAACCCGCACCAGAATCGCGGCGCGATGATCCAGTTCCCGGTTTCAGTTGACCCGGTGGCGGTGGCGTATGACCCGACCTACAAAAAGGTCGAGGCCGCCGACGGCTCGTCGACGACCGCGTACCATTTCAACATCCACTTCGCGCATTCAGATGGCAGCGGCGGCTGGCGTCTCGACCAGACCGCTTACTGTACGATCTTCAACGGCATCGCTGCTGGCAGCCCGATCACGAACTGGAACGATTCCCGTCTGAAGGTTCTCAACGGCAACGTCTCACTTGCCGATCCTGCGGATCCGGACAAGAACAACTTTAACGTTCCGCTTCAGATCGCGGGTCGTGGCGACAGCTCGGGCACGACGTCAATCTTCACGCGTCACCTGGCCCGCGTTTGCGGCACCGCCGGCATCAATCTTCCCAACAACCAGTATGCCGATGGCGCAACCACTCTGCCGGCGAGCCTGCAGGGCGGAACATTCGATGGCACGAACGCCACCGGCGTTGTTCTCGGCAAGTTCACGCTTGCGACCGGCAGCGGCAATCTGGCGAAGTACGTTGCGTTCACGGCGGTTCCTGCCAATGGCGCGACCCTCCAGCAAGGCAACATTGCCTATCTTGGCGCCGACTTCGTTGCTCCAGCCAACACCGTGAACGGCAACAACACCTTCAACCTGAATTCGGCCGATCTGAAAAACCACAGCAACAGGTTTGAAGCTGCGAACGGTGCCAACGCCGCGGCGGCGTTCGGCTCACTCGCCCCGCCGCAGAGCAACGCGCAGGGCCATTACGATCTGACGACCTGCACCGGACCTTCGGCAAAGTGCCGCCAGCATCCGTACGACTGGGCAGAGCCGGTGTCCAAGACATCGCCGCTGGCTGATCCGACGGCGAAGACGGCCTATCCGATGGTCGGCACCACGAACGTTCTCCTGTATACCTGCTATGCGAACTCGCAGGTTGCCGTCCTGATCCCGAAGTTCTTCGCGTGGTACTCGAAGAGCACGACCGTTCAGGAAGTTCCGGATGGCCTGCTCGTGAAGAACGGCTTGGCTGCGCTGCCTGGCCCGTGGCGTACGGCCATTTCCGAGACGTTCATGGGCAACACCACTGGCCTGAACCTCAACATCAATAAGGGTGGCGCCAACAATTGCGCCGGCATCCCCGGGGGCTGATCTCAGCCTTTTAGGATACGATGGTGGCCCCGGTGAAAACCGGGGCCACTTTTTTTGGCGCAGGCGCTACCTGTGACGGAATCATCATCAGCCTGCGCTATCTCCGCTTCCAGGAGCACAGAATGAACATCTGGCGATTGGTCCCCCTCGCAACGGGCCTGTGTCTGAGTTTCGCACAAGCAATGGCGGCGGCGCCGCCTGCACCGACTTCCGGGGCCGTCGTCAGTCATTACGCCGATCTGGCCGAGGCGATGTACGGCGACTCGCTGGAGGGCGGGCGTGCGCTGCAAAAGTCGGTCGACGCTTTTCTTGCGCATCCGACGGAGCAGACATTGAGCGCCGTGCGCGCGTCCTGGAAAGCCGCACGCATTCCTTATCTGCAGACCGAAGGGTTTCGCTTCGCCAACACGGTCGTCGATAATTGGGAACCGAGGGTCAATGCATGGCCGCTGGACGAAGGGTTGATCGACTACGTGGCGCCATCTTATGGCGGGCAGTCCGATCAGAACCCGCTCTATACGTTGAATGTCGTCGCCAACACCAAGCTTCGCGTTGGTGCAAAGGTGATCGATGCCCGCACGATCGACGCCGCGTTGCTACGGCAGTTGGCAGAGGCGGAGGGCGTGCAAACCAATGTTTCGACAGGCTTCCATGCCATCGAGTTTCTGCTGTGGGGACAAAATCTCCAGGGTGCCAGCGGCGGTGCAGGTGCGCGTCCTGCAAGCGATTATGATTCTTCAGCCTGTACGCACGGCAATTGTGCAAGACGTGCGGCCTATCTGAAGGCTGCCGTCGGTTTGCTGGCCGACGATCTCGCCGCAATGGCAGCCGACTGGCGCCCCAGCGGAAAAGCGCGGACCGAACTGTTGTCCAAAGGACCCGATGGAGGGCTGACGGAGATTCTCACTGGTCTTGGCAGTCTCACCTTTGGCGAGATGGCGGGCGAGCGCATGAAGCTCGGACTCATGCTGCACGACCCGGAAGAACAGCAGGATTGCTTTTCCAACAACACACACAACTCGCACTTTTACGATGAAGCAGGCATCAGCGAATTGTGGCGGGGACGTTATGTGCGCAGCGACGGAAGCATCGTTCAGGGCGCGAATCTCCGCGACTACATCGCCGCGATGGACCCGGCCGCTGCCAAGCGCCTTGACGATCGCATTGATGACGCGCTCGCGGCTATCAAGAAGATGAAAGACGCTGCAGATAGCGGCCACATGGCGTACAGCCAGATGATTGCCGCAGGAAATTCCCAGGGTAACCAGATGGTGCAGGACGCGATGGACGCACTGGTTGCGCAAACGCGCGCGATTGAGAACATTGCCGCGCTGCTGCATCTGACCGTCGCATCCAACAAGTCCGATCACAGCGCCAAGCCCGTTGGACTGCGCTGATACCGAATGACGACACGGCGTGAATTTCTGTCCTTTGGCGCGGCGGGCATTATACCCTTGACGGGATGCATGTCGTTTTTAGGCGCGCGCGCTGGAAGCGGGCGTCTGGCCGAGACATCGGCGGGCAAGCCCGGGACGCTGACGGCGCGAGAACAGAATATCGCGCTGGTATCCGAGAGGAAGGTTACGCCGGCGTGGCTCTACAATGACGAGGTTTTTCCTGTTCTTCGGATGAAGCAGGGTGAAACGCTTGACGTCACGCTTAGAAATGGATTGCCCGAACACACTTCCATTCACTGGCATGGTGTGAGAGGGCCGAACGGCATGGACGGCGTGCCTTATCTCACGCAGATGCCGGTGCTGCCGGGGGAGGAGTTTCGCTATCGCTTTACGCCGCCCGATTCAGGTACGTTCTTTTTCCATCCTCACTGCGATACAGCGGCCCAGCTCGGCCGGGGGCTTGTGGGGGCATTGATCGTTGAAGAAGAGCAGCAAGCCTTCGACGACGATGTGGTCCTGATCCTTAAGGACTGGCGTGTGGATGCCGAGGGCCGGTTCCTGCCGTTCTCCACATTGTCGGGTGCTAGCAGAGCGGGGACGTTCGGCGAATGGCGCACAGTCAACGGGTTGCAGTCTCCCCGCATCGCGTTGCGCGCATCCAACGCCCGGCTTCGGTTGATCAACGCCGATGCAACACGTATCTCGCAGATCGGCATTATTGGTGGAACCGCGCGTATCATTGCGATCGACGGCAATCCGGTCGAACCGTTTCCGTTGGACACGTGGCGGCTCGGACCGGCGATGCGGCTGGACCTGGCTTTGGATGCCGGCGGCGAAGTGCAGCTTGTCGATTACTTTGCGTCGTCGCCGGTGACATTGGCGACGTTGATGTTTCAAAGCTCAACGTCAACGCGCCGTCAAAGCCCGGGTGCTTCGCCAAGAGTCCAGACCGAATTCTCCAAGCCTTGGCGGCACACGTTGGAACTCGGTGCGGGGCTGGAGGGGAACATAGACATAAGCCCCCAGCCGATCGTTCTCCCTGATGGAAAGACCATCGATCTTGCGGACTCGCTTTGCCTGGCGACGGATACCTTCTGGACTTTGGATGGAAAGGCGTGGCCTGGGCGTTCGCATGGAAGTTTGCCGCCGCCGCTGTTTTCGTTCGCACGAGGTCAAAATGCAATTCTGGATTTGGAAAACACAACCTCCCGCGCGCATCCCATCCATATCCACGGTCATACGATGACGGTGCTCGCCACAAGCCTTTTGCAGCGTCCGGTTCACAGGGCCGATACGGTGCTTGTTCTGCCCAATGAGCGCGTGACGGTCGCGTTTGTTGCCGACAATCCGGGCAACTGGATGATCCATTGCCATGTGATAGAACATCAGGAAACCGGGATGATGGGATGGTTTCGCGTTTCCTGATTTTGCTTTCAATGCTGATCGCGATGCCCGCGCTTGCGGACGCGCCGACGCGCGCGACGTTGGGCATCAATGCTGCCGCCGGGTGGGCGCTGTTCAAGCGACCATGGATATCCGCGCCGTCTTCGTTACGTGGGGGCGGAGGGCTCGGTCCGCTCTATGACGCACGCTCCTGCGAGAGCTGCCATCTGGGCGGCGGCGCAGGACGGGTTGGTGAGGGCGCTATCGGCAACGGCATGGTGGTGCGCGTCGGCGCAGCGGACGGCGCAGGCGACCCTGTCTATGGCAGGCAGATTCAGGTGTTGGCGCTCCCGGGGTTCGATCCTGAGGCCGACGTCACGCTCCAATGGGGCGCGCTGCATGATCTGCGGACCGTCACGCTCGACTTCAAGCAAATGCATTACGGTGCCTTCGCTGCCCAAACGCACACAGGCCTGCGGCGTGCTCCAGCGCTATTCGGCATCGGAGAACTGGAAAGCATCCCTGAAAGCGAAATCCTCGACCTGGCAAAGCACAATGGCGGCCGTCCGTCCTGGCTGACCGATGGGAACGGGCAACGCCGGTTAGGCCGATTCGGTTGGAAAGCGACCGAAGCGCAAATCTCTGATCAGGTCGAAGCGGCGTTTCAAGGTGACTTCGGGATTTCAAGCGCAGGTCATCCCGGAGCCTATGGAGAATGCACGGAGGCGGAGCACGCTTGCCGGACGGCGCCGGGTGAAAACATGGAGCTTCCGGATGCGTTTCGTGACCGGATTGTGGACTTCCTGCGGGTGCTGCAGCAACCGGATTCTCGCGATGAAACCAGTGCCGGGTTCGCGGTATTCCACAAGATCGGCTGTGCCGATTGCCATGCAACCCCCACCGGCAAAACAGGCAAGCGGGTAGCCGCCTATACCGATCTGCTCCTCCACGATCTCGGAAGCGACCTCAGCGATGGTATCGCGGAAGGCGATGCCAAACCTTCCGAATGGCGGACCGCACCGCTCTGGAACATTCCGGAGGAACTCGAAAAGGGCGGCCTGCTGCACGATGGGCGCGCACGCGACGTGGACGAGGCCGTGCAATGGCATGGCGGCGAAGCGTCGCGGTCCCGGACGGCCTTCAACGCATTGTCGTCAAACGATCGTAGGAGACTGGGCGATTTTCTGCTCGGGCGGTGACATGCGTTTTTTGAGGGCGGTGTTATGGGCGGCGGCGCTGTTGCTTCCGTCGGCATCCATGGCCGGCAATGTCGAAACCGCCCAGCGCTTTGCCAGCGATTTCATCGTTCCGCGGTTTCAGTCGGTCGCTACAGCTGCTCACGCCCAATCGGCCGCATGGTCGGCGTTTTGCGCCGACCGCAAACACGGAAATATCGAGACGTTGAAAAAGGCATTCAACGACTTGGCGGATGCTTGGTCGGATGTGGAGTTCATGCGTATCGGACCGGCGGCGATCGCGCTGCGGGTGGAGCGGTTCAACTGGTGGCTGGACCGGACGGACGCAACCGGCAAGGCGTTGACCCAGATGCTGGCCTTGACGGACCCGCAGATGCTCACGCCGGAGAAGCTGGCGACCGGAAGCGTCGCGGGACAAGGTCTGCCGGTCGTGGAGCGGCTGCTCTACCCTGCGGATGCGGCGGCTCTATTGAAGGCAGATGATGGAGCACAGCACTGTACGGTCGGCGCGGCGGTGACGACCGCGCAGGGGGCGATAGCGGACCAGATCGTCGGCGACTGGACGGCGCCCGACGGCGCGCGCGCCGCTCTCATGGCGAACACGCGCTTTAGATTCTCCTTTGCGGACGCGAATGAAGCCGCAAGCGTCATGCTGACCGACCTTGTCGCGGGGCTCGAGGGGCTGAAGGACCTCAAGGTCGCGATGATGTTCCATGACATCAACAACCCCGCCGCGCCGCGCCTGGCGGAAGCGAGCCGCAGCGAGAGGACGCTGCGTGACATCGGTCGCAATCTCGCGGCAATACGCCTCGCACTCGAGACCTATTTCGTCCCCGCCTCCGCTGCGCAGCGAAATCAGATCGACATGGCGTTCGACGACGCCGAGCATACGATTCGGAAACTTGAAGCGGCCAAAGCCGAACCGGATCGCATCGCGGCCTCGAAGCTGGCGGTTGGATCGTTCAGTGCGCTCGCGCAGCAGATGATTGTCGTTCTTCCACAGGCAACGGGGCTAACGTTGGGGTTCAACAATCTCGATGGTGACTAGGCGCGATTTCCTGGCAGGCACGGCGGGGTTGTTCGCATCCGCCGCGGCTGCTTCAACCGGCGGGATTTCACCAAAGCTCATGAGCGCTGCGCGCGTGGGTGCAGAGGACGGCGGCATCCTTTGGCAGAAGGATGCGACCAGTTTCTTTGATCTGCCTGCACGGGGACACGCGCTTGCGCGTCTGCCGCAGAACCGGGTTGCTTTGATCGGGCGCCGTCCAGGACTCTTTTCATCGATCGTCGATTCCAGTGACGTCCATGCGCCGCCCCAGACGTTCGAGCCCACCGAGAAGTGCCGCTTCTCGGGCCACGCGGCTGCTTCTGCGGATGGCGCGAACTTTGTGACCAGCGAGTTCGAGACCGGTTCCATCGCGGCCGTTCTTGTCTCACGCGATTCGAAGACCGGCGCGGAGCGCTCCGTCTGGCGTCCGGGGGGTATAGAGCCGCACGAGGTGATTTTTGCGCGGAGTGGCGCACGCGTCGTGGCAGCGCTCGGCGGATTGATCAAGGATGGTGGCGTGGCGGGTCCCGCCTTCAATCCCGAAGGGGTGAAGAGCGAGGTGCTGGAAATCGATCCTCTCTCCGGTTCGGTGTTGATGCGCCATGTGCTCAGCAAGGATCTGGAGTCCCTATCGCTTCGCCATCTTGCGCTGGCGCCCGATGGAGAAACCATCGCGGTTGCTGCGCAGGATCAGGATCTCGCTGTCACAAGGTCGCTTGTGGGTGTGCTCGATCTCGGAAAGCGTCTAGAGCTCCT
>Ga0157369_10003343_pt1 | contig 19049 bp, 18 predicted proteins | sample C25metaG_FD_113461 | JGI IMG/M metagenome (GOLD analysis project Ga0157369, IMG submission 113461) | Corn rhizosphere microbial communities from Kellogg Biological Station, Michigan, USA - C2-5 metaG | ecosystem: Host-associated > Plants > Roots > Rhizosphere > Soil | place: USA: Michigan... | reverse complement strand
GCCGCGCACCAACAGCAATGATCCCACGCAGCTTGGCCGGCCAGCGGAAGTCGCGATCGACAAGGACGCCAACGAGCTCTACGTCGCCGACGGCTATGGCAACCGCCGCGTCATCGCCTACGACAACACGACGCTGGCATTCAAACGGCTTTGGGGCGCCTACGGCCACACCCCCAATGACGACAAGCAGCCGCCTTACGATCCCGCCGCACCCGCGGAACAGCAGTTCGGCGGTCCCGTTCATTGCATCAAGATCGCCAATGACGGGCTGGTCTATGTCTGCGATCGCTCGCAGAATCGCATTCAGGTGTTCAAGAAGGACGGCACCTTCGTGAAGGAATGGTTCTACGAAAAGAATAGCCGCGGCGACGGCGCCACCTTCGATATCGCGCTCTGGCCCGACCCGAAGCAGACCTATCTGCTCAACGCCGACGGTACCAACAACGAAATCCGGGTGATCAAGCGCGACGATGGCAGCGTGGTCGGCACCTTCGGCCACAGCGGCCGCAACGCCGGTCAGTTTCTGGTGCTGCACGTCATGGCCGTCGACAAATCAGGCAATGTCTATACCGGCGAGGTCGAGGGCAAACGCATCCAGAAATTCAAGCTCGTCAATCCGGACGCGCTGCGCTAGACGAAAGCCCGCGACGCCGCGGCTCGCCGGGATGATGCCGTCTTCATCGCATTGCGAGTAGACCTCGAAGCCATCGCGCAGCAACCGCTTCGGATCAGCGTTGCGCGGCCTGGCCAACCTTGGCCAACTCATGCCCGCCCCCTGTCCAGGTCAAACCGGTAGAAAGGCGCATTGCCGAAAGGTTTCCAAGAGGCTATCGGGGCAGCAGGATCGATAACCCGATCCAGCCACGGGCAAAGACTCCATCCAAGAGAGCCGTCCCGCGATCACACGGAGGAAACATTTCATGAAAATCTCACGCACGTGGCGCTACGCCGCGCTGTTTGCCGTTACCGGAATTGGATTTGCCACGTCGGCGCTGGCCAACGACAAGGTCGTCAAGATCGGTGTACTGAACGACATGGCGAGTCTTTACGCCGATATCGGCGGCCCCAATTCGGTGGTGGCGGTCAAGATGGCGGTAGAGGATTCCGGCCTGCCCGCGAAAGGGTGGAAGATTGACGTATTGAGCGGCGATCACCAGAACAAGCCAGACGTAGGCGTCAACATCACACGACAATGGATCGACACCGAGAAGGTCGACGCGATTGCCGATACGCCGAATTCCGGCGTGGCGCTTGCCGTCAGCAATCTCGTGAAGGAGAAGAACGTCGTTCTGCTCAACTCCGGTGCCGCCACGGCCGACCTCACCGGCAAGGCCTGCACGCCGAACACGGTCTCCTTCACCTATGACACCTACATGCTCGCCCACGGCACCGGCAAGGCGCTGACCAAGGCGGGGGGCACCAGCTGGTTCTTCCTCACTGCGGACTATGCCTTCGGCCATGCGCTGGAGCGCGACACGTCGGCCGTCGTCACCGCCAATGGCGGCAAGGTGCTCGGCGATGCCAAGCATCCGATCAACACGTCCGACTTTTCCTCTTTCCTGCTGCAGGCCCAATCCTCGAAGGCCAAGGTAATCGGCCTTGCCAATGCCGGCGGCGATACCGACAACGCGATCAAGCAGGCGTCCGAGTTTGGCATCGTCGCGGGCGGCCAGAAGCTCGCGGCGCTTCTGCTCTTCATCAACGACGTGCATTCGCTTGGGCTCAAGACTGCGCAAGGCCTGACCTTCACCGAATCCTTCTACTGGGATTTGAACGACGGCACCCGCGCCTGGTCGAAGCGATTTGCGGAAAGGGCAAGCAATCACGCGATGCCGTCGATGACGCAGGCCGGCAACTATGCCGCCGTGCTGCATTACCTGAAGGCGCTGGAAGCGCTCGGCGGCAATCCGCATGACGGCGCCAAGGTCGTCGCCAAGATGAAGGAAATCCCGACCGACGATCCCCTGTTCGGCAAGGGCCCGCTTCGCGCCGACGGCCGCCGCCTCATCCCGGCCTATCTGTTCGAGGTGAAGAAGCCGGAAGAGTCGAAATATCCCTGGGACTATTACAAGCTGGTTGCGAAGATCTCGCCCGAAGATGCGGCAAAGCCGTTGTCGGAGAGCGAGTGCCCGCTGGTGAAGAAATGACCGCGTAGCGGTCATCCCCGGATACAAAGGCCCCGCCCACCCGTTATCGGCGAGCCTTTGTATCCGCCAGGGTCCGTGCCGCAATCACCAGCGCCAGCGCGATCATTCCGCCGGCCAGCAGGAACGGCGCGCCCGGCAGCTTGAGCGGCGCATGATCACCGATGAAGAATGCGAAGATCAACGTGAACAGGAAGGGACCGAGCATCTGCGAAATGCTCTGCACGCTCGACGTCGCGCCCTGCAACTGGCCCTGCTGATCGGCCGCCACTTGCTGTGTCATCAGCGCCTGGGTGGCGGCGCCCGAAACGCCCCACAGCGCCATCACGGGAATGCCGGCACAGAACCACAGGCCGGTCGGGGCCGCGCCATAGATAAAGAAGCCGATCGCGCCGAAGACGAACCCGAGCAGCAACGCTTTCGGTTCGCCGAGCCGCTTGACGATCGGGCCGATCGCGACGCCCTGCACCACCATGGACGCAAGTCCCACGATCGCGAGTGTGAGACCAACCATCCTCACATCCCAGCCATAGCGATAGGTCGCATAAAGTACGAAGGTCGACGGCAGCACGACATGCGCGAGTTGCGAGAAGAAGTTGGCCGTCTGCAACCCGGCCAGAATGCGGTTCGAGCCGAGCAACTTGAGCATGCCGACCGGATTGGCGCTCTTCCAGTGGAACGGTGCGCGGCGCTCACGAGGCAATGACTCCGGCAGGATGAAAAGGCCATAGAGCGCGTTGGCAAGGCTCAAACCTGCGGCGACCCAAAACGGCAGCCTGGGCGACATGTCGCCAAGCAAGCCGCCCAGCGCCGGCCCCAGGATGAAGCCCGCGCCGAAGGCAACGCCGATCTTGCCGAAATAGGCGGCGCGCTGCTCCGGCGGCGTCACGTCGGCGATGTAGGCAAACGATGTCGAGATGCTGGCCGAGGTGATGCCGGAGATCAGCCGTCCGACGAACAGCCAGGAGAGCGACGGCGCCAGCGCCATCAGCATATAGTCGGCCGACAGCCCGAAATTGGAGAGCAGCACCATCGGGCGCCGGCCGAAGCGATCGGACAGGCTGCCGATGATCGGCGAGAACAGAAATTGCATCAGCGCCCAAGCCGTGCCGAACAGCCCGAAAATGCGCGCCGCGCTCGCAGTGTCGTTGTTGACAAAGCTCTCGATCAGCTTGGGCAGGACGGGGATGACGACGCCGAGCGCCATCATGTCGAGCAGGATGGTGACGAAGATGAACGCGACAGCAGCGCCCCGCGGCGTTGACGTTCCGCCGGCGGCCTCGGACGCCCCTTCGCTCATGACAGTCGCTTGCGCTTGTGCGCGAACGGATTGGCCTTTTCGCGCAGCGTGATGCGCACCGGCGTGCCCGGCAGGTCAAAGGCCTCGCGGAGCGAGTTGGTGAGATAGCGCAGATAGGATTGCGGGATAGCATCCGCACGCGAACAGAACAGCACGAAGCTTGGCGGACGCGCCTTGGTCTGGGTGATGTAGTTCAGCTTCAGCCGCCGCCCCGACACAGCCGGCGGCGGGTTGGCTTGAATCGCCTGCTCGAACCAGCGATTGAGCGCCGAGGTCGGCACGCGCTTGTTCCAGATGGCATAGGCATCGACGATCGCCTGCATCAGACGGTCGATGCCCTCGCCCATCAGCCCGGACACAGCGACGACAGGCACGCCCGTGACCTGCGGCAGCCAGTGATCGGCATCGCGGCGCAGCGCAGAAATCTGCCCTCCCTTGCCCGCCATCAAATCCCATTTGTTGACGGCGACCACAAGCGCCCGGCCCTCGCGCTCGATCAGGTCGGCGATGCGCAAGTCCTGCTCCTCGAACTTGTTCTGCGTATCCAGCATCAGCACGACGACTTCAGCAAAGCGCACCGCGCGCAGCGCGTCCGCCACCGAAAGTTTCTCCAGCTTCTCCTCGATCCGCGCGCGCCGGCGCAGCCCCGCCGTATCGAATACGCGGAAATCGCGCCCCTTCCAGTGGATCTCGACCGCGATGGAATCGCGCGTGGTGCCGGCTTCGGGGCTGGTCAGGAGCCGCTCCTCGCCGACGAGATGGTTGATCAGCGTCGATTTGCCGGCATTGGGCCGGCCGACAATCGCGACGCGGATCGGACGCGTCGCGGAATCCTCTTCCGACTCGTCCCCGGCCGCTTCCTCTTCTTCCGGTACCTCCGGCATCAGCGTGCGCAGCGCATCGTAGAGCTCGCCCATGCCCTCGCCATGCTCGGCGGAAATCTGAATGGGATCGCCGAGCCCGAGCGCATAGGCCTCCATCGCGCCGGCATCGCCGTGCTTGCCCTCGCTCTTGTTGGCGAGCAGCAGCACCGGCTTGTCGGCGCGGCGGGCGAAATCGGCAAAGGCGCGGTCGGTCGGCGTAAGGCCGGCGCGGGCATCGACCACGAACATCAAGGCGTCGGCGAGCTTGATCGCGGTCTCGGTCTGCTCCTGCATCCGCGCGGTCAGCGAACCCTTGGCGCCTTCGTCGAGGCCGGCGGTATCGATGATGGTGAATTCGAGATCGCCGAGTCTGGCCTCGCCCTCACGGCGGTCGCGCGTGACGCCGGGCTCGTCGTCGACCAGCGCCAGTTTCTGTCCGACCAGACGGTTGAACAGCGTCGATTTCCCGACATTGGGCCGGCCGATGATGGCGATGGTGAAAGACATGAATGATCCGTGCGCTGTTTCACCAGCGCGGTCAATTAAATCAGATCGATAAAACTAGCGGGAGAACGACCCACCCGGCAGCGGCGCCGGGAATGGCTCCTGGGCCGCCTGAGCCGGTTGGCTCGATTGGGGCGCCGCGGCCTGCGCAGGCTGAGCCTCCGCATTGGGATCGGGCGGCGGCGCGGTGATGCGCCTGCGCACGATTTTCTTCTTGGGTGGCGATGCGGCCTTCGTACCATCCTCTTGCGACGCGGCTGCAGCCTCGCCATCCGGCTCGGCGGCAGCGGTGGAGGCGGCCTGCGCCTTGGCCTTGGCTTTTGCCCTCTTGATGGCCTGCGGACTGCCTGGCGGTGGCTCCAGCCGCCGCTGGGCTTGAGGCTGCTGAGCTTGAGGCTGCTGAGCCTGGGGCTGCTGAGCCTGGGGCTGCTGCGTCGGCGCAGCCAAGGCTTGCGCGTTCGGATCGTCCTGCTGTTCCTGCGCGCCCTTGTAGAGCTCTTTCGGCACGCCCTGCTCGAGGCCCGGCACCCCGTCGGGGAAAACCGGTTCGCGCTTACCTGGCAGCTTCTTCTTGGTGTCGAGCCAGTCGAGGAGATCGGTTGGATCGAAATCGCCGCCAAAGCCGCTGGAGCAGCCCGCAAGCACGGCCGAGAACACGATCAGGACGGCGGCAGCGATCAGGCGTTGCGAACGGCGCATGGTCGGTCTCTCGGCTCTTGCCTTAGCTTTTCGCAACCGGCGGCAGCAGGGCCTGCAGCGCTTCGGCACGCGAGCGCAGGCTCGGCGGCGTATCGGCATCGGCGGAAATCTGGTCCAGCCACAACCGCGCCTGCGCGGTGTCATTGGCGCGGAACGCCGACAAGGCCAGCAATTCGCGCGCGGTGTGTCGGAATGCCGCCGCCGGCACCGTGTCCGGCTCGAGCCGCTGCTTCATGTCGGCATAGGTCGCGCTGTCGACGAGCAGACCGGCCGCGCGAATCCGCGCCAGCTCCTGCTGCTCGGCACCGATGGAAGAATCCGCGGCGAGATCATCGAACATCTTGGCCGCGGCCTTGGGATCGCGGTTCGCGACCTCGCCGGCTTCACGGAATCGCGATAGCAATCGATAGCCGTAAGGCGCCTTGGCGACGATCTCGGCAAAGGCCTTTTCGGCCTCCTCGTGCTTGCCTTGCTCGGAGAGCTCGACGGCGTGGTTGAAGGCCACGCTGGCCTTGGCGGCCTTCTCGGCTTCGAGATATTGATAGCCACGCCAGCCGCCGACGCCGGCAACGACCAGAATCGCCAATGCGATGATGTAGATCGAGTATTTGTCCCAAAGCTTCTTGAGTTGCTCGCGACGTACTTCCTCGTCTACTTCGTCAAATAATTCAGACACTTAGCGACATCCCATCCCCGGTGCGCGCCGAAGGCACAGCGCCGCTCACCTTCTCTCTCGCGCGCCCGCGTTACCCTAATGATATGGCGCTGGCAAGGCAAAGTGAGCCAGATCAAAGCGTTAACAGGGAAATGTTCCCATGGTCCTTCAAGGGCTTAGCGCAAATCCGAGATATGCCCACATTAGAGCCCGAGCCTCTCCCGCAATTGCCGTTTCAGCACCTTGCCATTAGCGTTGCGCGGCAACGGATCGGTGGTGAGTTGCATCGTCTCCGGCACCTTGTAGTCGGCGAGTTGCTCGGCGCACCAGGCGCGCAGCGTTTCGCCGGAGACCGCATCCCGCGTCACCACCACGGCATGGACGCGCTCGCCCAGCACCGGGCATGGCTTGGCGATGATCGCGCTCTCGACCACGCTGGTGTGGCCGGCGAGCACCGACTCGACCTCGGCCGAATAGATCTTCAAGCCGCCGCGGTTGATCATGTCCTTCTGCCGATCGAACACGCGCACGAAATGGCCGGCATCGACCGAGCCGAGATCGCCGGAATGCCAGAAGCCACCTGTAAAGCTTTCCGCGGTCGCCTTCGGATTGTTCCAGTAGCCCTTGATGATGGAGGCCGAGCAAATCCAGAGTTCGCCGATTTCGCCCGGCGGCAATTCCCGGCCCTCGGCATCGACGGCGATGATGGTCGCTCCCGGGCAGGGCAGACCGACGCTGTCGATATAATTGGCGGTGAGTTCGCCGGGCATGATGGTCGAGGGCGACGTCGTCTCGGTCGCGCCGTAGCAATTCATCAGTTTCAGGCCGGGCAGTTTCACCGCGAGTCGTTCGATCGTCGCGATCGGCATCGGCGCGCCGCCGAAGCCGCCGATGCGCCACGAGGAGAGATCGTAGCTGTCGAAATCCGGCTGCAACAGGCAGAGATTATACATCGCCGGCACCAGCACCGTGTAGGTGATGCGCTCGCGCGCCGCGAGCTTGAGATAATCGGCGGCCTTGAACTCTGCGGCGATGATCAGCGTGCCCGCACATGCCGCCATGGTCGTGATGTTGGCAACGGCGCCCGTGACATGGGCGAGCGGCACGGCCGCAATCGAACGATCCTTTGCTGTCAACGCCATGGTAGAGGCAAAGATCATCGAGGAATGGATGATGTTGCAATGGGCGAGCATCGCGCCCTTTGGCCGTCCGGTCGTACCCGACGTGTAGAGGATCATCGCGGTATCCTCCTCGCCGACATCGACGGCCTCTCGCAACGGCGGATGATCGGCGAGGCGCGCGAAAGTCGAGCGCTTGGCAGCGTCGTCGATCACGATGCGATGAGCGAGATCAGGCACGTCCTTCGCATCGGGGACGCGCTCGGCGAGCGAGGCTTCGTGGATCAGGAGTTTCGCGGCGCAATCAGTCAGCACATAGGCGATCTCCGGCTTCTGCTGGCGCGTGCCGAGCAGCACCGTCACCAGCCCGGCCTGGGCCGCCGCGAACAGGATCAACGGAAACTCGATGCGGTTGCCGAGCAATAGCGCGACGCGGTCGCCGCGTTGCAGGCCGAGTTTGCTAAAGCCGTTCGCGATCTCCTGCGCGCGCCGCATGGTCTCGCGCCAGGACAACCGCTTGTCGCCGCAGACCAAAGCCTCGCCATCGCCGTTGCGCGCGGCTGCCTGCTCGACCATCGCCCACACGCTTCTCGGCCGTTCGCAGAAGGCAGGCACCACGCGATCGCCGAAGCGCGCTTCGAGGCGCATTGGAGGTATCGCAACGCTTGACCAGTCCATGATGCGCTATCCTGTCAGCTCTTCTCTTTCATGCCATAGACATGTTCGCGCCCGGGAAATGCGCGCGAACGCACATCGGCCGCATAGTTTGACACCGCCTTCTCGATTTCGGGTCCGAGATTGCCGTAGCGCCGCACGAATTTCGGCGTCCGCGGCGAAAGCCCCAGCATGTCCTCCAGCACCAGCACCTGGCCGTCGCAGGCCGCGCTGGCGCCGATGCCGATAGTCGGCGCGGCGATGTTCTGCGTGATCTTGCGCGCGAGCGGCTCGGCGACCGCCTCGATCACGATCGAGAACGCACCGGCCTCCGCGATCGCCTTGGCATCCTGCTCGATCGGCTCCCAACTGCCCTCCTCGCGACCTTGCGCGCGGAACGAGCCGAGCGTGTTGATCGACTGTGGGGTGAGGCCGACATGGCCCATCACGGGAATGCCTCGCTCGGCGAGGAACGCAACGGTCTCCGCCATCCGCACGCCGCCTTCGAGCTTGACGGCGCCGCATTGCGTTTCCTTCATGATGCGGACCGCGGAATGAAGCGCCTGCTCTTTTGAGGCTTCATAGGAGCCGAAGGGCATATCAACCACGACAAGCGCATGCTGCGAGCCGCGCATCACGGCGCGCCCCTGCAGGATCATCATCTCGAGCGTGACCGGCACGGTGGTCTCGAAGCCGTGCATGACGTTGCCGAGGGAATCGCCGACCAGGATCACGTCGCAATGGCGATCGACCAGCGCAGCGGTATGGGCGTGGTAGGACGTCAGCATCACGATGGGTTCCCCGCCTTTGCGGGAACGGATATCAGGCGCGGTCTTGCGCCGGACTGCAGACTGCACCGACATTTTCTCTAGCTTCCCATCACCGGCACGCCGATCACGACCGGATGGAACGCGAAGGCAAGTGCGAGATAAACCACGACGCCGACCAGGACCGCGATCAGGTCGTTGCCGATGCCGCCGACGGGGATCGGTGGGCCACCGGCGTCGCCGCGGCGCTTCAGCGAAATCCGGTCGAACACCGCCCACGCCAGAAACGAGCCGAACAGGATGATGCCGCCGAGATCGCCATTGGCGAGCAGATGCCCAAACGCCCATAATTTAACGCCCGCCAGCATCGGATGTTTCAGTGTGGCGTAAATCCGTCCGCGAATATAGGCGGCGACCACCAGGATCGATGCGGGCAGCATCAACAGGATGTTGAGATGCTTGAGGGCTCGCGGCGGATTCCAGAGCTGCACCCACTCGGTTGCACGATAATGCGCAAAGCCCCAGACGATCAGCGCAAGCCCGATGGCCGATGCCAGTGAATAGGCGGCTTTGTACCTGCCCTCGCTCCACGAGGCGATGAAACGGTCGCGCAACTTGCGTCGCGTCGTCAGCGTGTGGACGCCGAGAAAGAGCACAAGGCCCACGATCATCACCGACAGTCCCACGGCGTCCTCCTCTGTGTGTCAGCTCTTTGGCGCCACACTCTCGATCGTCATACGCGGGCATGACCCGCGTATCCATCGTCCGCGCAAGCGGACAAGCAGTTATTTTGAAGATGGATTGCCGGGTCAAGCCCGGCAATGATGAAAAAAGCGGTCGATCTAGGGTTTATCCTGCGCCTTGCTCAGCTCGCGATTGTCGACATAGCGGATCGCGATCGGCCGGCCGGCGAGCGCGCCGCCGAGGCCGGTGGTGAATTTCAAGGGGATGCAGGCGTCGAGCGAGGCGTTGATCGCCTTGAGGTATGTGTCCCTGGTATCCGCCGGCACGTCCCTGGTCGCAAAGGTCAGGCGCGGCGAGCCGATCATCTCGCCGGATTTCTTGAAGCTGAAGCGCACCGACATCTGCATGCCCTGGTGCGCGACATCCGGTGGCGGCGGTGACCAGCAGGAGCGTAGCTCAGCGAAGAGGTCGCCAATGGTGTCGAGATCATGGTCGGGCCGTTTGTATTTCTCCTCATCCTCCTGGGCGGGAACGGTCTGGATCGTCAGCTGCAGGTTCTCGCCATAGGGATAGTCGATCTCGGGAATGCACGGTCCGTGATTGAACACGCTGCAGAAGCTGGGCGTGCATGGTCCGTCAGCGAGCACACTGCAGGGCTCATGCGAGAACGGGATCGGATTGATCTGGTGGCGCCGCCGCGCGTCCGCGTGGCTCATCGCCGCAATGGCGAGCAAGAAAACGCCCGTAATGAAAACGACGCGCCGCAGCATGGGGACCGGCCTCAAACTCCGTATCAAGAAAATGAGAGCCCAACTCGGCCGCATCAAGGCCGCCAACGTTCACAACCGCGCGTTCGAGGGCCAACGCTCGGCCGCAACCTTCCGCTGTCGTATTCCAGAGACGTCAGTGCTTGAGCCCATAGGCCGCGGCTTACTGGGTCCCCCGGTCAAGCCGGGGGACGACAGCGGAGCGTGAGGTGGCGCCCGTTGGAAAACTGCCGCCTACGCCCGCTTCTTCACGTCCTTGACGTTGGAGAAGGTGATGCCTTCAGCACGTTCCTTTGTGTAGCCGAGATAGAACTCGTTCTTGGCCATGAACACGGGATCGCCGTCGACATCGTCGGCGATGCCAGAGCCGTTGGCGGCGATGAAGGCTTCCAGCTTCTTCTTGTCGTCGGAAGAAACCCAGCGCGCCAGTGAGAACTCGCTGACCTCGAACTCGACGGGCAACGAGTACTCGGCATCGAGCCGCGCTTTCAGCACGTCGAGCTGCAGCGGGCCGACGACGCCGACCAGCGCCGGCGCTCCGTCGCGCGGGCGAAATACCTGCACGACGCCCTCCTCCGACATCTGCTGCAAGGCTTCCTTCAGCTTCTTGGCCTTCATCGCATCGGTGAGCCGCACGCGACGGACGATTTCCGGCGCGAAGCTCGGCACGCCAACGAAGGTCAGCTCCTCGCCCTCGGTCAACGTGTCGCCGATGCGCAAGCTACCGTGGTTGGGGATGCCGACGACATCACCGGCATAGGCTTCGTCCGCCACCGAGCGATCCTGGGCGAAGAAGAATTGCGGGCTCGCGAGCGGCATGCTCTTGCCGGTGCGCACGAGCTTGGCCTTCATGCCGCGGCTGAGCTTGCCCGAGCACAGCCGCGCAAAGGCGATGCGGTCGCGGTGGTTCGGATCCATATTGGCCTGGATCTTGAACACAAAGGCGCTCATGCGCGGCTCGGCCGCCTCGACCTTGCGCAGGTCCGAATCCTGCGCGCGAGGCGCCGGCGCGAATTTACCGAGGCCCTCGAGCAGGTCGCCGACGCCGAAATTGCGGAGCGCGCTGCCGAAATAAACCGGCGTCAGATGGCCCTCGCGGAACGAGTCGAGCTCGAACGGCTTGCAGGCCTCGCGCACCAGCTCGAGCTCGTCCTTGATGGCACCGACATCGAGATTGGCGTTGCGGGCGGCGAGCTCGGCGATGTCGATCTGCTCGGCCTGGCCGGTCTTGGCGCCGCCGCCCTCGAGCAGGCGCACGCCGCCGTTGGCAATATCATAAGTACCCATGAAATCGCGGCCGCGGCCGACCGGCCAGGTCATCGGTGTCGTGTCGAGCGCCAGCGTCTTCTCGATCTCGTCCAGCAGCTCGAAGGTGTCGCGGCTCTCGCGGTCCATTTTGTTGATGAAGGTGATGATGGGAATGTCGCGCAACCGACAGACCTCGAACAGCTTGCGGGTCCGCACCTCGATGCCCTTGGCGGCGTCGATCACCATCACGGCGGAGTCGACCGCGGTCAGCGTGCGGTAGGTATCTTCCGAAAAGTCCTCGTGGCCTGGCGTGTCCAGCAGGTTGAACACGAGGTCCTGGAATTCGAAGGTCATCACCGAGGTCACGACGGAGATGCCGCGCTCTCGCTCGATCTTCATCCAGTCGGAACGGGTATTGCGCCGCTCGCCCTTGGCCTTCACTTGCCCTGCGAGGTTGATGGCGCCCCCGAACAGCAGCAGCTTTTCGGTCAGGGTGGTCTTGCCGGCGTCCGGGTGGGAGATGATCGCGAAGGTGCGCCGCCGCGCCACTTCCTGCGAAAGCGGCGATCGAATGGGCGAATCGGCGGTGACGGCAACGTCGGTCATGGCGGCAAGCGTTTGGCAGGGAAAAGGAAGGCAATCAAGGGCGATTGCAGCGCCTTTCCATATAGGAAAGCACCGGAAAATCACCAGTTTTCGCCCTGGAATGGCAGCCTATCGCAGCAGCGACACCGCCCAATACGTGACCGCGGCAACAAGGGCCGCAGCCGGAATTGTAATCACCCAGGCATAGACGATCGAGCTTGCTACATTCCAGCGCACCGCCGAGGCACGCCTTGCCGCGCCGACGCCGACGATCGCGCCGGTGATGGTGTGCGTCGTCGACACGGGAACCCCGAGCGCAGTCGCCATAAACAGGGTGATCGCCCCGCCCGTCTCGGCGCAGAAGCCCTGCATCGGGGTGAGCTTGGTCAGCCGCAGCCCCATGGTGCGCACGATGCGCCAGCCGCCCATCAGCGTGCCCAGCGCCATCGAGGCCTGGCAGGCCAGCACCACCCAGAACGGCACGTAGAATTCGGCGCCGAGTTTGCCTTGTGAGAACAGCAGCACCGCGATGATGCCCATGGTCTTCTGTGCGTCATTGCCGCCATGGCCGAGCGAATAGAGCGAAGCGGATGCGAATTGCAGCACGCGGAAGGCACGGTCGACCGTGAACGGCGTCGAGCGCACCGAGACCCAGGACACGCCGGCGACGAGGAACATGGCCAGCGCGAAGCCGATCACCGGCGACAACACGATGGCCGCCAGCGTCTTGGACAATCCGCTCCAGACCGCGGCCGAAATGCCGGCCTTGGCCATGCCGCCTCCGACCAGTCCGCCGATCAGGGCGTGCGAGCTCGACGAGGGAATGCCGAGCGCCCAGGTGACGATGTTCCAGACGATCGCGCCGACCATCGCGGCGAAGATGACCTGGGTGTCGATGACGGAGGGATCGATGATTCCGGTACCGATGGTGTGGGCGACATTGAGCCCGAACACCAAGAAAGCCACGAAATTGAAGAAGGCGGCCCAGAGCACCGCATATTGCGGCCGCAGCACCCGCGTCGAGACGATGGTGGCGATCGAATTGGCCGCGTCGTGCAAGCCGTTGAGGAAGTCGAACAGCAGCGCAACGGCGATCAAGCCCGTCAGCACCGGAAGACCAAGCGCGGTTTGCACGTCCTGCCCCTCGGTCCTAGACCTGCTCGATCATGATCGAGTTGATCTCATTGGCGACGTCGTCGAAACGATCGGCGACTTTTTCGAGATGATCGTAGATCTCCGCGCCGACGATGAAGTCCATGGTGTTGGCGTTGCGGTGCTTGAGGAACAGCTCGCGCAGGCCAATATCGTGGAGGTCGTCGACCCGCCCCTCGAGCTTGGTCAGCTCTTCCGTGATCGCGGTGATCATCGCGACGTTGTGGCCGATCGACTGCAACAGCGGCAGCACGCGACCGACCAGGTCGGCGCATTCGACCAGCAGCGTGCCGATCTCGCGCATCAAGGGCTCGAATTCGCGCACTTCGAACAGCAACACGGCCTTTGAGGTCTGCTGCATCTGGTCGATGGCGTCATCCATCGCCGTGATCAGGTTCTTGATGTCGCCGCGGTCGAACGGCGTGATGAAGGTTCGCCGAACCGCCGTCAGCACTTCGCGGGTGATGCCATCGGCGTCGTTCTCGAACTGGCTGACGCGCTGGCAGTAGACCGGCGTCTCGTTGCCGCCCTTCAGCATGTCCTGCAGCGCGCGAGCGCCTTGCGCAACGACCGCCCCGTGGCGGGCAAACAGGTCAAAGAACCGCTCTTCCTTGGGGAGAAAGGCGCGAAACCAACGAAACATGGGCCATCCGTCGTTCTGGAAAGGCCGTCTGCGCGGCCTGTCGCAAAACTGTCATATACGGAATTGCCTGGAAAGGCCCCTCGCCGAGGCGCCAAATCGCGGTCATCCACCGCTTTGTGGATTTCCAAAAAGGCCCAAAAAATCGGCCGTTTACAGCGAGCGCTTCAACAAATGCGCGATCTCGCCGATCAGACCGCGGCGGAACAGCAGCACACAGGCGACGAAGATCACGCCCTGGATCACCGTCACCCATTGGCCGAAACCGGCGAGATACTGCTGCATGGCGATGATCACGAAGGCGCCGACCACGGGCCCGAATACCGTGCCGAGGCCGCCGACGAGCGTCATCAGCACGATCAACCCGGACATCGCCACTTCGACGTCGGTGAGCGACGCATTCTGCGCGACGAACACCTTCAGCGAGCCGGCAAAGCCAGCCAGCGTGCCGGACAGGATGAAGGCGAGCAGCTTGTAGTGATCGGTCTTGTAGCCGAGTGAGATCGCGCGTTGCTCGTTCTCGCGGATCGATTTCAGCACTTCGCCGAACGGCGAATTGATGGCGCGGAAGATCAGCAGGAAGCCGGCGAGGAAGCCGACCAGCACGACATAATACAGAACCGTCGTGTTGGAGAGATCGAGGAAGCCCAGCATCTTGCCCTGCGGGATGCCCTGGATGCCGTCCTCGCCATGGGTGAATGGCGCCTGCAGATAGATGAAGTAGATCAGTTGCGACAGTGCCAGCGTGATCATCGCGAAATAGATGCCCTGACGGCGGATCGACACGTAACCGGTGATGACGGCAAGCAGGCAGGAAACCGCGGTACCGCCAATAATGGCCATTTCGGGCGAGAATGGCGGAAATGGAATCGTGAACCACATGCCCGGCCAGTACGGCAACGAGATCGCACCAACTTTCAGGAAATGGCCAGTGACATAGCCGCCGGTGCCGAGAAACATCGCATGCCCAAAGGAGAGCAGCCCACCATAGCCGATCAGGAGATTGAAGGCGCAGGCAAGCAACGCGAAGCACAGCGCCTGCATCACGAAGAAGGGATAGATGCCGGTGAACGGAACAGCCGCCAGCAGCACCGCCATGATGGCGAACACGATCATCTCATCGCGCATCGCGCCGGGGGTCGTTGGCAGGGTATCGTCGGTCAATGCCGTCATGTCAGGCCGCCCTTCCCGTCAGACCCGTGGGTTTCACCAACAGCACGAGCACCATGAGGACAAACACCACGGTGTTCGACGCCTCGGGATAAAAATATTTGGTCAATCCCTCGATCACGCCGAGCGCAAAACCGGTGACGATCGAGCCCATGATCGAGCCCATCCCGCCGATCACCACGACCGCAAACACCACGATGATCACGTTTTCGCCCATCAGCGGCCGCACCTGGTTGATCGGCGCAGAGAGGACGCCCGCGAGGGCGGCCAACCCGACGCCGAGACCATAGGTCAGCGTGATCATCCGCGGCACATTGATGCCGAAGGCGCGCACCAGCGTGGGGTTTTCGGTAGCGGCCCGCAGGTAAGCACCAAGCCGTGTCTTCTCGATCAGGAACCAGGTCGCGATGCACACGACGAGCGAGAAGATGATCACCCATCCGCGATAGATCGGCAGGTACATGAAGCCGAGGTTCATGCCGCCCTGCAGCTCATCGGGAATGGCATAAGGCAGGCCGGACGAACCGAAGAAATTCTGGAAAACGCCCTGGATGATCAGCGCCAATCCGAAGGTGAGCAACAGCCCGTAGAGATGGTCGAGACCGGCCAGCCATTTCAGCATGGTCCGCTCAAGGACCATGCCGAAGATGCCCACGATGATGGGCGCGATGATCAGCGCCCACCAATAGCCGAGGCCGGTCAGGCTAAGCACGAAATAGGCGCAGAACGCGCCCATCATGTAGAGCGCGCCATGCGCGAAATTGATGATATTCAGCATGCCGAAGATGACGGCAAGCCCGAGGCTGAGCAGCGCGTAGAACGAGCCGTTGATCAATCCCACCAGAAGCTGTGCATAGAGAGCCGCCATCGATCGTTCTCGCGCTCGGTCTTGTGTTTCAACAAGCCGCCGGCGCTTTTGACGCGTCGGCGGCAAACGTCATCATTTCTTCAGCAAGGGACAGGTGCTCTTGTCGAGCGGCGTGAAGGCTTCGCTGGCCGGAATGGTCGCGACCAGCTTGTAGTAATCCCAGGGCCCCTTGGATTCGGAAGGCTGCTTCACCTCGAACAGATAGGCCGGATGAATGGTGCGCCCGTTCGGCTCGATGGAGCCCTTGCCGAACAACGGATCGTCGGTGGGGATTTCCTTCATCTTGGCGACGACCTTGGCGCCGTCATGCGGATTGCCGCCCAGCGCCTCCAATGCCTTGAAGTAATGGATGAGGCTCGCATAGACGCCGGCATGCACCATCGTCGGCATCGAGTGATTCTTCGCGCGCTCCTGGAACCGCTTGGCAAAGGCGCGAGTGCCGTCATTGAGATCCCAGTAATAGGTCTCGGTGAAGTTCAATCCCTTGGCGACGTTCAGGCCAAGCGAATGCACGTCGGTGATGAACAGCAGCAGCGCTGCAAGCTTCTGACCACTCTGGGTGATGCCGAACTCGGCCGCCTGCTTGATCGCGTTGGTGGTGTCGGCGCCGGCGTTGGCAAGACCGATGATCTTGGCCTTGGACGCCTGGGCCTGCAGCAGGAAGGACGAGAAGTCCGAGGTCGAGAGCGGTGCCTTGACGCCGCCGAGCACCTTGCCACCCAAAGCGGTCACGGCCGCCGTGGTGTCGCGCTCCAGCGCGGCGCCGAAGGCGTAGTCGGCGGTCACGAAGAACCACGTATTGCCGCCCGCCTTGGTCAGCGCCGTACCGGTGCCGTGCGCCAGCGTGTAGGTGTCGTAGCTCCAATGCACGGTGTTGGGGGTGCATTGGGCGTTGGTGAGATCGGACGTGCCTGCGCCGGAATCAAGGAAGACGCCGTTCTTTTCCTTCACGACGTTGTTGACGGCGAGCGCGACGCCCGAGTTCGGCACGTCGACGATGACGTCGACCTTGTCGACATCGAACCATTGCCGCGCGATATTCACGCCGACGTCGGGCTTGTTCTGGTGATCGCCGGCAATGACATCGATCTTCCAGCCCTTGGCCGTAAGACCGGAGTCCTCCACCGCCATCTGCGCGGCCAATGTCGAGCCGGGTCCGCCGAGATCGGCGTAAAGCCCCGACTGATCGGACAGCGAGCCGATCTTGACGACCTTGTCGAGCTTGTCCTGCGCAAACGCAACGTCTGCGGCCAGCAGCGAGAGCGCGGTACCGAGCAGCAGCGATGCAATCGATTTCTTCATGACGGCTTCCTTTTCTTCTTATTAAACGCCGAGATAAGTATGCAGCTTGTCCATATTCGCCTGCAGCTCGGAATTGGCAAAACCATCGATGATCTTGCCGTGCTCGACGATGTAGTACCGGTCGGCCACGGTCGCGGCGAAGCGGAAATTCTGCTCGACCAGGAGGATGGTGAAGCCCTCCTTCTTCAGCCTCGAGATGGTATGGCCGATCTGCTGGATGATGACCGGCGCAAGTCCTTCGGTCGGCTCGTCCAGCATCAGGAAGGTTGCGCCGGTGCGCAGGATGCGCGCGATCGCCAGCATCTGCTGCTCGCCACCGGAAAGTTTCGTGCCCTGGCTCTTGAGCCGCTCCTTCAGGTTCGGGAACAGGTCGAAGATCTGCTCCAGCGAAAGCCCGCCGCCCTGCTTCACCACCGGCGGAAGCATCAGGTTCTCGCGCACGTCGAGGCTCGCGAAGATGCCGCGCTCTTCCGGACAGAAGGCGATGCCCATTCGCGCGATGCGATCGGATGAGGCGCGGATGATCTCGGCATTGTTGAAGCGGATCGAGCCGGCACGCTTGCCGATGATGCCCATGATCGATTTGAGCGTCGTGGTCTTGCCGGCGCCGTTGCGCCCGAGCAGGGTCACGACCTCGCCGGCCTTCACGCCAAAATTGATGCCGTGAAGGATGTGGGACTCGCCGTACCAGGCCTCGAGATTCTGGACGTTGAGAACCTCTGTGGCGGCATTGGCAGCGGGCGCTTCGGCCATCTTCGCCTCAGGCATGACCGGCCCCCAGATAGGCTTCCTTGACCCGCTCGTCCTTGGACAGATCGGCGTAATTGCCCTGCGCCAGCACCTGCCCGCGCGTCAGCACGGTGATGACGTCGGAGAGATTGGCGACCACGCTCAAATTATGCTCCACCATCAGGATGGTGTACTTCGCCGAGATGCGCTTGATCAGGGCGGCGATCTTGTCGATGTCCTCATGGCCCATGCCGGCCATCGGTTCGTCCAGCAGCATCATCTCCGGATCGAGCGCGAGCGTCGTTGCAATTTCCAGTGCGCGCTTGCGCCCATAGGGCATCTCGACCGCCGGTGTATTGGCAAACTCGCTCAGGCCGACATCGTTCAGAAGCTCGAGCGCGCGGTGGTTGAAGCGGTACAGCGCCGACTTGGAGCGCCAGAAATCGAAGGAGGAGCCGTGCTGGCGCTGCAACGCCACGCGTACATTCTCCAGCGCGGTAAGGTGCGGGAACACCGCCGAGATTTGGAATGAGCGCACCAGACCCAGGCGCGCGACATCGGCCGGTGCCATCGCGGTGATGTCCTGGCCCTTATAGGTGATGGTCCCGGCCGACGGGCTCAGGAATTTGGTCAACAGGTTGAAGCACGTCGTTTTCCCGGCCCCGTTGGGACCGATCAACGCGTGAATATGCCCACGGCGAACCTTGAGAGCGACATCGCGAACGGCGAAGAACCCCGCGAATTCCTTGGTCAATCCGTGGGTTTCGAGAATGAACTCATCGGCCAAACAACTTCCCCCTGCCCGCGCGCTCTGACGCCACGGGCTTTTCGTTACCTATCGACAGGCCCTCCACGGACGTCCCTCTAAGTCGTCCGGAACCCGCCGCCTCCGCGTCGGAATATGCCGTCATCAAGCGGGAATAGGCAAGGCGGAAAGCTTAGGCAATCCCTTCGCGCAAGCCGACGCATTGGCCGTTAGTCGAAGATTTGCGACGGCCCGTTCGCGCGGCTTCGGCTGCCCTCTCGAGGATGGATCAAAGCCTGTCGAAAGCCTTCGTTAACGGTGTCCGCACCGGCGCGTGTCCTTTCATAGAAAATTTTCCTATGCCGACGATGGTCTGGAGCTTGGGGAAACCGGGACTACCACCTTGGAATTCGAGAGCGCCAGGCCATCGGTCGTCAAATCGATCAAGCAGCGTG
>Ga0157369_10003340_pt1 | contig 19056 bp, 10 predicted proteins | sample C25metaG_FD_113461 | JGI IMG/M metagenome (GOLD analysis project Ga0157369, IMG submission 113461) | Corn rhizosphere microbial communities from Kellogg Biological Station, Michigan, USA - C2-5 metaG | ecosystem: Host-associated > Plants > Roots > Rhizosphere > Soil | place: USA: Michigan... | reverse complement strand
GCTTTATTACTATCAATAACGATTGGGAAATTTTTCTGTGCAATACATGATTCTGGAATCTGACGTACCCAGATATCATCTATAAGAACATCATTTCCGTTAAATTCATTACTATAAGATCTAATAACAAAACTTAAATTGTTATATGCTCCTGGATTAAGAGATAACTCTTTATATTCCCATTTTTCTGTTTTTGGTACAACCCAAGGATTAGAAGTATCTGTTGTTGCTACAATTGTTTCTGGACCGCCAACTCCATTTAAGTTATTAACTAATTGAATTGTCAGCTTTGGATCTGCATGTGTAGTTGATGTTTTTACAATCAAGTTTTCTGCCCATAATGAAATAATTACAGGTTGGTTTACAATAACGTCTTTGATTGGTTTACTATATAAAATACCTCCAATACCTGCAGAACCACCAACATTTACACATAAAAATCTTCCTAAAGGATGTGCTGGAAGTGTATGATCTTTTGCAAAAATCCAAGAATTCCCAAAGTTAGTTTTAATAGAACTAGCTACAGCATATTTACCATCATTAATTTGATAATCGTTAAAATCACCACAAGGATATCCAACAGGGTGAGGTGTAGACTCATCTTCAAAACAATAGGCCGGGTTAATACCTGGAGTAGTTGTGTAACCGCCTTTACCAAAATCTTCTTGTAGTAAGTTACTATAAGTTGATACTGTAGTTACATTATATTTTACAGAAACAGTATGATTTCCTGATGGTACGTTAGTAAATACATTATTTGAGATTGGAGTATTGGCAACTCCGTCAAGATAATATTCATAAGAATAATTAGAAGAAGTTCCATTGGTAACCGTAACTGTACTAGTTGCAGTACCATTACAATTAAATACAGGATCTTCTACTTTAATAGTCGGATCAGAAGGTCTAGGATCTAAAATAATGTTATAAGGAATTGTATAAGTACATCCTAAAGCATCTTTAATTACTAAGATATAAGTACCCGGTAAAACATTTTTCTCATTAGAAGTCTGCCAAGTAGCACCACCATCAAAACTATATTGATAAGCAGGTGTTCCTCCTTGAGCATTATTGATTCTTAATTTTCCACCTTGATTAACACCACTGCCATCTGGAAGTGTACAACCCGCTAAAGCCGCAACTCCGGCAGAGGCTGTAAGAGCCGCACTTGGTCCAGTTATAGTAACATTTTCAGTTGGTCCAAAACAGTCTTGTGTAGCCGAATTTGGCCAGTTTGTAATTGGATATGTAATACTGTATTTTACTTTAACCTTATAATTACCTGGTGATAAATTAGAAAATATAGGGCTGGCTTGATAAGTACCTCCATCGTTTATACTATAAGCCATAGTATATCCATTAGCATTTGTCAGGTTGATTCTAATTTCTGAACTTCCGTCATAACAATTACTGTTAGTATGAGTAACGGTGTAAACAGGTGCAGGCAATGAAGCCACTTTTACTGTAATTGTTTTTTCGCAAAGTTTAGAATCACGCACACGAATTACATAATCTCTCGCAGTTGGAGTTAAAATGATAATAGCATTCTGATCAGTATTATCATTTTCAGATGAAGCCTGAGGAGTAGTTGAGCCATCAACAAAGAATGAATAACCGCCGCTTCCTCCGCTTGCTGTAATTTTATATTTTCCTTCACTGCAGGCAGTAAGAGGTGTTATTGCATTTGCAGTAACATTAATTTCTGATGCAGGGTTATTAATATATTTTCCTGTAGATCCTGAACATTCTTTTGTGTTTCCGTTCATTGTATAAACTTCAACAGTATAATATTTACCCGGAGCAGGAGTGAAAGTATAAACGTTTGCTGTAATAGGTCCAACCTGCTGAATTAAGTTGGCTCCATCATAAAGTGCAAAATAATAATTAGAAAAACCAGCAGTAGCACTTACAGTTATACTTCCGTTATCTCCATAACAATTTGGCTGTTCATTAGGGTTTTCTACTTTAGGATCCATTGTTAAAGAAAGAATCTCTATTCTACCCGATTTATAAACGCAAGTATTTGGAACATTTCTAAGTCTGTAGTTAATTACATAAGTTCCTGCCTGCCAAATATCAAAAACATTACTGTTCTGCCAATTTGTTGTTGTGTTAGCACCAACATTCGTTAGGCTGTATTCGTAACCAGTAAGTAACTGCGCAGTAATGTTACCTTTATTATAACAAATAATATTTTTATGAGTTTCTGTAATCGAAACTTCCGTTTTATAAACATTAAAATAATAACGGTTCTGGCAACCATTTACGTTTATAGTAACACGATAATATCCTGCTTCATTGGCTGTAAATAGTGATCCATTTGGTCCGGCCGAAACCCAAGTACAACTTGTTCTTTCATCGGCACAAAGTTCAGATAAATCTGTTGGTCTGGCACATGTAGTTTTTTCCCAGACAATAGTCGCTCCGCTTAAATTCAGGTTAATTGATCTTGAATCATTAGAACCACACAGGTAAATTTTAGGTAATGGCTTACCATCAATTGGACATCCTGTTATTGTTCCATCAGGATTTCTATTATCCGCATAAGTAATAATTGGATTTGATCGCACACCGCCGCCATCTACAACAGTAATAATTTCCTGTAAATCGACACAAGGCGGATTGGCTGTATTATAAACATAATAAGTACCTGGCTGCGTCACAGTAAGGGTCTGACTAGTTCCAATTACTGGTGAACCGGAAGAATTTGTAGACCAGGAATAACTTTTATAACCTCCAGATGCAGAAATCGTCATACTAGATGTACAGATTTCTGTTCTTCTATTTTTACAAGCATCTAATCCAACCAAAAAATTAGTCGATTGAGGTACTATATTACATCCCGTTGTAGAAGAGTAACTACTGTCACCGTAATTGGTATTTGAACCTCCAAGATCACCTACATAAGTTGTTCTTGCTGTATTCTGAATCAAATTAGAACAAGCATCTGTTAATTTAGAACAATCATCTACAACTTTTACCTTAAAACGAATTGTATATTCCGGTGATCTTGTTGGAACAGCGGTAACATAACTATTCGGTATTGTAAATGTTATAGTTCTTGTTGTTGGATTGTATTGAACATAAGAGTTTCCTGCCGCTGTTGTTGGAATAGTCATTCCCGGCGGAAGCTGCATAATGTCTGATGGAAAATTAAAATCTGTATTTATAGGAAGCTGATCTGTAATCGTAAATGATTTCGCATTATCATTTCCTTCATTTTTAAATTTTAATTCATATCGAAGTTCTTCTCCTAGCGTAACATTTTTATTACTTGCATCAACATTATTAATATCTTTTACCCCTTTTGTCAAAACGATTTTTGGTGCAATAATGTCTACCGAAAAAGCAGTAAAATAATAAATAAATACGTCAGTTGTTGTACCCAAGGTAATGGTCGCCTGAGTATCATTATTTTTAATAACATTAGACGAAGGATCAATATCAATTACACCAGTATCAAAACCTAGTGTATTTCTGCTTTTCGGAGTTCTATCAAGATAAATAGAACCTAAGCTGTTGATTGTACTGTTAAAAAAGTTATTAGCATTGCCCACTCTAGGTCTGGTAGGAGGCGTAATAGTTGTTCCGTTTATTTGAAGATAATCTCCGGTATAACCTAAATCTCCCTCAAGAGCAGCAAATGCAAAACGTGCCTGAACTGGACCTGTAGGAATAGTAGTAAAACCTGTAATTACAGTATTATTTGGCCCTCCTCCCTGCTGTCTTGCAGTAAATCCATTAAAAGTAGAAATCGCTTTTGTTGGTAAGCTTGAATCCTCATAAACAATAAAAAGAGACCAGCCAGCAGACAAACCAGTTCCTCCATTCGATCCTTCACTTGAAATTACGTTAGCAACGGTGTAAGTACCATTAGGATTTGTTGCACTCAATAAATTGGTAACATCGGCAAAACAGGCATAAGCCTGAGTATTATCAGGATTAATACCACCAGCACGAGTTGTAATATCATGAATAATCGTTCCAGTAATATCTTGATAGTTACTGTTGGATGTATTAGGAACCTTAAATTTTACTTTCTCAATGTTATTTCTGTTTGTACCGTTTAAAGTAGCAGCCCAATACAATGCCGCATAGGCAACTCTATAACAAGGAGTTCCCGGAGCTCTATTATTAGGTACCGTAAGATTTGCGCTACTTGAACTAAAAATACCCGGTGTTGCTCCGTTGTCGATATTGATATAACGCATATCAAAATTACCGTTCAGACCAGTTCCGTCATAATCACTATTCGGACTTGCAGTAACTTGACCAAATCTATTAGTTTCTCTTCTGTTAAGAATGTTATTTCCAATAACAAGAATATCTCCTTTGAGCTGTGCATTATACTCTCTATCGAATGTCTTTAGATTTTGGGACATTACAATATCGCATTGCAAAAACAACAAAAATAAAATTGCAATTTTTAGAATAGTAGGTTTTTTCATGGTATTTACTTTATTGGGCTTTGGTCTTATTATCTAAGGGGCATTAGAGAGTAAGATTTGAGCGCTTTAAACTCTTTTTATAACTAACTTCTTAAATTAAGAAGGATTTGACTTTTATATTTTAATCAAAACTTATATTAATTCTCAACTTTTACAATTGCCATTTTCCCGTTATATGGCTTAGATCCTTTTGCTTCAAGTGCTTTTGTAGCCTCTTGTAAACCGTCGAATTTCTCGTAATAGATATAATACTTACTTGTTGTTACATTGTAAAAGAAATTAATATCTGTAAGTCCTGCTGCTACAGCTTTCGTTAAGAACTGATCCCTTTTCTCTACACTATTATGAACTGCAAGTATCATATAAAAACCACTTTCAGAATTTTTAATATTCTTGATAATCTGCATATTTGACTGATCTTCTCCAAAATCAAAATCACTTGCTGTTAGTGGTGTACTGCTTACTTTTGTTGTTTCCTTAATACGTTTAAGAGCGGCAACGTCCTGAGCATATCTTCCTTCATCATTTTCATAAGCTGCACGTTTAATTCTACGTTTTTTCTCAATCTCAGTTTCCGTTTTAATTCGTTCTAAATCGGCTAACAGTGCTGCTCCTTCCATTTCCATTTTCAATTGAGCTGCTTTTAACTGATTTATCTTTTCTAGATAAGCTTTGTTTAAAGCGTCATTCTTATTAGGAACTTTTTTAAGCCTTTCGTTATATAAATTCGTCAGTTTGGCAATTTCATCTTTTTGAATTCGGCTGGCATCTGCAAGCTGTGCTTTTAAAGCTTCCAGCTGGCTGTTTTCAGCAGCAACACTCTTGAATGGTTTCGGCTCTCTATAAATTCCTTTTTCGCTTAAGTCATTCTCTTCTTTTAAGTCGTTAAGGTCTTTTTGCTTGTTTGCTACAGTTGCCTTAAATTGATCTAATAAATCATTCTGAGTTTTACTTGTACCTTCAATAGACTGAGTTAGATTTTCAATTGCTTTTGCTGTTTCATCTTTTGCCGCTGCTGCTCTTGCTGCTGCTTCTGCATCTGCTTTTGCTTTTTCTGCTGCCAATCTTGCCTGACGTTCTTCTTCTTCTTTTAATTGTCTTGTTTCTTCCTCAGCTCTTAATCTTTCCGTTGCTTCTGCATCGGCTTTTGCCTTAGCATCTGCTAATAATTTAGCTTGAGCAGCTTCCATATCAGCTTTTGCTTTTGCATCGACTGCTAATTTTGCTTGCAATGCTTCTGCATCGGCCTTAGCTTTTGCATCGGCTGCTAACTTAGCCTGACGTGCCTCTTCATCTGCTTTAGCTTTTGCTTCTGCTGCTTGTCTTGCCTGAAGGGCTTCTGCATCAGCTTTTGCCTTAGCATCGGCAGCTAATTTTGCTTGCAATGCTTCTGCATCGGCCTTAGCTTTTGCATCGGCTGCTAACTTAGCCTGACGTGCCTCTTCATCTGCTTTAGCTTTTGCTTCTGCTGCTTGTCTTGCCTGAAGTGCTTCTGCATCGGCCTTAGCCTTTGCATCTGCAGCTAACTTAGCCTGACGTGCCTCATCATCTGCTTTTGCTTTTGCTTCTGCTGCTTGTCTTGCCTGAAGGGCTTCTGCATCAGCTTTTGCCTTAGCATCGGCTGCTAATTTTGCTTGCAATGCTTCTGCGTCTGCCTTAGCTTTTGCATCAGCAGCTAATTTAGCCTGACGAGCTTCTTCATCTGCTTTCGCTTTCGCTTCTGCCGCTTGTTTTGCCTGAAGAGCTTCTGCATCAGCTTTTGCCTTAGCATCGGCCTCTAATTTCGCCTGACGAGCTTCTTCCTCTTCTCTTAATTTTTTCGCTTCTGCATCGGCTTTGGCTTTCGCTGTAGCTTCTGCATCGGCTTTCACTCTTGCATCTGCTAATAATTTAGCTTGAGCCGCTTCCATATCAGCTTTTGCTTTTGCATCGGCTGCTAATTTAGCTTGTAAAGCTTCGGCATCTGCCTTAGCTTTTGCTTCTGCAGCTAATTTAGCCTGACGAGCTTCTTCATCGGCTTTTGCTTTAGCCTCAGCCGCTTGTTTTGCCTGAAGAGCTTCAGCATCTGCCTTAGCTTTTGCATCGGCTGCTAATTTCGCTTGTAAAGCTTCAGCATCGGCTTTGGCTTTCGCTTCTGCAGCTAATTTCGCCTGACGAGCTTCTTCCTCTGCTTTTACTTTTGCTTCAGCTGCTTGTTTTATTTTCAATGCTTCTGCATCGGCCTTAGCTTTTGCATCGGCTGCTAATTTTGCTTGTAATGCTTCAGCATCTGCTTTTGCTTTAGCATCAGCTGCTAACTTAGCCTGACGTGCTTCTGCATCTGCTTTTACTTTTGCTTCAGCTGCTTGTTTAGCCTGAAGTGCTTCTGCATCTGCCTTAGCTTTTGCATCGGCTGCTAATTTTGCTTGTAAAGCTTCAGCGTCTGCTTTGGCTTTTGCTTCAGCATCTAATTTCGCCTGAGCCTCTGCTGCCGCTTTGGCTTTTGCTTCTTCTGCTTGTTTTATTTTCAATGCTTCTGCATCAGCTTTGGCTTTTGCTTCAGCTGCAATAATTGCTTGTCTTGCTTCTGCATCCGCTTTTGCTTTCGCTTCTGCTGCTAATTTTTCTTTTAGAGCAGCCTCTTCTGCAGCTTTTGCCTTAGCATCTGCTGCCAATTTTGCTTTGTTTGCTGCATCAATTGAAGCTTTAGTTTTAGCTTCTGCAGCTGTTTTGGCTTTTGCATCAGCCGCTAATCTTGCTTGTAATGCATCTGAATCAGCTTTTGCTTTTGCGTCTGCCGCAAGAATTGATTCCATGTCAGCCGCCTCTGCTTTGGCTTTTGCATCTGCTTTACGTTTGGCTTCTGCTGCATCTGCTTTTGCTTTTGCATCAGCAACTAATTTAGCTCTTGCAGCTTCTGCATCGGCCTTAGCTTTTTCTGCCGCAGCTAAACGAGCTTGTCTTGCTGCTTCTGCATCGGCTCTTGTTTTCTCTGCCGCTGCAAGTCTTGCTTTTGTTGCAGCTTCTGCATCAGCTTTTGCTTTTTCTGCAGCTAATTGTGCTTGTGTTCTTTGTTGAACAGATGTCGTTGTAACTGCTTTTACTTTTGCTGCATCTGCATCAGCTTTTGCTTTTGCTTCTGCTTCTAATTTTATTCTTCTTGCTTCTGCATCGGCCTTAGCTTTATCAGCTGCTAATTGTGCAGGTGTCTGCTGAGGCGCTGCTGGTGTTGCAACAGCTGCTTTCGCTTTTGCTTCTGCTTCTGCATCAGCCTTGGCTTTAGCTTCTGCTTCTAATTTTAATCTTCTTGCTTCAGCATCAGCTTTGGCTTTGTCTGCTGCCAATTGTGCCTGTGTTTTCTGTGTTGCTGCAACTGGCGTTGTTGTTGCTGCTTTTGCTTTAGCTGCTGCAGCCGCATCAGCTTTAGCTTTATTGTCTGCCGCTAATTTTAATCTTCTTGTTTCAGCGTCTGCTTTAGCTTTATCTGCAGCTAATTGTGCTTTTGCTTTTTGTTCAGCAACAACATTGGCACGTGCTGCTGCCGCTGCATCGGCTTTTGCTTTTGCATCTGCCGCTAATTTTATTTTAAGAGCTTCGGCATCTGCTTTAGCTTTATTGTCTGCTTCTAGTTTTGCTTTCGCAGCGGCCTCAGCATCTGCTTTGGCTTTTTCTGCGGCTGCAAGTCTTACTTGTTTTGCTTCTGCATCGGCTTTTGCTTTTGCTTCTGCCGCAAGTCTGTTCTTTTCAGCGATATCAGCTCTATTAACCTGCGTTGCTGCTGATTTTGGTTTTGCTGGCACCGGTTTTGGTCTTGACGGATCGATTATAGAACCTTCATCGTCGTCTCCGTAATAGTAATTTCTGTTTTTAAATCTGTAAGCAATTGCAAATTCATGAGAACCTCCCATATTTGTAAAATTGCCCATTCCTCTTTCATAATTGTATTCGATAGCAATGCTAGGAGAAATATTAATACCTAAACCTGCTGAAACTCCGTATAGAGTATTGTAACCTGCCTGTGCCCAGACTCCTTGTTTAAGAGCCAGCATAGCAAGCCCTGAAATAACCGTTTTATCTTTTTTAAGTTCTGTTCTAATTATTCCAGAAAATTTACTTCTGTCAAAAAAGCCATAAGTATCAATATAACCTGTATACATGGCGTGTAATTGAATCGCTCTTTCCGGATCTTCTTTTACCATTCCTGACCCAAAATTGTAAAGGATTAAATTGTTAACCGATAATCCAAAATCAAGAAATGTCGTTCCGTAATTAATACCAGGATTAACAGTAAGCAGCGTATTTGATGGATAATCTCCATTTAAAATATCTATATCGTCTGTTACAATTTTTCCTTTATCAAGTCCGCTTTGGTAAGCTCCAACGTTTAAACCAAAAGTCAAGTTACTGTCTTCTTGTAAAACGATGTTATGTGCAAAATTGACAACACCGCCAAAAACGGTCATTAATCCATAATTCTGTTGAAATAATCCTACTGCAAATGCTTCATTTTCTCTAAATCTCCCTGAGTAATTTGCCAAATAGGTCTGCGGAGCATTTTCAAACTGCACCCATTGTCTTTTATTATAAAAGCTTGCATAAGGGTTTGATTCACGTACAAAACTAAAAGTCGGGTTAATTAAATATCTATTGAACTTTAATGAATTTCTAATAGGCATTGAAAACGAAACAACTCCATTCTCATTTTTTTCCTGAGAATAGAGTAAACATGAAAAACCGCAGAATAAAGTTATGAATAGTAATATTTTCTTCATTATTTAATCACGGTTATTGATCCTTTTTTTTCACCTGTGTCGGATTTAATGACATAGTAATATACTGGATTTACATTTTTAAAATCTATTGCTGTTTGAGGCCAGTCGCCTTGATAGTTAACTACATCGAGAACCTTTTCTCCATTTGAACTGAGAATTATTACATTGGTGTTTGCATTTTTATATTCATCAGGAATATTCCAATAAGGGTTTAAACCGCTTAATTTTATAATATTTTGAATAACCGAAGATGGTTTTGATGGTCCGGTTACTTTAAAATTAAATTCTTTTGATGATACACATCCTGAAACCTGAGAAATTGTTACTTTGTAATTACCTGGTACGGCTATCAAATAAGAATTTGCATTTGCTCCAGAAATTGCATTCCCGTTTAAAAACCATTGAAAATCTGGATTAGCTGCATCTGTAGTTACAGTAACATTTAAAGTTTCTCCTTCGTTAATTGAAGTAGTTTCTGCAACATCTATGCTCGATTCAAAACCATTGCTGCTTAAATTAATACTACCTGTAGCTTTACATCCTCCAAAATCTACTTCTACAGTATACACGCCTGATTCGTTTGTAGAATAAGTACGGTTAACTGCACCCGCTATCGTTGCTCCATCTTTTTTCCAAACATAACTATTTCCAGAAGTTGCTGTTAAAATGGTTCCTGTACCATCTGAACAAAATGGGTTTCCTAAACTAGAAGTAATTGTAACTGCTGAGCCTCCGTTAGAAGGACTTACGGTAACACGATTAGAACTGAAGTTTTCATCTAAACATCCTCCGTAATCAATTTGTACATAATATACACCCTGCGAACTTGCTACCAGTGTTGTACCACTTTGTCCGACAATTAAAACATCATCTTTAAACCATTTGTATTTTAAATTTGGATAGTTTACAGGAGATGAATTCTGATCGCCAGGTGTAGGATTATCAATTGATAATGTGAAGCTTCCTCCTGCACAGTAAGATGCTGTCTCATTTCTATTATTAATATAAAATGATTCAACAAATGTTCTATAGTATACAGGAAAATTAGTTACGTTTTGTGAATTTCTAAATTTGATACTGTAAACAGGACTAGAAGTATTACTCTTTATACGAAGACTGTATGTATCTGAACCTTTTAAATTAGTTGGAACTCCAAATTTTATAGTCTGCTGCTGTAAAGCTGCGTTCTCTGTTACAGAAATCTTTGTAGTAGCGATTGGTGTTGTAAAATTTCCTGCATCATCTGAGAGTTCTACCTCAAAAGATGTACCTGCAGGAAAATCTACATAACTAAAGGTTGCATTGTATTCATTAAAGGGTTTGCCATCGACAATAAGTCCCGCGCAAATCCTAGGATAGCCCAACTGTTGTGGAACAATAGTTTGGGCATAAGAATTTGATTTAGTAAAAATGATTATACTAAATAAAATGAAAACTTTAAAAAAAGATAAAGTAGTTTTTTGAATCATATAGTACGTTTTCTTGCTAAGTCTATACGCTCAAAAAACAAGATATCAATGAATGTTTCTGAAAAGTCATATTTGTAGTTCTCAATAATATCTTTTGCAAGAATTGAGGTAGAACTAAGCAATGCATTTTCATTACATTCTGTGAACTGATTATTCGTTTCAGTCGCCATAGTAAGGTTGTCCTTGGGGGTGGACAACCCTACTATAAACTGATTGGAATTATCTATTTTACTGTTATTTAAAACAGCTGAGTCATTGTTTTGATTTGCCTCGATTACCGCAGCTGATTTGCAGTCAAAACCAACAGAAACTGTAGGTTTTTCTGTTGTCAAACTTTGTGCATACAGACTTAACGAAATAGGAGAAACCAAAAAGAATATATATAAATATTTTTTTGTAGATAGAGCCATTATGTTTTGATCTTTATTTGGTCCGTACAAGACGATACATAAATTGTGTCTGGGGACTTTATTAATAAAATTTACGCGAAATAAAAATCGAAATTTATTTATCTATTGCCGCTTGAAGCTGTAATTTTTCCTAACTGTAATCTGTAGTCTGGCTTTTTAGGGTTGAACATATCAATGAATGTTTCTTTGTTGTCACTTTGTGAGTAAACATTAAAGAAAACACTGTTTCCATACCAGCTCTCTAAATCTTCATTGTTAGAATTGTATTCAGTAAAGATGTTTCCTTTACATAAGTTGAAATACATTTCCTCAAATTTGATTTTTTTAAGGTTAGCATCATTGATTTCAGTTTTGCTGTCTAATAGCACTGCAGGATTAAATCCAGAGATCACACTTCTTTTCATTTCAAGAGAAGCATTCTCAGCTACGTATACAGCTTCTTTTACCAATCCTGCCTGAATATCAGCATTGATATTTTCACTGTCGTTAAGCATTGTAATGTTAGTAGCAACAACTAAAGTTTGTTTTTTAGTAAAGTCTGTTTCGCTCTTTTTCTCATAAGATTTTACTTCCATACAACGAGAACCGTCTTTTGTACTAGAGAAATAAGAAGATCTAACAGCTAATGAATTGTAGAAACGACATTGAACTCCCTGAGAGAATTTGTAATCGTCATTGATTGATTTATAAGAAACAAATTTTGTAGCATTAACGTCTCCTCCTAAGAAACCAAATGAGTCACCACCAGCGTAGCTTACCATAATGTTTTCAAGGACAGTTTTGTTTCCAACACCAGCCAAAGTCAAACCGTTGAAAGTATCAACACCTTTTACTTTTTTACCAGCGAATTCGATTCTAACAAATCTTAAAATTCCAGAGTTTGAAGCAACATTGTCACCACCATAAGTAGTTAAAGTTGGGTCAAGATCCATGTTGTAAGAACCTACATTTCCAAATTTGTTAATTGGAGCATCTCCAAGAATAACAATTCCACCCCAGTCTCCAGCTTTTTTCTGGCTGCGGTTTGAAGTAAATACGATTGGATCTGTTTCTAAACCATCGGCAACAAGTTGTGCACCTTTTGTAACTACCAATGTTCCTTTAGTTTCGAAATCACCAATAATTAATGTTCCTGGTTCAATTGTTAAAACTGCATTGTTAGTAACATAAACATTACCTTGAAGTACGTAGATGTTTCTCTTAAGCAACTTTGTATTAACAGAAATGTTTCCTGCTAAAATTTGATTTGCTTCTCCATACTCTACTTTGTTAGGCTTAAATTCTGTCCAGTTGTTTAACCAGTTTGTGTAGCCCATAATTCCTTTTTCTTGTTGAGCATTCATACTCGCTACAGTCAAAAGAACGCAGATCATTTGAGTAATTTTTTTCATGATCAATGTGTATTAGGTTAATAATAAATTTGGGTATGCGTAAATACAAAAACTCCCCTCGTGTTTTCTAATAAAATTTCAGAATACAACGAGAACGAGTTGATGATGATTTCTTTCTCGAAATAACGCAGAAATTTTATGCATCTACGTAAACAATCCGAAAAAGGTTTTAAAAATATTTTTTAATTACATTTCGTTCAATTCATTGAACTCGTGTAAAGATTTTAATGTGTTTTCGTAAAATAAGATTGCTGCAATAAGGTTTCCTTTATCAGAGTAAGGCATCATTTTTCTTTGAAACTCAACTGTAGTATCTAAGAAAGTTGATGTACCAACTGCCTGAGCATCTAAAACTTTTTTGTGTTCGTTATCGTCTGGAATACCTAAGTCTGCCATCGTAACACCTGGTTTAGTAACCAAAGCAATGTAAGGGAGAGTTTTTACTAATACTTTAATTCGTTCGATGTACAATTCCAAAAGTTCTCCTTTTTGCATACCGCTCAATTCTTTTTGATCATGGTATTTACGAATAAGAGCTGTTGTACTAATAATACTTCTTGGAGCATTCTTTGCCTGAGCCGAAACAGCTGCAGTTGTCATGATTAAAAATGCACTAAATAAAATAATTTTCCCTTTCATAAATTCTTATTATATAATTGGTTGTTGATGCAAACAAAAATATAGAAATTAACTTAAATTGCAACTTTATTGATTTTTTTTTTCAAAAAAAAACCTTAAAAAAACCTTAAAAACCAGTCTTATGTCGAGAAAATGTGCGTTTTAACGGGCTTTTTGTTAAAATTGTTAAAAAGCAAAGCATAAGATATTCCCTATAAAAAAACAGCACTTTGAACTAATAAATAGCTAAAAAAAACGTACGATTGTCGTTTTAAGCAAAAAAATATTAACAAAAAAGTCTTGATATCTGCTCGTGTGAAGCAATTTATTAACAAAAGCTGGTTAACATACAGCAAAATTTTTAGCAAAAATCAATCATAATCTCATAAATCAAATCCAGCCGATAATCTTTTAATCTAAAATTTTTGACTACATCATTTTCTTCTATCTTTGCTTCATGCAATTTTCTCAAATTTTAGGTCAGGATTATATCAAAAGCCACTTAATAAAAAGTGCATCTTCCGGACGAATTCCGCATGCACAATTATTCATTGGACCCGAAGGAAGCGGTACACTTTCTACTGCAATTGCCTATGCGCAGTATATTTTATGCAATAATACCGGAAACGAAAATGAAAACGGAAACGATTCTTGCAATTTAAAGTTTCAAAACCTTTCGCATCCCGATCTGCATTTTATTTACCCAACAGTTACTACCGAAGATGTAAAAACCAAACCAAAAAGTTTAGACTTTATTCAGGATTGGCGAACATTTATTCAGGAAATGCCTTACGGCGGTTTATTTGACTGGTATAAAATTCTGGGCGTTCAAAACAAACAGGGTGAAATCAGAGTCGAAGATGCACAGGAAGTTTTAAAATCGCTTTCCCTAAAGTCGTATGAAGGCGGTTATAAAATCATGATTATCTGGATGGCAGATAAAATGAATATTGCAGCTTCAAATAAACTTTTAAAGCTTCTTGAAGAACCATCAGATAAAACCATTTTTATTCTGATTTCTGAAAATGAAGAAGACATTATACAAACCATACGTTCTCGCTGTCAGGTAATTCACTTTAACGGACTTCCGGAAAAAGTTATTGCCGAAGCATTGGTTGCCAGAGAAAATATTGATTCTAATTTCGCTAAAAAAATCGCTCATCAGGCACAGGGAAATTTCAATAAAGCAATGCATTTGTTAAAAGAAGATGATACTGAATATCCTTTTGAACAGTGGTTTGTTAATTGGGTCCGCGCTGCCTTTAGAGCAAAAGGAAACGCAGCAGCAATTCAGGATTTAATTTCATGGAGCGAAGAAATTGCCGGACTTGGACGCGAAAGCCAGAAAAAGTTTATTCAGTTTTGTATCGAAATGTTCAGACAGGCACTTTTACTGAATTATCAAACGCCAAGTTTAGTTTACATAGAACCAAAAGTCGACAAATTTAAACTCGAAAATTTTGCTCCTTTTGTAAACGGGAATAATATTCACGAAATTTTCAAAGAACTTTCAGATGCCATGTATCACATTGAAAGAAACGGAAATGCAAAAATAATCCTAACCGATTTATCTATAAAACTGACTCGTTTAATTCATAAAAAATAGTCCTCAAATGAATAATGTTGCCTCAATTTTATCACTGGCATTTTTAGCCTTAACATTTTTACAATCAGGCTACGAAAAGATTTTTTACTGGAAAGATAATGTAGCCTGGCTTAAAGAACATTTTGCCAAAACGCCATTAAAAAATCAGGTTCCACTTGCTTTACTGCATTTATTAATTTTAGAATTAATTTCCGGAATTTTAAGTGTTGTCGGAGCCATACAATTACTAACGAACAGTGGTCGTGAGTATGGTTTTTATGCCGGAATTTTTTCATGTATCTGTTTATTAATGATGCTTTTCGGACAGCGATTAGCCAAAGATTACGATGGTGCGAGAACCATAGTTATATATTTCATTCCTGCCGTAATGGTAGTAAACTGGTTGAATTAATCAACCGCAATTATTTTAAATTTTCACATTAAAAAAATGAATCCAAAACATCCTTCAGAGTCCCTAACTATATTAACTGATTTAGTTTTACCGAGCGAGACTAATCCTTTAAACAATCTTTTCGGAGGCGAATTATTAGCCCGAATGGATCGTGCAGCAAGTATTGCAGCACGCAGACATTCCCGCCGAATTGTAGTTACGGCATCTGTAAATCACGTGGCTTTTAACAGGGCCATTTCGCTTGGAAGCGTAGTTACTGTCGAAGCAAAAGTTTCAAGATCCTTCAAAAGTTCTATGGAAGTTTTTATAGACGTTTGGGTAGAAGACCGCGAATCTGGAAACAGAACAAAAGCAAACGAAGCAATTTATACTTTTGTAGCTGTAGATGATACCGGAAGACCTGTCGAAGTACCGCCAATTGTACCGGAAACAGAAATTGAAATACAGCGCTTTGACGCAGCTCTGCGTCGTAAACAGTTGAGTTTACTGCTTGCCGGAAAAATAAAACCTTCTGATGCAACAGAATTAAAGGCTTTATTTTTATAGTTAAATTGTGACAATTTGGAACAATCAAACTTCAAAAAAAGAAGTAATTTTACAAATTATAAGCCTGACCTTTAAAATTTAAAAGAAGCAATTTTTTTGAATTTTATCTGGAAAGAAAAATAACAATTTTAGATAATTAAGAAAAGATGAGTTCAGACAAAGAAGCCAAATTAAAAGCGTTACAATTAACGCTTGATAAACTTGACAAAACCTACGGAAAAGGAACCGTAATGAAAATGGGCGACAGAGCCATTGTGGAGGTAGAAACGATTTCTTCTGGCTCACTTGGTGTTGATTTAGCTCTTGGGGTAAATGGATATCCAAAAGGAAGAATTATTGAAATATACGGGCCGGAATCATCTGGTAAAACAACATTGACATTACACGCTATTGCCGAAGCACAAAAAGCGGGTGGAATTGCAGCGTTTATTGATGCTGAGCATGCATTTGACAGAAATTATGCTGAAAAATTAAATGTTGATATCGAGAACTTAATTATATCACAGCCAGACAATGGTGAGCAAGCTTTAGAAATTGCCGAAAACCTAATTCGTTCTGGAGCTATAGACATTGTTGTAATTGACTCTGTAGCTGCATTGACACCAAAAAGCGAGATCGAAGGTGAAATGGGAGATTCTAAAATGGGGCTTCATGCACGTTTAATGTCTCAAGCATTAAGAAAACTTACCGGAACTATCAGTAAAACAAATTGTACCGTTTTCTTTATTAACCAGCTGCGTGAAAAAATTGGTGTTATGTTCGGGAATCCTGAAACAACAACCGGAGGTAATGCATTAAAATTTTACGCTTCTGTACGTTTAGATATTCGTCGTTCTGCTCAAATTAAAGACGGTGAAAACGTAATTGGTAACAGAACTAAAGTGAAAATCGTTAAAAACAAAGTGGCACCGCCTTTTAAAACTGCTGAATTCGACATTATGTACGGAGAAGGAGTTTCTAAAACCGGTGAAATTCTTGACTTAGCGGTTGAATTTGATATCGTTAAAAAAGCAGGATCTTGGTTTAGCTATGGTGATACAAAATTAGGTCAAGGACGTGATGCTGTAAAAGCTCTAATTAAAGATAATCCAGAATTAGCTGACGAATTAGAAGAAAAAATAAAAGCTCATATGAAAGAATTAGCAAACGCTTAATCTTTTAAAATTAATACTTTACATATAAAAACCCGGACTTATAAAAGTCCGGGTTTTTTATTTTGAAAATAAAATTAGAAATCAACGCAACCTTTTTAAAACAAACTCATCTATTAAACAGACATACGATTTGTTTTTGGTATGGGCCATAAATACCAATTCGTCGTTTTTTTAGAATAAATTTGGTTGGTTGATTCAGTAAAAATCCGTTAGTATCCAAGAACTAACGGATTTTTTACTAATTATTTTAAAGAATTTTCTTCTTTCGACGCAACCTTTTTCATTTTTGACGCTCTTAATAATATGTGACATTAACTTGAGTTTAATAAACTCTTTATTATCAACCCTATAAATACTTAATCATGAAAGAGAGAATAGAAGTGTTGTTCAATAAAAACCGCAGAAAAACCAAATTAAAATTTAAAAAAGTATTACGATTCATCTCTGAAAAAATAATACACCGATAAACTTTTTGAATTATAAACGGGGGTTTTTATTCAAAAGAAAACCCGGCAATTTTTTATATTTTGCCGGGTTTGTATTTTAAATTACTCTTTTAAATCTTTCTTTTTAAATTCGAGTAAACCTTTATAAATCATTTCTCTGACTGTATCTCTAAGCTCTTTTCTGTTATCAGATGTCAGTCCTCTTGTTTCTACGAAAGGCAGAATTTTACTGCGCATTTTTCCAAGACTGCCGCTTAAAAACCTATAAGGAAAACGGTCTTTATTATCAGGAAATACAATAGGCACAATTGGAATTTGATGGTCTATGGCAAGTCTGAAAGCACCATCTTTAAACTCATCAAGCAAAATCGATTCATCATCCGGAACGCCGCCTTCAGGAAAAATACAAATACTTAAACCTTGGTTTAAACGGCTTTGAGCCCTTTTAAAAACCTCATTTTTACTTTTTGATGAATTTCTGTCAACCAAAATACAGGTTCTTTTATAGAAAAATCCAAACAAAGGAATCTTTACAAGTTCCTTTTTTCCAACAAAAACAAACGGATTTTTAATAATCGCCAGCATCAGCATAATGTCAGTCATTGATGTATGATTGGCAACGATCATATAGCTTTTTCCCTTGATCAGTTTTTGTTCTCGTTTTACTTTATAATAAAAACCCATTCCGTACAGAATGAATTTAGCCCAAATACGGGCCATTTTAAAGAAATATGGATATCCTCTCTCAGAGATGATAGAAATAAGCAGTAACGGCAGCATAATAAGTATTGGCACCGCCATTAAAACGTAAAACCAAACGCGCCATATAATCCAAAAAGCAATTTTCAATATTTTCATGGTTTCAAATGTAAGAAAACCGAAGTGAATTTTATAAAAGAATTTACATTCCAATAAACTTTGCGAACTTTGCAGTTAAATTAAAAATAAACTTTGCGAACTTTGCGGTTAAAATTAAACTTGCAATATTTGCGGTTAAGAAAAAAACTAGAATGGCAAAAATACTTACTGGTGTTCAGAGTACTGGAACGCCTCACTTAGGAAATCTATTGGGAGCTATCATCCCTGCAATTGAGTTATCGAATAATCCGGCAAACGAATCTTTTTTGTTTATTGCTGATTTACATTCGATTACACAAATCAAAGATGGTAAAACATTAAGAGAAAATACCTTTAGTGTGGCTGCTGCATGGCTTGCTTTTGGATTAGATATTGACCGTGTTACTTTTTACAGACAGTCAGATGTAGTTCAAACAACTGAATTAACCTGGTATTTAAGCTGCTTTTTTCCGTTTCAGCGTTTAACTTTGGCACATTCTTTCAAAGACAAAGCCGATCGTTTAGATGATGTTAACGCCGGACTTTTTACTTATCCGATGTTGATGGCTGCTGATATTTTATTGTATGATGCAGAATTTGTTCCTGTTGGAAAAGATCAATTACAGCATATAGAAATTACCCGTGATGTAGCTTCAAGATTCAACCACCAAATGGGCGAAACTTTTGTACTTCCAGAAGCTAAAATTCAGGAAGACAGCAAATTGATTCCCGGAACTAATGGAGGAAAAATGAGTAAATCTGCTAATAATTACATCAACATTTTCCTGGATGATAAAGCTTTGCGCAAGCAGATTATGAGTATAGAAACGGATAGTACTCCGCTGGAAGCTCCAAAAAATCCTGATACCTGCAACGCTTTTGCTATTTATTCTTTAATGGCAGATGAGTCTCAAATTGCAGAAATGAGAGCGAATTATCTAGGCGGAAATTATGGTTACGGCCACGCAAAACAAGCTATTTTTGAATTGATT
>Ga0157369_10003338_pt1 | contig 19063 bp, 17 predicted proteins | sample C25metaG_FD_113461 | JGI IMG/M metagenome (GOLD analysis project Ga0157369, IMG submission 113461) | Corn rhizosphere microbial communities from Kellogg Biological Station, Michigan, USA - C2-5 metaG | ecosystem: Host-associated > Plants > Roots > Rhizosphere > Soil | place: USA: Michigan... | reverse complement strand
TCCATCTTGCATTGGGGCAAGAGATTGTAGGATCATTATTTACCGTTATCATCGTATGATCTGCGGCATCATAAGAAACATATCCGAATGCATTTTTGAAGAAATTGTAAACATGCTCAGAAGTTGTTACTTCATTTTGCTGCCAGATGCTGAGTGCTCCCGGAAAAACATCACCTTCTTTCCATTTGAGATTTGCTGCATTAGTATTGGTTTCATAAAGTTTTCTTTCGATTGGATGGATTCCTGTAAACTGCTCTACCAATTCTCCCGTATGAGCATCTATAAAAAGAAATTCTCTAACGTCCACTTTATTAGTAACTTCTACTTCGTAAGCGAGATAAGAAGTTACAGCACCACCTTGAACTAAGTTTTTAGGGAAGATCAATAAGTTACTTTTTGCAGTTTGCAAAGGTGTATTGGACTTATTAAGATCCTGCTTTGCAACTATACTTTTAGCGATGTTGCCAGCTTCAGCAGCAGAAATGTCCGGTGTAGAATTTACTTTGATATTTGAAATTGCATTTCCGTTGATGGAGGATAATTCCTCTTTTCCGTTGAAATGAAATTTAAGTATTCCATCATAAACAGGAATGCCTTGGTGTTGCTGTCTGTAAATTACATCCTTCAATCCGTAATTATCTGTAATTTCTTCTACAAAAACCAGATCATTGATTGATTTCAGATTAAAAGCCTGAAAATTTTCGGATAAAAATTCTGCAGTTTTTGCTTTTGCCCCGCTAGATTTAAGCTGAAGCGCATTTGCATTTCCGAAAAGTATAAAATTGGGATTAGAAGTACTGTTACTGATTGTAACATTCGCATTGGTTTCTTTTTTCAGCTTTGCCAGTTGTTTTGATTCCTGAGCAAAACTACATAGATAACCTAATGCTAGCGCGATAGATAGAGTTTTCTTCATTTTTAAAATTTATTGATAGCAAATATAGTTATTAATTAATATTATAATGATAAGTATCCAATAATTATAAACATTTGATAATTTATTATTTAAAACAAATTTGATTTTTAATATTTTCAGTATTAACAACAAAGAAGGGTTAGAATCTGTGTTGCTGGTTCGCAATGATTCTTCCTGAGATATTATCCTAAGGCTGCAAGGGAAAGAACAGTACAATCTTGCCGGTCCTTCCAGGGGCGAAAATTTTATTAATCTAAATAAAGATTCTTATTTAATAAAAGGGAAAGTTTGTAGTTAGGAATACTCAAAGACAAAGGAGCTTACCAGCAGCCAATCATTACGCTGAAGCATAATGGACAGAATTAAAAGCTAAGACCAGAAATATTCATTTGCAACTGCGCTTTGGTATCGATAACAATAGTGATATATTTTTCCGATAAAAGAAATTGCGTTGGTTTCAAATCCAGAACATTTCCCTGCAATCTGATTCCTTTCACATATTCTTTGTTGAAGTTTTCCATCATACTTTTCTTCGAAGTATTTTCGATGTCCAGAAGCGGAATTCCGTAATCATTTTCTATCATTCTCCGGATTTTGCCTTCAAATAAAACCGTTAAAGCTTTCTGAAAAAAGTTTTTAGTTTTAAGATTGAAATCGGTCACATTTAGTTTGATTTTGTGATTCGCAGCATCATAGAAAGGTTTTCCTTTGATAAAAGCTGTACCGTTGACTTCGCCCGTTGTCTGCGCCTCTATTACAATATTTTCCTTTTCCTGGTAAACAGAAATGTCCGTAATCTTGACCTTTTTATCTTCACTACTCATCGCAAATTCCTTATTCAGAAATTGTTGTTTGGCGATTCTTGTGGCTTCATCAAAACTGATATTCGCAGTGGTCTGAAGGTTGAAAATGTTTGGGAGATTCGAATTCAGTGTGAAATACGGAACTAGATTTACGTCTTTAGTTGTCAAAGGAATTTGGCCGACAAAAGTTTCGGAATAGAGATCGATTCCAATTGTGGTTTTAATCTTGTCCTGAAAGACCTGAAGTGGTGACATAAATGTACTTTGTGGCGATATTTTCAGCCAGGTATTATATTCTTCGGAAACATTGATTGGTTTTGAAAACTGGTTCCAGGCCATTACCAAGTAAGGCTGAAGATTGAATTGGGAATGGATCTGCTGATCGATGATTGTCGTGAATTTGTTCTGCTGCTCTTTTAGTGTACTTTCAATCAAAGGCGCAATTGGAATCTTGATTTTACCATAATCCAAAACCGGTTTCTGAGTCCATACAAATCCTGCAGTTGTAGTTTTGGTATTCAACCCCCAATCCGAAGATGCGGAAATATTGGTAATGAAATTCATCACCAAATTGAAATTCGTGTCCTTATAAAGATAATATCCGAAAGTTCCGTAACCTTTATCTGCCCAGATTTTCAAGGGAACAGAGATCATCAACCGATTCCCGGTTAAAGCTTTTATAGCAATATTCCCTTGCTTTTCCACTTTTACTTTGAATTGATCATTATTATTATCCGTGTAAGATTGATCTTCATACAAAACGCCTTTCACAGATTGATTTATCAAACTGTTGATTTCCGAAATCGGAAGGGAAACCGGCAAAGTAATACTGGATTTGATTTTTGGTAAAGTGTAAACCGGATTTTCTGCCTGAGAAAAAGCAATTAAGCCGATTAATAAAAAATATAATGAAGTGATTTTTCGAAATGGATTCATAAATATTATAATGAAATTTAAAACGCAAAATTAATGGTTTTATGCATCAAAAAATAAAATAGAATTATCCTATCCTATTCTATTTTATAAATATTTTAATTGTTTCTTCTTTTTTAAGATTAAATCAGAATATCAATAATTTTGTTTTATTATTGGTTACATATTGTTCAATTAGATTTGGAGATACTTTTATCCTAAATCCCAAAGTTGACAAACAAACCAAACCTCGATTTAGCTTCGATATCGCCACCCGCAAGATTAGTATATGCGGGTAGCATCACTTCACTTCCGATGCTCCATTTTTTATACGAAGCTTCAAATCCGATTTTCCCGTAAAGCGCACTTCCGGCGGTTCTCGGCATCACTTCGCCAAACTGTCTGTTCCAATCGTAAACTTCGCCCTGCACTCCTAATTTCCCCGAAATAATACTGTTCTCATTTCTCCAAATCCTATGAAATCCAGTCACCGCATAATTCCATTGATTGCCGAATTGATAATGTTTTTTATTCTCAGTTTTAATGGTATAATCTGTATTGATGAGCAACGCGAAAAGGGCTTTCTGAAATTTATAATTTAATACCAACTGATAATCCCAACTTCCCGTTCCCAACTGAAAACTTGGATTCACACCAGAAATTCCTTTTTCATCGAATTTCCCAATCGGAATCTTCACACCGAAACCACCATTCAACTGATGAAAAGTATTTTTGGAATTAAGGATTTGATAAATTCCCATCAGACTCGCATCACCGATTCCATTGATTCTAATGTTGCCTTGCAAAGTCTTTTTCTCGTGAAACTGAAACGGCAGACTTCCATAAACACTCAGTTTTTCCGTAATCGGAATCTTTCCCCAGATTTGAATCGTGTTGAAATATTGGTCTTGCGTCAACTCATTTGTAAAGAGATTTTCCTTCGCTTTGTAATGTTGTGAAAAATATTTGATGCCGATAAATTGTGGATTTAACAAAGATTCGAAACCGGAAGAACCATTTCCTGCCGCGCAACCACAAGCGTCACAGAAAAATTCCTGAGTTTGCAAAAGATTGTGAGTGTCATATTTCGGAATGTAAAGACTGTCCTTCTCAATCGCTGAAATTGAAATATTGAAGATTAAGAATATAATTAAAATAAACTTCTTCATTATTCTGCAAATTTTTTGTTGTTGATGAAATTTTGATCGGTCAAGGTTTTCAAAAAAGCAATGATGTATTGTTTTTCCAAGTTTTTCATTGCAATTCCGATGTGACCGTTTTGTTTTAAAATCGGGTCGAGGTTTGGTTGATTTTCCACATTGTCTGAATAGAAATTAAGAACCGCTTCCAAAGAATAAAATCTGCCGTCGTGCATATAGGGCGCCGTCAATTCTACATTCCTCAAACTTGGAACCCGGAATTTCATATTATCATTCCAATCCAAAGTCACGCGATATCTTCCGCGGTCATCGTATTGCGAATTGTAATACATTCCTGTATTTCGGTAACTTTCATCCGTAAATAATTCTCCAGAATGGCAACTCGCACATTTATTTTCGAACAAAGTTTTTCCTTGCGATTCTTCGGTTGTGAAACTCGCTTTTCCAATTTTGATCTGGTCGTATTTGGAATCCGCAGAAACCATCGTGACCATAAATTGCGACAAAGCTTTCAGGATTCGTTCGCCATTAATATTGTCATCGCCGAAAGCCGACTTGAACATTTTCTTGTAATTCGAATCCGCACTTAACTTCGAAATCACCTCCGGAATCGAGCTGTCCATTTCAAAATCTGTCGTGATTGGAACCAGCGAACGCTCATCCAGATTATGACTCACGCCGTCCCAAGTGTAATTTTTCAGCCAAGCCATATTTTGAATCGCAGGTGCATTTCGCATTCCCAATTTATCATCAATGCCGTGACTGACAGGATGTCCGTGATGCGTGAAAGCATATTCCTGAATGTGACAAAATCCACAGGAAATCGTATTGTTTCGGGATAATTTTCCTTCATAAAATAATTTCTTTCCCAGCGCAACGCCATTGACAGTGACCGGATTTTTCTCAATATCAAAAGCCAAAGCCGGAAAATAAGTTGGGATTTCCAGATTGTATGCTTTGTCTTCTTCGAAAACTTCGCCTTCAATTTCGTTGGAACAAGATGTTAAAATTCCCGAAATTAAAACAAAGAAAATCCAAAGAGAACGTAATCGTCCTCTCTGGAATTGTTGAAATAGATTAATCATTATGAACGTGGTCAACTTTGAACATTTGGATTAAGTTGTTGCTCACACTCACAAGATGCGGACTGCTTCCCATCGCCATTTGGTTGGCTTGAGTTAATGTCAGTGCGCTTTGTCCACTCAGATATTGGTTGAAATCTGCCAGAATATGAATCGATGGCGTGATTTCTTTACTGACTCTTGCGGTCGTTGGCAAATCTAAAACGACTTCTCGGTAAAGGTCTGCAGTTCCGTTGACTGTTGTGTCGCCCATATTTCCGGTGTGGTTCATAAACTCTGTATCAGGAGCAGATGTTCCGTATTTGCCTTCGAGTTTCGCGAAAATGTATCCTGCTGACCAAGACCAAGCCATTCCTTCCTGTTTGGCTTTTTCCCAGAAGATACCTTGTCCGTCTTGCCCGATCAAATAGGCTGTTGGGCTGATTCCCAATCCGAGTTTGATTTTTTTGTAGTTTCCTTTTGGGATTTCTGTGAGGTTGGCGTAGACAATTCCACCTTTTGCTTCGGCTTGGTTGATGATGAAGGCGCCTTTGTCGGGATTGTTGTAATTGTATTTGAACTCGTTGCCGTTTTCATCGATAAGAGAAATGTTGCTGATGATATATTTCAAAGTGGAAAACTGGTGTTTTTGTCCGTTGGATGAAGTTTGCGTTGTTTGATTTAAGACGATATCACCTAAGTTATTGAATCCGTTTTCGAATTTGATTTGGAGATTGCCGGGTTCTGTGTTTTGAACTTCATCATCATTGTTATTGGAGCAAGATGAGATTGTAATTAAGGTAAAGGCAATAAGAATTAGTGATAAAAATTTAAAGATTTTCATTGTTGATTTTTTAGTTGAAACGTTGATTTTATGCTGTATCCCGCGATAGGGATGGTAGCGGATATCCTTTTTGTCTTTTGACCAAACGTCGTTTTACAGACTCAATGTGATAAGACAAAAAAATAGTAGTGGACAGCCCGACCCGAGCTAAGGCCTTAGCTTTGGAGAGGGAATCGCCCAAATAATTAATATGTACAACTAAAAAATTGGGGGTCTGAAAATGTGTCTCAGAAAGAGGAATGTGTAACCTGTTTTGTAAGTGAATGTCAGGTTTGGAAGGGAGAAATTGTGCTCGATTGAGGCTTTGAAAATCTCAGTCGGAATGTAAAAGTCCAATACTTTCTGGACTTGATTTTTGCCTTTGGAAAGTGGGGAAGAATCGGATTCGCTGGATTTTGCGAGTTCTTTTCCGAGGTAGCATTTTCCGTTGCAATTGAGTTCAGGTCGCGCTTTGTTGACGCAGAGAACCTGGATTTGATTATAATTTACAACATATTCCGCCAATGGAAATGCGGGTTTGCACACCAGATAAAGGATGAGGAATATGTTGCAAATTAATTTCAAGGAGGGATTATTTTGTAGCTTCTTCGTAACGTTTGCTTACTTCGTTCCAGTTGGTCACGTTCCAGAATGCGGTTAAATAGTCGGCTCTTTTGTTCTGATATTTAAGGTAATACGCATGTTCCCAGACATCGATTCCCAAGATTGGAGTTCCTTTTACTTCAGCAATATCCATTAATGGATTGTCCTGATTACCGGTGGAAGTTATGGCTAGTTTTTTGTCAGCCGTAACAATCAGCCAAGCCCATCCTGAACCGAAACGGTCTGCACCAGCCTTGCTCAATTTCTCTTTCAAAGCATCCAGACTTCCGAAAGATTCTGTAATTGCTTTTGCCAGTTTTGCTGATGGCTGCGTGTTTTTTTCAGGAGTCAAAACTGTCCAGAACAGTTCGTGGTTGTAATGCCCGCCGGCGTTGTTTCTAACTGCTGGACTTTCTTTGGAAATGTGGGAAAGGATTTTGGTAATGCTTTCTTTTTCCAATGGTGTTCCTGCGATTGCTTTGTTCAAATTGGAAACATAAGCTGCGGCGTGTTTTGTGTAATGGATTTCCATTGTTTGCGCATCAACATAAGGTTCCAATGCATTATAAGCATACGGTAGCGGCGTTTGTTTGAATTGCGCCATTGCAAAAGTTGCTGCAGACAGCGCAGTTGCCAGGAATATTTTCTTGATTTTCATAATAACTTTATTTAAGGATTAAACTTATTGTTGTAATAATTTTCTGATGTCTTCTATCAACTTTTCACGGTCGGGATGATATTTGCCAGCGAGTGAAGTAGTTTTTCCTTCTGGGTCTTCATAATTCAAGCCAGAGTAATATAAAATAGGACTATTATTCTCATCAAATCTGGAACGCAGATTTCCTTCTTGGTCTACGAGTGCGATCATTCCGCTGTGGTTCAGGCTTTCCGATTGGTCTTCCTTGTCGCCGACATAAATATTGAACTGGTCTGCTAAGTTATCGATGTAATCTCGGTTTCCTGTAAGAAAATGCCAGTTTGGCGATTTGGTTCCCAGCATTCTGGCATGGTTTTTCAAAACTTCAGTCGTGTCATTTGTCGGGTCGATGCTGATTGAGATGATTCCAAAATTTTTATCGTTAATAGTTTCCTCGATGTACTTCATATTGGAATTCATCACGGGACAAATCGTTGGACATTTGCTGAAGAAAAACTCTACCAGATAGACTTTCCCAAGCATATCTTTGTTGCTTATTTTTTTCCTGTTTTGGTCTGTGAGTTCAAAATCGGGAACTTTCATTACAGTGAAAAGACTCTTTTTGAAATAGCTAATTCCTGCGCCAATCGTCACAAAAATCAAAGCCAGAACGACAATCGGAATGATAATTTTGCTTTTGGGATTTTGCTTTGTTTTTTTATTATTTGGCATTTTGGACATATTTCTCAGGATTCTTTTTGAATTCTGCTTTGCAATGGTCACTGCAAAAACCGTACTTTTTTCCTTTGTAATCTACAGTATCTTTCAGATAGTCTGCGGTTTTCATTTTGCAGACTGGGTCTTCTGTATTGACGACTTTGATGTTTTTGAGGTCTGTGGCAGGTTTCATTTTCGAAACGTGTTTTACCTTTGGTGTTTCCTGAGCGCAGGAAAATGCGGATACAGAAAGTAGTATCGATAAAATGAATGTTTTCATTGATGCTTGATTTTTAATTTTAATAGAATTTTAAAATTGCTCTTAAAAAGAGAATTGAATCATTAAAATCAAACCAACGGCGGATGAAAAATATTGGAAAATAAATTAAATTTATAAGAAAAATTAAGCTCAGAATTAAAATTTGAACTTTGAGAATAATCATTAATTATTTTAATGAATGCGAAGTTTTCATTAATGATAAAAATATCTGTAAAACCGGAAATACTGATTCGGAAATCATTCTTAGATTGGTCTGTGGAAGTCTTTGCAATTTCTTTTTTCAGGTAACATTTACCGTTGCACAAAAGCTGAGGTTTGTTTTTGTTCTCGCAAAGATTTTTTGTAATGAAATCATAATTTACCGCGTAATCTACCAATGGCATCAGCGGACGCAATGCAATGATAAAAATAATGAAGAAGGTAAATAGACTTTTCAATTCTGAATATTACTACAAATATAAAGCTTTATCTTTTGACTCATTGATGATAAAAGTCAGAACTCGATTAAAATTTAAGACAAAAAAAACCCACCAAAAAAGTGGGTTTAAATTTTTTCCAATTGTAGTTTTTCTACATATAGTTAATCAAGCGGTTTTCTGCCTGAAATTAGATTGTAAAGAACTACAATAATTGCGATCACTAATAAAACGTGTACCAGATATCCTGTACTCATTCCGGGAACTACACCCAACATTCCTAGTAGCCAGATCACAATACAGATCACTGCTACTAACCATAATAGATTTCTCATAATTTTAAATTTTGTTTATTTTGATTTTTACTATACATATTCTGTGCCTTTTTTGTAAAGGCTTGTTTTTGTGAAGTTTAATATTTGGTCAAGTTCGTATGGTATTAGAATTGATTGCTAATGAGTTATAAAATTTATTAATTACAATAATTCTCAATCATCAAAATCAAGACTATGGAATCAAATCATATTACAGGAAGAAGTTTAGCCGGAAAAACAGTCGTCATTACTGGCGGAAGCAGCGGCGTAGGAAGAGCAACAGCTGAAGCATTTGCTTTAGAAGGTTGCAATGTCGTAATTGCTGCGAGAGGAAAAGAAGCATTGGATGAAACTGTAAGTCTCTGCAGAGATTTGGGTGCAATATCTCTTGGCATTGTGACTGATGTTTCAGTCGCAGAAGATGTTCAAAAACTAGCTGAAGAAGCTTTACAATTCAATGGACGAATTGATATTTGGGTCAATAACGCCGGTGTGATGTCGAGCGGGAAATTCGAAGAAATCCCAATGGAAATCAATGAGCAGGTCATCAAAACTAATCTTTTCGGTTATATGCACGGTGCTTACAATGCTCTTCCTATTTTCAAAAAACAGGAAGAGGGAATTTTAATCAATAATGTTTCGATTGGCGGATTTATGCCGGCGCCTTATAGTGCAGTTTATTCCTCAACAAAATTCGGAATCCGTGGAATGATGGAAGGTTTACAGGGCGAAATATCTGATTTTGCTAATATCCATATTTGTAATTTATTTCCTCAAATCCAAAGGTCCACCGGAAATGCACACTCTGCAAAATTCTCAGGATTAGATTTCAAAGTACCGCCTTTCGCAGCGGATCCAAGAGATACAGCGGCAAAAATTGTTGAGCTTGCAAAAAATCCAAGAAAAGGTCTTTTCCCGGATGTTCAATCATTAATTATAAAGAATCTCTACGGCTTATTTCCAAAATCAATAATGAACACCGCTTCAGCCGGAATGCGAATAATGATGAAAATCAAAAAAGGAAAGCCAAATCCGGGAAACATTCTTTGGCCATCTCCAAAACCACACAGAATCTATGGAGAAACGAGCTTACCAATTCCAACCAGAAAAACCAAGTTGGCTTTGTTAGCAGGAATTGGTTTGGGACTGTCTTATATGATTATAAAATCAAGGTCTAATAAAAATTAGACCTTTGATGTTTTGTTGTTATTATTCGAATAACTCCGCCGTATCCAAAACAGAAACCTGTCCATTCTCACAACGGATTGCTTCACCCGGATAATTCTGAATCATATGATAATCGTGCGTCGCCATCACAACCGCGCAATGGTTTTCTTCTGCAAGATTCTTTAGAAGTGTCATAATATCGTTTGAGGTCTCCGGGTCAAGATTTCCGGTCGGCTCATCCGCAAGGATTAATTCTGGATGGTTTAACAAAGCTCTCGCAATCGCAGCACGCTGTTGCTCACCACCAGAAAGTTGGTGAGGCATTTTGTGCTTTTTGGTTTTCATCCCAACGCTGGACAGAACTTCATCAATTCTCGCTTCCATTTTCAATTTGTCTTTCCAGCCGGTCGCTTGTAGAACAAAAAGAAGATTTTTCTCAATATTTCTGTCCGGCAAAAGCTGAAAATCCTGGAAAACGATTCCTAATTTTCTTCTCAGGTTTGGAACTTCAGATTGCTTCAATTTCTTCAAATCAAAACCGGCAACCTGTCCGCTTCCGCCTTGTAGAGGCAATTGTCCGTAAAGCACTTTCAAAAGAGAACTCTTTCCAGAGCCTGTTTTTCCGATAAGGTAGCAGAATTTCCCTTTCTTGATATGAAGGTCAACATCATTCAGGACTGTGAAGTTTTTCTGAACAATCTTTGCGTTGCTCAAATCTATAATATCTACTCCCGGGTCGTTTCTGTGCGGCATAATTTCAAGTTGAAGGTTGTGAAAATCAAAAATAGCAAAAACTTATTTTCCTGCTTTCAATTTTGGGAAATTTTAACAACAAAAAATGTCTGAAACAATGTCCAGACACTTTTTGTATATGATAATTTTTGAAGAAATTATCTCTTAGCGCGAGATGCACTAACAGTTAAGCTCTTTCTGCCTTTCGCTCTTCTAGCTGCCAACACTCGTCTTCCGTTTGGTGTAGACATTCTTTCACGGAAACCGTGTTTGTTTCTTCTTTTTCTCTCAGATGGTTGGAATGTTCTTTTACTCATCACTAATATATTTAGTTCGTAATTACTATTAAATTTTCAGATTGCAAATATACAGCTTTTATTTTGCTCCACAAGTATTTGAAAACTTTTTTACAATAATTTTCAACAAGTTATAATTTAACAGATTTTAATTTACTGGAATAATGATTTGGGCAGCTTTATCCGCCTTCCGTTCCCAATCTTTTTTGCTCGAGATTTCAGTCTAAATAGAACTTTAGTCAAAGCAAAAAAGGATTTCCACTCAAGTCGGGCTGCAGGTTTCAGCTTCGAATCAGCATTTGACATAGAAACACAATATTTCTCATTCTGAAAGAATCTAAACTGTTAGGATTCTTTCAGAATGAGAAAATTATGGTTTAATAATTTCTAATATTTAAATTTGCCTTAATCAAAAACAAACGATGATAACATCAAAAGAAAATGCCGAACATTATATTTGGGGAAACAATTGTGACAGCTGGGTTTTATTGAACTCAGAAAACCTTTCTGTCAAACAAGAAATAATGCCTCCAAAAACAAAAGAACAATTACATTTTCATAAAAATGCACAACAATTCTTCTTTATTCTAAAAGGAAAAGCAAAATTTCACAGAGACGAAAATGTTTTCATAGTCACAGAAAATTCAGGGTTTCATATTCTGCCAAATCAAATTCATCTGATAGAAAATGACACAGAAAATGATTTAGAATTCTTGGTGATATCCAATCCTTCCACAAATAATGATAGATTTGCAGTAGAAAAATAAAAGATGAAATCTCTATACAATCTTTTCGTCCGCCTGATGATTTTCGGGATGAAGGTCTTTTCACTCGTTAATTCCAAAACCAAAAAAGGAATCCGAGGCAGGAAACAATCTGTGGAAATCGTGAAAAATGCTTTTGCTCCCGAAGATAAAGTACTTTGGATGCACGCTTCCAGCCTAGGCGAGTACGAGCAAGGCCTGCCAGTTCTTGAAAAATTAAAAGAACAATTTCCAGATAATAAAGTTTTAATCACGTTCTTCTCGCCATCTGGTTACGAAAATGTGAAGAAGAAAAAACATATCGCAGACGCAATTTGTTATTTGCCATTTGATAAAAAGAAGGACGTTCAGGAATTTGTCTCCAGCTTCGATTGCCAGATTTTCTTCACCGTAAAATACGATTATTGGTACAATCTCCTAAACGCTTTGAAAAATCGAGGGACAAAACTTTACGTCATTTCCGCATTGTTTTACGAGCACCAAATCTTCTTCGAGAACTACGGAAAATGGTTTGCAAAACAGCTGAAAAATAACATCGATTGGTTTTTTCATCAGACCATCAAATCTTCCGCTTTGGCGAAGAATATTGGATTGGTTAATTCTTCAGTTTCCGGCGACACGAGATTTGACCGCGTGAAGCAATTCCTGGACAGAGACAATCATCTCGATTTTATAGAAGAATTCAAAGGAAATCAGAAACTGATTGTTTTCGGAAGCTCTTGGCAAACTGAGGAAGATATTGCACAATTATTGGTCAAAAAACTTCCAGAAACCAAATTTGCCATCGCTCCGCACGACTTGCATCGCATTCCACATTTGTTAAAATTATTTCCAAATGCTATTTTATACAGTTCGCTTTCCAATTCTACAACACTACAAACCTCGAACTATCAAATTCTAATCATCGACAGCATCGGAAAGCTTTCCAAATTGTATTCTTATGGAGATTTGGCGGTTGTTGGCGGCGGTTTTCATTCGGCGGGATTGCACAATATTTTGGAAGCAGCGGTTTATTCTGTTCCTGTCATTTTCGGAAATCAGTATCAGAAAAATCCGGAGGCAGATGATTTGGTTACAGCAAAAGGCGGGAAGCATTTTGACGATTTTGTGACTGCGGCCGCATTTATAGAGGAAGTGATGAAAAAAGATTTGTCAGCCGAAGAACGCGAAGTTTCCTACCTCAAAGAAATGTCTAAAAATGCTGGTGATTTTGTGAGGTCTCAGCCAAATTCTACGGAGATTATTTTGAAGAAAATAATGTCTTAAACACAAGGTTCACAAGTTTTTGCACAAGGCTCGCTATTTTTATTCTTAAAAGATTGATTGTGTTCCTTGTGGAAAGCTTTGTGTCTTTGTGATTAAAATATTACCTCAAAAATCCCTCACTCTTAATTCCTTTCACAATCAGTTCGAAATGGTCGGGAATATTTTCGCATTTCAGCCAGTTGAAATCTAAACCATTGTTCGTGCAAAGTTTTTGGAAATAGATATTGCCATCGGTTTTTTCATTAAGGCTTTCCAAAAATTCATCGATTTCCATCCAGTAATCTTCGTCCAGTTTTTTGGTCAGAGTCAGGGCTTTGAAGATTTTATTGATGAGATAAATGTAAAGTTTGTAAACGTTGTCAAATCTTTGTGTTCCAAGTTTTTCGTTGTATTCTAAGATTTCATTGATTAAAAATAAATTCAACGAAACATCACCAAATTTGTCTGTCGTGATTTTCACGTGCTCTGTGATTTCTGCACTTATTTTCCTGATAAGGACAAGGAAATATTTTTGATTCGCAATGTATTTTGAAGCTAATAAAACTTTCTCACGGATGTTTTCTTCCATCGCATCTCGTTTGTCATCAACCGTTTCCAGGTCAATCAATTCGAAATAGAGTTTCTTGGAAAGCAATTTGTCTTTCTTCAACAATCGGAAAATCAATTTGTCTTTTTCGGCCGGCGAAAATTCACTCAAAGCCTGCTTGAATTCTTTTGAATATTCCATTAATTGAATATTTTCGAATATTTGATAAAACCGTTAAATGCCCAATTCGCCGTATAATACAACGATTTTACAGTCGAAAATTTCATATAATCTTTGTAAACCAAATATTGGTCCTTCATAATATTCGTTTTTTTTCTGGAGACGCTGTTGGCGAGCATTCGGTATTTTGATAAAGTTTTTTTCAAAGGTTTTCCTTGCGGGATTTTCTTCAAAAGTTCCAGCCACATCACGTGGTCTTCGCGTTTTGTGCCTTCCGGAAAATAGAATTTCCCAACTCTTTTGGAATCGTACATTGATGAAAGTAAAGATAATCGGCAGGTTTTCAAAAGATTATTGAAATTGACAATCGTATCTGCTTCGAAATCGCCTAAAACAGGATTCAGATTTTCGTCGCAACGGGAATAAGTGGAGTAGGCTAATTCTGCATTTTCGGATTTCATAAAGTTAACCATTTCTTCGAGGAAATTGGGTTCCCAATAATCGTCAGCGTCCAGAAATGTAATGAATCTTCCGGTTGCATTTTCCAAAGAGATATTTCTTGCGTGTCCGGCGCCACCATTTTTCTCCGCTTTGAAAACTTTGATTCTTTGATCATTTTGTTTTTCCAGAATTTCTACGGAATTGTCTGTGGAACAATCATCGGTAATCAGCCATTCCCAATCCTGGAAAGTCTGATTGAGGACAGAACTGATAGTTTCATTCAAATATTTTGAAGAATTGTAACTTGGTGTGATGATTGAGATTTCCGGCACTTGCGTTTTTTTACAAAGATAATTGATATTAAAAGATTATAAAATTAAAGGATTAAAAAATTATAAGAATGCATTACTGTTGAAATTGCGTTGAAACTTGATTCGAAGCTGGAATCCACAGCCCGACTTATCTCATCTTTTATATTTTATTTATTTGAATCGATGAACCACTTCGTTAGGTTTGAGCGGAAATCCTTTTTTGTGTGTAATCAAGTTCAACTTAACGGATATCGTCTGCAAAAAAGATTGGGAGCGGAAGGCGGATAAAGCTGCCCAAATAATTATTAATATTGAAAAAGTGAACTCGAAAATTTAAAATTGTCTATTTATTTCAAAATCTTAACTTTGTGAATCTTAAAAAAATTATTCATTACTAATTCTTACTTTATAGAATGTTTTACGACCATCAGCAGATAGAAAAAAAGTGGCAGAAATACTGGGAAGACAACCAAACTTACAAGACTTCCGACTCAACCGATAAACCGAAATTCTACGTCCTCGATATGTTTCCGTATCCTTCCGGAGCTGGACTTCACGTGGGTCATCCGCTGGGATACATCGCGTCGGACATCTATGCGAGATTCAAAAGGCATCAGGGTTTCAATGTTTTGCATCCGGTTGGTTATGACAGTTTTGGGCTTCCTGCTGAGCAATATGCAATCCAGACCGGAACGCATCCGGCGATTACGACTGAACAAAATATCACGAGATACGAAGAGCAATTAAGAAAAATCGGTTTTTCATTTGACTGGAGCAGGGAAGTGAGAACTTCGGACGCTTCTTATTATAAATGGACGCAATGGATTTTCATTCAGTTGTTTCATTCTTGGTATAATAAAGATACGGACAAGGCAGAATCTGTCGAAACCTTAATCCAACATTTTGAAGAAAAAGGAACCGAAGGTTTGAGTGCCAATCAAAATGAGGAATTAACTTTCACTTCAGAGGAATGGAAAAATAAATCTGAAATTGAGAAAGAAGAAATATTATTGAATTATCGTCTCGCTTTCCGTGCAGAAACAACCGTAAACTGGTGTCCAGCTTTGGGAACCGTTTTGGCGAACGACGAAATCAAAGACGGAAAATCCGAAAGAGGAGGTTATCCTGTTTTTCAAAAGAAAATGATGCAGTGGAGTATGAGGATTTCTGCATACTCGGAAAGATTGTTGCAAGGATTGAAAACTTTGGACTGGCCACAACCTTTGAAAGATGCTCAGGAATATTGGATTGGAAAATCTCAGGGAGCTCAGGTAAGATTTGCAACTGAAAACGGAGAAACGATTGAAGTTTTTACGACAAGACCCGACACCATTTTCGGAGCAACATTTATGGTTTTGGCGCCGGAAAATCCTTTGGTTCAAAATTTAACAACTGACGCGCAGAAAATTGAAGTTGATAATTATATAGAAGAAACTTCCAAAAAAACGGAACGTGATAGGATGGCCGACGTGAAAAACGTGAGTGGTGCTTTCACGGGAAGCTACGCCATCAATCCGTTTACCGGGAAGAATATTCCGGTTTATATTTCGGATTATGTGTTGATGGGTTACGGAACTGGCGCTGTAATGGCGGTTCCTGCGCACGACGAGCGTGACCATAGATTTGCGAAGAAATTTAATTTGGAAATTATCAAAGTTGTAGAGTCTGATGTGGATGTTCAGGAAGAAGCTTACGATTCTAAGGATTCGGTTTGTGTGAATTCTGATTTTCTGAATGGTCTTAATTATAAGGATGCGAAATCTAAAATAATCGCTGAAATTGAAAACAAAGGAATTGGTCAAGGAACAACGAATTACAGACAGCGTGACGCGATTTTCTCCAGACAAAGATATTGGGGTGAGCCGGTTCCTATTTATTATAAGGATGGAATGCCGTACACTTTGCCAAATTCCGCTTTGCCTTTAGAACTTCCTGAGGTTGAAAAATATTTACCGACAGAAGACGGCGACCCACCATTAGGAAATGCGAAAACATTTGCGTGGGACGAAGCAAATCAGAAAGTGGTTGACACAGATTTGATTGATGATAAAACCGTTTTCCCATTAGAATTATCGACAATGCCAGGTTGGGCGGGAAGTTCGTGGTATTTCCTAAGATATATGGACCCGAATGATGACGAAGTTTTTGCAAAAAAAGAACTGACAGATTATTGGGGACAAGTAGATTTGTATATCGGAGGAAGCGAGCACGCCACCGGACATTTGTTATATTCTCGTTTTTGGAATATGTTTTTGAAAGACAGAGGTTACATTGAGCAAAATGAGCCTTTCCAGAAGTTGATTAATCAAGGGATGATTTTGGGGATGAGTGCGTTTGTTTATAGAATACAAGTGGATGCGAGTCAATTTGATGTTGAGAACGGAAATCAAATTAAACAATTAGTGTTTTTTGTTCCTAAATCTTTTTTACAGCCTGCAATTGATTCAATAACAAAGAAAGAGCATTATGAATTTACAGTATTAAAGGCAGATTTTGAAATTAATATTATTGGTTATTTCAAAGAGAAAGGAATAATATTAAAACCTAATTTTAGCCAGCATAACCAAAAGCTTCCTGTGGATATTTCTTTGTTAAAAGGAACTTCTGATGAATTAGATATTGAAAAGTTCAAAAGTTGGAGACCGGAATTTAAAGATGCAGAATTTATTCTAGAAGACGGAAAATATATTACCGAACGTGAAGTAGAGAAAATGTCCAAATCAAAATACAATGTCGTAAACCCAGATGATATTTGTAATGAATATGGAGCTGACGGTTTAAGATTGTACGAAATGTTCCTTGGTCCGTTAGAACAATCCAAGCCTTGGAACACGCAAGGTCTTAGCGGTGTTTATGGTTTCCTGAAGAAATTCTGGAACTTGTATTTCAACGGCGATACGTTTGAAGTTTCTGATGAAGAGCCAACGAAAGCGGAATTCAAGATTCTTCATACATTAATCAAGAAAGTACTTTTTGATATTGAGAATTTTTCTTTCAATACTTCGGTGTCTTCATTTATGATAGCAGTCAATGAGTTACAGAAATTGAAATGCAATAAGAGATCGATTCTGGAACCTCTTGCAATAATTATTTCACCTTATGCGCCACACATCTGCGAAGAGGTATGGAATTTGCTGGGAAATAATTCGTCTATCGAGTTCGAGAAATTTCCAATTCTTGATGAAAGTTATCTTGTAGAAGATGAGATAGATTACCCAGTAAGTTTTAACGGAAAGATGAAATTCAAGATAAAATTGGCCGCTAACCTTGGAAAAGATGAGGTGGAGAAAATTATTTTGGAAAATGAGGATGCAAAAAGGCACTTGGATGGAAAAACAGTTAAAAATTTCATTTTTGTTCCGAAGAAAATCATTAATATTGTCTCATAAGTAAGCAATGAAAATTGGTTTTTAAAAACTTTAACAAAAATTTATTATATATTATAAATGTAATTATTGAATCGGATAACATAAAAATAATCCTTAATTTTTGGTTTTATTTTATAATGTTTAGAAAATTTGATAATAAATTCATAAAATATAAGTTTAATTTTAATAATATATAAATGTGGTCTCGATTGCATTGGCAAAAAAAATACAAAGTCACATTATTTAGTTTGCATTTTTAAATAAAATGACTTTATTTTACAAAATAAAATTTAACAATTATAATTTAGTTTTAATATGGAAATGAATGTTTCAAACACGGATGAGCAAGTAATTGCTAAGAAAAAAGGAGGTCTTAATCCTGCGGTAATTATTCCTATTTTATTAGTAATAGGTATTGCCATTTATTTATTTGTTTGTGGTAACCCATCTAACTTCTCAGATGATCCACGTATTGCAGGTACAGCTTCTGTTGCATTTGCAGATATCGAAAGTAAGGAATTGCATCCTCACGGTCTAGGAATGGTTTATATGGGAGGATTTATTGTTCCTATCCTTATTACATTCATGATCACAGTTATTGTATTTGCTATCGAGAGAGCATTCGTTTTAAGCAAAGCAGCTGGAAATGGTAGCGTTGATAATTTTGTTTTGAAAATTAGAAGCTTGCTAAACCAAAACAAAGTTGACGAAGCTCTAGAAGAGTGTGACAGACAACAAGGATCTGTAGGTAATGTGGTGAAAGAAGGTCTTACGACTTACAAAGCATTAGCTAAAGATACTACACTGGATAAAGAACAAAAAATGGCTGCGCTTACAAAAGCAATCGAAGAAGCTACAACACTTGAAATGCCAATGTTGGAGAAAAACATGATGATCCTTTCTACATTAGGTACAGTTGCAACTTTGGTAGCACTACTTGGAACGGTAATCGGGATGATCAGAGCATTTGCTGCCTTAGGTGGTGGAGGTGGAACTCCTGATGCTGCTGCATTATCAATCGGTATCTCCGAGGCTTTGATGAATACAGCTTTAGGTATTGGTACTTCTGCAATCGCAATTATCCTTTATAACTTCTTTACGTCTAAAATTGACGGATTGACTTACAAGATCGATGAGATCTCTATGAGCATCCAACAGTCTTTTGCTGAGTTTCACTAAGAAATTCTCGATAGATAAATTTTCGAAAATGTAATTAAGAATTATATTTTCAAATTCATAAATTAGTTAACAAAGACATTTATAATAATGGCGAGAATTAAACCAAAAAGACATGGAGTAGTTACGGACATGACAGCAATGTGTGATGTTGCGTTCCTACTACTTACATTCTTTATATTAACCACACAGTT
>Ga0157369_10003337_pt1 | contig 19077 bp, 31 predicted proteins | sample C25metaG_FD_113461 | JGI IMG/M metagenome (GOLD analysis project Ga0157369, IMG submission 113461) | Corn rhizosphere microbial communities from Kellogg Biological Station, Michigan, USA - C2-5 metaG | ecosystem: Host-associated > Plants > Roots > Rhizosphere > Soil | place: USA: Michigan... | reverse complement strand
GACAAGATGAACTACATTCGCCGCTACTTCGGTGACATCCATCCGTACAGGTGGATGGCGCTGTCTGTGTGGGTTGTCATCTTCACAGCACTAACGTTCTATGCGCTTCAACAGAACAGGACGGCCATCAATGAGTTGCAGGACACCAAGGCCAACCTCGTGCAGTTGAAGCACACGAGCAACAACCTGCGGCACACTGATTGCGTTCTGCGCAGCACGCTTGTCACTGCACGAGCGGCTAGGTTCACGGCAGCGGCTCACGAGAAGGGTCAGCTACGGCGCGCTGATCTGAGGGCCGCTCATTCGTATGACAACCTCATCAACGCGTTCAACGGCAGTTGTAGGAGGGCGAAGTGACAAAGCTGGATCCAGACAAGCTCGCGCTTGGCAAGAAGGATTACGTCTTCAGCGAGAAGACGCTGAAGATGATGTCCATCGTGGAGAAGTCGGCCCTGCCGGACGTTCCTCCCACGTACGACTTCGCCAAGGGTCGTCGGCCGCTCCAGTTCGGCTTGTGGGGCAATGACGCCTACGGCGACTGCGTGAAGGTTGCCAAGTACAACCACGTACTCCGGTTGGCTCGACTCGACCGGCGCAGGACTCTCAAGATCACTGACGACATGGTTGTCGGTGAGTACAAGACTGATACTGGTTGTCAGGTCGCTGGCGATGCCAACGACTCCGGCCTTGTCATGCTCGACAACTTCGGGCGCTGGCTTCACACCGAGAACACTGTCCCTCAAGGTGCCAAGAGCAAACCGTTCCCCATTGGCATCGAAGCGTACGGCGAAATCGGCCACGATCATCAGCACATGCGCGCGGCCACGTTCCTGCTCGGTGGGATCGAGTTCGGCCTGGCGCTGCCCTACACGGCGGCAGAGGAGCTACAGTCCGGCAAGCCGTGGGACGACACGCACAGCAGCGATCCTGACGCTCAGCCTGGCTCGTGGGGTGGGCATGCCGTCTACTCGGAGCGGTACGACGAGAACGGCTTTTGGGTTGTCACCTGGGGCGAGGAGCACTACATGACCAACGCCTTCGTTGACCGCTACTCTGACGAGAGATGGGCTGTGGTTGACAAGGTGGAGGGCAAGCGATACCTCAACCAGGGGTTGCTGGATCGGTACTTTGCCGATCTTGGCATCAAGAGTGGCACGTAGGCTTCCATTCAAGATCAGTGCGCAGACAGTCGGCGCACAGAAGGCGTACAGGGCGTTCACACGCCAGTACGGCGGTGACGAAGGTGCCCGCATCTTCTTGGCAAAGGCTGAGGAGCGCGGCACTGGAAGCACCATCAGGCAAAAGGTCAACTCCACGTACAAGAAGGGTGCCAAACTATGAACAACGCGCTCGTCACTGTGCTGGTGGTCGTTGCGATCATCTGGCTCATCATCGTGCTCGTGGGCGGGCTGCCGACCTGGCTCCTGCTACTGCTTGTCATCCTCGTCCTGATCGCTTTCCTGGCCTGACCGGGCCTCGAGAGTGACAACCTAAAGGAGGCACAAGATCAACAACTAGCTACACGGTCGCAGTTCGACCGCGCCTAGTCAGCTATCAGGGAGACGATTTTGAGACGCATCCTCGTACTAACCCTCCTCGCAGTGACGTTGGTGGGGGCATCGAGTGCAAATGCAAATGACAAGAGGGCAAGCGCGATCCACCTACAGCTTGCCAGGTACTACCACGCAGATGGGTTCATCAAGGCAATCGGGCACGTCGCCTACCGCACCATCTACAACAGCAATGACAAGATCAGACACGCATGGAAGATTCGCCTTCACAAGCTCGTGCTTGCGCGTGCTGATGCACATGCCAGGATCGTGGCGCTACGGACACCGCCTGCACCGGCACGTCCGCCGCACTACGCCGAGTGGATGTGCATTCACAGGTACGAAGGTGCATGGAACGACCCGAACCCACCCTATTGGGGTGGCCTTCAGATGGACTTGGCATTCATGGAAGCCTATGGCAGTAACTTGCTGCGTACCAAAGGAACCGCTGATCACTGGACGCCGCTTGAGCAGATGTGGGTTGCCGAGAATGCTTGGCAGAGCCGTGGCTTCTGGCCGTGGCCAACAACTGCCCGCTATTGCGGGCTGATCTAGAGGGGTGACAAGATGGAAACCAAGCCAGCGATCTACACGAGTGAGTTCTGGCTCACAGTCGCAATTCAGTTGATCTTCCTGCTCAATACCGTCCACATCTGGACGTACATGCCGGTGAAGTGGTCGGCGCTCGTGCAGGCCATCGTGCTTGCCGCCTACAGCCTCGCTCGTGGTTGGGCGAAGTCCGGCGTTGCACCGGATCCAGCGGTCAAGGGCAACTACACGCTCGTGCCGCGCAACACGGATTTCAGGCGCAGGTAAAGCCTGACAAGACTGCCCGGCTCCTCCTCGTGGCCGGGTAGCAAGGGTCGCACGGTCAGCCACCCGCCCGGCTGCCGTGCGGCCCTCCCTCAGCCGGGCGGCTCAGGGGTAGGCGGAACCACCCCTGGGCCGTTCCCGGCCCTCTACGGCCCTTAGAACGCGCCACAGGAGGCACTTGACGCATGCAGCCAGGATCGCTACCGTTCCCGCTCCTAGCTCGTCGGGATGGCCCGCACCCGCTACGGCCGGTGCGGGCCTCTCTCTCCCGTTGGGCTTCATCCCGAAACGAAGGTAGGTTGCCAAGATGTCAGGAATCGCTGTGAGCGATCAGCGGCGCATCAGACCAGGCCAGAGCAGAAGGCAGCCAGGTCGTGAGCAGTCCCGTTACGACCAGGCGCTCGGAACTGCCAAGAATCAGAAGGCCACTGTCCGTTTCACGATGGCACAAGAGGCCGAGTGGCTTGATCAGGACTGCGAGCTTGACTGCCAGATCCTCACGATTGACAAGTTCGACATCGAGGTACTGCCGCAGGGGTGGGGCGTGGACTCCTCCATCTGGCTCAAGAAGTCCGCGATCATGGCCACGAGGATCTTTCGATGAAGCTCTTTTCGCGGTTGCCCTCTCTACGTAGTAGAGAGAGGGCACCCCAAGAGGGGGAGTCTGAGGGGGAGAGTCTTGTCAGTCAAGCCTGGGGCGAGGGCAAGATCGATGCCGTGGCCATTAGCTCGACCTTGGACTTCACTTCGATGCACATCGTTTTCACAGACCGTGCCACCGATGACGAGATTGATGGTCTTGTCACACACCTGAAGTCATGCTGCTTCGATGAAATCACTTATGCGAGGGTTTACTCGTATGAGCGTTGAGGCGTTGACAATTTCTGCCATCGTGCAGGAAGGCCCGGCGGCGCTGCGCAGGCTCTACGGCCGTGGCATCACTTCGCGTGACTTCCCGGTCTACTCGGACGAGTTCCGGTGGGTAGAGCGGCGATTGTCACTTCGCAAGCCTGTGAATCGCCGCACTTTCCGTGCCAAGTTCCCCGACTTTGAGTGGGGAGTGCCGAAGGAGTCCATCGAAGACTTGGCAATCGAGTTGAAGGAGGAGCGTGCCTTCGATGAGCTTGCCTCGATCATGGCCAGCGTCGGGGATCAGCTAGAGCGTGACAACGCTCTGGACATCGCAGTCCAAGTGCGCGAGAAGTTGACGATGCTGACAAGAGCGCACGCGCCGGTCAACGACGTGGATCTTGATGGCGACATCGACACTGTGATGGAGGAGATGCGGCAGGGCTTCCTGCTCGCCAAACAGGGGCTCACTCTTGGCATCCCTACAGGGATCAACTTCCTCGACCACCATTGGGGTGGCCTGATGCCAGGGATCTTCGTGGAAGTGCTCGGCCGCACAGGCGAGGGCAAGAGCCTCAAGACGATGATCTTCGCATGGGCTGCCAAGAAGAACGGCTACCGCTGCGGGATCTTCACGCCGGAGTTTTCAGCGCATCAGGTTCGTAGCCGGTACCACACAATCGCTAGTGCAGATGCCAAGGTCAAAGCCGACTTGGGCCTGGCTCACTCGTTCCGCAACCGCGCGCTCATGTTCCGCCGTGGGTTCAACCCGAAGGCGTATCAGCGGTTCCTGGAGTACATGAACGAGATGCCCGGCCGCGTTCATCTCTTGTCAGGCACACACATGGCCGAGAAGATGAGCGTCGGCTACATCGAGGATCGCCTGGTTGAGCTTGAGCTTGATCTTGTCATCGTGGATCCCATCTACCTGCTCAAGCCTGTGCGCGAGACGCGCGAGGGCAATCAGTGGCAGGAAGTAGCGTGGACGGCCGAGGCGCTGCACCACCTGAGCGAGCAGTACAACGTGCCCATCGTCTTCACGAACCAGGCCAATGACAAGAAGCAGCGCGACGACGCGCCGCACAAGTCGGACGGCTTCGGCTCTCAGTCGATGACGCACCTGTCTGACTACGTGCTCGGCGTCAAGCACATCTCGGATGACAACCGGATGATCTGTCGCGGTAGTAAGAGTCGCTTCGGTCAGGACTTCCGCTATGAGATGGATCTGTTTGCCAACACAGGGGTGTATCGAGTGACAACCCCTCTCGACGGCAGCTATTTCAACGGCAGCGATGACAACGCTGACGAGGAAGACCTGAAGCGGATGGTCGCAACAGCAATCGGAAAGGAGGACGACAATGCTTGAAAAGACTCGTACTCTGATGGTGCGTCCTGTTGGTTGGAAGAAGGGCGCTGACGCGGGGATGGTGTTTTTTACTCACGACATTGACAAGGATGAGGAACTACGTCGCTATGAACTGAAGATGGACAAGGACGTGTGGGAGGACATGGACAATCCCGACACGATCACTCTCACCATCGAACCGGGAGACAAGCTCAATGGCTGAGGATGACAAGATGAACCACAAGAAGAAGATCGACCGCACTGGCATGAACTACGACACCGATCCCGAGGGCGATGCCGAGAAGTCTGCCAAGATCACTCGCATCGACCGTTCCAAGCCCGAGACTGGAGTGAAGATTGTCAAGCGCCACTGATATACGCGACATGCGCGACCCGAGCGCGCTTGGCAGGTTCCTCCTCGATATGGATGCGAGTCCTGGCAAGGAAGCTCGCATGACGGCGTTGGAGGTTTATGACAAGATCGCCATTTTGCCGACCATCACGATCCCGAACTACGATCCTGGCGAGTCCACAGTCACCGAGACTGCTCGTGCGTACCGCGAGGAGCTTGAGGCTCGTGCCGCCGAAGGTGACAAGTTCGCCATCTCGATGTTGACGACGGGCCAGCCGGGGGACAGCGATGAGTGAATGCCCGGTGACGGCGTGAACGCGCTGGTGGGCGCAAGATGTCCGAGGACGAGTATTACATCCGTGAGGAGTACGCCTTGGCAATCGCGGAGATGAAGCATTGATCTACGAGGGAAGGTTCATAGACGTTCTCGCACTGTGGGGTGAGTACATCGACTTGCCGCGCAACATCAGCGATCCACTGCCAACCTTCCTGCCGAAGGTGCAGTGCCCGAACCCGAACCATCAGACACACAAGCATCACTTCCAGATCAATACCAAGAAGCCGCTCGTTCACTGCTTCGCGGACTGTGGCATCAGTGGCACGTACGAACATGCCATCTCGATCATCACTGGAGGAACTGAGAAGGATGCAACACGATCTATTCTCCGACATTCCCGTGTCGCACTTGCGGGAGAAGTTGGCCCGTCACTTGGCACTGGCGAGCGTAAGACCATCACAGGAGATGACGAGCTTGCCAAGGACGAGCGAGCACTTGACGGAGGGCAGTACCACTACGTGCCCAAGGCAGCTAGAGCTTTCCTTGACAAGAGAGGGGTTGACGGAGCCAGCAGAGGTAAGTGGCGAGTCGGGTGGGACGAAGACGCCGAGCGTCTTGTCATTCCAGCCTGCGACGAGAGGGGCATCCTCCGCTTCCTGATTCGCCAGCGCATTGACGGCATCAAGTCGGCGAAGTACCTCTATACGCCTGGCGCGGTCAAGACTTCCCTGCTATTCGGGGCTTGCTATCTTGACCGCGCGCTGCTAGGTTCTCTCGGCTTGATCCTGTGCGAAGGCCCGCTCGACGCGATCCGGCTCCAGCAACTAGGGTTCCCGGCAGTGGCGATTCTTGGCACTGGCATCAGCAAGAAGCAGGTTCGACTGGTTGACAAGCTTGGCCCGAAGCGTGTCTACCTGATGTTCGACAAGGACGAGAGTGGCGTTGAGAACATTCAGAAGGTTGTCAACGGCACACTTGCCCATCGAGGCATCAAGAAGACTCCGCTCCGTATCTGTCGTTATCCGCGCGGCAAGAACGATCCGGCCGAGATGACAAGACAGGAGGTAGAGCGGAGCTTGGAGCGTTCGATCACTGTGTTTGAGTTCAACAGGCTGGCCCGCAGCCACAACCGACGAAAGGAGGCCGCATAATGGCCACGAAGGTGAAAAGAATCCGCGACGAGTCCGAGTACAAGTCGGGCGGCGGATCGGACTTCATCTCCCTTGACGAGGGAGAGAAGTTTCTTGGGTACGCGCTGTTCGTTGGCGATCCCAAGGAAGACGAGACGGGCTTCTTCCCGTACAAGATGCACTGGAACGGCAAGACGAGCGTTCCGTGCGCCGACGAGGGGTGCCCGTACTGCGAGGACGGTGAGAGGCCGAGGAGCAAGGCGTACACGCTCTGGCTTGTCACTGTCGATGTGAACGGCAGCAAGCTCGGCAAGGACGGAGAGGGCGAGCTTCGGATCTTCGACATGCCCGTCACCGTCATCAAGCAGTTCAACGAGTACCGCCATGAGGATGAGAAGATCCTTGGCATGCCGTGGCGTATCTCTCGGCCGGACGAGAAGACGTACCTCGTCGCACCGAAGACGAACACGAAGCCTCTGAGTGCCAAGCAGGTCAAGGAACTTCTGAAGTCGGACGAGGCACCGGACTTCGAGCAGATGCTCACGTCGAAGCTCAAGAAGGCGAACGAGGGCATCGCTGTGGCCCGCGCGCTGGAGGACGACGAGGACGAGCCGCGTCCTGCCAAGAAGGCCAAGGCGTCCGGCAAGAAGGCGAAGGACGAGGAGCCTGAGGAGGAGCAGGACGAGACGGGCGAGTGGCCGGACGAGCTTGACGAAGTGACGGTCACTGTGCAGTCGGTCGAGGACGATGGCAACTTCTTCACTGCCGTGTCGAGCGAGTACGACGACACGAAGGACATCTACACGACGGAGAAGCTTGCCAAGAAGTTCGACTTGACCGATCTGGAGGAGGGCCAGGAAGTCACCGTCAGTGCCACGATGGACGACGACGGCGACTACATCCTGAGTGCCAACCCTGAAGTGGTCGAAGCGAGCGACGACCCGGACGAGGAGGAGGGCGAGGGCGACAACGACCTTCCTGACTCGCTGGAGGACGTGGAGTTCGTCGTCGCGGCCACGAACCAGGCAGAGGGCACCATCTCGGTCAAGAACGACGAGATGGAGTTCGATCTGTACCTGCTCGATACCGTCAAGTGGGACGAGGACGACTACCCGGAGGGCACCAAGATCATCGTCTCGGCCGAGAAGGATCGCGCCGGTGACATGGTGACAACCGACGCGCCCGAAATCGTCAAGGCGAAGAAGGCGGGTGGGAAGTCGGGCGGTAAGAAGGCGGCTGCCAAGAAGACGTCCGGCAAGAAGGGCGGCAAGGGCAAGTAGCCCGAGTGACAAGGTTGGGGGTGGTTCCAATAGAAGCTTGCGATGCTTCGGGATGCAAGGGGCATATGCCCGCCACCCCCACAATCGCACGTAACCGACGAAAGGAGCAACACATGGCCCTTACCAAGATGACGCAGGCGCAGCTTGCAGACGAGCTTGCGGATCGCGTGGGTCTGTCCCGCGCGGACGCCAAGCGTGTCCTCGGTGAGTTGGAGGACATCGTGGTTGACAACCTGGCGAACTGCGTTCGCACGCAGGTCGCAGGCGTCACCATCGAGCCGAAGTACAAGGCGGCTACCAAGAAGCGCATGGGTCGCAACCCGCAGACTGGCGAGGAGGTTCCGGTGCCCGCGAAGCCAGCGAGCGTCCGCATCGCCACTCGTGCGAGCAAGACCCTCAAGCTCGCTGCGCCGTCCGTCAAGAAGCTTCAGGCGCGCCTGTAGCGATGGACAACCCGAACGCCTACAACGACGAGGAGTATTCGCAGTACTCCGTCGAGACGGAAGACGCCATCGGTGGCCTGTGGGAAGCCGGTGCTGGCGTGAGTGACATCGAAGATGTCCTGGCCAACGCACTGGAGAACGCGACCGGCGCTCGGTTCAGCGTCTCCCTTCAGGTACGTCAGTAGGCTGACAAGATGACCAACGCGCCTGATCTTCACGTACACAGCACGTTTTCAACGTATGACGGGCTTGGCAGCCCGAAGGCTGTCGTGGAGCGGGCCGTTGAGTTGGGATGGGGTGCTGTCTGTCTGACCGAGCACGGTTGGATGGGCAGCGCCCCGTTCCTGTACCAAGAAGCAAAGAAGGCTGGCATCAAGCCGATCATCGGCTGTGAGATGTACGTCACACCGGCAGAGTCACTGATCGACGGTGACAAGACTGTCAGCGCAGACACGAGGCATCTCACCGTGCTTGCTCTCAGCCGCGAGGGCTACCACAACCTCGTGACGTGGGTGAACGCGAGCTACACGCGGCCGAACTTCTACAGCAAGCCGCGCATCTCGTTTGACAAGATGATCGACATCGCGCCGCATCCGCTGCATCACAACGTGATCCTCAGCGGATGTCTCGGCGGCGAGCTTTGTCAGTGCCTCATCCATTACAACCACCCGTCGATGTACGCGGCTGTGTCGTGGGTAGAAGCTGCCAAGAGCGCATTCCCCAACTTTTATATCGAGCTTCAAAACCACTCGCTTGACAAGTTTCTGGATCGCGGCTTGGTGAACTATGAGTCGATGGCCAAAACGCAAGGGAGGGTGCGTGAACGGCTCATCGACTTGTCAACCAAGCTCGGCGTTCCCGTCATCATCACGAACGATTCGCACTTCCAATCCTCGAAGCAGCGCAAGGCGCACGTCGCAATGCTCGCTCGGAAGCAGTGGCGGCGTGGCAGGGAGGCGCACGAGGGTGAGGTAGTCGAGTCGCAGGCGCAGGCGTTTGCGAGCCAGTACATCTACTGGACGCATTACATGCGCGAGATGGAGGCGGTTGCCGATACGCTGCCAAGAGCCGTGCGCGACGAAGCGATCCAGTCCATTCACGACATCGTTGAGGAGGCCAACATTGTTCTCGATCCCCTTGACAAGTTCTCCTACACCATCCCAAGCAGCGGCTACGACGATCCGGTTGCCGAGATTCGTCGCCGTTCCAAGTCGCGTCTCAAGTCAATGGTGGCGCGGCACGGCGAGGCTGCCGCAGAACGGTTCGAATACGAGCTTGGGGCGATGCGAGAGTTTGCCGAATATCTGTGCATCGAGGCTGATGTTGCCAAGATGTGCAGGGACGCTGGCATCTACACATGGACGAGGGGATCGGCTGCTAACTCGCTAGTGGCCTTCTGCTTGAAGATCCACGAGATTGATCCGATCCACTACAAGCTGATCTTCGAACGTTTCGTCAACCCTGCGCGTGCCAAGTTCCCGGACATCGACATGGACATCGAAGCGCACCGGCAGCCGGACGTAGCGCGCATGGTCAAGGAGTACATGGCCGAGCGCGAGCCGAACGGCGGCGTGATGCCTGTCTGCACGTACAACACGGTTGCCAACCGCGCTGCGTTCCGTCTTGCCGCCGAGTCCGCAGGCTTGCCACAGGAGCGCATCGATGAACTTGCCAAGCTCTTGCCGCAGATGATCGACTCAGGCATGGCAGGTAGCGAGGAGGAGGCGTATGAACTCTTGGCAGAGGAATACCCCGAACTACGCGCCGTTGCGGAAGCTGTCTTTGACTCCGTTGCCAATGTTTCTCAGCACGCATGTGCCTTCGCTCTTGGAACAGATGAGCGTCCGCTTTCAGAGTGGGTGCCAACCTATCTTATCGCGTCATCCGATACGCCGGTAACACAGTTCAACATGAAGGGCATCGAGGAGATGGGCTATCTTAAGCTTGATCTACTCAAGCTGGAAACCTTGTCAATCATGCATGACATCGCCCGCATGCTTGGCAAGGACATGACGTGGCTTGACTCAGTGATGGCGACCGCGCCGGGCATCTACGACCTGGCCGACGAGGAGACGTACCACCTTCTCCAGAGCGGGCGCACAGAGGGCGTCCACAGCTTCCAGGGAGCCACACAGAGGCGCGGGTGCATCGAAGTGATCCCCGAGTCCGATCACGAGATGGTTGCGATCCAGGCGCTCTACAGGCCGTCGGGTACGCGCACCGGGTATGACAAGCAGTTTGTCAATCGCAAGTTTGAGCGCGAGAATTGGAGCGCGATCAACGACCTTCACGGTCAGTTCACCAACGAGACGTTCGGCTTTCCCATCTACCAAGAGCAGATCATGGAGATGGCCTTCGCAATGGGCATGAGCGGAGAGGAAGTCGATGACCTATACAAGGCGATCAAGACTGCCAAGGGAGCAGGGCGCGGCGCAAAGGAGTTGTTCGACGCCTTCGAGCCGACCTTCCGCAAGTATGCCAAGAATCTCATGCCCAAGGACGAGGCGGACGAGCTTTGGGGGCAGTGGCACGCGATGCAGGGCTACACGTTCAACCGTGGCCATGCAGCGAGCTACGCGATCCTGGGTCTGAAGATGGCCTACCTCAAGGCGCACTACCCGCAGGAGTTCTACTCTGTGCTGCTCGATCACTATCCCAAGAACCCGCGCTACTTGGCAGCCGCCATCGCTGATGGCTTTCGCTTTGAAGCGCCGGACGTGAACGCATCAGGAGGAGGCTTCAGTCGTGGCTCGGATGACAAGGCTATCCGTATCGGTCTGTCTAGGGTCAAAGGTGTTGGCCCGGCGGCAGTTCGAGCTATCGTCCAAAATCAGCCCTTCGCTTCCGTCGATGACTTGCGAGAGCGGACGCCTGGCACGGCAGTTAAAGCACCGACTATCGAAGCACTGAGGGCAGTCGGCGCGCTAGAGACTCTTGGCATCGAGGGCGACGGCGACGACGAGCAGGACTTCAAGCTCATGGAGTTCGTGCCGCGCAAGCCCAAGGCGTTCAAGGGCTGCAAGCCCAAGGCACTGCCAACCGGCAGTACCAACTGGAAGTTTCTCGGCCTTCAGCACGGCGTGGACATCACACAGGGCAAAGCCTTCTGTGCCAAGCTGTTCTGGATACCGGCCGATCCCCCGTTTACTACCAAGACTTCCGCGACCGGCAAGTACGATGCGCACTTGCTGACTGTCGTGGATGAGAACGGCATTCCCTTCGACCTAACAGTCTCCACCGAGAAAAAGGCCGAGTCGGATCTTGTCAGACTGCTTCAAAAGCGAGCACAAGGAACCGTCATCTGTGCAGAGGGCCAGGTTGGTATGCCCTTCCTGCGCGGTGGCAATACCACGTTCAAACTATGGGGCATTGTGGGAGCACAGGATGACAAGCCGCAGATATGGCATACCGAAGACGAAGTGGTGCTGAAGGGTGTCGTTCACCTAGCAGGTGAAAAGAAACGTCAACGAAGGAGGCCCGAATGAGTGTTCACGCGCTTCCACAAACCAAGGTTTGTACGAAGTGCAAGAAACGGAAGTCGCGTGACAAGTTTTATGCTGCTGTCAAAGCCAAAGATGGCTTGGCAAGTTGGTGTAAGCATTGCTTCAATCGACGCTTCTCAAAGGAGCAAGTCGATGAGAATAATCTGAAGTACAAGTACGGGTTGACAATGCAAGACTATGCGCAGATTCTTGTCAAGCAAGGCGGTGGCTGCATGATCTGTGAAGAACCACCACCTGACGGCAGGCGTTTGTGTGTAGATCATAACCACAAGACAGGGCGGGTTCGGGCGCTTCTTTGCGACTCGTGTAATAGAAGGCTTGGTATTTTTGAAGCGAATCGTGAAGTGTTTGAGGCGTATCTGTCGTTCTTCGAAGGAGAGTGACAAGATGGGAGTACACGATGCGGACTACAAGAAGGTCAAGAAGTTGCTTGGCATTCCTGACGGAGAGCCGATCTTCGTTCTCCGTGCTCAGGATGACCTGGCGTTGCACACCGTTGTTGGCTACATGAACGTGGCACGTCAGATCGAAGACCTGAAGGTTCGCCCGAGCGATCAGTGGTTCGATCATATGAATGGCGTTGTCAATGAGTTTGCAGCATTCAGAACCGACCATCCTGACAAGATGAAAGTCCCGGACTGAGAGGAGCAGCATGCAGCTTGATTATCTGTTCGGTCGGCGCATCGAAAGCGTCGAGGAAGGCGGCGCGGACGACGCGGCGTGGAGTCTCGTGCTGGAGGGTGGAGCACGCATCGTCGTGTTCGATCACGGCTATGGCATCCCTGACGCGCCAGCAGTCGAAGGCTTGGCACTCACGGCCTTTGATCGCTATCAGGGGCAGATCCGCCTGTTCTTCGGTACCGACGAGAATCCGCAGGGAACGGTTGTCAACCTGCCTCCTGGCAGGTATGGCGTCTCTGATGACGTCTTCACCCAGGGTGAGGTAGTCGATCCTGACGCACCACCCGTCGTGCATCCGCTCCCGTCCGATCCCGAGGCTGAGCGCGAGGCTCAGGCTATCGATGATGAGGAGACGCGGCAGCACTTCCCCGAGGCAGCGCAGGATGGCTGATCGCAACCCGCTTCTCGTTCATCCGGGGAGAGCCAATCTTTTCAAGCGCCTGTTTGGCAAGGACTCGCATGGCGATCCTGCCGAGCTACAGCGCGTGCAGGCTGAACTTGAACGGTCGGCGCGCATCGGGGCACTCAGGCAGAGGCTCAACGCGAAGCGCAAGCCACTCGGCAAGCTGGAGGCGTTCTACAGCCACGTTCCTGGCGAGCCAGGGTCGAGGCCCAAGTTGACAGGCGTGGCCCTGAGGAAGGCGCACAGGCGCTCAGAGAGGCATCACTACGGCCGTCGTCACGGACGAACGTATCGGGTGGCTCGGTGAAGGCTCGTACTGAGCGAAAGATCAGAAGCATGTTCTACTGGCCTTTCGTGTGGAGATGGTCAGCGCGATGGCGCTGTCATGGCAGCGTGGCAGCTTGTCAGTACATCGACCATCCGATGACGAACTAGGAGGCGGTCAGTGGCCCGGAAGACAGCAGCATCGCTCAAGCGCGGGGCAGCGGCTCAAGTCGCTGCCCGCGTCAACGCTCAGATGCGTGAGGATCTTGTCGTCGTCGGCAGCGACCCTCGTTTCCAAGTTGACAAGATCACGACCGGCAGCCTCGTGCTGGATAGGATGCTGCTTGGCGGCTTTGCTCGCGGGAGGCACATCGAAATCTTCGGTGACTGGCAGGTTGGCAAGAGCCTGCTCGTCTACATGACGCTGATCGCGGCGCAAAACCGTGGCGAAGTCTGTGCCATCGTGGACGGCGAGGGTGTCTTTGACGAACGGTGGTTCACAAGCCTGGGCGGTGACGTTGACAACCTCATCAAGTACAGGCCGAAGACAGCGAACCAGCTTGCCAAGGTGCTTCAGCTATTCGTTCAGCATGACGAGGAGGTTCGCGCAGTCGATGTCGTCGGCATTGACTCCGTGGCCTCCATGCTGCCGAACGAGGAGCTAGAGCACGACTTCGAGGAGGGTGACGCTCGCGTGGCGTCACTGGCGCGGCTGATGTCGATGCTCATGCGGAGGATCACTAGCCAGAATGACAAGACCCTGTTCATCTGGACGAATCAGTGGCGTGACAAGATCAGCCGTATTCCTGGGCTGATGTCAACGCCGGGAGGCCGCGCGCTCGGCTTCTACGCGACTACGCGGATCGAGGTACGGCAGGGCGAGAAGGAGACGGAGCCGCGTAGGATCGTCGTCAAGAACAAGGAAGTCGAGCGCAAGGTTGTCACAGGCCAGTGGATCGACATCAGGCTGGCCAAGGAGAAGTCGGGTGGCCGTCCGTTCGATACGGCGAGCATCATGCTCGATTACGACACGCGCCGGTTCGATCAGGCTCGTGAAATCATCGATCTTGGCATGCGTGACGGGATCATTGAGCGCAAGGGCGACTACTACGAAATCGCCGGGATCGATGGCGGCATCCGTCTGCATGGGATCAAGCGCACTGTCGCAAGGATCAGCGATGACCAAGAGCTTGCCTCGCTGCTATCCTTGGCAATCGAGGAGCGGACGATCCAGCTTGCTGAGGGTGTGGAGGACGATGAGTAGGACGGTTCTGCATCGGTGTGACAAGTGCGGCAAGGAAATCACAGAGAAGAACCCTGTGATTGCCAAGCTGTTCATGGCTCCTGTGCTCAAGAGCCGGTCGCGCGCCGATCACAGCAGCTACACGCGGCATTGCGACATCGGCCAGTGCTGCGTCAGGTGGCTCAACGACTTGCACTGGACGCCGCGTAAGTCTCGCGCTGAATACCAAGACTCTCGAAGAACGAGGAGCAATGGCAAGCATTCCAGACGTACCGTGGAAGCGCGCTCAGAATCAGCAGCGCGCAAGGCGTAGCGAAGATCAGGCTGCCAAGCAGGAGGGCGGGCGTCGGCAGCCTGCGAGCGGGAGTCGTTGGTTCGCCAAGGGCGATGTGCGGGCCAACGGCTTCTTGCTCGATGACAAGTACACGGACGATGCGAGCTTCAGCCTGACCGCGAAGGATTGGCGGAAGATCACGGCTGAGGCTCTGCAAACCCCGCCCGGCCTGTTGCCAAGCATGCGCATCTCGATCAAGGGTGCGCCGAAGCTCCGTGTCTTCCGCGAGGAGGACGCCTTATACTTGCTTGCCAAGGCTGGCATTGGTGAAGATTGATCCTGAGCGCATGCAGTTTCCTGAGCCGGATGACAAGGAGTTCGTCTTGCGCGTCCAGCAGGAATTGTACGAGGCCCATCGGCGCGCAGTGGCGACAATCTCCGGTGTCGAACGACGTGTCTACGTCAGAAGGAACATCTTGAGGCCGGGCCGTTGCGCAGGCTGCGGCGTGCCCTACGATGAATGCAACCCAAACTGCCACAACTGCAAGTGCCGTCACGGCATGCGCAGGCTGACCAGGAGAAGGCGCAATGCCAACCTCAACGGAGCGTAGGATCATCGAAGAACGCCGGTCGCGTGACAAGGACTGGCTCCTCGTGCCGATCCTAGAGGAGCTTCTTGAGGTTCCGTGCGAGCCTGAGGACGATCTTGACTTCAGGTTCATGGACATGCTCGTTCGCGCTCGCGCGATCCCGAGGGCTAAGGGAGTCTTCTCGCCGTCGATGCTCGGCTCGTGCATGCGGCAGGCGTACTTTGCCAAGCGCGGCACTGACAAGCACACAGTTCCGAACCCGCGTGCCAATGGCTACTTCCTCAATGGGAACTTCGTCCACTTCAAGTGGCAGTTCGCGTGTTGGAAGGCTCATCGCCTTGGCAAGCTTGATCTTCTATCTGTGCCAGCGGAGTCACGCGAGCTTGACTTCTATGGCGACGGCACACGGCCTGGCGTTGAGGTTCGCGTCATGGGCGAGGAGGACTACGGCGGCACGCTGGATGTCATCTTGGCATTCGCAGGCCCGCCTGTGCCCATCGACTTCAAGGGCGTCAATCAGATCGACTTTCAGCGCATGGTCAAGCGGGGTGCCAAGCAGGAGTACCGTAAGCAGTTGGTCGGCTACTGCAACAACGTCAATGCGTCCGACCTGATCGACTTCTGGAATCGCGGCCCTGTCAAGTACGGCTTGCTTGTCAATGAGAACAAGGCAGGCCCGGACACGAGCGCGACGAGCAGCCCTATCGCACTGCATGAAACTCTTGTCAAGGTGGTTGACTTCGATAGCGAAGTCTCGCGTCGGCTGCGCACGCTCAGGTACTACGACGACCGTGGGATCATCCCACCGCCCGAGTGCGTCAGCACGCGGCACATGCGCTACCAAGAATGCGCATTCAATCGGTTCTGCACAGCCGAGGTAAAGGAGCGGCAGCGTGAAAGGGAAGATCAAGCTGCCAAGCGCGCATCCCGAGATTGGCGCGTATCTCGCAATCGGGACTGAGCGCGTTCGCTGCATCGGCCGGTTGCACTTCCTCGTCAAGTCTCAGTCCGAGGACGGGTGGCATTGCGTCGATCTAGAGCCGGTGGACGACGGCTGGCCCTACGGCTGTACCTGCCGGGGCTTCACAGTCCGCAAGGAATGCCGCCACGTCAGGCTCGTGGCCCATATCCTTGGCTTAGACCGGGTTTGACACCGCTACCTGGGTAGGGTATCTTTGTGGTACCCGACGAAAGGAGCGTCTATATGAGCATCGATGTCACCCGCAAGATGAATGCCAAGGATCGGCGCATTTGGCGGCGTCGTGATCTTCTGCGGCACGGCCACACGATTCGGTGCTATCAGAAGGAAGGACGGTCGTGTACGTGCAACGCTCGCGCGCTTCGTGATTGGGGCATCCGTGAGCGCGCTGACAAGGTGCATGCGTGATCCTGCCTGACAAGATCCACCGCCGCGTCATCTACCCGAACGGGATCGGCGGCGAATACGAAGTCTTGGCAGAGATGACCGAGATGTGGGTACAGGCTCTTGATGCTGAGCAGTCGCTTGGCAACACTCCCGCGCCTGAGGGCTTCAGGGAGAAGGTCAACTACCTCTCGCAGCTTGCCAAGGCCCAGGGCAAGAGGATGGCGTGGGAGGAAGCGATCATGGTCTACGCCGGATGGAATGGCGCGGAGTTCAACAACTACGTCGAACAGGGTGCCAAGGCTCATGGCTAGGGTCTACCGGCACCCGCGCCACTGGCATTGGTTCCGCATTCTCATGTTGCTGTGGTTTGTCACACTGATGACAGTCGTCATCGAAGCCTCGGTGCGCGGTTGGTAGCTGCCATCAAGAAGGCAGGCCCGAAGAAGAAGCGTGCCAAGAAGGAGCAGGCCGATGAGCTTGCTCTCCGCGCAGCTATCGAGGAGAACCGTGTTCGCGGGAAGCTCGGCGCAACCCGCCGTGCCTCGAAGGTGCGGAGCTACAAGTATAAGGATGCCAAGCCGAAGCAACCTGCTCGGAAGCTGAGCCTCGATCCGACGGCCGAAGGTCTGAGCGGTCGCAACCATCGGGATTGGCAGCCTTGGGAGGAGGCGATCATCTTTGCAGAGCCAGGGACAGCCTTGGACACTCTGAGCAAGCATCAGGCAGCGTGCGATCACAAGCCGCTGATGACTGAAAAGCCCATCGCATCAATGATGGATCGGGAGTACCGAACATGTCCTACCTGCCAAGCCGTACTGCGATGGTGGGGTAGTTATACGCTGACGATCATGGCCGAGTGGCAGTCGTACAGGATCACCGGCTACAACCCCGAGGAGTGGGGAGAGCTTTTCACGAAAGACAAGTCCCTGTGGCTTCCGATCATGGAGGAAGCTCACGCAGCCCTTTCGGACGAGGAGGTACCAAATGAATGACAAGCTTCTTACCAAGCATCAGCAGCGCCAGAGGTATCTGCGCACGCGGCTCAACCGCGTCGTGCGACATCTCGATCCGCCGACTGGCCGTGGACGTGGCAACACGGACGGTTACACGACGTTCGCCATGCGAGCAAGTGAGCTTGCCACTCAGAACGGCAAGACCATCTCCAGGGCGCGTCACGAGTTGGCAGACGGCACGCCGAAGGACTGGCCGAATGCCCTTCGTAGGTTTGGCAAGGGAAGGTCTGGTCTTGTCACTGCGAGGCTCGATCTGATCGAAATGACGTGCGATGTCTTGGAGCGCGAACTTCAGGATCCTCCGGCCACTGAGATGCCTCCTGTGCCGCCGCTGGTTGAGCCTGTGCCGGTAGACCCCGAGCAGCCCGCCGGGCCTCAGCGGGCCTCTCACGAGCGCACAGGGGGCGATCCTGAGCTTGCCGCTGTGGCCCAGGTCTACGCTGTGCTCAAGACCTTGGATGGCAGCAGTGCTCGTGAGCGGGTTGTCAGTTATGCTGAGGCACGTATCGCCGCAGAGGAAGGTGGGTTCTGATGCCGAAGACTGCGACTGATCTGAAGTCGGTTGACAAGCTGACCGACGAGGCCGTGGAGATGTTCGAGGCTGTGGCCGAAGTCAAGGCCGAGCTTGCCAACGCTGTTCTCGAGGCTCAGGATGCCAAGACGAAGGCGCTCATCCTCATCGTCGCAAGCTCGCTTCGTTCGCGGCTGAGCGATGGGATCAAGGTCAAGGTCGGTCGCAGCCACATCGATGCGATGGCCCGCGGGAAGGCAATCGAGTCAACTGTCCTGTGGATGGCTACTGAACTTGTCAAAGACCTGGCCCTCGTCGGGCTTCAGGTTGGCAACTTCCAGTTCCCGTCCGACGTATGCGCGATCTGTGGGGGTGATGTCTGATGGCCAAGAAGACAGCAGAAGACTTGGCAACGACTCCCCTCACTATCGCTGAGCGGCACCACACTGCATGCCAGAAGAAGCTTGACAAGGTGTGGGCGGAGATTGACGCGATGTTCGACAAGACGGGTGACAACCTCCGCAAGGGCTTCAAGATGCAGGACTTGGACAAGAAGCTCGCTGAGCACGCTCGCGTTGTCAACGAACTGATGAGCGCGGCCGTCACGCTCCAGCGGTACCAGCGTGGCGACATCCCCGCGCCGACCGAGCCTTCTGTGCCCGAGGAGGACGTGCGTGCTGTCCTGATTGCGAGTCTGGATGACAAGACTGACGAACTTCAGTTCACTGTCAACAACGGACTCCTTGCCAGTGCGATTGCCAAGGCGATCCGCATGGACGTGACTGAAGCCAATCTGACGCCGCCGCTCTGCGAGGATCATCGATGACCGACCTGTTCACCATCGATGATCTTCGCCGCTTGGAGCAAGCTGTCTATCTCGCACCTGGCGCGAACGACGATCTGCTCTACAAGATCAGGCGCGTGATCGAGAACGAGTGGCGGATTGGCAAGTCGCGCAATCCACGCATGGCGCTCACTCCAGCGCAGCTTGTCAAGCAGATGATCCTCGATTCGCCGCTGGCGCATGTGCCGAAGCAAGTACCGATTGATGTTGTCACTGCGTCATTCCAAAAGGCGTATCTTGACAAGCTCTTGGCAGCCGTGGAGGCATTGTGATCCCCGCAGTCGAGGCCAACTTCTACGGCTTTGACTGGCCTGCTCGTGCCGGTGAAGGTGCGCACACGCAAGTG
>Ga0157369_10003336_pt1 | contig 19079 bp, 15 predicted proteins | sample C25metaG_FD_113461 | JGI IMG/M metagenome (GOLD analysis project Ga0157369, IMG submission 113461) | Corn rhizosphere microbial communities from Kellogg Biological Station, Michigan, USA - C2-5 metaG | ecosystem: Host-associated > Plants > Roots > Rhizosphere > Soil | place: USA: Michigan... | reverse complement strand
CTCGCGGCCATCATCGGCCCCCAGGTGATCCCGTACGACCCCAACGCCGTCACCCCCCTGACGCTGAAGCCGCCCTCGGCGGCGCACCTGCTCGGCACCACCCAGACCGGCCAGGACGTGCTGTCCCAGCTCCTGGTGGGCATCCGGCTGACCCTGGAGCTGGGCTTGTACGTGGGCGTGCTCGCGACCGCGCTGTCGGTGCTGGTCGGCGTGACCGCCGCGTTCCTCGGCGGCGTCTGGGATGACTTCCTGTCGCTGCTGTGCAACGTGTTCCTGGTCATCCCAGCGCTGCCGCTGCTGATCGTGATGCTGGGCTACTTCCCGCAGAAGGGCCAGCTCCCGTCGATCCTGGTGCTCAGCATCCTCGGCTGGGCCTGGGGCGCGCGGGTGATCCGGGCGCAGGCGCTGACCATCCGCAACCGGGACTTCGTGGCCGCGTCCCGGGAGACCGGCGAGCGGGGCTGGCGGATCATCTTGTTCGAGATCATCCCGAACATCGTCAGCCTCATCGCCGCCAGCTTCGTCAACACCGTCCTGTACGCGATCGGCGCCTCGGTGGCGCTGGCCTTCATCGGCGTCGCCGACGTCAGCAGCTGGTCCCTGGGCACCATCTTGTACTGGTCGCAGAGCGCGAACTCCCTTCAGCTAGGCGCGTGGTGGTGGTTCGTGCCGCCGGGCCTGGCGGTCGCCCTGATCGGCACCGGCTTGGTGCTGCTGAACACCGGCATCGATGAGCTGAGCAACCCCCGGCTGCGCGATGCCCGCAGCTCCACCAAGATCGCCGGCCGCCGGATCTGGCCCACCGACCCGACTCCGGTGCTCGGCATGCCGAAGGTGACGACCCGGGGGCGGCTGGCCACCCTCGCCCACTCGTTCTCCCGCAGTTCGCTGCTTGACGCTCCCGGGGGTGAGTTCTAGTGACCAGCAACCGTCCGGTCCTGGAGATCAGGGACCTGTCCGTCGCCTACCGGACCCCCACCGGTGACGTGCGGGCCGCCTCGCACGTGAACCTGTCGCTGCACAAGGGCGAGGTCGTGGGCCTGTGCGGGGAGAGCGGCTCCGGCAAGTCGACCCTCGCCTACGGGGCATGCCGGCTGCTGCGGCCGCCCGCCGTGATCACCGGCGGCAGCGTGCTGTACTCCGGCCAGCGGACCGGCACCGTCACCCCGATCGACATCTTGCGCATGCCGCCCCGGGACCTGCGCGCGCTGCGGTGGCGGGATGTCGCGATCGTTTTCCAGAGCGCCATGAACGCGCTCAACCCGGTGCTACGGGTCCGCGACCAGATCCTAGACGCGATGCAGGCGCACCTGCGGTTGCCGAGGGATGAGGCGCACGAGAAGGCGGCCAAGCTGCTGGATCTGGTCGGCATCCCGCGCGAGCGGCTGCGCAGTTACCCGCACGAGCTGTCGGGCGGCATGCGGCAGCGGGTCATGATCGCCATGGCGCTGGCCGCCGATCCCGAGGTCGTCATCATGGACGAGCCGACGACCGCGCTCGACGTGGTGGTGCAGCGCGACATCCTGGCCCAGATCGTCGAGCTCAAGGAGCAGCTCGGCTTCTCGGTGCTGTTCATCACGCACGACATGTCGCTGCTGCTGGAGCTGGCCGACCGCATCGCGGTCATGTACGCGGGCCGGCTGATGGAGCTGGGCGCCTCGGCCGACATCAAAGACGCCGCCGCGCACCCGTACACCCAGGGCCTGCTGCGGTCGTTCCCGTCGCTGCACGGTTCCCGCCGCGAGCTGGCCGGGATCCCCGGTTCCCCACCCGACCTGCGTGACGCCACCCCGGGCTGCCCGTTCATCCCGCGCTGCGGGTACGCGGTCCCCGCGTGCGCGGAGGTGGACATGGCGCTGGCGCCGGTGGCCGGCGCACGCGGGATCGAGCACGTGACGGCCTGCCCGATCGTGTCCCCGGAGATGGCGAAGCTGCGCGTGCCCACCGAAGGAGTTCCGTCATGAGCGAGGAAGCCAGCGAGCCGGCCGCGGTCGCCGAGGCGACAGTGACCGGGGAACCGGTTCCGGTCGTGCAGTCGGTGGCGGCCGCGCGCGGGCCGCTCGCCCTGGAGGCCATCGGCCTGACCAAGGACTTCCGGCTGGGCCGGGGCCAGACCCTGCACGCGGTCAAGGACGTGTCGCTCAGCCTCTATAAGGGCGGCGTCGTCGCCCTGGTGGGGGAGAGCGGCTCCGGCAAGTCGACCGTGGCGCGGATGCTCGCCGGCCAGGAGCGGCCCACCTCCGGCTCGGTCATTTTCGGCGGGAAGCCGGTCGACCTCAAGAGCCGCAGCGCCTTCCGCACCTACAAGAGCGAGGTGCAGTACGTCTTCCAGGACCCGTTCAGCTCGCTGAACCCGGTGCACAACGTCGGCTACCACCTGGCGCGCCCGGTACGGCTGCACCAGGGCCGCAGCGTGGACTTGGACCGGGAGGTCATGGCGCTGCTGGAGCAGGTCCGGCTAACCCCGGCGGCGCAGTTCGAGCCGAAGTACCCCCATGAGCTGTCCGGCGGCCAGCGCCAGCGGGTCAGCTTCGCGCGCGCCCTCGCCGCCCAGCCCAGCGTGCTGCTGGCCGATGAGCCGGTGTCCATGCTGGACGTCTCCATCCGCCTGGAGATGCTGAACCTGCTCGACGACCTGCGCAAGCGCCTGTCGCTGGCGCTGCTGTACATCACCCATGACATCGCCTCCGCGCGGTACTTCGCCGACGAGGTGCTGGTGATGTACGCCGGGCAGGTGGTCGAGCGCGGCCCGGCCGAGGACATCACCCAGCAGCCCGCCCACCCCTACACCCAGCTGCTCATCGCGTCCGCGCCCGACCCCGACAACCTCGGCTCGGTGCTGAGGTCCGGGAACGTCACCGCCGGCGCCGCCCGCATCGGGCGCGCGGCGAGCGGTCCCGCCCCGGTCGGCTGCCCGTTCGCCACCCGCTGCCCGTTCGTCGACGACAAGTGCCGCGCCGAGAACCCGGCGCTGCAACGGCTCACCACCGACCGCGCCGCCGCGTGCTGGCACCTGGACCGGGCCGCGCCGGCCCTCGCGAGCGGCGCCATCGCTTAACTGACCAGCACCACCCTCGCAACACCGCAACAAAGTGAAACATCCGAGAGGAAAGTCAATGTTGACGAAATGGCCACTTCCTAGCAGACGGGCACTAGCGGTCACCGCCGCCGCGCTCGCCGCCGCAGGCCTCGCGGCTTGCTCCTCCTCCACCAGCTCCACGACCTCCGGGACGACGGGCGGCAACGGGAGCAACTCGTCCGCCGCGACCGGCGGCAACCAGCCGGCGCTGGTGATGGAGAGCTCGCCGGAGAACAGCATCACCCGCAACTTCAACCCGTTCACGGTCACCACGCCGGTCTACGGCATGGGCCCGGACGGCCTCATCTACGAGCCGCTGATCCAGTTCAACCTGGCCAAGCCGCCGGAGAACTACCCGTGGCTGGCGACCGGCTTCACCTGGGCCGATGGCGGCAAGTCGATCACCTTCGCGATCCGCACGGGCGTGAAGTGGAACGACGGGCAGGCGTTCACCCCCGATGACGTCGTCTTCACCTACAACCTGCTCAAGGCCAATAAGGGCATCAACCTGACCGGCCTGCAGATCACCAACGTGAGCGCGTCCGGCAACAACGTGACGATCACGTTCCCGACCTCCCAGTACATGAACCTGCAGAACGTCGCCACGGTGGCGATCTTGCCCAAGCACATCTGGTCCACGGTCGGCGACCCGTCCACCTACGTGGACTCCAAGGCGGTCGGCACTGGCCCGTACACCGTCAGCAACTTCAACTCCCAGGGCATCACGCTGGCGGCCAACCCGTCCTACTGGCAGCCGGTCCCCGTCAAGAAGGTCTTCTTCCCGGTCTACACCTCGAACACCGGCGCCACCAACGCCCTGTTCGCCGGGCAGATCGACTGGACCGGCAACTTCATCCCGGGCCTGAAGGAGAACTTCGTCAACAAGGACCCGGCGCACAACAGCTACTGGATGGCGCCCAACGCCACCAACTCGCTGTTCCCGAACCTCAACCGGTGGCCCACCAACCAGCTCGCCGTCCGGCAGGCGATCAGCGCGGCCATCGACCGCACCGCGATCGGCGCCCAGGGCGAGGCGGGCCTGGAGGCTCCGGCGTCCAACGCGACCGGCCTGACCCTGCCGACGTTCGCGGCCTGGTCCGGCCCGGTGGCATCGATGTCCCTGAAGGCGACCGCTGACGCGGCGAGCGCCCAGCAGATCCTCACCAAGGCCGGCTACAAGAAGGACGGCGCCGGCTTCTACGCCCTTAACGGCAAGGAAGTCAAGCTGACCATCGTCGACCCGGCCGCGTACACCGACTACGCCCAGGACGACCAGATCATCGCCCAGCAGCTCAAGGCGGTCGGCATCAACGCCACGTTCTCGGGCCTCACGGTTGACGCCTGGAACGCGGCCGTCGCCGCCGGCACCTTCGACATGACCATGCACTGGGGCAACGGCGGCATCACCCCGTACAGCCTGTACAGCAACTGGCTGGACAGCCGCCTCGCGGTCGGCAACAACGCGACCGGTGACTACGAGCGCCTCAACGACCCCAAGGTCAACGCCATGCTCGACAAGCTGAACGGCGACCAGACCGTGGAGCAGCAGACCGCGGACCTGGCCCCGATCATGCAGTACGTCGCGACCAACCTGCCGGTCATCCCGACGGTCAACTCGGCCGCCTGGTTCGAGTCCAGCAGCAAGCACTTCACCGGCTGGCCGACCGAGCAGAACCCGTACGAAAGCGGCCAGCCGTCGGGCAGCAACAACAACGCCGGCACCGGCACCGACGAGGTCGTCATCTTGCGCCTCAAGCCGGTTAGCTGACGTACCGCTCCCGATAATCCCGTCTAGCGGCGCCGGCCGGGCCCACTCCCAATGGGCCCGGCCGGCGCCTTGTATCGGACCTTAACAGCCCAGGCCACGGTCTCATTCCGGCTTAGGGTTCGTATCGGGTTAACACCAGAAGAACTCACTTTTCCCCGCAACGATCCGTGGCTTTCCGCTCGCTGTGGCTTCGGCGTTAGCGTGCCCCGGTGCTGGCGGGCGCGGCGCCGGTTACCGGGGGAGTGTTGGGCGTTGACCCGGGCGGCGCCGGCGGGACCGACGCGACCGCCTTGAGCTGGAGAAGCTGAGCGTAGCTCTCGGCGGTGCACTTCCCGGTGGCCAGGTGGCCGCTGACGGGCGGGCTGCAGTAGGCGAACTCCTCGCCGAGGAACGCCCCCGTGCTGGGGTCGAAGGCCAGCACCCAAAGCTCTGGCGGCCCCGAGGGCACCATGTCGCCCGACGCCGCGTACCTTTGGTACTCGAACCCGAGCGCCACCGCCTTGTGGCCCGCTCGGTCAGTGGCGCTGCCCAGGCTGAAGAAGGCTTGATGCGGCCCCGGGCTGGCGGCGGCGTCGGCGAGCACGCGCAGTAGTGCCGCCCGCGCGGCCGACGGCATCAGCTCACCGCCCATCAGGCTTACCGCGTTGAGCACGATGTTCGTGGTCTCGTCCGACGAAGAGCACAGGCCCGACTGGCACTGCTGGAGCAGGCGCCGGCGCATGGCCGACTCGGTGACCGGCAGGCTGGCGGGGCCGTACTTGGCGTAGTTTGCCTTGCCAGCCGCGCTCGGCGGGCTGGCGTCTACGGGGATGATGCCGGGCGGGATCTTCCCGCCGGGATAGGTGACGACCCGCAGGGACGCCCCATCGGACCCCGACCAGGTCTCCTCGGTATTGGTTTCGTGTGAGCGGTAGCCCAGGCCGTAGTGGATTAATCGCCCTGGCCAGCGCCGGGCAGCGGGGCGGGGATCTCCGCGGAGTCGGTGATGCGCAGCTTGCGGCGGGCGCGCTGGTAGAAGGTGGTCTGCCCGAGCCTGACCACGCGGGCGCCGCCGGGCCGGGACCGCAGGTCGATGCCCTGCCCGGCTTCCAGGTAGCAGGAGACGCGCCCGTCGACCTCGATGGCCAGCCGCCCGCTGGTGGGCAGCAGTTCCAGCGTGACGGGGTCGGCGACCGACAGCACCACCCCGCGGTTGTACGCCGAGTGCGGTGCGGCCGGGGTGACCAGCAGCGCCTCGACCGACGGGCTCATGATGGGGCCACCCGCCGAGAAGCTGTAGGCGGTGGACCCGGCGGGCGTGGACACGATCACCGCGTCGGCCGCGTAGCTGACGAACGGCTGCCCGGCGACCCGCACCGCCACGGCGGCGCTGCCCTCCCCGGGGACGCGGACCGCGGCCACGTCGTTGAACGCGGTGAGCGTCACCGAGCCGACCAGCGCGTCAAGGGCCAGCCTCGGCTCGACGGTAAAGTCCTGGCGGTCAATGGCCGACAATGCCTGCGGCAGCTCAGGCACGTCGACCTCGGCCAGGAAGCCGAGCTTGCCCAGGTTGACCCCGAGCACGGGAGCGCGCTGCCCGTCGGCCAGCCGCATCGCCCGCAGCATCGTGCCGTCCCCGCCCAAGCTGACCAGCAGGTCGCTGCGGCGGCCGAGCTCCCGGGCCGTCACCGCGGTCGCCGCGCAGTTCAGCCGCTTGATCTCATCGCCGATGCCGAGGACCTCGGCGCCCTTGCTGGTGGCCCAGCCCAGCACCGCCGCGACCGCCTCGGCCGAATCGCGCCGCGGGTGCAGGACAAGCCCGATCGTGTGCACCGCGAAAGCCTATCCGCCCGCCGTGCCAGCCAGTCGGGGCGCTGGCGACATCGGGCCGGTTCCCGCCGCGTGGGAAGCGGAGGCAGGGCGGCTAGGTTGCTGGGGTGAGCCTGCCCGCGCGGCGGGACTTTTGACTTGCCAGGTGGGAAAGTCAAGAGATAAGCTTTCCTACTAGGAAAGTCAAATGGGGCGGAAGGGGAAGCATCGTGGACACTGATGACGCGCGGGCGGGGATGGCCGGCATCGAGGCGGCGCAGGGGCAGGCGGTGCGGGAGGCGGCGAGCTGGCGGTGGCCGCGGTGGTACCTGGCGGCCACGGCGGCGCTCATGCTGGGGACGGCGATCGCGATGGACGTCGGTCAAGATCCGGCGCTGCTGATCCTGGCGTACTGCTGCAGCGTCTCGCTGCTGCAGATCCCGCTGACCGCGCGCATGCGCGTGCGGTTGCACCGCTCCCGGGTCACGTTCGGGGTCAACTGGCCGCTGGCCGCGCTGCTGGTCGCCGTGGCCGGAGTCTACGTGCTGGCCCGGGTGGCGCTCGACGCGGCCGGGGCGCCGGCGCCGAGCACGCTGGCGGGCCTGCTGATGGCGGGCGCCTACGCGGCCGGCCTGCCGCTGGCGCAGCGGATGACCGCGCGGCGGCTCGTGGCGGCGAGCTGATGAGCGCGGTGCCCGAGTTCGACGAGCTGATCCACGCGCCGACCCGGCTGTCGATCGTCGCCTTGCTGGCCGCGACCGAGTGGGCCGACTTCACCTTCACGCGAGACAGCCTGGGCATGAGCGACTCGGCGCTGTCCAAGCAGATCGCCACGCTGGAGCAGGCGGGGTACGTGAGCGTCCGCAAGACCGGCGCGGGCCGCAGCCGCCGTACGCACCTGCGGCTCAGCGCGACCGGGCGGCGCGCCTTCCGCGCGCACGCCGCCGCCTTGCGGCAGATCATCGCGGCGGCCGACGCGGCCGACGCGGCCGCCCGGTAGTCCCGCCGGCACCAGCGGGGCGGCTGCCCGTCGTGGCCTGGGCACATGCGAGGCCACGGGGGCGAAGGCGGCCCGCGCTGCCTCTTCTCGATCATGGCCTTCTCGATTTAGTCTCACGGTGACTGGCGAGGAAGCCGACTGTCGGTGGGGGGAGGCCGATCATCGAGACTGGTACCGGCCCGCTAGCTGGCCTGCGGGTGCTTGACTTCGGGCAGTACGTGGCCGGGCCGCTGACCGCGGTGCTGCTGGCCGACCAGGGCGCCGACGTCATCCACGTCGACCCGCCCGGCGGGCCGCGCTGGGCGGGGGTGGCCGACGCGTTCTTCAACCGGGGCAAGCGCCGGGTGATCCTGGACCTGAAGCAGCCCGGTGACCTGGCGGCCGCGCGGCGCCTGGCCGGCGAAGCCGACGTCGTGATCGAGAACTTCCGGCCGGGCGTGCTGGAGCGGCTCGGACTGGACCTGGACGCCGCCCGGCGGGCGAGCCCGGCCCTGATCACCTGCTCGCTGCCCGGCTTCGGGGCCGGCGACCCGCGAGCCGGGATGCGCGGCTACGAGGGCATCATCGCCGCCGCGACCGCCAACTGCGTGCCCCGCAACGGGGAGGAACCGCCCGGCTGGGACTGGGAGCGGCCGACCTACTCGGCGCTGCCGCTCGCCTCCAGCATCGCCGGGTACCTGGCGGCCCTGTCCATCGTGATGGCGCTGATCGCGCGGCGCCGGACCGGGCGCGGCCAGCACGTCGAGGTGCCGCTGTTCGACGCGATGTTCACCCTCGTCGGGCACAGCGGCACTTACGCCGGCGACCTCGGGCCGCACCCGTCGCGGCCCATCCACGGTCGCGGGGCGGGCGCGTTCCGCTGCCAGGATGGCAGGTACGTCCAGTTCGACACCTCCAGCCCCCGGCACCTGACCTGGTTCGCCAGGGCGGCCGGCCTGCTCGGGCGCTTCGACGCCGAACTGCTCGACCTCACCGGCAACGCCCGGCCGGAGGTCAACGAGCGGCTGCACGCCCGGCTGCGGGAGGAGTTCGCGACCCGCACCGCGGCCGAGTGGGAGGAGGTCGGCAACGCGGCCGGCGCCGCCATCGGGTTCATTCGGACGCCCGCCGAGTGGATCGCCACCAGCCATGCTCGCCGCAGCCACGCGGTCGCGCGCGTCAGCGACCCCGAGCTCGGGGACATCTGGTGCGCGGGAGTCCCGGTCGGGCTGAGCGAGTTCCCCGAGCCGCGGGTGCGGCCGCGCCGGCCGCCCGGCGCGGACACCGCCGCCGTCCTCGCCGAACTGGCCGGGCAGTCCCCTTCGGCGTACTCCGCCGGCCCGGCGTACTCCGTCGGGCCCGAGCCGGACCTGGCCCAGCCGCTGCGCGGGATCCGCGTGCTGGACCTGGGCCTGGCGCTGGCCGGCCCGACCTGCGGGCGGATCCTCGCTGAGTTCGGCGCGGACGTGGTGAAGATCGCCAGCCCCGGCCACGGAGTCGCCGGATACCTTAACCGGGGCAAGGAATCGTTGCTGCTGGACTTGCGGGGGACCGGCGGCCAGGAAGTGTACTGGCGGCTGGTGGACCGCGCCGACGTCGTGCTGGAGAACTTCTCGCCGGGCACCGCGGACCGGCTCGGGATCGGCTACGAGGAGGTGCGCGCGCGGCGGCCGGAAGCCGTCTACACCACGATCAGCTGCTATGGCCTCGGCGGGCCGTGGGAGGGATGGCGGGGCTGGGAACGCCAGGGCCAGGCGGTCACCGGGATCATGGAGCGCACCGAGCTGCCCTCGGTCCTCGGCCCGTACAACATCGTCGACATCGGGACCGGCATCCTCGGCGCGTTCGCGACTGCGCTCGCGCTCTACCACCGGCAGTCAACCGGCCGGGGCCAGCGGGCCAGCGCCTCGCTGGCGCAGACCGCCACCTACCACCAGGCGGCGTTCATGTTCGACTTCCCCGGCTACCGTCCCGAAGAGCCACGGGGCTATCACGCGCTCGGCGCGGGCCCGCTGCAGCGTTACTACCGGGCCGCCGACCGGTGGTTCTTCCTCGCCGCCCGGCCCGAGGACCTCCCCGCCCTGGCCGCGATGACCGGGCTGCCGGAAGGCACGGTGCTGGCGGAAGGCACGGTGCTGGCGGAAGGCACGGTGCTGGAAGCCGCGTTCGCGGCGGCCGGCGCCGAGGACCTGGTGGCCCGGCTGGCCGGCGCGGGCATCGCGGCGCACCTGGTGACGGGGCTCGCGGAGCTGATGGCCGACCCGGTGGCCCGCGCCCGCGGGCTGAGCGTGACCCAGGAGGTCCCGGGGGCGGGGGCGTGCACGATGCCGGGGGTCTCGCCGCGACTGTCCGATACCCCGGCGCTCCCCGGCGACCCGCCGCACCGCCCCGGCGAGGACGCCCGGGAGGTCCTGGCCTCGGTGGGCCTGGACGGCCGGCTGGACGCGCTGGAGCGCGCCTGGGTCATCCGGGCTACCGACCTGCCAGCGGCATGGCCGTAACCAGGTGGCCGTAACGAGGAGGAACAACTACCGTGCATCGCAGCCAGACAAGGTTCCTGACCACCCACACGGGCAGCCTGATCCGCCCGCAGGCGCTGGTCAAGGAGCCGCCGGCCGACGCTGAGGCCAGCACCCGGGCCGAGTACGAGCGGTCGCTGACGGCGGCGGTCGCCGACGTGGTCACCCGGCAGGCGCAGGCCGGCCTGGACGTGGTGAACGACGGGGAGTTCGGCAAGTCGAGCTGGTCAGCGTACGCGCTGGGCCGCCTGAGCGGCTTCGAGATCCGCACGGACCAGCTCAAGCCGCTGGACTGGCTCGGGCGAGACCGGGAACGGTTCCGGGGCTTCTTCACCGGCAACCCGGAGCTGCCGGCCGCGCTGACCGGCGCGCCCGCGCAGGCGTGCGTCGGGCCGGTCAAGTACACCGGCCGGGAACTGGTCCAGCGGGACCTGGCCAACCTGACGGCGGCCACGGCCAGCCACCCGGACCGGGAGGCGTTCTGCACCAGCGTGGCCCCCGCCAGCACCGCGTACTCGGGCGTCAATGAGTACTACGGCAGCGATGAGGAGTACGTCTACGCCATCGCCGACGCGATGCGCCAGGAGTACCTGGCCATCCACGAGGCAGGGCTCATCCTCCAGGTCGACGACGCCGTGCTGGCCAACATGTACGACTACATCGTCTCCACCGAGGGCGAGGACGCCTACCAGCGCTGGGCGCGGGTGCGGGTCGAGGCGCTCAACCACGCGCTGGCCGGGATCCCGCCGGACCGGATCCGCTACCACGTCTGCTTCGGTAGCTGGCACGTCCCGCACGTCGCCGACGCGCCGCTGGAGGCGCTCGTCGACCTCATCGTGGACGTGAACGCGGGCGCGTACTCCATCGAGGCCGCCAACCCGCGGCACGAGTGGGAGTGGGAGGTGTGGGAACAACGCACGCTGCCGGACGGCAAGATCCTCATCCCCGGCGTCATCAGCCACCACATGACCACGGTGGAGCACCCGCGGCTGGTGGCCCAGCGGCTGGAGCGGTACGCGCGGATCGTCGGGCGGGAGAACGTCATCGGCGGCGCTGATTGCGGCTTCGCCCAGAGCGCCGGGATCCAGCGGGTGCATCCCGAGGTCGTCTGGGCGAAATTTAGCTCGCTAGTTGCGGGGGCCCGGCTGGCGTCGCAGCATGTCTGGGACTCATGATGAGTTCATAGGGTCTGTCTGATTGTCGGACAAGATCCTGAGGTCGGTAACAGGGAAGGAACATCACCATGGCGGTGCAAGAGCAGGCCAGGCCCGGGAGGGTAGCGGACCGAGGCGTCCCGGGCATCATGTCGGGCAAGACGCCGGGCGTGCGGGAGACACCGCCGCCAGGGCCGGGCGAACTGCCGCAGACACCGTGGGAGATCGAGGGCCCCTTCTTCCGGCTGGGCGCCCCGCAGCGGTCGAACCTGCTGGAACCCGGCGACAAGCCCGAGGTCATCCTCACCGGCCGGATCCTGAACGAGAAGGGCACGCCGATCCCGGGGGCGGTCGTGCAGTTCTGGTCGTGTGACCACAAGGGCGAGTACGACATGATCAGCTTCAAGTACACCGGCTACCAGGTCGCCGACGCGGCGGGCCGCTACGAGCTGACCACGATCATCCCCGGCGCCTACCAGCCGCGGGAAGCCAAGCACATCCACGTCAAGGTGCAGGCGATCAGCAGGCCGGTCACCACCCAGCTGTACTTCGAGGGCGAGCCGGGCAACCAGCTGGACGAGTACTACCACCCCGACCTGGTCATCACCTGGACGAAGGACGAGGACGAGGACGGGGTCCGGCACGGCACCTTCGACTTCGTCATCGCGCAGTTCACCGACGACGAGAACGTCACCCCGGAAACCCTCGCCGCCCGGGTATAGCGGCCGCGCTAAACGACGTGCTCAACGAGAGGAGCGAACGCGATGCGAGGGGACAGCGCGGCCCGGCCGGCCGCCGACTTCCGGTTCGACGTCGACGCCCAGTGGGAGAAGACCCCGGCCGGGATCACGCACGCCGACGTGTCGGCCGTCGGCGTCGACTCGGCCGACCGGGTATACCTGCTGACCCGGCACGACGCCAACGTGCTGGTCTACGAGCCGGACGGCACGTTCGTCACCGCCTGGGGCGGGGACAACTTCACCAGGCCGCACGGGCTGACCGTGGGGCCGGACGACTCGGTGTGGACCGTCGACGACGGGGACCACACGGTGCGGAAGTACTCACCCGACGGCAAGCTGCTGATGACGCTGGGGCGGCCGGGGCAGCCGTCGGATACCGGCCGGAAGGGCGGCGGCCCGTTCGTCGTGCACAACGTGGAGACGGTGCTGCGGCCGGGGGAGCCGTTCAACGCCTGCACGAACATGGCGATCAACTCGGCCGGGCGCGTTTACGTCGCCGACGGGTACGGCAACTGCCGGATCCACGTGTTCTCCGCGGACGGGGAGCTGATCACGTCGTGGGGCGAGGTGGGGGTCGGCCCGGGTGAGTTCCACCTGCCGCACGGCATCGGGGTCGGCCCCGATGACCGGGTGTTCGTCTGCGACCGGGAAAACGACCGGATCCAGGTCTTCGACCCCGACGGCCGGTACCTGGCCGAGTGGACCGACGTGCAGCGGCCCTGCCACATCGCCATCGACCCGGACGGCTACTGCTACGTCGCGGAACTGTGGCGGCCCAAGGGCAAGGGGTCGTTCACCCGCGGGTTCATGCGCGAGGACCACCCCGGCCGGGTCACCATCTACGACCGCGACGGCGCCATCGTCGCCCGGTGGGGCGCGAGCACCGTCAGCCGGGCGGCGCCGGGTAACTTCATCGCCCCGCACGGCATCGCCGTCGACTCCCGGGGTGACCTGTACGTCTCCGAGGTCGCCTACACCTTCGGGGTCAAGCAGAACGGCATGGACCCGGCCGAGGCCGCCGGCCACCAGATCCAGAAGTTCAGTCGCCGCCGCGCGTAGCCAAGGGCGATGACGCAAGGGAAGAAGGCACATGAGGCATAGCACCGACGGGATCCGGTCCACGCACGGCGGCAACCTGCCGCGGCCCGCGCAGTTCGACGCGCTGCTGCAGCAGGGCACGGTCGTCACCGCCGAGGTCGCCGGGCAACTGCCCGGCGCGGTGCAGTACGTGGTGGACCGGCAGCTTGACTGCGGCGTCACCGTGATCAACGACGGCGAGTACGTCAAGGCGGCGGGTGGCGGCTCATACGCGGGATACATCCACCAGCGGGTGAGCGGGTGGGAAGACCTGCCGGTCGACCCGGCCAAGCCGGCCAAGCGGGACGGGGTGGGCGGGCGGGAACGCCGCATGTTCCCGGGGTTCTTCGAGTCAGGGCTGTGGCTGCAGGGATCGGGCGGCCCGGTGCGCCCGGGGTACTTCAAGCCCGGCCGGCCGCCGGAGCGGACCACGGAGTGGGTGGCGACCGGCCCGGTCGCCTACACCGGGCACGCGGCCATCAAGGCGGACGTGGACGCGCTCACCAAGGCGCTGGCGGGCAAGCCCGCCGAGGTGGAGGGCTTCGTGGCGGCGCTGGGCCCGCTGAGCCTGGGCGCGGGGTCCCGCAACGAGCACTACTCCTCGGAGGAGGAGTACATGATGGCGGTCGCCGAGGTGGTCCGCGAGGAGTACAAGGCGATCACCGACGCCGGGTTCATCGTGCAGGTCGACGAGCCTGAGTTCGCGACCTCCTGGCAGTTCTACCCGGACTGGGACGTGCCCCGGTACCGCGAGTACCTGGAGTTCTGCGTGGCGGTCATCAACCACGCGCTGGAGGGCGTCCCCGCGGACCAGGTCCGGTTCCACGTGTGCTGGGGAAGCGGGCACCGGCCGCACGTCACCGACATCGACCTCATCGACATCGCCGACCTGATGCTGAAGATCAACGCCCAGGCCTACTCGGTCGAGGCCGGGAACGTCCGGCACGCCCACGAGTGGACCGTGTGGCGCGACGTCAAGCTGCCCGACGGCAAGATCCTGGTCCCCGGGGTCATCTCGCACGCCACCGACCTCGTCGAGGCGCCCGGCCTGGTCGCCGAGCGGCTGGTCAACTACGCCAGCGTGGTCGGCCGGGAGAACGTCCAGGCCGGCACCGACTGCGGCATCGGGTCGCGGGTCGGCCACGAGGAAATCGTCTGGGCCAAGCTGCGGGCGATGGCGCTGGGCTGCGAGCTGGCCAGCAAGCAACTGTGGGGTAAGTGAGATGAGCGGTGCGACGTATGACCTGCTGATCAAGGGCGGCCACGTCCTCGATCCCGGGCAAGGGCTGGACGGCACGCTGGACATCGCGATCGCCGGGGGAAAGATCGCGCGGATCGCCGCGGACATCGCGGCCGAGGACGCCGCGCGCGTCCTGGAGATCCGCGGCGCGGGACGGCACGTCGTCCCCGGCCTGATCGACGCGCACGCGCACGTCGCCAACGGCGCGATCACCGAGGGCGTCGGCATGGGCAACTGCGACGCCGACGCTATCGGCGTGCACTCGGGCGTCACCACGATCTTGGACTGCGGGTCGGTGGGCGTGGCCAACCTGGGCGTCTTCCCCGCCTGGATCTTGCCCAAGGCGAAGACCCGGGTCATCACCATGGTGAACGCCGGCAGCTACGCGCACACCATGCCGGGCCCCGCCGACGTCAACTCGCTCGACGACATCAACCGGGACGCGCTGCAGCGGGCCGCCGAGCACAACCCCGGCCTCATCTCCGGGGTCAAGCTGCGCATCGCCGGCCCGATCTTCTCCTCGATCGGCGAGGACATCATCACCAAGTCCAAGGCGGCGGCCAGCGACCTGGGCGTCCCGCTGATGGTCCACATCGGCGACCCCGGTGCCAACAACGACGCCGCGGCGGCGCGGCGGCGCGGCGAGCTGACCCGCTTCCTGCTGCGCACCTTCGAGCCCGGTGACATCCTCACCCACCTGTGCACGCCGAACTCCGGCCGGGTCCTCGACCCGGCCGGCAAGCCCTACCCGGAGGTCGCCGAGGCCCGCGCGAACGGCGTCATCCTCGACTCGGCGCTCGGGCGCGGCAACTTCGGCATCGAGGTGGCCCGCCGCCAGGCCGACCTCGGCCTGTACCCCGACACCATCAGCAGTGACCTGACCGCGTTCGGGCTGAGCTTCCACAGCCTGCTGGAGTGCATGGCCAAGTTCATGTCGATCGGCTACCCGCTGGCCGACGTGGTCAAGGCGACTACCGCCAGCGCGGCGGCGCTGCTCGGCCTACAGGACGAGATCGGGGCGATCGCCGTCGGGCGCGACGCCGACCTGAGCATCATCGACGTGGTCGAAGGCGACTTCACCTTCACCGACACGACCGGCCAGGCCTTCCGCGGCGGCTACGGGCTGGTCCCCGTCCGCACTGTCAAGGCCGGCGAGGAGTTCTCGCCCGGCTGGGGAACCCATCCGTGGGGGTGGCTTCCCGCCCCGGCGTAACGCCCGCCGGGGTTACGTGCCAAATGCGCGCATCCGACACGCTGTAGTAACGGGGCTCAGCGTGATTGAGCGGGGTCGGCCTGGGGCTGGTCGGCCTGGGGCTGCTCGGGCCGGGCCTGGTCGGCGTCGCGCGCGCGCTTGATGGCGTCGGTGGCGGCCTGGGCGGCCGCGTGGTCGCCGAAGCCGACGCCGATCACCTGGTCGTCACGGCGCTGCTCGGCGTGGACGAGGGCGGCGAGCACCCGCCGGTCGGCTTCCGTGGGCTCGCCGCCGAGCGGCAGGGCCCGCGGGTAGAGCCGGCGGGACAAGACGGGATTGAGCTCGGCGGCGTAGATGCTGAGCTTGGCCAGCAGGAGCAGGAACGCCACGATGCCGATGACGGCACCGAACGCCCCGTAGGCCGCCGAGCTGTGCTTCAGCTGGTGGGTGACCAGCCCGGTGCCGATCGTGATCAGCGCGGTGAACGCGATCCCGCCGAGGATCGCCCCGGGCAGGTGGCCGCGCGGGCCCACCACCTTGGCGGTCAGCAGGGTGAAGGTGGCGAAGTACAGCGCGACGTTGAGGATCAGCAGGCCCGCCAGGACCGGGACCCTGATCGCGTAGTTCGTCGTGCCGCCGGTGGCGTAGCTGGTGATGGCGGCGTTCACGAGGAAGGCACTGCCGATGGTGATCAGCCCGGCGATGCTGCGCCCGAGCCGCGGCAGGAAGCCGGTCCGCTCGACCTGCGGGATGTTCCAGACCATGGCCATCGCCTGCTGCGCGGTCTGGGTCACGCCCTGCGCGCCGTACAGCGAGCCGAGCAGGCCGATGACCAGCCCGACCGCGCTGCCGTGGAGGGCGTGCCGATTCTCGGGGTTGAAGCTGGACCCGATCACCGGGAACTGATGCAGCGTGCGCAGGATGCTCGTGCCGATGGACTCCAGGCCGACGTAGCCGAACAAGGTCAGCACGACCAGCAGCAGCGGGAATATCGCGGTGAACCCGTACCAGGCCAGCCCCACGACCACCAGGTTGGCGTTATCGTCGCCGAACTTCTTCACCACCGCGTACGGGACGCCCGCCCACCCGGTCCGCCGTTGCCAGCGGTCCAGTGCGCCCATCAGCTTGTTCAACGGCTTCATCGCGTTCATCACGGCAGGCAGCTACCCCGGGACCAGAGAACAAACGCCGTCAGACGCCGAGGGCGCGGCCACCGTCGACGACGATGCGCTGGCCGGTGATGAACCCGGCGCCCGCGGAGGCCAGGAAGCTCACGGCGTGGGCGATGTCGGCGGGAGTCCCCATCCGCCCGAGCGGCACGGTGGCCAGGTAGGCGTCCTTGACGGCGCCGGGGACGTCGGCGTGGCGTTCCACGGGGACGAAGCCGGGGGCGACGGTGTTCACCGTGATGCCGAACGGGCCCAGCTCCCGGGCCCAGCTGCGGGCCAGCCCGACCTGCGCGGCCTTGGCGGTGACGTACGCGGACCGGTTCGGGGGCGGCCGGTCGGCGACCTCGGAGTCCACGTGCACGATGCGCCCGTACCGCCGGTCCCGCATCCCGGGCAGCACGGCCCGGCCGAGCAGCACCGGGCTCTTGACGAAGAAGTCCAGCTGGGCCAGGTGATCGGCCCAGGCCACGTCGGCCAGCGGGATATCGGGCTGCGGGCCGGTGGCGTTGATGACCAGCACGTCAACCGGGCCGAGGCGGTCCGCGGTGGCGGTGACCAGCCGGGCGGCCTGCTCCTCATCGGTGACGTCGGCGCAAAAGCCCTCGGCGCGGCCGCCGCCGGAGCGGATGGCGGCGGCGACGGCGGCCACCTGCTCATCGCCGGGCGGGCCGTTGACCGCGACCGCGAGGCCATCATCGGCCAGCCGCCGGGCGATCACCGCCCCCAGGCCCCGCGAACTCCCGGTTACCAGGGCAACCCGCCCATGCGCCGCGACCATACTGCGATGATCCCACGCCGATTCCGGTGAATTCGCCACGCGGCGGCGGCAGCCGGACGGCACAATGGGGCCGATGACCGTTAGCTCGCAGGCCCCCGGCACCGGCCCGCCGGCCGCCGCGCGGGCGCCCGAGGCGGGCGACCAGGACCCGGCGGGCCTGCTGCTGGCCCGCCTCAGCGTCGCCCCCGCGCTTATCGCGACGGCGTTCCTGCTGGTCAGCTTCCCGCTGCTGGTCATCGGGGAGTTCCGTCCGGTCCCGGTGATCGGCCTGAGCGCGATCGCGGCGACGCTGCTGACCTGGCGGGGGCTGTTCCCCTGGCGGGGGTTGCGCGCGCTGCCCGGGCTGCGCGCGCCACCGGAGCTCCGCTCGGGCGCGGCGGTCGCCGATCCGCGCCCGTGGGCGCAGCCGGGCGATCCCCCCGGCGGCCGCGACGCGCGGCGCACCCCGTGGTGGGTTCCGCTCAGCGTGCTGGTGATCGCGGCCGGGTTCTTCGCGTTCCAGGCCGCCTACCACTCGCAGTTCCTCGTCATCAGCCGCGACCCCGGCGCGTACATGCAGTTCGGAGCGTGGATCGCCGGGCACGGGGCGCTGCCCATCCAGACGAGCCCGGGGGCGTTCGGCGGCGCCCACGGCATCACCTTCGGCGGCTTCGCCATGTACCAGGTCGGCGCCACCGTGGTCCCCCAGTTCATGGCGGGGCTGCCGATGGCGCTGGCGGCGGGATGGTGGCTTTTCGGCGTCAACGCAGCCCTGGTGACCGCGCCGTTGCTCGGCGCCGCGGCGGTCGTCGTGTTCGCCGGGCTGGCCGCGCGCCTGGCCGGGGCCCGCTGGGCGCCGCTGGCCGCGCTGGTCATCGCCGCGAGTGAGCCGCTGATGTTCACCAGCCGGTCGACCTACAGCGAGCCGCTGGCGCTCATCATGTTCCTCGGCGGGCTGTCCCTGGTCATCGACTCGCTGCGCGCCGAACGGGGCGCCCGGGCGCTGGCGTTGCTGGCCGGGCTGGCGCTCGGCACCTGCCTGCTGGTGCGCATCGACGCCCCGGCCGACGCGCTGCCGGTCATCCCGTACGCCGGCTGGCTGCTGGCGCGCGGCCAGCGGCAGGCGGCGCCGATGATCATCGGCCTGGCGATCGGCTGGGCCGGGGGCGCGTGGGACGCGATCTTCCTGAGCTTCCCCTACGTGTTCCAGACGAACAAGTCATCCTCGGTCCCGATGGTGGAGATCATCGCGGTCACCATCGTCTGCACGGTGGCCGGCGGCTGGTGGCTGCGCCGGCGGGCGCGGGCGACCCGCGCCCTGCCGCGGGTCGGCGAGCACTGGCTGCTGCCCAGCTGGCTGCCCGCGTTCCTGGCAATCGTGCCGTTCTGCGTGCTGGCCGGGTTCGCCGCCCGGTCGCACGTCCAGCCCGGCTACGCCGGGGAGCACTACGCGCAGCTCGCGCTGCACTGGGCGTACTGGTACCTCGGCGGCCCGGCGATCGCCCTGGCCGCGGTCGGGGCGGCCGTCTTGTCCCGGGGCTGCCTGCGCGGCCAGTGGCCATCGTGGGCGCTGCCATTGATGGCCTTCTCCTGGGGCATCGTGACGTTCTTGTACCG
>Ga0157369_10003335_pt1 | contig 19081 bp, 24 predicted proteins | sample C25metaG_FD_113461 | JGI IMG/M metagenome (GOLD analysis project Ga0157369, IMG submission 113461) | Corn rhizosphere microbial communities from Kellogg Biological Station, Michigan, USA - C2-5 metaG | ecosystem: Host-associated > Plants > Roots > Rhizosphere > Soil | place: USA: Michigan... | reverse complement strand
GTGAAGTTGCCTTGGGCTTGGAAGGCGCTTTGCCGCTGATCCGCAAATGGAAGCCGCTCTGCTGGTTTCCTGAAGACGACGCGACGTGGAAGGCATCAGAGGCTTTCGTGCGCGCCGCCATGATCCGCACGAAGACGCTTTGCAGGATCGAGCCGCTATCCGCATCTGGCGCAGGCGACAAGGCCACCAAGGCGCAGCCATTCCAAGCAAAGGCAGCAATGGGCGAAGTGCATATCCCTGCCGGTTTTATGGGTGACGAAGTTCTGGACGAATATAAGCGGTTCCCTGCTGGCAAGCACGATGACCGAGTTGACGCTGCTGCGCATATCGCTCGCGCCCTCGACATGGCGCACCCCGCCATCGTGCCGACCGTTATCAAGCCGACCGAGCCGCGCGATCGGTTCCACCGCAAGGCACGCGGCGCATCATCGGGAAGTGCCTGGGGCTGACCATCGCGTCTTGCTTGCAAGCGGTAACGCAATACCCGTTTGCCGCATGACCGACGAAGAGCGCGCAGCCGAGATCGAACGACTGGAAGCCAAGCTGGCCGCGTCTGAGGGGCGCGAAGGGCTGGCGCAGCGCGTGGAAGCCATCAAGGCCCGTCTGGAGGAACTGCGTGCTGACTGACCCCCAGATCGTCACGGCGACTGACCAGCTACCGGCGCATCCTGAAGGGCTGATCAAGCCGCCGCTCTACGCGATTGATCCACCCGACATTTCGGACCTGCGCAAGAAGTTCGACCGCGCCCGCGATATGACCGGGGAAGCGCGGCGCAAGAGCCAGATCGACCGCGACTATTTCGACGGGCCTAAGCAGCTTGACGCGGAAGTGTGGACGATCCTGAAGGCCCGCAATCAGCCGCCGATCTACACCAACCAGATCAGGCCCGCGATCAACGGCATATTCGGCGTGATGCAGGGGGCGCAGACAGACCCGCGCGCCTTTCCCCGCAATCCCGATGACACGGACGCAGCGAATGTCGCCAGCAAGACGCTGCGCTACATCGCGGACGCGGCAGACTTTGACGAAGTGAAGCTGGACTGCGCGGAGAATTTTTGGATCGAAGGCACCTGCGCCGCGATCATCGAATATGACGGCGAGAATATCACCGTCGATCAAATTCGGTGGGAAGAGTTTTTCTTCGACCCCCGCTCGCGCCGCCACGACTTCAAGGATGCCAGCTATCTCGGTTTCGCCCAATGGCTGAACACCGAATATGTGCAGCGGCTTTACCCTGAGCAATATGCCGCCATGGGCAATCCGCTGGAGTCTGGCGGCATCGGCATTGAGCCGACATGGGAAGACCGGCCCGAGAACATGACCCCGTGGGTGAGCAGCAAGGACCGCCGCATTATGGTGGTGACGCTGTTCTACGCTGCCGGGGGAAAATGGTATCGCTGCGTCTATTGTGCAGCCGGCGTGTTCGAGCATGACGAGGCTGGCTATGTCGATGACAAGGGCAACGTCATCTGCCCAATCGAGGCTGTCAGCTATGGCGTGAACCGCGACAATGAGCGGTATGGTCATGTGCAGGACATGAAGCCGATCCAGGACGAGGTGAACGCATCTCGCTCGCGCTCCCTGCATCTCGCCAACAGTCGGCAAATCCAGCAGACCGACCCGAACAGCCCGCCGATCGATCAGGATATAGCGCGACAGGAAGCGGCCAAGGCTGATGGCGTGATCCCGCCTGGCTGGCAGAAGGTGCCGACCGACGACATGCTGCAAGCCAACCTCCTGCGCAATCAGGAGGCAAAAAGCGAGCTTCAGCGCATGGCTCCAACGCCTTCGGTGCTGGGCCGCGATCAGGGCGCGTCATCGGGCCGTGAGAGGCTTGTGCTGCAACAGGCGGGCATGACCGAACTGGCCCGTCCGATGGGCCGCCTCGATGCGTGGGGGCAGCGCTGCTATCGGCAAATGTGGTGGCGCGCGCAGCAGTTCTGGACCGCGCCGAAATGGATTAGGGTGACAGACGAGGTCCGTGCGCCTGAGTTCCTTCAGATCAACGAGCCGGAATTTGACGAGGCGGGACAGCCTATCCTCGCCACCGATCCGCGCACGGGAATGCCGATCATTCAGCCGGTCATGGGGCCGGATGGTCAGCCTATACTTGACCCGACGACTGGACAGCCAGCGGTGCAGCCAGTGCAGAGGGTCAAGAACCGCATCGCGCAGATGGATTTGGACATCATCATCGAGACGGTGCCTGATACCGCCAACCTCCAGAGCGAGGTGTTCGCGGACCTGATGGAGATCGTGCGCTCGAGCGGCTTGCAGGCTGTGTTTGCGCCTGAGTTCGAATTGCTGCTGGAGCTGTCCCCAATCCAGAACAAGGCGGAACTGCTGGAGCGGCTGAAAACCGCCCGTGAAGGCCAGCAGAACACGCAAATGGCGCAAGCGGCACAGATCATCCAGCAACTTCAGGCGCAGATCGCGGACCTTACTCAAGGGCAAGCTGCGGCCGATGTGGAAAAGACCCGCAGCGAAACAGCGGAGAACATGGCGCAGGTCGAAGAAATCCAGGCCCGCACGCTGCGCACCATGACCGAGCCGTTCAAGCAGCCGACCGTTCCGCAATTCCCCGGCCAATAGCTTCACGTCACCTATTGCTTGCAACGGGTAGCGGAATACCACCGCGTCAAGTGCCGCCGACTTCACGGGCGTTACGAGACGTGGAGCCTCGATCCATCTCCACCGGGAAGCCGCCGCTGCGGGCTGTTCGGATGGTCGCCACGATACGGCGAGTAGGGAGATGGTATGGAAGGGTTGGACGAGGTTTTCGACAATCTGAACGCGGACGATGGACCTGTAATTGAGCAGGCCGAAGCCCCGCAGTCAGTGGAAGCCGCGCCGGTCGAGGTGGAAACACCGGAACCAGTCATCGAACCAGCCCCGGCAATCGAAGCCCCTGTAGAACGGGAAGACAAGAGCGTTCCGCTCGCAACCTTCCTCGACATGCGGGACAAGCTGAAGGAAGCCGAACGTCGCGCCGCTGAACTGGAGGCCGCAAAGCCCCAGCAGCCGCAGAACGCCCCTGATCCCTATGACGACCCGCAAGGGTATGCTGCTTATCAGAGCCAACAGGTGCAGGCCGCAGTCCTCGCCAACAAGTTCGAGATGAGCGACGTGATTGCGCGGCAGGCGCACGGTGCCGAAGCGGTCGAGGCCGCGACGACCTGGGCCGCTGAGAGGGCAAAGAGCAATCCTGCCTTCGCTGCCGAGTATATGCGTGAAGCGCACCCTATCGATTGGATCGTCCGACAGCATAAGCGTGATGGCTTGCTGTCGCAGATAGGCGAAGACCCTGACGAGTTCGTCAAGCGCCGTGCGGCTGAGTTGGGCCTGATCGCTACCGCGCCGGCAGTCCCTGTGACCCCGGCACCGCAGCAACAGGTGCCCCAGCCCAAAGCCCCGCCGAAGTCGCTCGTAAACGCCCCGTCTCATGGCGGCGTGAGCGAAGTTCCCACCGGCAGGCTCGCAGGAATGGACACCGTTTTTCCGCGCTAAGGAGGCGTAAGGAAGAATGGCAGAAGTAGTCCTGGCAAGTGCCAGCCAGCGTCAAGTCTGGTCCAACACGTTCTGGAAAGAATATATCCGCGAGAGCGGATTCTCCAACTACATGTCGCGCGAGAGCAATGCGATTTTCCGCATCCTCGGTGATCTGGACGGCAAGGGTGGCGGCATCGTCAATATCCCTCTGCTGGGCCGGCTCAAGGGCCGTGGCGTCGAAGGCTCTGAAGTCCTTGAAGGCAACGAAGAGGATCTGGAGAACTTCAACGACCAGGTGCGCATCAACTGGATTCGCAACGGCGTCGTTGTCCCCAAGTCCACCAGCTATCTCACCGAACTGGACCTGCTGGGTGCTGCTAAGGCGGCATTGAAGGACTGGCGCGCCGAGAAGTTGCGGGACCGGATCATCGCCGCCCTTCAGTCGATCATCATCCCCGGAACGACCGATGAGAACGGCCTTCCCGGAACGGATAGCTCTGTGTCCTATGCCAATGCCACGGCGGCACAGCGCAACACCTATCTGGTCAACAACACCGATCGCATTCAGTTCGGTAAGCTGCGTTCCAACTCGTCTTCGGGCGTGTGGGCGACGGCTGCGGCGACCATCGACAACACCGATGACAAGCTGACCACCAGCCTGATCAGCACGGCCAAGCGCCTTGCGAAGAATGCCGACCCGCATATCCGCCCGTTCCGCATTGAGGACGGCCGCGAATATTATGTGCTGTTCGCCAATAGCCTCGCCTTTCGTGACCTTCAGGGTGACACGGCGATGCAGCAGGCCAACCGCGATGCGCGGGAACGCGGGATCGACAACCCGATCTTCCAGGGCGGCGATCTGATCTGGGACGGCGTGATCATCCGCGAGATTCCCGAATTGGGCGTCATCTCGGGTGCGGGTGCTGGCGGCATCGACATCACCCGCAACTTCCTGTGCGGCCAGGGCTCCGTTGCCCTCGCATGGGGCCAGGGACCGACGCCGCAATCCGATCTGGACCGTGACTATCGCTTCCGCCCCGGCGTGGCGATGGAAGAACTGACGGGCCAGAAGAAGGTCTCGTGGGGTGGCAAGAACTATGGCGTGGTCGAGATCGTGACCGCCGCCGTTGCCGACGCTTGAGGAGAATAGACAATGGCAACCTATACCTCGCTTCAGCTGACCCCGCCCAAATATCCGGTTTCGGGGCCGGGTATCGGCGGGCGCACGCTGCACGCCATTCAGGGTGATGTGACCTTCACCAGCGCACCTGCCCTGAACGACACCTTTCCGCTGTTCGACCTGCATCCCAATTTCCGGGTGATGGGCGGTTATATCGAGGCGTCCGACATGGACACCAACGGTACGCCGACGATCACTCTTGACGTGGGCGATGCGGCCGACCCGGATCGCTACTTCGCGGCCTCTACGGCGGCGCAGGCAGGTGTCCCGGCAACCGCCTTGGCGGCAACCGGCCTTGGTTATCTCAACACCGCCAAGACCCGCGTTTACGGCACGGTGAAGGCTGCTCCTGCAACTGGCGCGACCGGGACCGTCTCGGTGGTTCTCTACGGCACCATCCAGGAACCGGCATAAGGAGGCCGACATGGCAGATGTGACATGGCTCGGGGACGCTGATCCCACGGTGGATCAGATCACCATGTACGGTCATACCTTCGTCAAGGGGAAGCCTACCAGCATCCCCAATGACGACCCGTATCTGGGTAAACTGAAGGGCGCGACCAACGCCTTTTCGACCGGCAAGGCAAAGCCCGATCTGGTCGATGAGGAGGACACGTCGGAGGTCGCTGAACTAAAGGCAGAGCTTGACCGTCGCAACGTCAAGTATCGTGCCAATGCGTCCGAAGAGAGCCTGTGGAAGGCTCTGGCTGAAGACGACAAGGCCAAGGCCGCCGTCAAGGCGAACGGCTGATGGCTGCGGCTTCCTGCAACGATGTGGTTAAGGGGGCGCTCAGGAAATTGGGCGTCCTCGCATCCGGTAGGGAGCCACGCCCGGTAGACCGGGACGACACGTTCGAGGCTCTGAAGGGCCTCTATCGTCAACTCATCACGTCAGGGGCGTTCGGGCGTCTGACTGATGTGGTCCCGGTCGTTGACTATACGGCGTGCGGCAATGTGCGGGTGTTTCGCAACACCGACGACGCCATTGCGATCACGCTGCCCGAGACGGTGAACCGGCAGGACTATTGGTGCGATCACCGCATCTATGGTTCCTGCTGGCGCCCCGATACCACGCTGCGCCGCGATGTGACGACGCCCCGTGATTGCACGGTGGTGACGATCACGGACGCGTTGGTCGGGGAAACCTATGATTTCATCTATGACGGGCACACCAAGACCTGGCAGGGGCTTTATGACCTGTCGCTGGAGAATGCTGCCCCGCTTGCTTTCCGTGATCCGCAGGGATTGATGGCGCTTCTTGCTGCCCAGATTGGCGACGACTTTGGAGCGCAGATCGGGCCGACGACTTTGCGTCTTGCCCAGAATTTCCAGTCCGCGCTTGTGACGCGCTTTTCCATGCCGCGTGAGACGGTAGCAGGGGTGTATTTCTAGTGCCGAAAATTCCCCTCGGCATCGGGGCATATAAGCGCGACAACGCTTTCCAACCCCCTGTCGAACTCTACAATCTTGTCCTGGAGAAGGACGACAGCGGCGCTTCCCCCGATGGCTTCATGCGCGTGCAGCGTCCTGGCTTGGCCCCCTACACGACCATCGCAACCCCTGTCGGCGGCGTGTTCCAGCAGCAGGGGCTTTTGAATGACGACGCTCTGGCTGTGGGCGGGAACAGCCTCTACCGCATTTCAGGTGGTTCACCGCGGCTGATCGGGCCTATCTCCGGTTCTGGTATCGCGTCCTTCGCCCCATCGATCAGCCGCGTTGGCCTCGTCCGCAAGCCCAGCGCCTATATCTATGACGGCACACTGGCCGACCTCCCCATCCCGACAGGCTTGGACGCGATCGATATAGACCAGCTCAACGGCTATCTGATCCTGCTGGCCCCCACAGGCCGCTTCTATTGGCTCGTCCCTGGCGAAACCGCGATTGATCCGCTGGACTTCGCCAATGCGGAAAGCAGCCCTGACGGCGGCGTTGCGGTGCGCAGGCTGGTGGATGAACTGTTCTTCTTCAACAGCACCACGACTGAAGTCTGGCAATCGACCGGCGATCAGGACGCGCCTTTCGCCCGTGCGCCTGGCCGGGTCTATGATAAGGGGTGCCTGAACAAAGACACGGTGCAGCGCTTCGACAATGCGCTTGTGTGGGTGGGCAATGACCTCAAGGTTTACCGCACCAGCCAACAGGCGATGGACATTGGAAACCCGTTCATCAGCGAACGGCTGCGGCTGCGCACGGACGAGCCATCAGCGCTCACGCTCAAGTTTGATGACCACGAAGTCTATGTGCTGCGGATACCGGGGCAAGGATCATGGGCCTATGATGCCTCGACGCAGGAATGGAGTGAATGGGGCACGGAAGGGGAGGCTGAATGGTCGCCTCATGTCGCTACTTTCGACATTTCGCTGTTGGGTGACAGCGCTACAGGAAAGTTATGGTTCGCTGATCCTGGTGCGCCCGATGATGATGGCGTGCCCATGGTTCGCAGGGTGACAGGCACTTGCGCCATTCCGTCCCGCCCGGTCCCCTCGTCCAATTTCTCGGTTGGGATCGGCTCGAATGGTGACACCACCGCCAAGATCAGGTGGAAGGACGGCCGCGATGATTGGCCCGCCTATTATGAGGAAGTCGAAGCCCGCGCACCCTATGATGTGGTGAATATTCACCGCACCGGCATGATGCGCGAGCCGTTCCGCACTTGGGAAGTCATGTTCGATGGCCCCGAACGGGTGCGGATTTCAGGAGCGATGTTCGGAGAGGCTTGGGGCTGATGGCCGCCCCGCCCCGCGCGCAGAGGTTTCGGCAGGACCGGCAGATCGTGGACCCGAAAACGGGTTTCCCGACGCCCGAATTTCTGCGAAACATCAACAGCAGCTTTGAACTGCTGAACTATCTCGCGAGCATTCAGGCGGCGGCGGAGGCAGCGCAGGACTCGGCGGACGCGGCACAGGCGACGGCAGACGCAGCGGTGCCGCAGACAACCCAGATTATTGCGGGCGTTGGCCTCGGTGGCGGTGGTGATTTGACCACTGACCGCACGATCGACCTTGAGGACACGGCTGTAACTCCCGGCCCCTATGGCTCAGCTAATTCGGTGCCCACCTTCACGGTTGACCAGCAGGGGCGGCTTATTGACGCGGAAGAAGTTCCAATCTCGGTCAATGCTGGCGCGGTAGCTGGTGTGGCACTGACCAAAACAGATGATACCAACGTCACGCTAACACTGGGCGGATCGCCTGCCAGCGCGCTTGTAGCGGCAGCATCGCTCACCTTGGGATGGACAGGAACACTTGCCATTTCTCGGGGTGGAACCGGCGCTTCTTCCGCATCCTCGGCGCTGTCGAACCTCGGAGCAGTCGCAACGACCCGCTCCATCTCAACAGGCACCGGCCTTGTCGGCGGGGGCAATCTCAGCGCTGACAGGACACTATCGCTCGCCACCAGCGGTGTAACGGCGGGGTCCTATGGCTCTGCCCTCAAGGTGCCGACGATCACGGTTGACGCCTATGGTCGCGTTACCATCGCATCTGAAAACACGATACCCGCCCTGGCATCCGGCACCTACACACCCACCCTGACGGGGGTTGCCAATATTGACGCCGTCACCGCTTACGCCTGCAAATATCTGCGTGTTGGCAACATCGTTCACGTTGCGGGCAAGATGGACGTTGATGCAACCGCCGTAGCTTTGACGCAGATCGGTATATCCCTGCCGATCGCCTCAAACCTTGCCACGGACGGCGATGCGCGCGGCGGGGCCTCCTCGCTCGTCCCTGAAACGATGGTCATTCGCGGGGATGCTGTGAACGATCGTGCCGAGATGATTTATACCGCCGTAAGCACCGCGAACCATGGCGTTTCCTTCTGGTTCACCTACGAGATCATCTAGCCAGCGGGTATTGCTTGCAAGGGGTGCGCGGGTAGCGAAATACCCGTGCGCTTCAAGGACCCGGCCATAGTCAACGACCTAGCCAACATCCCCGAAGTGTCGCGGAGCATTTCTCTGGACGGGGAGGTAGCGGAATTTGACTTCTCGGACGCCATTGCGAACCCGGCCAATGTGTTTCTCAGCGAAGGCGGCGGCGTTGCCATGTGCATCTGGTCCGCGCCTCGCGTCTACGAGGCACACATTATTTTCCACCCTGAGAGCCGTGGGCGAGCGGCCATCAACGCCTGTATCGCCATGCGGGACCATATGATGGCCAACCATGCGGATATGCTCTGGGGCCAGCCCAAATTAACGAACCGGGCAGCGATTTGGCTGATCCGGCAGGCGGGCTTTGTATGCGCCGGTCACGGTGAAAATCCCATTGTCGGCCCGGTCCAATATCTCACCTATGGGAGCGCGCAATGCCGCCAGTAGTTATCGCGGGCGCGGTGGCGGGGGCCGGGGCAATAGGCTCGGCCGCTATTTCCTCCAGCGCAGCCAAGAAGGCGGCGAAGGGTCAGCAGCAGTCAGCCGCAGCCCAGATCGCGGCGCAGAAGGAAAACCGCGACTACCAGTATAATCTGAACGCCCCAACGATTGCGCAAGGGTCGCGCGCGTCGGAACTTTATGCAGGGTTCCTCGGTGCAGGGGGTGGAGAACCCACCACCGATTGGGAAGCCTATGTGCGCGGCAATCCCGATGCGATGGCGGACTGGCAGAAATATCACACCGATATGAACCTGTCCGACTATGGGCAGTATCATTACAAGGCGGACGGGTCGAAGCGCGACCTGACCACGTTTCAGACTTCGCCGCAGTCGGCAGGCCAGGCATCGGCTGAAGCCCTCGCCACGTTCCGGGGATCGACCGGCTATCAGGACTTGCTCAAGCAGGGCTTGGGTGCGGTCAATTCCAACGCCTATGCGCGCGGCATGGGCGACAGTGGCGCTACCCTCAAGGCGCTTCAGGCGCGCGGCACGGCCATTGCCGACAGCTCAGCCAATCAGTGGCTCGGTGGCCTGACCAACCTCATGAACGCAGGCGGTCAGGCACGCGGCTTGGTGGCGGGCATTGGCACGAACGCGGTCAATGCGAACAACCAGGCGTTGCAGAGCGCGGCGGATGCGTCGGGCAACGCTCGCATGGCGGCGGCGGGGCAGACGACTAGCGCGATTGGAAGCCTGCTGAACGCGGGCGCTTACGCCTACGGGTCGTCCTATGGCGGGATGAACTCTGGCGCGGGGATGACGGGCGCGACAGGTGGGTATGGTGGCCCAATCGTAATGGGCGGCGCTTACAATCGATTCATGGGGACATAGAATGGCCCTCGATTTCTCCCTTCTCGGCAACCCGACCAGCCCACTTCAGGTGCTGCAATCGCTCGCCCTTGGTCAGCAGCGCGTCCAGCAGGAGCAGGATCGCGCCATGCAGATGCAGCGGCAGGGTATCGAAGATCAGTATCGCGAGCGGGAATTTGGGCTGAAGGAACGGCAGCTTGGCCTTTCCGAGCGCAAAGCCGGGATGGACGCGCGCAAGGCCGAATACGAACCATTCGCGCAGGCCGTCATGGATATTGAGCGCAGGCCGGAAGCCGAGCGCCCTGCCCTATGGGATCAGTATGTCGATTATTTCGTGCAGCAGGGGCATGGAGAAGCGGCGCAACTGAAGGGGCGCTATTCCTCGCAAGCGGCGCGCGGCATCCTCGCTGAAACCGGCTATCTTGATGACTTCCTGAAGCAGTCCGAACCCAGTTACCAGGTGATCCCGCAGGGCGGGAAGTTGCAGGGCTTTCAGTTCGGTCAGCCAATGACGGGCGGCGCGCCCGCTGCCTCTGGTCCGCAACCCGGCGCAGTAGAAGATGGCTACCGCTTCAAGGGTGGTAATCCTGCCGATCCGAGCGCTTGGGAGCCGGTTCAAGGAGGTCCGTCGCAACCCGCGACGGGTGGCTTTCGCTGATCCGATGAAAGCGCCGGGAACCCTGACCAGCGGGCGCAGGACGGTGGAAGGCAACCGGCTTGTCGGTGGCGTCCGCAATAGCTCGCATCTGCGCGGCGATGGCGTTGATTATGCGGGAACGTCCGTGGACGCCCTCAAGCGCTATTTCGGCCCGAACGCTCGCTATCTGGATGAGGGGGATCATGTGCACGTGACTTTGCCTGGCTATGGCCGCGTGCCCTTTTATGGCCGCAACGGCACCAAGGGGGCGCGCTAATGCCGGGACCATGGGAGCGATACAGCGGGTCTGCCCCCGCGCCTTCTGGACCTCCAGCGGTCATCTATGGAGAGCCGAAACCTGGGGCAGATGTTGACCTTGCTCGCGATCAGGTTGGTTTGCAGCGCGACCGCCAGCAGATCGGTATGGATCAAGAGCGCCTGCGGATGGAGCAGGAGCGGCTTCGTATCGCTCGCGAAGAAGCTGATCGCAAGCGCGCCGCGTCGGCTGCGACCGGCGGGGTGGACACCACCGAAGCAGAAAAGACAGCCGCGTTCCTCGCCACCCGCGTTGCGTCTGGCCTTAGCACTCTAGGCACATTGGGACGCTCTGGCGACCCTACCATCGGGTCGCAGCTTGCCAACGCGGTTCCCTTCGGCCTGGGCAACTATGCTACGGATGAAGCCCGTCAGCGGACGCGTGACGCACAGCTTGATATTCTCGATGCTGCCCTGACGCTTGGAACCGGCGCAGCATATACCCGCGAGCAGTTGGAAGGTTACCGGCAGTCTTATTTCCCGCAGATCGGTGACGGCGAAAACAACATCAAGGATAAGAATGAGCGCCTGAAGGTGCTTCTTGCCGCCGCTCGCGTGAAGGCGGGTGCGGCAGCGCCCCAGATTGACGCCGCGCTTGCCGCCGCTGGCCTGGAGGGCGGCAAGAACACGCCTGCTAGTGAAGCTGGAGCGGTCATTGACCCGACAGGTGCCCGCGAAACCATCACTCCAGAAGACCGGGAATATAACGCTCTAGCGCAAGAGCTTTATAATCGCGGTGGAAACCGGGCTGACTTCACCGCCCTGGCCCAACGCTACGGGCGGCAGGATTTTGGCGAAGACCTGGACAGCGCCTTAGCGACACGTGATCGCGGTGGGCGGGCCAGTTTCGTCGCAGAGCCAAGCGGCAGGACCGGCCCAACCGTCATGGGCGCTCTTGCCGCCTCACCTGTCGGCTCGTATTTTGCGAGCGCTGGTGATACGGTGTCCATGGGCACGCTCGATGAAGCAGCGGGCCTGCTGGGGGGCAACACCGGGGACGCGCGCCTTTCCCAGCAGTTGATGCAAAGGGAAAATCCGAATGCCAGTCTCGCAGGATCAATCACGGGTGGTTTTGCCCTTCCCACGTTCGGCGCGAGTGGCGCAGCGGGCCTTGCTCGCCTCGGAGCAGCCTATGGCGGTCTCTACGGAGCAGGATCAGCCGATGACGGCATCGCAAACCGACTTCTTGGGGCCGCTAAGGGCGCTAGCGTCGGCGCTGCTGTTGGATACGCAGGCGGTGCTTTGGGCGATCGTCTCGCGCGCGGTGGTGGTGGTAACCCTCCTGCTGGTGGGCCTTCTGATCTTTTAGCCGCCGCGAACCGGCAGGGCATTGATCCGCTTCCTGCTGACGTTGGCGGGCCGCTCACCCGGCGCTTGACCGGCGCGACGGCGCAAAGCCCATATGGCGGTGGCTCCATTATCCGGGGCGGCCAGAGGGTTGTTGACCAGGCGGAAGCGGCGCGAAATCGCATCGCAAATTCGGTAGGCACACCTGTTGATCCTGTTGCAGCAGGGGAGGCGGCGACCAGCGGGGCACTGTCATATCGCTCCACCAGCGGCGCGGCGGGCACTCGCCTCTATGATCGCGCAGCCGCCATGGCTGGCGATGCTCGGATTGATCCTGCGCAGGCCCGGCAGGTTCTCGACCAGAATATTGCCGATCTTGCGCAAAGCCCGCTCGGCGCGCCAGAAACGCTCGTCAATCTGCGCTCCAAGTTGGACGGCAACTTCACGGTCGCTGGTTTGCGAAATCTTCGCACCCAACTGCGGGACGAGTTCGCGGCAAAGGGTCTGCGCGGGTCCGACGCGGAACGGCGCGGGATGCAGGCTGTAGACGCGCTCACCGACGACATTGCTACCGGCCTGGAGGCGCAGGGGAAGCGCGAGGCGGCAGAAGCCTACCGTTCTGCTGACCAGTTCTGGCGTGAACGTCTGGAAACGATCGATAGTAGCCTGAAGCCCATCATCGGCGACGGCTCGCTTTCCGGCGAAAAGGTTATGAACAACATCATGTCCGCCACGCGCTCGGATAGTGGCCGGTTGAGCCGCTTCATGGAAAGCCTCCCGCCTGAAGAACAGGCAACCGTGCGGGCGACGGTCATCAACAATCTAGGCAAGGCGAACCCCGGCGCACAGAACGCCGAAGGGCAGGCTTTCAGTCTTAACACCTTCCTGACCCATTGGAACCAGATGACACCGCGCGCCAAGGGTGTGCTGTTCAAGGGCGAGGCTCGCGCCGCGCTCGATGACCTGGCCAAGGTGGCGGAAGGATCGCGCGAAGCAGGGCGCTATGCGAACCACTCGAATACGGGCGGCTCGCTCATGAGCCTTGTCAACATATCGACCGGCGCAGCGCAGTTTCTCACTGGCAAATTGCTGTCTTCGCGGCGCTTCGCTCGGGCGCTCGCAAGCCCTGCGGGAAATCCAACCCAGATCGCCAATAAGCTGACCAATATCGCGTCCCGCGAGCCCGCTCTGGCCCCCGACATCAACGGGCTGGTTCAAGCCCTCCAGCAGTCACCAGGCCGCATGGCGGCCTCCACTGGCGAGGAAAACCAGTGATGGAGCGAACCACCACAGCACCGCAGCCCAAAACGCAAACTTCAGGGATTTCCGCATAATGGCCTCTATTATCATCAATCTCCCGGAAAGCCCATTCAATGTGCTGGAGAGTGCGGACAATCTTGCGGCCCTGCGCGCCCTGCCCTCTGCTGATCTGGCTAACGGAACGGACGTGATCGTGGACGGCAGCGTCACCTCTGGCGACGGCGCTGGGGGGCTCTATACATGGAACGAGCTTTCGACCGCCGATGATGACGGTATCAGCGTCATCAAGCCCGATGATGTGGCTCCCCTTGCTGCTGGTCGATGGATATTGACCAACGCGTCTCAGGGTGGGTTGCTTGCAGAACTGGCGGGGCCGGAAGGCGCTGATCTGGTGGGCTTCCGGCAAACGGGCACCGGAGCGGTGGACCGAACCTTGCTCGACAAGGAGCGCGAGCGCATTGCCTATGGCGATCATGGAACGCTGGATCAAACCATCGTAGCGGCAGGAAGTCAGCGCGACGTTGATCTGGCGGGACAGTCGGTCACATTGGCGGGCGAGCCCGTGAACCAGTATGGCGCACGGCTCCGCAACGGCAAGGTGCTGGTTCCTTCGGGCATCGGGTCATACTTGACCCAGCGCAACACCTATGCCGACGATGCGAACGGGATCATGATCGGCCGCGAAAATCTAGCGGCATGGTGGAAGTCGGTATCTGCTGGCACGTTCCAGAGCATCTTCATCTACGGCGATAGCACCGTTGAGATGGATGCGGGGTATCCGCTCAAATCGCATCAGTTGTACAAGCAAGCGCTCTATGCAGCCGGGGTCAACAACTGCCTGACTGTCAATCGCGGCGTGTCTGGCACATCATGGTCCGATTTAAACATTCTGCCAGACCTTGGGCCAACCACGAAAAAGGTAGTCATAAAAGACGGCATCAACGACGCGGTAAAGACTGATCCGCTCGATACGCTGATGGCGGCCGCGCGCTCCAAACTTGCCGCAATCCGTGCAGCCACCAATGGCGATTTCGCTAACCTCTCCATCCTGCTGATGGGGCCAAACAGCACCTACCGCCCGTCCACCGGGCAGGACGCGAAATGGTATGAAGACCTGCGCAACGGCTACCTGCAACTCTGCAAGGAGTTCGACTGCGCCTATTTCGACACCTACGCCTATCTCCAGCAGACGCGCCACGCACCAGGCCTGTGGCTGGACAATATCGGTGGCTCTGGGGAGGGGTTGCACCCCGACGCGGTGGCTGCTTACTGGATATGGTTTGAGGGCATTAAAACGCATGTCTTGGGCGACGGGCAGTGGAACACGATCAAGGCGAACCAACATTGGAATATCGCGCACGCGACGACGCAGCAATATCCCACCAGTGAGCCGCAGACGTATCCATTTGGGGACTCGAATTGGGGTGTTCTTGCTTCGGACGGGTGGCCCGCCAACGGGGCGCTGAAGGTCTACCGGCAGGCGGACGGGACCACCACGCAAGAACTGCTGACCCTCGATGTGGTGCCGCGTCGGATGGTGCGCACTGGCGCTGGCTTGGTCTGGACGCAATGGACTGGCATTCAGACGGCGATAGGCACCTTCCTCAATAGCTGGGTCAACGAGGCGGGCGGATTCCACCCGGCAGCATATATGCCGACGACTGAGGGTTTCGTGAAACTGTTCGGCGTCATCCAGAGCGGCGTGAGTGGATCTGCGGCATTCAACCTCCCCGCCGCAGTGCGTCCTGCCTATGCCCATCGCTTCGACGTGGAGGGCGGAAACATCGTCATCTTTGCTGACGGCAATGTCATCCCGACTGTCACCTCCAATGCCCAAGTCACGCTCGACGGCATTGAGTTCCCGGCGCTGTGACCTGTTTAGCAACAACAATGGCGAAAACGCCAAGGGTCAGGGCAACCCGGAAATGATGAACATGGAAACAGCGGGGTCGCGCGTGGATGGAATAGATTGGTTGGGCGCGAGCGGGGGGCAACTCGCCATCGCGTTCGGCGCGGGTTGCGCGGCGTGCTGGGGGTTCATCCAGACGGTGCTGGTTGGGCCGCTCAAGAAGCAGATCAAGGAACTCAAGGACGAATGCGAGAAGCGAGACGAGCGATCGGCACAGCGCATCAACCAGCTTGAGATGCTGCTGCTCCTGCACGGATCCGGGGAACTTCGGCAGCAGTTGCAGGCGGCTCTTTCGGAAGAGAGGGTGTCGGGGGACAGGAAATGAATGTCGACGCATCCGGCGAACGGCTGATCAAATCATACGAGGGCTGCAAGCTCGCGGCTTATCCAGATCCGGCGACTGGTGGCGATCCGTGGACGATCGGTTACGGCGCAACCGGGCCGGGGATCAAGAAAGGCGTTATCTGGACGCAGGCGGAGGCCGACGCTCGCTTCACCCAAGACATCGCCAAGTTCGCCGCCAAGGTATCGACGTTGATCGGCGCCACGCCGACGACGCAGAATCAGTTCAATGCCATGGTTTCGCTGGCCTATAATATCGGGACCGGCAATTTCGGCAACAGCACGCTCCTGCGCTTGCACAAGGCCAAAGACTATGCGGGGGCGGCGGATCAGTTCGGGAAATGGAATAAGGCTGCTGGCCGCGTTATGACGGGATTGACCCGCCGCCGCGCCGCTGAGGCGAAGATGTACCGGGGGCAGGCATGACCACCAAAGACCTCCCCCGCATCATCATCACCGCCGTGATCATGACCTATTTCGGATATGCGCTGTTCAGCCACTGGTCCGAAGGGCTGGAGGAAACGCTCAAAAACGTAGTCATGCTGGCTGTAGGTTTCTGGCTGGGCTCATCCAAGGGCAGTTCCGACAAGGCGGCCACGATAGAAAGGATGGGCCAATGATCTTCTGGCTTCCATGGCTCATCTTCTACGGCTGCACATGGGAGGAAGAATGAACCTCGTTCCGTTCTCGCTATCGCTGCTCAAAGGGCACTGGAGGCTGATCGTCGGCGCTTTACTACTCGCGGCCCTTGGCATCCAGACATTGCGCGTGGCGGGGCTAGAATCGTCCCTGAACGCAGAACGAGCCGGTAGGAAAGCCGACCACCTATCTTACGAAAATGCGCAAGCCCAAGCCGCTGTTGACGCCTACGCCGCGAAGATAAAGAAGGAAACCGAAGATGCGAAGAAAGCCGATGCCGCTGATAGCCGCGCTGATGACCTTGCTGCCCGTTATCGCGCTCTCAGCCTGCAATACGCCAGCGCTCAACGTGCGGCCGGCAAGCCCGATCTGTCCGGCCCCGCCAAGGCCTCCCAAGGCCCTGACAGCACCAGTGGAGCGCCCGTCATTCCTATCGGAAGCATCCTGATTCCGGAAGCTGATGCGGTGATCTGCGCGACCAATCAGGGCAGGCTAGAAGTTTCCCACGAATGGGCGCTTGGTATAGGTGAGTGACGCGGCTTCCCGTTCCGGCTAGACGGGGAATTAAGCGAGCGCCCTTGGCACCGCGTCTCACCCCTTATACCCCTATCCACCGCTTGGGGTGAATCCCCTACTTCGCGTCCTTAAGACGCATAAATACGTTGCGCCTATAGACCTTCTCAGGAAAAGGCTCTCCCGGCTGATCAATCGAGTATTGCGTCATGAGGACCAGATAGTCTTCGCCGCCTATGTTGATTATAGCCCCATCCGGTGGTGGCGGCGCGGATGTTTCCAGCGTCAGCAAGTATGAGGCTCGGACGCCTACCTCACGGGTCGCATAAAATTCCAAGATGGCCCGGTCAGTCATGCTTCACCTCATGTTCCCCGAATGCGATGGCCTTATGGGCCTCATAGGCCGCGATGCAGTTGAAGCCAAACTCCTGGACGACGCCGGGATATATCCGATTCGCCTTCGCCATCAGGTCATAGGCTTTGCATTTGCGCCTTGCCTGCCGATAATCCAGCCACGCCCTCTTCAGTAGGCGCAGCGCCCGCACAGCCTCACTCACCCGCACCGCCATCGGCTTTCAATATCCATTTGGTCCAGACGTCCGATATGGGAATCCTGATTTTTCTTTCAGTCCGCGCCCGGCTGACACGCCGCCCTTGCACTTTACCCGAATGCGATATTTGGGCCTGAACGCTGACATGTCATTGACCTCTGTCCGATCGAGTAAATATATAGGCCCTCCGTAAATGCGCCTATCTGACACATACCATAAACCTTCCTTGTCGATAGCATCTGCGCCGCGCACACCTGTATCCGTCATCCTGCACATGCTACTTAACCTCTCCATCATCCGGGGTAAGGGCGCCCCAATTGGCGATGCGATAGATGCGCCATTTCTCCAGCAGCGCCGCAAGCATCTCCTCGATGCCTTTTATGGAGTGATTGGGGAAGCACCCGCGCGGCGAGGTGCCATAATCGCAAAGCCCGGAAGTGCAGAGCATTTCGCGAAACATCTCATGAGCTAACCCCTCGCCTTCGCCCCATCGCTTGTTGATGATATTGTCCAGCACCAGGATAGCCATGTCGTCAAACTCGCTGGAATAGCTTCCATAGACGGACGGGAATATCTCCCACGGATCAAACTCATCGACGCTGGCCATCCCGTCCTCACGATCACTGATCGGTTTGGCGAGTTGCGCCTTTAGTTCATCTATTGCCTTACCCATCATCCCCCTCCCCTTCCATGAGGCGGCCGCGGAGAGCGGCGCAGCAGAGAGCCAGGGCTGGCGTTGCGGCGCTGTCGCATCCGGCATAAAACTCGTCTGGGTCTTCGGCCATCATGTGTCCATCATTTCCGGCAACCCCCGCATATGATAAGCCGTCATCGGTCCTGCCCACTTGAACGCTCGCCCACCCTTTCGGCACCAGCTTCATCGCCGCGTCGAGTGAGGCGGTAAACGATGGCGGCGCTATAAACCAAGGGTGCCTCATTCCGGCCTTGACCGCCTCCACGATTGCAAGATCCGTTTCCCGGCAAGGCCCCTCCAGCTTCTCCACGCGATCAGCCAGGTCGTTCAGGTCTATCTCAGCCATGGCTCTTATCCTTCGGTATGGGGGTGAGGCGGGCGATCTCGGCAAGCACCGTGGGATGTCTTTCGAACCACTCCCCATGAAGGCGGAAAGGGGCGAGGAGATCATGATAAAGCTTCTCCCGACTTGCGCCCTTGCGCACCGCCAGGATACGGAGCGGTATCGGGCTGCACGCCTGTATATCCTTAAATCGAATGGCGAGCCTCGTTGACCGCCCGATCTTTATCGCGCCTACATCCCCGCCAATGAAGTAAGTTTCTCCCGGGTCATTTTCATTATCCACCACCTCCAACGCCGCGGCGGCTAAGTCGGTCTCAGTGATAGGCCCCCCATTTGGGTCATATGGCATGATAATATCGAGCGCGCGCGTGCTGTCGAATACCGCAAACAAGTGTCCTCGCTCGTCGTACAGAGCCATCAAGTCATTCCCGTGCTTTATGCCCGTAAAGACGGCTTGCGGCGAAGGTTGGACGACGCGAGGAATGTTGATTAAAGATATATTAGCCATGCGATGCTCCAATCATCGTGTGCGGGCCTCGTCCGGCTGCTACCGGGCGGGGCCAACTAAGACAGGGGTCGGAGGTTAACCTTGAACCTAAACCCGCGAATCTAACGAGAACACGGCCCATCCAGTGAGCCGCTTTCGCTAGACAAATTGATGGAGAATCAACGGATGCGGCTAGGGTAACCGCCTTCGGGAGGCAGGGGCCGGAGGTTCGAATCCTCTCTCCCCGACCAAT
>Ga0157369_10003331_pt1 | contig 19087 bp, 20 predicted proteins | sample C25metaG_FD_113461 | JGI IMG/M metagenome (GOLD analysis project Ga0157369, IMG submission 113461) | Corn rhizosphere microbial communities from Kellogg Biological Station, Michigan, USA - C2-5 metaG | ecosystem: Host-associated > Plants > Roots > Rhizosphere > Soil | place: USA: Michigan... | reverse complement strand
GTCGCGCATCTCGTGATGGCCAAGCTCGACCCGCGGCATCGGAATGATCGGCCGCGCGCTCGTCTCGGGGAACTCGAGTTTCGCCAGCCGGTACCTGCTGATGGCAAAGCTCATCAGCAGCACGTCCAGCGCGTTCATTCGCGCGTCGCGGCGACCGAGCGATCCGCCGGTGACGTCAACGACCCAGATCCGTTGCGCGTCGAGTTCGATGGCTCGCTGCACCGGCACCGGGCAGGTGACGCCGCCGTCGACGTGCAGGCTGTCGCCGAGCGGCACCGGCGGCAGCAGCGCCGGCAGGCTCGCGCTCGCGACGAGGATGCGCTGCGGGTCGCCACTGGTCCACCAGACGGGATGACCGGTGACCAAGTCGGTCGTGACGACATGCACGGGAACGGCGAGGTCAGCCAGGTCGCCGACACATCCCAACCGCGAGACGAGGTGCTGCAGGCCGTCGGGTTCGTACAGGTGCATGTCTCGGCGGACGACGTGCCCGACGAACGAGCGCCGGCTGGATGGGAAGACGTCGTCGCGGTCGAGGCTGAGCCACAGCGCGCGCAGCTCATGCACGCGCTCGATCGACGGGTCGACCGCCATGAACGCGGCATTGAGCGCGCCGACCGAGCATCCGATGAACGCGTCCGGACGGACGCCCGCCTCGAACAACGCTTGCAGCGCGCCGACCTGGACCGCGCCGAGACTCCCTCCGCCGGACAGCACGACGGCGTTGGCCGGCCAGCCGTCCGACATCGGCTCGGGCCGCCGATGCCGGCGCAAGCTCGCGAGCACTGTCACGGTCGCCTCCGCGCGGGGAAGAACTGTTCAACAGTAGGGCGAATCCGGTCAGCGCAACAGATCTCGAATGACTATCCGGACCAACCGTCCGCCCGGCTCAACCGTCCGCACTGCGCGCGACGACGACGCGATAGACGACGGCGAGTACGGCGGCCAGGACTACGAGCAGGATCAGCGCGACGAACCAACTCGGCGTGGTGCTGTGCGCCGCGGCAGCCGGGTCGTGCGGGCACATGCTGGTGACGCCGCAGTCGGTCTCCGGCTTCGGCGGCGAGTTCTGCGCCCAGGCGACCGCGGGCGCGCCGGCACACCACGTCGCAAGGGCGCCTACGACGAACCCGGCCCGTCGCACTCGCTCACGATAAGGCGGCTGCGCGCGAGGAGGACTTCCCCGGATTGCGGCGAAGCAGTGCCGCGCTCTTGATCCCTTACCGAAAGGTCAGCCATGCGTACCCGCATCGTCCTTGCCGCCACGCTGTTCGCCGCGGCCGCCGCCACCATCCCCGCGCACGCCCAGGCCGTGCTCACGCCGTACTGCGCGACCAACCTGCACAACGCCACCACCGGCGCTTCCGCGTCGTGCTCGACGCAGGGCCCGCCCGGGGTTGAGTGCAGCACCTGCGGCGTCCGCCGCACCGTCGACATCGTCGTCGCCACGGGCAGCGTGGACGCGACGCTCGTCTGCGACGGCACGACCTACCGCACCCACGTCGACGGACCGGGCAAGGGCGAGATCGGCATCTGGGGCGGCAACAACTGCACCGCCTCCCTGACCGCGACCGCCGACGGCACCTCGGCCGCGGCGACCAGCACGGCCAGCTACGTCATCATCAGCGAGTAGTCGACTCTCCGACCGTCGCACCCCGGGCTCGCGCCGTACGAGCAGCGTTCGTACGGCGCGAGCCCGACGTATGACCGCGTCCGACTGGCGCTCGGCCCGGTCCTTGTACGACGCTGATGGCGTGTGCCGGCGCGCGAGCTTGCAGGACCGGCTGGCCGCCGCCGGCGTCGAACCGGGCGCCGCGCCGGTCGACGCTTGGCGTCGGCTCCGCGCGGTCGAGGGCTCCCGCGCCACATTCATCGACCTCTACGATCTCGTCGCCGCACCGCGTGGGCTGGCCGCGAACGAGCTGCCACTAGCCGAACGAGTCAGCTTGGCCCGGTCGGTCATGCCGGAGGTGTGGCCCGGCTTCGAGATCACGTCCCGCAGCGAGCGCACCGGCGATGTCGTCACCGTCGTCGACTACGACCCGCGGTGGCCGGCCCGGTTCGAGCAGTGGCGCGATCGGTTGCACACGCTTCTCGGTGACGCCGCGGCGCGGATCGAGCACGTTGGATCCACGTCGGTGCCTGGGCTGCCGGCCAAGCCCATCGTGGACATTCAGATCAGCGTGCACGACGTGGCGGACGAGTCTCGATACGTGCCGCAGATCGAGCAGGCAGGTGTGCAGTTGCGAAGCCGCGACGACGTGCACCGCTACTTCCGGCCGTTCCCGGGACGACCGCGCGACGTGCATGTGCACGTGTGCGCAGTCGGCTCGGCGTGGGAACGCAATCATCTTCTGTTTCGCGACTACCTGCGCGCCGATGCCCAGGCCCGAGACCGGTACGCCGAAGCCAAGCGGCAGGCCGCCGCGATCTGGGCGGACGACGGCTGGGCGTACACCGAGGCAAAAACCGACGTGATCCTGAGCATCCTCGACCAGGCGCGGGCGGCGCGATGATTGCGCCGGTGTGGTCGCGGTGAGCGGGTTGCGGGCGGCGTGGCAGCGTCGGCGCAGCGAGCGGGCGGCCACGCGTGCGGACCGAGCGGCAGCGCGGGCCGAGCGCGCGGCTGACGAGCTCGTCACCGTAGTCGTGCTGCACACCGACGCCGAGGCGCGGCTTGCGGCTGGCGCGTTGGAAGCCGCCGGCGTCCCAGCACAGGTGCAGCTCGATCGACCGGGCGGCGCCTCCGGCTTCGTCGAGGCGGCCCGGGTCATTGTGCGCCGGCGCGACTTAGAGCAAGCTCAAGCGTTGTTGAACGACGACCACGACGACCGCTAGCGGCAAAAGGGTCCAGCAGTAGCAGTCGTCAACGGAGGGCGCCGAGCCAGTCGAGCAGGCCGGCGAAGAAGGTCTCCTGGTCGTCGTAAATGGCGAGATGACTTCCCTCGGGACAATGCAGGTAAGTCCCGTTCGCCATTGTCTCGGCCATCCACTTCATGTGCGCCGGATCCATGGTGTCGTGGGCCCCGCCGATGGTGAGCGCCGGCACGGTGATCCGCGAAAGGTCCGCGGTGCGATCCCAGTGCTCAAGCTTGCCGCTGGCGCCGAGTTCGCTCGGGCCTTGCATCGGCACGTAGACGTCGGGGTTCATGTGCTTGAACGAGCGCAGCACGGGCTCCGGCCACTGCGCCGGCGGCATGCGCAGCACGTGGTAGCGGTAGTGATGTTCGAATAGCAGCTCCTCGTAACGCGGGTTCGTCGTGTCGCCGGACTTCTCCATCGCCTTGATCTCGGCGAGCACGTCTTGGTCCATGGCCGGCATTAGCACGTCGCGCGCGTAGGCGTTGTAGGCGTCGATGCTCGCCATCATGTTCGCGATGACGAGGCCCTTGAGGTGCTCTTGATGCGCGAGCGCGTATTCGATCGCAAGCAAGCCGCCCCATGAGTTGCCCATCAGGACGAAGTTGTCGCGGTCGAGCCCGAGTGCCTGGCGGACCTGCTCGACCTCGTCGACGAAACGGTCGATCTCCCACAGCTCCGGCTCGGCCGGCTGATCGCTGTAGTACGAGCCGAGTTGGTCGTAGTAGTAGTACTCGACGCCGGCGGCCGGGAAGTAGCTGTCGCAGGCTTCCCAGTACTCGTGCGTGAAACCTGGCCCGCCGTGCAACAGCAGCACCTTGAGCGTCGGGTTGTTGCCGATCCGCTTCGTCCAGACCCGGAACTCGCCCTTCGACGTCTCGATCGGGATCATCCGAACGCCGCCGCTGAGCACGTCGTCGCGACCGCCGTGGTCGAAGTACGTCGACACGTCACTCATGGAATTAGCGGCGGCGCGCGATGCGGCTCTTGGCGTTGAAGGCCGCGAGCAGCGCGCGATCCGCCCGCGAATGCTGTGGCGGAAGCAAGCCGATCTGTCGCGCGAACGACGCGCCGTCGTAATAGATCGTGTTGTGCTGGATCAGGCCGTCGCGGATCTCCATGACGTCGACGCCGCGGATCTCAACGGCCCGCCCGGTCGCCCGGATGCCCTGGAACGAGCCGCCGTCGAAGGTGCCCTTCGCCTGCCACTGGACGACGGCCGCCTCGTCGTCGGCGACGACGCGCTCGACTGTCATCACAAGGTCCGGCATCGCGGCGAACATCTCGACGAAGAACGCGCGGATCGCGCCATGCCCTTCGAACCGGCCGACCGCGACGAAGTCGTCGACGTAGTCGGGCGCGCCTTGCGCGACGATCCCGTCGGGGTCGTGTGCGGCGACCGCCTCGAACGCCGCCCGCGCGACCTCTTCCGTAGTCCGTGACATCTGCGCCCCGCCTCGCTTCTCGACGACGCCCGCCACGGTATCGCCGGCTCGAGATGAGGCGCCGCATGGGCCAGACCGATTCACCCTCGGCGGAGTGGCCACGGGTGTCGACGCCGCCGCGATACTCAACCGATGGATCGAGATGCGATGCAGCGTGCCTTCGACGACGTCTTCGACCAGGCACTCATCTTCCACGGGTTCACGGACTACATGCGCGACTACGAGGTGATCACGTACTCGACGGCAAGTCCGTCCACCGGCATCGCTCCGGCATTCGATCGCTACATGTTTCAATACTGCGTTCAGGCGAACGTGAGCAGTTCCGTTTCGCCAGCGACTGCGGACCTTTGGTCTCGAGAAGTGGGCATCCGCTTCCACGAAGCTGTCATCGAAGGCAATGGTCACCGTATCGAGCTGGAGTTCTCGGATCTCGCCGTCACGCCGCTGGAGCCCGGCTATTCGCCGTTCATTGTGACGACCGATTGATCGCTCTGTATTTCGTGACGAGACAACGATGTCGGTACGCTCGCCGTAGCAGATTGCTCGATCGAGGAGGGCGGATGGCCACCCCGTCACCGCTACGGATCGATGACGACGTTTACGCGTCGGCCAAGAGCGTCGGCGCGCTCGTGGGCCGCAGCGCTTCCCAGCAGATCACCCATTGGGCACGGATAGGCCGCGAGCTTGAAGCGGCCGACGAGGTCTCGTTGCGCGCGGTGGCCCGGGTGCTGAGCGGCCGGGGCGACTACGACGCACTGAACCATTACGAGCAGGCTGTTGTCCGGGCCAGCTGGACGGAGCGGATGGCGGCGCGGCTGGCCGAGCTCGACCTGGAACAGGAGTTCGTGGCGGCCGGTGAAGGGCCCCCCCTCACGACGGGCGGGTGATACTGCCCGGGTGACCGGAGGTGGCGACCGACAGCTTCAGGCGCTCGGGCTATCCGCGACCTCGGAAACGGTCTGGCAAGCCTTGTTGCGATGGCCGGATGTCGATCGTGCGGACTTATGTTCGCGGGTGGGCACCGACGGCGATCAGGTCGATGCGGCGTTGCAAGAGTTGCAAGAGCGCGGCCTGGCAGAGCCGGCGCCGACGCTACTGGGCTTCGCCGCCACCGATCCGCGGAGTGCGATCGAATATGCCGTTGCGACCGAGCAGCGTGATCTCGCCGACCGACTGGCGAACCTTTCCGCGCTGCGCGCACATGTGCCGGGCTTGGCCCAGGAATATGCGCGCGGCCGGCAACGCATCGACGCCGAGCTGCCCATCGAGGTCGTCAACGGCCTGGAGGCGACGCGCAGTCGCATCCTCATGCTGGAGGAGGCCGCGCGGACGGAAGTGCTCAGCGTTCAAGAGCAGTTGAGTCCTCGTCCCGTCGTATCGGCGCTTCAGCAGGATCTCGCGTCGTTGGCCCGGGGAGTCTCCGGTCGCACGCTGGTGCAGCGCGACGCTCTCGCCGACGAAGAGGCGTTTCACTATTTCGGGACGGTCGCGGCAGCGGGCGAGCAAGTGCGGGTGGTCGACCAGGTGCCGGCCCGCCTGCTCGTCTTCGACAACGAGGTCGCCGTCGTTCCACTCGACGCCTCCGACCGCGCCCGCGGCGCCCTGTTCGTGCGAGTGCGAACCATCGTCGACATGTGCGTGTTCCTGTTCGAACGCATGTGGGCTGATGCGAGCCCGCTGTTCGTCGTCGCCGCCGACGGCGCGCCCAGCGGGCGGACAGCCCGGATCCTCGAACTGATGGCGGCCGGCCGCAAAGACGAGACGATCGCCCGATCGTTGGGCGTCGGGGTGCGCACCGTTCGCCGTGACATCGCCGCCTTGATGGCGGACCTCGGTGAACACAGCCGCGCATCGACCGTTGCGGCCGCGATCCGCCGCGGCTGGCTGTCGCCGTAACACCTGGGGCGCGCCGCGCGCAGTTTGTTGGCACACTGGGCAGAACGGGCATACCGGGAGCCATCAGGCGTCCGTACACGGGGAGAAAGCATGCGCAAGACGGCACTTGTGACGGCGATCATCGGTCTGGCGCTTGCCACCCAGGCGTTGCCGGCGACCGCCTCCACCGCGTGGCCGCTCATCCGGTTCAACGCGGCCAACACCGCGGACAACCCGGCCGAGACAACGATCACGGCCACCCGCGTGCACTCGCTGCGGCCGCAATGGGTACGGCGAGAGGCGATGTACGCCGCACCGGTTATCGCCGGCTCTGGCGTCGTATTCGGCGACTGCGCCGGAAGGCTCTGTGCGCTTTCCGCCGCGACCGGCCAGGCCGAATGGTTCGCCACTGTCGTGTCGAACGCGCAAGCGTTGAGCGCCGGCCGGCTGTTCTCCTACCGGTACTTCCCCGGCGAGGTCGTCGCCTTGAACGCGAACAACGGCCACTGGCTCTGGACGACGAAGCTCGGCCAAGTCAGCCAGGTCATGACGTTGACGGCGCCCGGCAACGGGTTGGCGTACGCCGGCGGCGACGACGGCCGTCTCTACGCGCTCGACGTCGTCACCGGAAAGATCCGTTGGACGTTCTCCGATCCCAACGACACGGGCGCCAACGGCGGCGAGGGCTACTGGCAGGCGTCGTTCCCGGCGCTCAGCAACGGCGTCCTCTACGTCGGCGCGAACCACGACCAGGAGCTGTACGCGCTGGACGCGAGCACCGGCCAAGTCCGCTGGCACGCGATCGTCCAGTCGCTGAACGCGTTCACGCCGACCGTGTCGAACGGCTTCGTCTTGCTCGGCGGCAACGCGAGCGCGACGGGCTACCCGAACCTCGTCGCCTATCCGATCCAGCAGTGCGCTGCCGGCGCGTGCGCGCCTGCATGGAGCAAGCACATCGACAACGACCGGGCGTTGTCGTCGATTGCGGTCGCGAACGGCGTCGGCTACACCGTCGCCTCGCAGCGGGTCCCCACTCCGGAGGGCAGCACCGATCCGTCTGGAACTCTCTATGCGTTCCGAGTCAGCGACGGGCAGCTCTTGTGGAAGGTCCTCACCGCGCGGGCCTACTCATCGCCAACAGTCGCCGGCAACGTCGCGTATGTCGGCACGAGCGACGGAGAAGTCGAAGCCTTCGCCGCCGCCGGCTGCGGCGCCGCGACGTGTCACGGTCTCTGGAGCTCGCACGTCGCCGGACCGCGGGTCCAGCTCGATCAGGTCACCGTCGTCAACGGCCAACTGCTGACCGGCGGGTTCGGTCTCTACGCCTTCCACCTGCAACCGTCGGGCACGCCCGCGCCGGCGCCTCCATCACCGCCGACGTCGGTCCACGCCACGGTGGGGAACAGCTGCGATGAGCTGGACGTCTCGTGGCGAGCCCCCGCGCAGCCCGGGCCGTTCCCCGTCGTCGGTTACACGGTCGTCGCCAACGACGGAATTCACGTCCAGAACGACGACGTCTACAGCGGCGAGATGACCGACCGGTTCATGAACCTGCAGCGCGGCCGCACCTACAAGTTCTCGTTCTACGCGCGCAGCGCGGCCGGCACGTCGCTCGCCGCGGTGTCCAACTCCGTCGTCGCGGCGTGCACGCCGAGCGCGCCGAACGACGCGCACGCGACCGCCGGAAACGGCACCGCGCACGTCACCTGGAGCCCGCCGACCGACGACGGCGGCGCGCCGCTGACCCAAGTACACCGTCAACACACCGAACGCCATCCTCGAAATTCCGCCGAATCAGACGTACGCCGACGTCACCGGCCTGATCAACGGCGCTGACTACACCTTCACCGTCACGGCGTGGAACGAGGTCGGCTACGGCGCGCAGGCGCAGACGAACACCGTCACCCCGGGCTAGCCGGGAGCTCTAGCGCTGGCTGCTTGGATCGGTTACGCGTCTGGCAACGAGGCAAGGAGCGCGCGGACTCGCTCATCGATGTCGCTGACGATCCGTCGTACCGTTTCGATGTCTTGGCCCGCGGGGTCGTCGACAGGCCAGTCCTCGTAGCGCTTGCCCGGAAAGACCGGGCACGTCTCCCCGCAGCCCATGGTGACGACGACGTCGCTGGATTGCACGAGGTCCCAGTCGAGCTTCGCCGGGACGTGGTCGACGACGGGGAGCCCGCGCTCGGCGAGCACCTCGGCGACAACGGGGTTCACATGCGCGCCGGGTTCCGAGCCCGCGGACCGGACCTCGACGGCGTCGCCGCCGTAATGGCGAGCGAGCACCTGCGCGGCCACCGAGCGGCCGGAGTTGTGAATGCAGGCAAACAGGATCGTCGGCTTGCTCATGCCGGCTCCGTCGCGGGGTCAGGCTGCGAATGCGGCACGACGACGTCGCTCGCGACGTCGCTTACCGTCGGATACAGCGCGTGTACGACGCCGACAGCGACAGTGCCGCCGACGACTTGCATCACGACGAACATCGGCACGGACGACGGCGCGATGCCGGCGAACGTGTTCGACAGCATGCGCGCGACGTCGATCATCGGGTTGGCGAAGCTCGTCGACGACGACCACCAGTAGGCCGCGGTGATGTACGCGCCGACGGCGAACGGCGCGACTGCAGCGCGACCGGACCGGACGAGCCCGAAGATGAGCACGACGAGCCCGAACGTCGCGAGAGCTTCCGACAGCCAAAGCCCGCCGGACGACCGGTGATGCGTCGAGATGCTGACGGCGTCGAGGTCGAACATCAGGTTCGCGACGAGAGCGCCGACGGCGCCGCCGGCAAGCTGCGCCGGCAGGTAGGCAGCGACCTGCCGGTTGGTCAGGCCGCCGAACGCGCGGTCGGCGAGGCTGACGACCGGGTTGAAGTGGCCGCCGGACGCCGGGCCGAACGCGAGGATGAGCGCGACCAGGCCGGCGCCGGTGACGAGCGCGTTCTCCAGCAGCTCGAGCCCGGTCTGGTGCGGGGAGAGTCGTTGCGCGGCGATGCCGGACCCGATGACGACGGCGACAAGGCCGGCCGAGCCGAGGAACTCGGCGAGGACCTGCCGGCCGAGCAGTGGCAGCGGCCGCATCAGCAGCAGGTCGGGTCGATGACCCGGCACAGCGCGACGAGCGAGTCGCGGCGGGCGCGGTAGTAGACGTTCATGCCGCGGCGTTCGCCGTCGCTGATCAGACCGGCTTTCTTCAACGCCGACAAGTGATGGCTGACGGTCGCTTCGGTGAGGCCGACCGCGGGAGCGAGATCACAGGTGCACACGTCGTCGGCGGCGAGCAGCAGCGACATCAGCCGCATGCGGACCGGATCGGCGAGCGCCTTGAGCCGCAGCGCGACCTCGAGCGCGTCGGCCTCGCTCATCGGCGCCGAGGCGACCGGCGAACAGCAGATCGGCGCCGTCGTGTCGATGAACGGCAATGTCTTGGGCACGAGATCATCGTGCCCACCTTCTTGACATATGTCAAAGACGTTGGCACCTTGTTCACCAAGAGTTTAGATGAACGTCGAAGACCTCAGGAGGTCCGCATGTCCCGCGTGCAGCTCGCAATCAACGTCGAGAACATCGACGAGGCGGTCGCGTTCTATTCGAAATTGTTCGGCGCCGAGCCGGCGAAGCGGCGCGACGGCTACGCCAACTTCGCCGTCGCCAATCCCCCGTTGAAGCTGGTCTTGCTGGAGAACGCCGGCCAGGGCGGCACGCTCAACCACCTCGGCGTCGAGGTCGAGTCGACCGATGTCGTCGACGCCGAGCAGACCCGGCTCGCCGAGGTCGGACTCGCGTCCGTCGACGAGCGCGGCACGACGTGTTGCTACGCGAAGCAGGACAAGTTCTGGGTCGACGGCGCGCCGAACGGTGAACGCTGGGAGATCTACACCGTCCTCGCCGACAGCGAAACGTTCTTCAGCGAGACCGGCGACGGGCCGGACTGCTGCGCGTCGACGAGCGACGCCAACGCGCCGGTCGCGGCGGCGACGGGCTGCTGCTGATGACCCGTCCCACCCAACCGTCTGCCGACGGGTCCGGCCGGACCGCGGTCAACGGCCCGTCGGTGTGGCTAGCCGCGGACATGGCCGACCCCACGACGTGGACGATCGAGCTCGACGACGCGCAACGCCGCGAGATCGTCGCCGAAGCCACCGCCGCGGCGAGCACCGGCCGCACCGTCACGACGCTCACCCGCGACGACATGCCGCTGCTCTCGCTGCGTCCCGTGATCGACGCGGCGGTCAGCGCGCTCACCGCGGGGCGGGGGTTCGTGTTGCTGCGCGGATTCCCGATCGACGACCTCGACAACGCCGCGGTCGAACTCGGCTACGTCGGGCTCGGCCTGCACCTCGGCACGCCGGTCGGGCAAGACGCCAAGGCCAGCCTGCTCGGCCACGTCCGCGATGAGCGCGTGCCGCGCACCGGCCCGCACATCCGGCTCTACCAAACCCACCAACGGCAGGACTTCCACACCGACGGCGCGGACGTCGTCGGGCTGCTCTGCTTGCACCGCGCCGTGTCCGGTGGCGAGAGCCGGCTCGCCAGCACGCACGCGGTCTACAACCACATTCTCGACACCCGGCCCGACCTGCTCGACGTGCTCTACCAGCCGTTCGCGTGGGACCGCAACGACGAACAAGCCGCGGGAGATCCGCCGTACTTCCTGTTGCCGGCGATCCATGACGGCGACGGAACGCCGCGGGTGTTCTACATCGGCTGGTACATCCGTGACGCGCAACGGCATCCCGACGTGCCGCGGCTCAGTCCGGCGCAACGCGACGCGATGGAACTCCTTGAACAGACCGCGAACGACCCGGCGTTCCACGTCGAGATGGACTTCCAACCCGGCGACATCCAGCTCATCGCCAACTGGAACATCCTGCACGCCCGCGAGGCCTACGAAGACGCCGACGACCCCGCCGAGCGACGGCACCTGCTCCGGCTCTGGCTCAAAGCGCACGACTTCACCGGCGCCAATGAGCTGTTGCGTGACGGCATCCCCGACCGAGGCGAATGAGTCAGGCTCCGATCACTGGTACGACGGCGCCGTCGTGACGAACCGATAGCCGACGCCGGGCTCGGTGATGATGTACCGAGGGTGGGTGACGTCGGGCTCGAGCTTTCGTCGTAGTTGCGCGGTGTACACGCGGAGATAGTTGGTCTCGGTCTCGTACGACGGCCCCCAGACGTCCTGGAGCAACTGCCGCTGGGTCACCAGCTTGCCGTTGTTGCGAACGAGCGCCTCCAGCAGCTGCCATTCGGTCGGCGTCAGTCGCACGAGGTCGCCGTTGCTGCGGGTCACGGTCCGGCCGGCGAGGTCGATGGTGAAGTCGGCAGTTGTGACGACGGCTGCCTCGGCCGCCGGAGCGGTGCGCCGGACCGCTGCGCGGATCCGGGCCAGCAACTCATCCATGCCAAACGGCTTGGTGACATAGTCGTCGGCACCAGCGTCGAGCGCCGCGACCTTCGCGGCCTCCTGCCCGCGGGCGGAGAGCACGAGGATCGGGACGGCGGACCAGCCACGCACGCCGGCGATCACGTCAACGCCGTCCATGTCCGGCAGGCCGAGGTCGAGGACGACGACATCGGGACGTTCGCGCGCGATCACCTTCAGCGCGGTGGCGCCGTCAGCCGCGGTCGTCACGTCGTAGTCGCGCGCGGCCAGGTTGATCCGCAGCGTCCGGCAGATCGCGTCCTCGTCGTCGACGACGACGACCTTCGTCATGGCTGCGCCGGGACGGCCTGGGACACGGCCGGCAGGGTGATCGTCATCGTGAGCCCGCCGCCGTCGGTGGCAGACGCTTCGAGCCGACCGCCCACCGCATTGACGAAACCGCGGGCGACGGCGAGCCCGAGGCCGACGCCCGTCGTCATGTCCTGATCGCCGAGCCGCTGGAACGGCTCGAAGATCCGGTCCAGATCGCGCGGTGCGACGCCCGGCCCGTGGTCGACGACCACGATGCGCACGGTGTCGCCGTCGCTGGTCGCGACGATGCGCGGCGGACGCCCGGCGGGCGAGTAGCGCATCGCGTTGGACAGCAGGTTCGCAACGGCGCGTTCGATCAGCCCGGCGTCGGTGGAGACGAGCGGGAGCGTCTCGGGGATGTCGAGCTCGACCGGGCCGGCGTCGTACGTCGCCGCGCGCACGGCGAGCGGGACGATCTCGTCGACGCTGACGGGGGTCAGGAACGGCTGCAGCGATCCAGTGTGCAGGCGGCTCATGTCGAGCAGGTTCGCGATGAGCGCGTCCAACCGGTCTGTGGCGTCCTCGACGTTTTCGAGCAACGCTGCTTGATCCTCCGGCGACCACTCGACGTCGGTCTGGCGCAGGCTGGACACACTCGCCTTGATCGCCGCGAGCGGTGTGCGCAGATCGTGGCTGACCGCCGCGAGCAGCGCGGTCCGCATGCGGTTGCCGGCCGCGAGCACTTCAGCTTGCGCGGCCTGCGTTCGCAGCCGGTCCCGGTCGAGCGCGGCGGCGGCCTGGCTACCGGCCGCTTCCAGCAGCCGGCGGGCGCCGGTCGGGATGGGCCCGTAGGTGAAGAGTTGCAGGTCGGCACGGATCGGCAGCGCCGCCGGCGGAAGCAACGTCAGGTCGCCGGCGACGGCGACAGCCGCCCATCGCTCGCCCGTTCGCTCGCGCAGCTCCACGCCGACGGCGAGCGTCGCCTCTAGGTGGCGGAGGACCGCGGCCGGGCCGTCGTCTTGTCCGAGGACGGCGCCGGCCAGCGTGGAGAGAGCCTGCGCTTCCGCGTTGCTGCGACTGGCCAGCTGGGCTCGGCGGGCAGCGACGTGAACGACGCTCGACACGGCGATCGCGACCACCACGAACAGCAGCAAGGCGAGCAAATTGTCGGGCTCGGCGATGGTGAACGTGTGGTACGGCCGGGTGAAGAACCAGTTGAGCAGTAGGCTCGCCGCAACCGCGGCCGCGACCGCTGGCCAGAACCCGCCGACGACCGCGATGGCGACCACGGCGGTCAGGTAGATCAGCAATTCGTCGGCGAGCGACAGGTTGAGCGGGTGCCCGGTCAGCAGGACCGTCAGCACCGGCAGCAGGCTCGCGCCGAGCAGCAGCCCGAGCACGCGCCTGCGCCAATCGACGGCCGACACGAACCCGCTCAGCCGGCTCACATCACCCAGTGTCATCCCGTCGGGGCGCTGCGCAAATCCGAACCGGACAAACGACGCCGACGCGCCAATCGCCGCGGCGCTCGCCATCACGGCCGCGGACAGCGCGGCTTGCCCCGGCGTCGGGTGAAGGGCGCCGTACGGCGGGCGAGCGAACGACGCGGCGGTCATCCACCCGATGACGGCCAGTGCGATCGTCGCTGCCGCGCTGGTCGTCAGCCCGACCACGAGGACGATCACGCCGCAGGCGACGGCGATCTGCGGTCCGGACATCCGGCCGTTCAACGCCGAAGCGATGGCGCCCGCGCACAGCAACAAGGATGCGCCGACGGCCAGCCCGATGTGCGCCGGAAGCACCGGCCGGCGAAGCGCCTGCGGTCGGGTCATCGGCTCTAGTTGACCGTGCCCGCGGTCGTCTGTGCGCGGTCTTGACGCGTTCCTAACGCGCATCGGGTGAATCTTGACGTCGCCGATACGGCGCGAACGGAGTGTGGCTCCTAGCGTCGATCGCGTGCGGACGAGAGCGCGTTCATGACCGTCGCCGACACTCTCAAGCGCGTCGTCGTCGGCCGGCCGCTGCGCAACGAGCAGATGCCGGAAACGCTGCTCCCCAAATGGCTGGCGCTCCCCATCTTCGCGTCCGACCCGCTGTCGTCGATCGCGTACGCGACCGAGGAGATCGTTCTCGTGCTCGCGTTCGGCGGCGCCGCGTATCTCACCTACACGAAGTGGGTCGCGGCCGTCATCGCGGCGTTGCTGGTCATCGTGGTGCTGTCCTACCGGCAGACGTGCCACGCGTACGCGAACGGCGGCGGCGCGTTCGCCGTCAGCATGGACAACTTCGGATCCAACGCGGCGCTCACCGCAGCCGCTGCGTTGCTCGTCGACTACGTGATGACCGTCGCGGTCTCCGTCGTCGCCGGCGTCGTCGCGATCACGAGCGCTGCGCCCAGCCTGCACGATTACGCCGTCGAGATCTCCGTCGGCGCGGTCGTCATCTTGATGGTCGCGAACCTGCGCGGGCTCAAGGAATCCGGCCGCGCGTTCGCGGTCCCGACGTACGCGTTCGTGGCGCTCACTTACCTGATGACCGCGATCGGGATCGGCAAGGACCTGACCGGCCATCTCACCGCGGCGTCGACGGCGCACGACCACATCCAGCAGCAGGTAAAGGTCGGGGGCATCCTCACGATCGCGCTGTTCCTCAAGGCGTTCGCGTCTGGCTGCACGGCGCTCACCGGCGTCGAAGCGATCAGCAACGGCGTCCCTGCATTCCGTAAACCGAAGTCACGCAACGCGGCCAACACGTTGGCCATCATGGGGTTGTTGTCGGTGAGCATGTTTGGCGGCATCACGCTGCTCGCGCTGCAAATGCACGCGCATGCCAAGCCGGACGGCAATCCGTCGGTGATCTCGCAGCTCGCCGCCGGCGTCTTTGGCGGTCACGCGGTCTTGTTCTACGTGTATCAAGCAGCGACCGCCGGCATCCTCATCCTGGCGGCCAACACGGCGTTCAACGGGTTCCCAGTACTGTCCTCGATTCTCGCCCAGTCCCGGTATCTGCCCCGGCAACTGCACAATCGCGGCGACAAGCTCGTCTTCAGCAACGGGATCGTGCTGCTCGGCGGCTTCGCAGTCGCGCTGATCGTGGGCTTCGACGCCAACATCGACAAGCTGATCCAGCTCTACATCATCGGCGTGTTCACGTCGTTCACGCTCAGCCAAGCCGGCATGGTGCGGCAATGGAATCGCGCCGGCCGCGCGGCGCCGGAGAGCCAACGGCGCCGGATCGCGCTGTCACGCGTGATCAACCTCGTGGGCGCCATCAGCACCGCGGCCGTGCTTGTCATCGTGCTCTACACGAAGGTCGTGCACGGCGCGTGGATCGCGATCCTCGCGATGGTCTTGCTGTTCCTGCTGATGAAAAGCATCCGCCGCCATTACGACGCGGTGGCGAGCGAGCTCGACGTCCAAGACGCCGACAGGCCACTCCTGCCCGCACGCAATCACGCCATCGTCCTCGTCTCCAGGCTGCACATGCCGACGATGCGCGCGCTCGCCTACGCCCGCGGCACCCGGCCCAGCACTATCGAAGCGCTCACCGTTGGCATCGACGCCGACGACACGAAGCGACTGCAAGACGAATGGCTCCGTCACGACGTCGGCGTGCCGCTCGTGGTTGTCGATTCGCCGTACCGGGAGATGGTTCGCCCGGTCGTCGACTACATCCGCCGCATCCAACGCGAGAGCGCACGCGACGTGATCACCGTCTTCATTCCCGAGTACGTCGTCGGGCACTGGTGGGAACAGCTCCTGCACAACCAGAGCGCGCTCCGGCTCAAAGCGCGGCTGCTGTTCGAGCCGGGCGTGATGGTCACGAGCGTTCCGTGGCAGCTGCACTCGGCCGGACACACCCACTAGGGAAGGATGGGCTTGTGTCGCTGGTCCGGGTTCACAACTTCGCTGTGTCGCTCGACGGTTTCGGCGCCGGCGAGGGGCAGAGCTTCGACACCCCGTTCGGGCATGCCGGCCAGCGACTGCACGAGTGGTTCTTCGCGACCCGCGCCTTCCGCACCATGCAAGGGCAGCCAGGCGGAAGCATGGGTGTCGACGACGCGTTCGCCAGCCAGTGGGGACCTGGCATCGGCGTGGAGATCATGGGACGCAACAAGTTCGGGCACCAGCGCGGCCCGTGGCCGGACGAGCAGTGGCAAGGCTGGTGGGGCGACAACCCGCCGTTCCACACGCCGGTCGTCGTGCTCACTCACCACAGCCGGCCCACGCTCGATATGCAGGGTGGGACGACGTTCCACTTCGTCGACGCGGACCCCGCCGAGGCACTGGCGTTCGCCCGCAAGCTGGCCGGCGACCTCGACGTGCGCATCGGCGGCGGAGTGTCGACGATCCGCCAGTTCCTCGCGGCCGACCTGATCGACCAGATGCATGTCGTCGTCGTGCCGATCGTCCTCGGCCGCGGCGAACGGCTGTGGGACGGCCTCGAAGACCTCGACCAGCGATTCGACGTCGAGGCCGTCAACTCGCCGAGCGGCGTCACCCACCTGAGGTTCGCCCGCAGGTCAGCGGGCTGAGGTCAGCGCTGCGCGGCGGTGAAGATGTCGCGCAACGCGGTTCCAGCCGCCGGCGTCTCGACGTAGCGGGTCGCCCGGGTCCACGCGACGTGCAGCTTGCCGCGTGCGTCGTAGGTCACCATCAGGAAGTCGCCGGGCGCGCCGTACCCTCCCTTTGTGACGGGGTTCTTCGGGTCGAGCGACACGAGGGTCGGGTGCTGCCCGGCCTTGAAGGTGGCGGCGTAGACGTACCACGGCTGGTTCCCGGCGGTGGTGAACTTGCGGGCGTAGACCGCCATGCCGAGCGACTTGTTGTCGTTAGCGGTCGACAGCCAGCTGTACCGGAACTGCAGGCCCTTGGCGCCGACCGGTGTCGCGTCGTAGGTCGTCCAGTGCTTGCCGTGGTCGGTCGAGTGCATGACCTTGAAGTGCGCGGTCTCGGGCTCGCACGTGCTGGTGCAGCTCTTGTTCGTCACGCCGTCGAGGTAGGAGCCCCAGATGGAGCCGTCGCGGGCGACCTGAATGCTGGGGTACGACGTCCACGAGTCGCGCGCGTTGTAAGTGCCCGCGGCGTAGCGGTTCCAGGTCTTGCCGTCGTCGGCGGAGACGTACGCGTAGAGCATGCCGTTGGTGTAGCCGGCGTCGCCCGGGTTGTGAATCTCGTCGTCGGCGCCGGCGTCGTTGGTGCACAGCGCGTAGACGTAGTTGGAGTGCGGGCCGGCAGCCGGTCGGCACCAACCTGAGTCCTTCAGCTGGATGCCGAGGTGGTCCCAGGTCTGACCGCCGTCGGTCGAGTGGTAGACGGTGTAGCGGCCGACGCCCGAACCGGGACCCGCGTTGGTCGCGCCGGTGTAGTTGGTGTCCTTGTCGCCCTCGTTGCCGAAGTAGAAGACATCGCCGTTGTTGTGCGCGGCGATCCACGGCCGGTCGTCGACCGCTTGGGCGGCGCCGAGAATCGGCGTGTTGTAGAGGAACTGGTAGTGGCCATTGGCCTCATGCCACGACGTGAACGTCACGTCGGTGACGGTGGTGTCGACGAAGTACAGATTGCTGGCGTCGTCGAACGCCATGTCCCCCTCGTCGCCGAACTCGTGGTTCTGCAGGTCGCCCGGGCCGAGCGGCAGGTCGCCCCAATGCTGGCCGCCGTCGCTGGACACCCACGTCCACGACATCGAGCGCGTCTGCGTCCCCGAGTTGGGGTCAGGCGCCAGACCCAGCTCGGCGTTCTCCTTGTGCGCGGTCATGACCAGCGTGTTGGCCGGCCCGGTGTAGATCCCGGGCTCGTAACCGCCGCTGTTGGGCGGCGTGGCCTGGACCGGCGCGGTGAACTGCGCCTTCGCCGAAGCGGCCCAACCGGGCGCGATAGCGGCGGCAGCGAGCGACGCGGCGGCGACTGCGGACACACGGAAGAACGTTGAACGACGCACTGGGGCCTCCAGACTCTGTACCTGCCCCTTCGCCGTACGTGTCCGATTTCCTGCCGGACGACGGCAGCCGGTCAGGGCTAGTGGTCAGATTGTGCGATTGCGTGAGCTGGCCCGTCGTGGTTCGCTCGCGGGCAACGAGAGTCCAGCCTTGAGGAGCGCGCTCATGTGGGCACAGATCATCAAGACGCAACTGAAGGCCGGCCGAGACGGCGACTACGTCGATCTGATGAAGCACTTCCAAGCGACCGAGAAGCCCAATTCCGGGCTGGTGCACTCCTACGCCGCGAGGGACCAGAACGACCCGAACACCGTCTACATGATCGTGGTCTTCGAAAGCGAGGAGAAGGCGCGCATCCGCGAGGCCGACGCCGAACGTCAGGCGAGTCTTGAGCCCGCGCGGCAGATCATGGGCGAGATCTTCGAAAGCCCGCCGGAGTTCGTCAACCTCGAGATCCTCGCGGAGCATTCGGGCTCGAGCTGACGCCCACCGAAGGGATCCGTCACATGGCCCGGCCGGTGCCGTTGGCGGCCCGGCCGCCACGAGGAGCGACACTCATCGAGACCGTCACCATGTCACCGTCGCCCAGGCGTTCCTTGGCGCGGACGTCCTTCTTCACCGGCAGAACGTAGCCGTCATCGCGCGGTAGCAGCGACGTCTCCCACTCGGTGGCGCCGATGCGCGTCGTCACCGGGATCGCGCCCCATCCGTACGACGCCTCACGCGCCTCGGCACGGACGTAGTCGCACACGTCGGGCGGCAGCGACAACCAGAAGAACGGCGCCGGGCCCCGCCACTCGAACAGCTCGGCGGTGAATGTCGCGTCCACGATAGCGACGCTAGCGAAGCGTCGTCACGACTTGTGTTTGGTCCGCGCTCGGAGGACCGTCGCCGGTATGACGGACGCACCCACGTTCGACGGCGCCGGCGCGGTCGCGTTCGCCGCCGACGCGGAGGTTTACGAACTCGGGGACGCCATGCTCCAGCTGCTCCTGGACGCGAGCCACACCGGCGGCGCCCTCTCGGCGCACCGATGCCGGCTGCCCAACGGGACGGTTGGAGCTAACCCGCACCAACACTTGACGGCGAGCGAGTTGTTCTACGTGCTGTCCGGCACGGCTGATCTGCTCGCCGGCGACCGGCTCATCCGGGCCGGCGAAGGCGACCTTGTTGTCGTGCCACCTGGCTCGGCGCACGCGTTTGCCGCCGCCCCCAACTGCAACGCCGAGTTGCTCGTCGTCATCACCCCAGGCATCGAACGGTTCGAGTTCTTCCGCAGTCTCGTGCGAGTGCG
>Ga0157369_10003329_pt1 | contig 19091 bp, 18 predicted proteins | sample C25metaG_FD_113461 | JGI IMG/M metagenome (GOLD analysis project Ga0157369, IMG submission 113461) | Corn rhizosphere microbial communities from Kellogg Biological Station, Michigan, USA - C2-5 metaG | ecosystem: Host-associated > Plants > Roots > Rhizosphere > Soil | place: USA: Michigan... | reverse complement strand
GTGTGGAAGATTCCCGGCGTGAGTGTGGTATTTAGGTGTCAATTCCGATGCGCGCGGCGCTTGTGTCAGGCATTGCGAAATTGCGGCAACAATAGTGCAGCGCTTTTGATGTCTCTTTGGAGAAAGTTGCCAGAAGCGCTTGAAATCAGGTCTGTTTGTCGCGATCTGTCGCTGGCCACGCTTAAAGCTCTCACTTGAAATTGACCTGTACGGAAGTCGCGCGCGGAATGCCATCACAGTTTCTTGATGTTCTGGGGCCGCATGTTATGCGTCTGGCATGACAGTCACGCAGAATTCCGATTCGGCCATACGAATCACAAATGCCCTTCAGGAAGCCAATCGCCAGCGCGCTGCAGGCCGCCCCGACCTCGCCGAACGCACCTGCCGGGAGATCCTGGCCGCCTACCCGGAGCAGGTAGCGGCTCTTAACTTTTTGGCGCTTCTGGTGCGGGACCGTGGCGATCTCGCCCAAGCCGAAGCTCTGTTCCGGCGCGGTATCGAAATGGCGCCCGGCGAGGCGAACCTCCACAACAACTACGGTAATCTACAGCGGCGGCTCGGGGATCTGGCGGGCGCGGAGGCGTCTCTTCGCAAAGCCATCCGACTGAAGGCCACCTATCCTGAGGCCTATTTAAATCTGGGCGTCGTACTGGGCGATCTCGGGCGCCATGAGGAGGCCGTCGCGGCCCTGAGGCGCGCGACCGTTCAGCGGCCGGGCTATGCCGACGCGCTGATGCACATCGGCGTGCAGCTGCGGGAAATGGGCAAAAATGAGGAGGCGTTGCGATCTTACGATGCGGCACTCGCCGCCCAACCAGCCCATTTCGCAGCTCATTATAACCGGGGAGATGTGTTGGTAGCGTTGGCGCGCTTCGACGACGCGCTCCCCGCCTTCGACACGGCGCTTCGGCTGAACCCCGCGAGCACCGAAGCCAGATACGCCCGCGCCAATACGCTCGCGCGCACCGGACGCCATGAAGAAGCGTTGGAGACCTATCGGCAGGTCATAGAGACCGCGCCTGAATTTCTCCCAGCGCACCAGGAATATAACGCGCTTGCATGGACCATGGGGCGCGAGGACCTGAATTTCACATCCTTCGCGATCGCGCGAAGCAAGCTCGGCGACATGCCGGATCTGCTGTTGCAGGAAGCGGAGCAGCGGTTGCGCTTCAAAGATGGCGCTGCCGCGGAGCAACTCCTGCAGCAGGCACGCGAGCGCGCACCGGAGCGCGTCGATCTCCTGAATGCGCTTGGCCGGGCGATCTCGGCGCAGGGGCGCTTCGAGGAGAGTGTGGATGTTCTACAGGACGCGGCCTATCGCCAAGCCGGGTCGGCGGATTATCAACGTGATCTCGCCATTGCGCTGCTTCGCGCGAACCGGCCTGCGGAAGCGATGCGGGCGCTTGAACGTGCCTTGACGCAGGCGCCACACGATCAGCTTTTGCTCGCCTTTCTCACGCTTGCCTATCGTGAACTCGGCGACAGCCGGCTCGCGGGCCTCGTCGACCATGAGAAATATGTGCGCGTCTATGACCTGCCGCCACCGGTCGGGTTTGCGGACGCAAACTCGTATAACAACGAACTCGCCGAAGAACTCATGCGTCTGCACACGCGCAAGGTCGAGCCCTTCGATCAATCACTGCGCGGTGGAACGCAGACCATGGGCGATCTCTTCGACGATCGCTCGCGCGCGATCGCGCAGCTCAAGGTGAGCATCGACGCAGCAGTCGCCGATTATGCCGCATCGCTTCCGGACGACCCGGCTAATCCCGTCGCCGCGCGCAAATCCAGCGTCTTTGAATACACAGGATCGTGGTCGTGCCGGCTTCGCACCGGCGGCTTCCACGACAACCACGTCCATCACAAGGGCTGGATCAGCTCCGCCTATTATGCCGCGCTCCCTGAAGCGACAAAGGACAAGTCCGCGCAGCAGGGCTGGCTTAAATTCGGCGAATCGAACATCGCGCTCAGCGAACGCGACCGGCCGGAGCAGCTGGTCCAGCCGACGGTCGGCAAGCTCGTGCTGTTTCCGTCCTATTATTGGCACGGTACGGTGCCGTTCGCATCGAACGATGCCCGGATGACGGTGGCATTCGACGTCGTTCCGAAGCCAGCCGCCAAGAACTGAACGGGGAAGGCATGTCAGCGACAAACAAGACGCAGCAACCGGTCCCGGTGGAAACACTCAGTTTCGAGGCCTCGCTGAAAGAGCTCGAAGGCATCGTTTCCCGCCTAGAGCAGGGCCAAGTCGATCTCGAGGATTCGATCGCGCTTTATGAGCGCGGCCAGACATTGAAAGCGCATTGCGAAAAGAAACTCAAAGCCGCCGAAGGCAGGCTTGAGAAGATCGTTCTTGGCGCACAGGGACCGTCGGGCACCGAATCTGTAGAGCCACTTTAGAACGAACGGGCCCGGGACTGCCGGGCCCGCCCTTCAAGACGTCAGTCGCGATAAGAGATGCCGACTGAGAAGAACCGTCCAATAATTCCGGCCTGCCCAAAGGTCGGGTTGTAGTTGATCCCGGCGTAGTTGATCACGTCGAGCGGGGGCTTCGCGTCGAACAGGTTCTTGATCGATCCGAACACGTCGATCTGGTCGGTGACGTGATAACGGCTCGTCAGATCGAAGTCCCAGAACGGATCCATGTAGCAGAATTTCTTCGGCGGGTTCGGATAGAAATCGCAACCGGTCGGATCGCCAGTGGCGTCGACCGTCGATTCCCTCAGGCCGCTCGTATAATAGAGCGTACCGGTAACCGAGAGGCGGTCGATGTCAAAGGTGTTCGACCACGATGCTCGGGCCCGCGGCGTGCCCGCTCCGGATGAGAGAATGTATGGCGCTTGTGTTCCTTCATACTCATATTTGACACCGCCGCCCGGAAAGAATGTGTAGTTGAAGATGTAGGAGAAGTTGAGGTCGGTGAGCCAGTGCACACCATCCAATATCTCGTAACCGGTCTGCAATTCGACATCGAGTCCGTCGGTCTTGAGAGCTGACGCGTTGACATAAGGCGAACCGATGGTCACGGGCCGTGGCAATGAAGCGGGATGCTCCGGATCGGGTGTGTCATAGACGATCGAATAGCCGGCGGGCGTTCCCGAACCAGCGAATGCAGCGTCCAATGCCGGGGTCGGATCGCCGCCACCGATAACGTGGTGCTTGATGATGCTGTAGTAGTCCACGGTCAGCGTGAACGGATAATCTTCAAACGGCGTTATGACGCTGCCCAGGGTATAGTTTGTCGAGGTTTCCGGTTTGATGTTCGGATTTGCCGACGACAGAAGACCCAACGCATAGGATTTGGCGTAGGCATCGGGTGTCCCATCGGGATTCAAATGTCCGAGCGTCCAATCCGGATAAGCGACCGAAGGATTCTCCGTGATGAAGCCTTCGGCGGCGGCCGATCCATTCTCCGAAAAGCTCGGTGCGCGGAAGCCGGTGGAATACGTGCCGCGCAACGCGATCATCCTGAACGGGCTCCATTTCGCGCCGATCTTCGGATTCACCGTGTTGCCGAAATCGGAATAATGGTCGAAGCGGCCCGACAGGTTCACATCAAGCGTGTCGAGCACCGGCATCCCGAGTTCGGCAAAAGCGGAATAAATGCTTCGCGAACCGATTGTGTGGGCAATACCGAGCCCCTGTGCCGCCAGATCCGGATTGAGGTCTGGATCGAACGTCCCTTCGTGCCGGGCTTCGGCGCCCACGCCCAGTTCCGCATCGCCGCCGGGAAGGTGGAAAACGCTCCGCGACGCGCGGACGTCGAACGAATCCATATCCGTGGTCGAGGTCTTAAGCAGCGGCGGGGATAGCGCCGCACGGACGGTGTTACTGTTCTTGGTCGGATCGAGGAAGTTGTACGACCCGTCGCGAACGTCGGAGATGAGCTGATCGAAGTTGAGCAGGCCTCTCTGATCGACGCCCAGCCAGGCATGAGCCGCAACCCCGGCAGCGTCCCAATGCCAGCCCCAGTAATCGCCCTTTAATCCTGCCGTGGCGCGAATGACCCGGTTGTCGTAGGTGCTGAATGCGGGGAGGTCGCTGAACGCATAACGTATCAATGCATCCGTACACGGGGTTACGCCCTCAACACCGGTGGCCGGACAGGCCGACGCAAAGACGTTGTTCGGATTGCGGTCGCCACTGATCAGATAGGCCGGCAGAGCGAGATTGGTCGTGACCTTCGGGAACGTGCTGCGGATGCTTGCAGGTGCGCCAGGTACCGACACCTGATTTTCGAAATAGCTGGCGTCGACGTAAGCTTCCGCGTCGTGCGGCAGCCTCGCGGCCAGATGGGCATAGGCACCCCAGCGATACTCCTTCGGCTGGTCGACGCCATAGAGCGATGTATTCTGCTCGCAATAAGTGCCTGGCAGAAGTTCATTCGATTTTGTTATTGCCAGAGAACCGCATCCGCCAGGATGGGCTACGACGTTTGCGCTGCCGGCATTGGCGCTGCCGCTTGTTGGATCATTCGGATTGGCAAGCGTTCCCTGCCGTTCCACCGCATAGATCGTGTTGAGGGAGTTGTCGTCTTCGCCTCCGATCGACGTCAGGTCCGAAGTGTTGAACGGAAAGTCGCGATCGCCGACTTTGATCTGCTGATCGGTTTCGAACTCGAGGTTGAGGTATGCGTTGAAGTGATCGGTCGCGAAATCGCCATAGCCGACGGTCGCCGATGCACGCGTCATGAAGCCGCCGCCGTGCTGACTGTCGCCGACTTCTGCTTCTGCGCCAACGCCCTGGAACGAGTCCTTCAGAATGATGTTCACCACGCCCGCGATGGCGTCAGCGCCGTAGCTCGACGACGCGCCATCCTTCAGGACTTCAACGCGGTCGACCACGTCGAGCGGGATCGTATTCAGATCAACGAACCCGCGCTGGCCGTCATCGGCGAGCGGATAGTTCGTCGTACGCCGGCCGTTGATGAGGACAAGTGTGGAATTCACTGTGAGGCCGCGGAGCGCCACACCGGATGAACCCGCGGCGAAGCCGTTGCCGAAAGCGGTTGGGATCGTGCCGCTGTTATCTGCACTCAGGGCGCGCAGCACGTCAGCGGTGGAGGTGAGGCCGGACGCCTGGATCTGGTCCGAGGTCAGGACTGTGACGGGTGACTCCGATTGCGGCCGTTGCAACATCGTGCCGGTCACGACGACCGTTTCGATTTTCTGATCATCCGCCCAGGCCGCGGGCGGGATGAAGGTAACTGTCGTCGCTAACAGAGCGGCGGACGACAAGCCGCACTTCCGGATTCTGTGCCGAGACATTTTTGATTCCCCTCATGATTGGTTTGGACGGCTATGCCGCCAACCGGCGCTGACTGTGCCCCCCACAGCGCGGACATGACCGATCGGTCACATGGTTACCATGCGAGGAATGCATGGCAAGGAATTAGCTTGTCTTTTCAGTGTAAATGAGAGTCCGTGTGGTGTTTCGAGAACAGCCAAAGTTAAACGCAAGCAATAATTCGCGACACTTTTAAGAGAAGCGCGACAAGAACTGTCTATTATTCCCTCGAAGCACTTGCACGATCAGCAACTGGAGAAGCAGCGACACCGCAGCATTTGGCCCAGGTCCGCCCTGTGGCAGCGGCACCACGGGTCCAACTTGCCGCTCTGAACGTTCCCCACTGTGCTTGATTTATGAGGCGAAAGAGCCGACTTTTGGCGCAGTGCAGCACAATATTTGACGCCGCGGCCGACTCTCGTGCCGCGCGGGTTTGGATATCGATGGGTCTTCCCTCCAAGACAGCCTTATTGGATCGCGTTCGGGAACCGCAGGATTTGCGGGCGCTCCCCAAAAGCGAGTTGCGGCAGGTTGCCGACGAACTTCGCGCGGAACTTATCGACGTCGTGTCGGTCACCGGAGGCCATCTGGGCGCCGGGCTCGGCGTCGTGGAACTTACCGTCGCGCTGCACTATGTGTTCGACACGCCGGGCGACAAGATCATCTGGGACGTCGGCCACCAGGCCTATCCCCACAAGATCCTCACCAACCGCCGCGAACGGATGCGTTCCCTGCGCCAGGGCGGTGGCCTTTCCGGGTTCACCAAGCGCGCGGAGAGCGTCTACGACCCGTTTGGCGCGGCGCATTCGTCGACGTCGATTTCGGCCGCACTCGGCTTTGCCGTCGCGCGCGACATGAAGGGCGACAACAACAACGTCATTGCCGTGATCGGCGACGGTGCGATGAGCGCAGGCATGGCCTATGAGGCCATGAACAACGCCGGCGCGATGAACGCACGGCTGATCGTCGTGCTGAACGACAACGACATGTCGATCGCGCCGCCCGTGGGCGCGATGAGCGCCTATCTCGCAAAACTCGTGTCCAGCCGCTCCTATCGTGGACTGCGCAACATCGGCAAGAAGCTCGCGCACTTGCTGCCGCGCCCGATGGAGATCGGCGCCAAGCGCGCGGAAGAATATGCGCGCGGCATGGTCACGGGCGGGACGCTGTTCGAAGAGCTCGGTTTCTATTACGTGGGGCCGATCGACGGCCACAATCTCGATCATCTTATTCCGGTGCTCGAGAACGTGCGTGACACGCGCAATGGCCCGATCCTGGTCCATGTCGTGACGAAGAAGGGCAAGGGCTATCCGCCCGCCGAAGCCAGCGCCGACAAGTATCACGGCGTCACCAAGTTCAATGTGCTGACGGGCGAGCAGAAGAAATCGAACTCCAAGGCGCCTGCCTATCAGAAAGTGTTCGGCGAAGCGCTGATTGCGGAAGCCAAGAAGGACAAACGCATCGTCGCCATCACGGCGGCGATGCCGTCGGGCACCGGAGTCGATCTGTTCCAGCAGGTTTTCCCCGATCGCACCTTCGATGTCGGCATTGCCGAGCAGCACGCGGTGACGTTCGCGGCCGGTCTCGCCGCCGACGGCATGAAGCCGTTCTGCGCGATCTATTCGACCTTCCTGCAGCGTGCCTACGACCAGGTCGTGCACGATGTGGCGATCCAGAACCTGCCCGTGCGTTTCGCAATGGACCGCGCGGGGCTCGTGGGTGCCGACGGCCCGACCCATGCGGGCTCGTTCGACATCGCCTATCTCGGCACCTTGCCGAATTTCGTTTTGATGGCGGCTGGCGACGAAGCCGATCTCGTCCACATGGTGGCGACGCAGGTCGCACTCGACGACCGGCCGAGCGCGCTGCGCTATCCGCGCGGCGAGGGCATCGGCATCGAACGCCCGCTCGAAGGCGTTCCGCTGGAGATCGGCAAGGGACGCATCCTTCGCGAAGGCAATTCCATCGCGATCCTTTCCTACGGCACGCGCCTCGGCGAAGCGCTGGCCGCGGCGGACAAGCTTGCTGGCTACGGATTGTCGGCGACGGTTGCCGATGCACGCTTTGCAAAACCGCTCGACACTGATCTCGTCAACCGGCTGGCGCGCGAGCACGAAGTGCTGATCACGATCGAGGAGGGCGCCATCGGCGGTTTCGCGGCGCAGGTAATGCAGCACCTCGCGATGGAAGGCGCATTCGACAAGGGCCTCAAGATCCGCCCGATGATCCTGCCCGACCGTTTCATCGACCAGGACACGCCTGAGAAGATGTACGAGGCGGCGGGACTGGATGCGAACGGCATCGTCGCCACCGTGCTGAGCGCGCTCGGCCGCGAGCAGGAGGCCGCCGCCATCGGCCGCATCGCATGACGCGCGAGCTGCAGTTCGCGGCGCTCTTCGCGCTGGCTGCGGCGCTGATGTTCACCATGACGGGCGTGGCAACGTCCGGCATCATCGCCGCGACCGGCGATCCGCTCACGCCGCGCTTCCATCAAACCGCCGTGCTTCTGGCGGACAACCGTGTCCTGATCGCCGGCGGCATGCGCGCCAATCGCGCCGTCGAAGCCAGCGCGGAACTCTACGATCCCTTCTCGGGACGTTTCTCGCCGCTGGCCTCGATGCACACGCCGCGCGTCGGCGCTGCGAGCGCTTTGCTGCCCGGCGGCAATGTGTTGATCGCGGGTGGCTCCAGCGACTCTGAAAGCTGCCTCGCGGCTGCGGAAATCTATGACATGGCGGCGCGCACCTTCCGGGCGGCGGGCGCGATGAGCACGCCGCGCTGCGGCGCGCTCGGCTTCGCGCTGCGCGGCGGAAAGGTCCTGTTCGTCGGCGGCAGCCGCACGAGCGACGGCGGGCAACAAGCAAGCGCGGAGTTATTCGATCCCGCCACGGGAAGATTCTCGCCAACGGGAAGCATGCGCGTCGCGCGCTCTTCCTTCGCTGGCGCAGCCTTGAGCGACGGCAGAATCCTGGTGATGGGCGGCTGGAGCGCGGGCAGCTATCCGCAGAGAACCGTCGAGGCGAGTGCGGAGATCTACGATCCTGCGAGCGGGCGTTTCACATCAACGGGGAGCATGACGGCGCGACGCTACAAGATGGGCGCGGTCAGGCTCGAGAACGGGCGCGTGCTCGTCGTCGGCGGATCAGACAATCGCGAATGGCAGGGGTTGCTGAACAGCACGGAAATCTATGATCCGGCGAGCGGGAAATTCTCGCGCGGTGCCGATATGAGCTTTCACCGCTTCAAGCTTCCCGACGGAGTGGTCGCGCTCGGAAGCGGCCGGGTTCTGATCTCTGGCGGCGCCGAACGCGCGGAAATCTACGACCCCGCCGCCAACGCCTTCAGCCGGGCGGGTGGCGCGGCCCTCGACGGCTTCTACTTTTCGACGGCCACGAAACTCGCCAACAACCAGGTGCTGATCGTCGGCGGTTACGGAGCGGATCCCGGCGCGGGCGCCGTTCAACATGCGTGGCTCTTTCGCCCGTGACGCCTTCCGCACGCGCCGATATCTTCCTGGTCAAGCACGGTTATGCGCGCACGCGGGCCGAGGCGCAGGATGCGATCGAAGCCGGCAAGGTGTTCGACGGCGGGCGGCGCGTGATCAAGTCGTCGCAGCGGCTGAATGAGACCTCGCGGATCAAGTACGAGCGCGCGCATCCCTTCGTCTCGCGCGGCGCACTGAAACTCGTCGCGGCGCTCGGTCATTTCGATCTGTCGCCGCGCGGCCTCGTCTGCCTCGACCTCGGCGCATCGACGGGCGGTTTCAGCGAAGTGCTGCTGATGCACGGGGCAAAGAAGATCTTCGCCGTCGACGTCGGCCACGGCCAACTCGATCCCTGCATCGCGAACGATCCGCGGGTGATTTCGATGGAACACACCAATGCGCGGGATCTTTCGTCAAAATCGATTCCGGAAGCACCCGAAGCCATCGTCGCGGATCTGAGCTTTATCTCTCTGAAACTTGCGCTTCCAATAGCGCTCGAAATGGCCGCCCAGAGTGCATGGCTCGTCGCGCTGGTGAAGCCGCAATTCGAAGTGGGTAAAGCACGCATCGGCAAAGGCGGAATCGTCCGCGACGAAGCGGTGCAGGAAGCAGCGCTCGCAGACATTGCGGCATGGCTTCCCACGAATCCGGGCTGGAGCGTTATTGGTTCAATTCCTAGCCCGGTCAAAGGCGGCGATGGCAACCGCGAGTTCCTGCTCGCTGCGCGCAAGACATGACCGCGCTCTGCCGTCATTTCGGAACCTGCGGTGGCTGCGCGGATCAGGACATGCCGGACGAAGTCTATCGCCTCGAGAAATGTGACATCGTCAGGCAGGCTTTGCACCGCCACGGCCTTGACGACACCGGTATCATAGACTTTGTCGAAGTCGCGCCCGGAACACGGCGGCGGTGCGTGTTCAAGATCGCCAAAAAGAACGGCGAGGTCTTTGTCGGCTTTCACGCCCGCGCCTCGCATAACATCGTGGATATGCACGAATGCCGCGTGCTGACGCCGGCGCTGTTCGATCTCGCGGGCCGGGTGCGTGCGATCATGGCCGATATTCTCAGCGACAACGAAGCAGCGGAATTGCATGCCACCGAAACCAATACGGGCTTCGACCTCGCGCTTCGCTGGCCGCGCAAGGCCACGCCGGCGTTGACCGCGGTGCTGGCGCAATGGGCCGGGCAGGCGAATGTCGCGCGCATCACATCCGGCAACGACATTCTGGTCGAGCTGGCCCAGCCCACGCTTCGAATCGGCAAGGCCGATGCACGGCTTCCACCCTTTGCGTTCCTGCAGCCGACACGCGAGGGCGAAGCATTCCTCCAGGCGCAGGTCGAGGACGCGCTCTCTGGTGCGAAATCCGTCGTCGACCTGTTCGCGGGCTGCGGGACCTTCGCGCTCGTGTTGGCGGAAAGGGCCAAGGTCCATGCCGTGGAACTCGACGCCACGATGCTGGACGCGCTAGCCGGCGCTGCGCGAACGACAAAGGGACTCAAGCCCGTCACGACGGAGAAACGCGACCTCTTCAAGCGCCCGCTGATAGCGCGCGAGTTGAACGCGTTCGATGGTGTTTCGCTCGATCCGCCGCGGGCGGGGGCGGAGGCACAGATCGCGCAGCTGGCGCAGTCGAAAGTGGGACGCGTTGCTTATGTTTCATGCAGCGCTGAGAGCTTCGCTCGTGACGCGCGCGTTCTGGTCGACGCGGGCTTTAAGATGAATTCCGTCATCCCCGTGGACCAATTCCTCTGGTCGGAGCATATTGAACTTGTGGCATCGTTCAGGCGTTAAGCGGGGGCTTATGCGGTTGAAACTCATGTTCGCGGCGCTGTTCGCCGCGCTGATTTCCGTCACGCCGGCGCTTGCGGCAGCGCCGACCCTTGCGAACTGGGCTGCGGTGGTGGTTGCGGGCGACTGGCACGCCCATTCCGGTGCGCCAAGTGAAGTGTTCGACAACGCACGGCGCGACATCGCTGCCGATCTCCTGCGCATCGGCTTCTCGCCCGCCAATGTGGTCCAGTTCTCGGTGCGCCCCGCGCGCTATCCGGAATTCGCGCCGCGTAATTCCGACGGACAGACCATCGCCACGACGCTATGGGACCTCTCGAACCGCACCGATGGCGGATGCCTTGCCTATTTCACCTCGCATGGCTCGACCGACGGCATTGTGATGGGCGATGACACGCTCGGGCCCACCCGCATGAATCAATTGATCACGAACGCCTGCGGCGACCGGCCCACGGTGGTGATCGTGGCGGCGTGCTTTTCCGGCGTGTTCGTGCCTGCGCTCGCCGCATCGAACCGGATGGTGCTGACGGCCGCGCGTCCCGACCGCACCTCGTTCGGCTGCGGCGAGCAGGACCGCTACACCTTCTTCGACACCTGCATGCTGCAGAGCCTGCCAAGCTCCGGCGATTTCCCCGATCTGGCAAGAAACGTTATCGGCTGCGTCGCTGCGCGCGAGAAAAAAGACGGCATCAAATACCCCTCCGAGCCGCAGCTCTCGATGGGCGCCGATATCGCCGCGCTGCTACCGCGCTGGCGGTGATCACCCGCAGGTATCTCGCGCTCACTTCTGCGTCGACTCATTGCCTGTGATGATGGCGGTGCGGATCTGCTCGGTCAGTTCGCTCATGCCGGCGGGCGAGTGCGGCATCAGGATGACCTTGCTGCCGGAGGAGATGCCGACTTCTTTCATCGTGTCGAAATACTGGGTGAGAAGGACGAGGTTCAGCACCTCGTGCTCATTCACCCCGCCGACCTTGTCGGTGAAGGCGGCAATGGATTCCCGCAAGCCGTCGATGATCGCGCGGCGCTGCTTGGCGATGCCTTCGCCCTGGAGGTGTTTCGATTCCGCCTCGGCTTCCGCGTTCTTCACCACGAGGATTTTGTTCGCTTCGCCCTTGGCCGCTGCGGCGACCTGAAGCCGCTGCTGCGTCTGGATTTCGTTCATCGCGGCCTTGACGTTGTCGGCGGGGTTGACATCGGTCACCAGCGCATTCGGAATTTCGAACCCGTACTGCTTCATCGAGACGTCGAGCTCGCTTTTCACCGCCGCGCCGACGTCGTCCTTCTTCTCGAAAACCTCGTCGAGATTCATCTTCGGCACTTTCGCACGCACGACATCGAGCACGTAGGATTTGATCTGCTCCACGTGGTCCTGAAGCTTGTAAAAGGAATCCGCCTCGCTGCCCTCGACAACGCGGTACTGCACCGCGACGAACAGCTTCACGAACACGTTGTCGAGCGTCTTGGTCTCGACCTCGACGATGAGCTGCTGCACGCGCAGCGAGACACGCTGCACGATGCGCTCGATGTACGGAATCTTGAAATTCAGGCCCGGCTTCGCAGTGCGGACATATTTGCCGAAGCGCTCGATGATGGCCCGGCTCTGCTGCTGCACGGTGTAGAAACTGCCGAGCACAAGGCCGAGCAGGAAGAACGCGATGATCGCAAACAGGATGGCAAAAACGACGTCCATAACTTCCCCCTCTAGGCCGGACGACCGGCCTGCCCGATATGCCTCAATGCGTGATCGGCGAGCACGATCGCCATCATCGCTTCGCCCACCGGCACCGCCCGGATTCCCACACACGGATCGTGGCGGCCCTTTGTGACGATCTCCGTCTCGTTGCCGTCGATATCGACAGTCTTGCGCGGTGACAGGATCGACGAGGTCGGCTTGACCACGAAACGCGCGACGATGGGCTGGCCGGTCGAGATACCGCCCAGGATCCCGCCCGCGTGGTTGGACAGGAACTTCGGCTTGCCGTTGCGGCGCGGGCGCATTTCGTCGGCATTTTCCTCGCCCGACATTTCCGCGGTGGCGAAGCCGTCACCGATCTCCACGCCCTTGGCCGCATTGATGCTCATCATCGCCGAAGCGAGGTCGGCGTCGAGCTTGCCGTAGATCGGCGCGCCGAGCCCGGCGGGAATGCCTTCCGCCACGATCTCGATCACCGCACCGATGGAAGAGCCTTTCTTGCGGATAGCCCCGAGATATTCCTCCCACGGTGCCACAATCTGCGCGTCGGGCGAGAAAAACGGATTGCGCGCGACTTCCGCCCAGTCCCAGTTTTCGCGGCCGATCTTCCGCGTTCCGATCTGGACAAGCGCGCCACGCACCGTCGCCTTCTTGTAAAGCGACGCCAGCACCTTGCGCGCAACTGCACCAGCCGCGACGCGGCTCGCCGTTTCCCGCGCGCTCTGGCGGCCACCGCCGCGATAATCGCGCACGCCATACTTGGCCCAGTAGGTGTAATCGGCATGACCGGGACGGAATTTGTCGCGGATGTCGGAATAGTCCTTCGAGCGCGCATCCACGTTCTCGATCAGCAGCGCGATCGGCGTGCCGGTCGTCACCTGTTGCGCCATCCGCTCGTCCTGAAAGACGCCCGAGAGGATGCGGACGGTGTCCGGCTCCTTGCGCTGGGTGACGAATTTGGAGTTGCCCGGGCGGCGGCGATCGAGATCGCCCTGGATGTCGGCCTCGGTCAATGGAATGTTCGGCGGACACCCATCGATCACGCAGCCGATCGCGGGACCGTGGCTCTCGCCAAAGGTCGTGAAACGGAACATGTGACCGAAGGTATTGAAGGACATCCTCAGGCGCCGAAAAAGGTTTCTATGCCGCCGGACAATCGCATGATTCCGGCGTGCGGTGGTTTGTAGCTTTTCATCTGTTCCGGGGTAAGGCCGAAATAATGGCCGCGGATCGTCCGCGCCGGGCCGTAATGGGTCACGATCACGGCGTTGCGCGTCAGCGTCGGCAGGAAGCTGCCTACGCGGTCGTGGAGGTGGGCCCAGCTTTCACCGTTCGGCCGCTCATAGTCCCAGCCCCCGTGATCGTCGAGTTCGGGAAGCTCCGGAGTCTGCGCCCGGATTTCGTCGAGGGTCAGCCAGGTGTGATCCCCGAAATCGATCTCCATCAGCCTGCGATCGGCGCGATAGCCGGTCGGCGGCAGGCCCGCTGCTTCGCGCACGATCTCCATGGTGTTGCACGTTCGATGAAGGGGGCTCGCGAAGAAATCGAAACCGGAAAGGTCGCCCGCGGCGCTTCCGAGCAGACGTCCGTTGCTGCGTGCCTGCTCCCGGCCCAATTCCGTCAGCGGCGAGTCGTCCCACGAGGCCGCACGTTTCGCGATGTTGTGCTCGCATTCGCCGTGGCGGATCACAATCAACGTTAGATCGCGAAAGGACGGCATGGCGTTCAGTTGAAGTACGTTTCAGAGCCGGCCGCCAGCCGAAGGATTCCGCCATTTGGCGGGTGGTGATCCAGCATGTCTTTCTTCGAAAGCCCGAGGACCCGGCCACGGATCAGGCGGATGACACCGGCATGGGTGACGAGAACCGCATCACGCGTCAGCGTCTCGAGAAAGCGTCCGACGCGCTCATAGGCCATGCCGACGCTTTCGCCGTTTGTACGGACGTAGTCCCAGTTCACTTCGCCGAAACCGCCGGTCTTGCGTTCGGCGATCTCGCGGATGGTCCTGCCGGTATCGTCGCCGAAATCGATCTCCATGATCCGCCGGTCGGCGCGATAGTCCAGAGGATCGAGCGCCGCCTCGGCGCGCAGCAATTCCATGGTCACGCAGGTGCGATGCAATGGGCTCGCGATGAAATCGAGTTTCGTGAAATCCAGCTCCATCTCCCGCAGCAGCCGTCCGTTCGCGCGCGCCTGTTCGCGGCCATGCTCGGTCAGGGGAGTGTCGTCCTGCGCGCCGATGCGGCGATGCAGATTGTGCGCACACTCGCCATGACGAACGAGGTAGATCGTCAACCCGGCCCAATGACTCATTTGTCGAAACGCACGAGTTCGCTTCCGCGCACGCGGAAGACGACGCCTTGCGGTTCGTCGAGCGCGGACATCTGCTCCCAGCTCAGTCCCTGGAACAGGCCACGCAGGATGCGCGTGAAGGCGCCGTGCGATACGGCGATCGTGTCTGCGCAAAGGTCATAGACCCAGCTCGTCGCGCGCATCGACACATCGGCATAGTTCTCGCCGCCGCCTGGCACGCGGATTGCGCCCTTGTTCGCCATGCGCGCGTCATAGGTCGCCGGATCGAGCGCGCGCGCCTGCGCATCGGTCAATCCATCCCAGGACCCCAGATCGATCTCTTCAATGCGCGTGTCGGTGGTGTAGCCCTTTGGCGGAAGCCCGATCGTGCTGCGGATGATCTCCATGGTCAGGCACGCGCGCTCCAGCGGGCTCGCGACATAGGCATAGGACGCAAAACCGGAAACCTCGCGCTGCAGGATGCCTGCAATCGCCACGGCCTGATCGTGGCCTTTTGCCGTCAGGGGTGTGTTGACGTGATCGCCCTGGAACCGCTTCTCGACATTGGCCACGGTCTCGCCATGGCGGCAGAAATAGAGCGTGATGCCGGGCTTGAGTTCGAGCGCCATTTCACTCCGGCTTCGCGACGTTGATGTCGGGCGCGTCCTCGGCCTTCATGCCCACGACGTGATAGCCGGCATCGACATGCAGGCACTCGCCGGTGACGGCACTTCCGAGATCGGACAGCAGGAAGAGGGCGGTGTTGCCCACCTCGTCGATCGAGACGTTGCGGCGGAGCGGGGAGTTGTACTCGTTCCATTTGAGGATGTAGCGGAAGTCGCCGACGCCTGACGCCGCGAGCGTCTTGATCGGGCCGGCGGAGATCGCATTCACGCGGATGGCCTTCTTGCCGAGGTCCTCGGCCATATAGCGCACGCTGGCCTCGAGCGCGGCTTTCGCCACACCCATGACGTTGTAGTGCGGCATCACCTTCTCGGCGCCGAAATAGGAAAGCGTTACCATCGATCCACCCTGCGGCATCATCTTCTCCGCGCGCTGGGCCACCGCCGTGAACGAGTAGCAGGAGATGTCCATCGTCATGCGGAAATTGTCGGGTGTGGTGTCGACGTAGCGACCCTTGAGCTGGTCCTTGTCGGAATAGGCGATGGCGTGGACCACGAAATCGAGCGTGTCCCACTTGGCCTTCAGCTCCGCGAACAGATTGTCGAGCGAGCCCTGGTTCGAGACGTCGCAGTCGATGAGCGCGGCCGGATTGAGCGGCGTGACGAGCGGCACGACGCGTTTCTTGAACACGTCGCCCTGATAGGTGAAGGCAAGCTCCGCGCCCGCCCTGTGCAGGGCGTCGGCGATCCCCCAGGCGATGGAACGATCGTTGGCGACGCCCATGATGAGCCCGCGCTTGCCCTTCATGAGGCTGCTGGTGGACATAGCTTGCTCCGGGAACATCTCTCGCCGTCTGGCTCCCCCCGGCTAAGGCGAATTGGCTCCAAAATCAAGCACATCCGGCGAATGGCCGGAATTGACGGCCCCGCGTACGGCCGCCAGAGCCCGTCGCCGGAGGGTGGCGTGAAGAGACGCTGGACGCACCCGTTTCGATCTGCCTGCGTCAGAAGACCCGAAGGGAGATGTCGTCGATTACAAAGTCGTTTCCGTTCCAGTTCTGTTTCAAATCGACGAGCGAAATCGTCGCGCTGGTGTTCCCGCCGGAACTCCAGCGAACCGTGGCCTCGTGCCATTGCCCGTCATAGTGCGGCGGCAGCGTCAGCGGCCTCCCGACCGGCTGACCGTTGATATAGACCTGAATGCGCGGGCTTGGTTTCGCATAATTCTCCGGATCGACGGACGTCCCCCAAAACTTCAGGACATATTCGGTACCCGGGCTCACAGCGATATCCTCCGACCAGAAGTCGGTGTTGGGGACGGTACTTCCGTCGACAATCATCATCTTGCCGGCGCCGGTGGTATGGTCGCCGATATCGGCCCAGCCGGCGCACACGGCGAACGGGCTCTTGGCGATCATGTAGGCGCCGTATTCGCCGCAAGAGTTGACATAGGTGTAGCCGCTGCTGAAACCGGAATTGCCGCCGCTGAAGTTGCCATTGACGATGAGGTTCGCGCCGGCTTCTGCGGGCGACGCGCCGATGGCCAAAAGGAACAGACAGGCTGCGAGAGCTACGTGCGATCGGTGTCGAAGACTCATCCTTGGATTCTCCGTTCAGTTCCGAAGCGAAGATTCCGCGAGGTGTTCTCACGCTTTCAGGAACGCCAGCCTATCGGAGCTTCGCGCGCGGAGCTTAGCGCATTTTCTATTTTCGCGCGAACTCGGTGAGTTCGGCGCCAGGTTTGCCGGGCAGGGCGGCAACTTAGTTCGTCGGATTTCCCGCCGAGTCCACACAATGCGCGCCAGCCGTATCGATGTTGCAGAGGTCGGTGGCCTCGACATTTCCGGCGTTGAACGCTGCCGGCGCGGTGCCCGCAACAGCGTAGGAGAGGGTTGCGTCCTCGCGCTTGAAGCTCAGCCTGCAGGATTTGCCGGCAGGGATGCTGCAGCCGACTTTGCCATCGACCAGAACCTGCATCGGTGCGGTCGAATTGTTCTTTGCTGTGAACTCATATGTAGTCGTGTCGGCAAGCGCAGACCCGGCAATGAGCGCGCCGCCAAGCAAGGCACCGAGAGAGATCAACCGCCGCATAGCAAGCCTCACTTCAGCTTCGAGCGGGGATCATACTCCGTTTTCCAGCGTTGTGCGAACTCGGTCAGCTCTGCATCGGGTTTGTCGGGTAGCGTGACGACGAATTTCACATAAAGATCGCCAGCGGCCTCGCTGCCGTGCGCAGGGATGCCTTTGCCCTTGAGACGCAGCACACCGCCTGTGTTCGATCCCGCGGGCACCGAGAGCGACACCGTGCCGGTAAGCGTCGGCACGGGCACCTTGCCGCCAATCACCGCTTCCTGAAGCGTGATCGGGAGATCCATCCGCAGATCGTTTCCGTCGCGCACATAGTAAGGATGCGGTGCGACCGACACCTGGATCAGGACGTCGCCAGCCGGACCGCCGCGCCGTCCCGCACCGCCGCGCCCTTTCAGCCGGATCTGCTGACCTTCCTTCAAGCCAACCGGAATCTTTACGTCGATCTGTTCGCCGTTGGACAGCATCACGCGGCGCTCTGCGCCACGCGCCGCTTCCTCGAAACTCACCGTCATCGTGACGCTGAAATCCTGCCCTTGACGCGGTTGCTGACGGCCACCACCGCCGCGGCCACCCAGACCGCCGAGCAGATCGGCGAACAAATCCTCCGCATTGAAGCCCTGCTGCGCGCCTTCGCCCTGCTGATCGGTCCAGGTGAAATGGAAATCGCGCGGGCCGCCCTGGCCGCCGCCACGAAAGCCATGCGCGCCCGGATCGAAGCCACGTGCATTGCCCGCCGCATCGATCTCGCCGGCGTCGAACTTCGCGCGTTTCTCCTTGTCGCCGACGATGTCGTAGGCGGCGCCGATCTCCTGGAACTTCTTTTGCGCAGACGCATCGCCGCCCTTGGTGTCCGGATGATGCTTCTTGGCGAGCGTGCGGAAGGCCTTCTTGATTTCGGCCTCGCTCGCTGTCTTCGAAACACCCAGAACGTCGTACGGATCGCGCATGATTTCTCCTCCCGGGGACGGTGAGTCGCCCGGGTCGCACCAATATAGGGAGAGGAAGGCCGCTTTGCGAAGGTCTTAGCGGCGCAGCTCGATGATGGTCATCATGCCGATAAAGGCGGCGAGGGTGGCTGCAATCCAGCTTGCGACCATCGGCACATCATGGCTTCCGATCATGACCGCGACGCCGGCAGCGATGCGAAAGACATGCGCCGCCGCGACGGCGAGAAGGACGATCGCGCCAATGAGGGTGAACGGCCTGGACATCGATTCCTTTCCCGCACCGCTCCGAACATAGCACGCGGGATTACGGCTTATTAGTCTCCTCGATATAGGGGCGGAGTTTGACAGGTTCGTCCTGGGGCAGGGCCTGAAGGTGCTTCTTCGCCTCATCCATGCCGCCGTCGGCGGCGCGCTGGTAGAGCTTGCGCGCGGTGGCGAGATCCTTGGGGACGACCTCCTTCGAACCGTCCTTTACGCCGGTCTCGTAAAGCTGCGCGAGTTCATAGGCTGCGATGGGATGACCCGCTTGCGCCGCCGCCGCGAGCCATGGGAAGGCCGCTTTCACATCCGGCGGACCGGCTTCGCCCTGTAGTAGCATCTCGCCCAGATCGGCCGCGGCAGTCGTAAGTCCACCCTGGGCCGCGCGGGCATACATCTCCTCAGCTTTCTGAGGGTCTTTCGCCACGCCAAGGCCCTTGCGCAGCATCAGCGCTTCGTTGCGCATCGCGGCCAGATCGTGATCGTCGATGGACGAGAACAGGCGGAAGGCCTCCGCGTAATTCTTCGCGTCATAGGCGGTGACGCCCTGGTCGAATATTTGTTTCGTTTCCTTAGGGTCGTCCGCCGATGCGCAACTGGTCGCAACTGAGACGCAGAAAACCGT